>Ga0074046_10001652_pt1 | contig 19901 bp, 20 predicted proteins | sample BogForMeECP23OM3_FD_94441 | JGI IMG/M metagenome (GOLD analysis project Ga0074046, IMG submission 94441) | Bog forest soil microbial communities from Calvert Island, British Columbia, Canada - Bog Forest MetaG ECP23OM3 | ecosystem: Environmental > Terrestrial > Soil > Wetlands ... | reverse complement strand
CGAGCGTCGACCCCGCTGGCCCACCCCCGACGATCGCGACCCGCCGAATACCCGAGGCCGGGATCTCCACCATGCGCCGCCACCTTATCATCACCACCGGGAGATCCAAGGGCCCGCAGGTTCGCGACGCTGCGGGTTGGCGTGTGCCGCGTCGCTGCGGCCGGTGTTACAGTCGCGGCGCAGCAGGAGGAACCCGACCCCCGTGGCAGCCCCGAGCCGAGCGGAGCTCGTCCGGATCATCTTCGACATCCTACGCACGCAGCTCCTCTCTGTCGGGAGCGAGTTCACGGAGCGGTCGAGCCTGGTCGACGCGGGTCTCGACTCGCTGGCCGTGACCCAGCTCCTGCTTGCGATTGAAGAGGCGACCGGCGTGTGGGTAGACGAGAGCCTTTTGACCCCCGAGAACCTTGCGAGCGCCGAGTCGTTGGCGGCGTGCGTCTACGAGCTTCAGCGCCGCGCCTCATGAGCTCCTGGCAAACCGCGGCCCCGATTCCGCTGACCGGGGCCGATTGCTTCCTGCGGGCCTTCGATGCGCAGGCGCGGCGGCGAAATGGCGCAAGCCATCTGTCCCAGCTGGTGCTACGTCTTGGGCCGGGTTTTGACCTCGCCGGCTTCTGTGACCTCGTGGCACGGGTGTCCCGTGCGAACCCTCTGCTGCGGGCACCGATCCGGCGGCCTTTCGGGTTGCTGCCTCCCGTCTATGACACACCGCGGGCTCGCCTCGATGCGGCGCCGCCGGTGCGGGTGCACGAGACCCCCTCCCGGCGGAGCGGCGATGCACCGGAAGTGTTCTTTGAACGCCTGAACGGGACGCAAGACTTGCGCCGGGGCGAACTCCTGGGCTTCGACGTCGTGCGCTACGGCGGCGGCGCCGAAGGCACGGATTTCGCCATGACCTGGGCCCACCTTTTGTTCGACGGGTCGGGGAGTGAGCATTTCATCGAATGGCTGGCCGCCTGCCACCGTGGGGAGCGCCTGCCCGACGACCTCGCGCCGGCCGAGGGAGCTGGAATCGCGGCGGCGAGCGCACAAGACAGCGCGGCGCTCCGGGGTCGTGGCCCGCGTGAGCGGGGTCTAAAGGCCCGCGCCTACCAGGCGCGCATGGCGGCCTTTGCGGCGCGACCGCCGCGCTCCCTCGCCGGGCCGTTGCGTCGCACTCCCCAAGCGCTGCACTACGCGGTCGAGACGTACGACAAAGAGGAAACACAGCAGGCGGTCGAGCGCGCCCACCGCCAGGCGGGCTTTCTGACACCCGTCCTCTTCTACCTCGCCGCAGTGATCCGGGCGCACCACGCCGTCTTTCGCCAGCGCAATCTCAGGGCCGCAAGCTATGCCGTCCCCGTCGTCGCAAATTTGCGGCCAAAGGGCGCTCCCAGTGCGATCTTTCGCAGCCACGTGTCTATGCTTTGGTTCCAGGTCTTGCCCGAGCAAGTCGAGGACTTTGCGACGCTCCTCGGCGTACTGAAGGAGCAGCGCCTGGCACGCATTCGCGAAGGCTTCATCGAAAACGGTGCTGCAGCCATGAACTTTGCACGCTGGGCGCCGAGCCGGCTCTACGCGCGCATGGCGGAACGTGTCTTAAAGGGAGAGCTGGCCTCGTTCTTCTTCGCCTACACGGGCGATTTCCTTCCGGGTCTCTCCCATTTCTTGGGCGCCGAGGTCCTGAACGGCTTCCATGCCGCCGGCGTCATGGCTTCGCCGGGGTCGGCAGCGCTGCTCTGCCTTCGCGCCGGGCACCTCAACGTGAGCCACGTCCGCCAGCAAGGCGTGTTTTCACCCGGCGAGCTGTCGACCTTCCAGGCCGAGCTGCGCAGAGACCTCTTGGGAGTCGACGGCAGCCGGTGAGCGCGCGGCGCGCCTACGACGTCCTCGTGGCCGGCGGCGGCACGGCGGGCCTGGCGGCGGCATGCGCTGCTGCAGACCTCGGCGCCCGCACACTTCTGGTCGAGCGCGGGGAGGTGCTGGGCGGGAACGCCACACTCGCGTGGGTTCACACCATCTGCGGCCTCTACCTGTCCGCCGAGGCGGGGGACGCCGTCCCCGTGAACCCCGGATTCCCACTGCGTCTGGCCCGTGCGCTCCGTGCGGCAGGAGGCGCCGGCGCCCCAGAGCGGGCGGGTCGGGTATGGGTGCTGCCCACCTTCCCGCCCGTGCTCGAGCGCGTGGCTGCGCACGCGTGCAGCGCGCGGAGCAATCTTGACTGCTGGCTCGGCGCCAAGGCCGTGTCGGCGACGCTGTCCCGCGAGCAGTACGGGCCCGCCGGCCTGGAAGTGGCGCAAGGCGGTACACGAAGCAGCGTTGAGGCCCGCGTCATTATCGACACCACCGGCGACGCCGCCGTGGGTGCACTCGCCGGCGCTTCCTTCGACCAAGCACCACAGGAGCTGCTCCAAGCCCCCTCGTTCATCTTCCGGGTGCGGGGTGCTCCGCCAGAGGAGCTTTGCGGTTTTGGGCGCGTTCGATGGTCGGTCGCGCTGGCCGAGGCGACGCGTCGCGGGGCGCTGCCTCCCGGTTGCGAATCTGTGCTGGTGCGCCCGGGGCAGGAGGCGGGCGAGGCGTACATGACTCTCAATCTGCCGCGCCTGCCTGGCCTTCCCTTCGACCCCCTCGACCAGGCGTGCCTGGATTCCCTTCACGCACAGGCCCGGAACTGGGCCTGCGCGATCGTCACATTCCTGCGCGAGACCCGTCCCTCTTTCGCGCACTGCGCCCTCGAAGATTTTCCGCGCCGTGTCGGTGTACGCGAGACCAGGCGGCTGCGCGGACGTGTGGTCGTGGAACGAGACGACGTCCTGCGAGGCCGCCGCCGCGACGACGAGGTCGCGCTCTCGAGCTGGCCGATCGAACTCTGGCACGACCACCTGCGCGCTCGCTTCGAGTACCCGGAAGGACCCTGCGGCATCCCTCTCGGTGCCCTTGTGTCGGTATCGCATCCCCAGCTCGGCATGGCGGGCCGCTGCCTCTCCGCAAGCCATGAGGCGCTCGGCGCGCTGCGCGTGATCGGGACCGCCCTAGCGACGGGCGAGGCGATTGGAGTCGCGGCAGCCCTTGCCGTCGATCAGGGGATGGCGCTCCCGGACGTATCGCCGGCGCGGGTGCGGAGCGGGGTAGAAGGGCTCCGCGAAAAGGATGCGCCCTTGTGAACGTCGTCGACCTCGTGCGCGCGTCGGCCCGCAGCCGACCCGATGCGCCGGCGCTCCTCCTCGCAAGCGGGGAGGGGACGCCCGATCAGCACGTGTCCTACGCCGCGCTCGTTCGGCGCTTCGGCACGATTGAAGAGCGGCTGCGTGCCCACGGGGTGGCGGAGGGTGATCGCTGCGGGCTCATCGCAAAGCAAGGCCTCTCGTTTGTCGAGACGGCGCTCGGCATCCTGGCGGCGGGCGGCTGCTTGGCGCCCATTCCCGAAGACACCACCCATCGGGCCCTTGAGGCGCACTGCGCCGAGGCGCAGCTCCACCACATCGTCGAGGCGCGAGGGGATCTTTCGCTGACGCGTCTGCGGGCGTTCGCGCCCGTCGATGGCGCGGGAGACGAGGCCTTCCGCGCGCTTCAGCCCGCGTATCTGCGCTTTACCTCGGGCACGACCAGCCAGCGCAAGGGCGTGATCCTCGGCCATCCTGCAATCTGCGCGCGGCTTGAGAACGCGAATCGGGGACTCGCGATTGGTCCCGACGACCGCGTGATGTGGCTGCTCCCCATGGCTCACCACTTCGTGGTGTCGATCTTGCTCTACCTCTCGCGTGGCGCGTGCGTCTGCGTGCCGACCGGTTCGCTCGCCCGCCCGGTGCTCGAGCTGGCGCAGCGCGCCGCGGCAACCGTCTTCTACGCTTCGCCCTTTCATTACAACCTCCTGGCAAAGGACACCTCGGGAGCGGGGCTCGCGACCCTGCGGCTCGCGGTGTCGACGGCGGAGGGACTGCGGGCGGGCGTCGCGGCAGCGTTTCGGGCGCGCTTCGGACGCCCGCTCGTGCAGGCGCTGGGCATCATCGAGGTGGGCTTGCCCGTGATCAACCTCGCGAGTGCGGAGACCAAGCCGCAAGCCCTGGGCCGACCTCAGCCCGGCTACCAGGTGTGGCTTCGTGGCGAAGACGGGAAGCCTCTGCCTCGGACCGGACCGGACCACACCGGCGAGATCTGCATCCGGGGCACGGGCATGCTCGACGCCTACCTCAAGCCCTGGACGCCTGCGCGCGAGGTGCTCGAACCGGACGGCTTCCGCACGGGCGACCAGGGATGGTTCGACGAGCAAGGCGACCTCCATCTGGCCGGACGGCGGGCCAACCGCATCAACCTCGCGGGCATGAAGTTCTTCTGCGAGGAGGTGGAGGCGGTGCTCGAGGAGCATCCGGGGGTGCGTCGCAGCCGCGTGTCGGCGCGCTGCCACCCCCATCTCGGCGACATTCCGGTGGCGGAGATCGAGCCGGTCGACCATGCCCAACCGCCGCCACGCGCCGAGCTCGTGGCGCTGTGCCGCGAGCGCCTCCCCGGCTACAAGATCCCGCGCGAGTTCACGTTCGTGGAAGAGCTCCACACCACGCCCTCCGGCAAGGTCGTCCGATGGGACGAGTGAGCTTGGCCGGCGCGCTGCGCGTCGCCGCGATCCCCGTTTTGGTCGGCTACCCCTTCGCGCTGCGCGCTCTGCTCGAGCACAGGGGGCCGCGCCTCGCCGCAGCCGTCGTGCTGGTCGGCCTCGCCCTCTCGTTTTTTGTCCGCCGCGCCTTCGGGCACGAGCCGTTCTGGCCCCTCGCCGCACAGCACGCGCTTGTCGGAGGCGCCGCCCTCCTCGCCCTCGCAGAAGGCAAGGAGCTCGCTCTCCTTCTGCTTCCCGCGCTGGTGAGCCTGGGCCTCTTCGCGGTGTTCGGAGCCACCCTCTGGCACGGGCCGCCGCTCATCGAACGCATTGCCCGCCGTGTCAGCGGCGCAGGTTTCCGGGAGGAGATGGTGCCCCACTGCCGCCAGGCGACGATCGCGTGGTGTGTGCTCTTCGTTGTGAACGCGGCCGTCGTGGTCGGGCTCGCCGTCGCGGCGCCGCTCGGGTGGTGGACGATCTACACCGGCGTCCTCGCCTACGTCCTCATGGTGGCGCTTTTCGCCGGCGAGTACGCCGTGCGCACGGCGCGAAAACGCAAGCTCGCCAGCCCTCGTGGAGCGGCCGCTACTTCCCGCTGAGCGGTCGCACAATCGCCTCCGCGAAGCGCTCGATGCGGTCGACGTCATCTCCTTGGATCACGATGTAGCTGATGCCCGTCTCTTCGCGCTGCTTCTCGAGCTTTTCGCGGATCTCCGCCGGAGAGCCCGTAAGAAAAATGGGACACGCCGCGACCTGGGACTCGGTCATCCCGGTATTCTTGGCGACAGCGGCCCGCAACCCCCGCACATCGTCCGCAATCGCCACCACGAACACCAGCGAGTTGAGTTCGATCTCCTCGAAGGATCGTCCGGCCCGCTGTGCGCCCTCGCGCACCCAGCCGATCTTCTCTTGCACGCGCTCAGGCACGAGATCGGCGGCGGTCTGGGGCGTGATCTTCCCCTCGCGCATCGAGGGATTGATGCCCACGATGTCCGCGTGGCGGCCGGCCAGCCGAAGCACGCGCGGCCCCCCGCCGCCGATCAGGATCTTCGGGCGTTGTCCTTTGGGCAGCTTCGCGGCCTGCGCGATGTCTTTGATCTGATAGTGCTTGCCCGCGAACGAGGTGCGCTCCTGCAACCACATGGAGCGGATGATCTCGAGGGCCTCGGCGAGGCGTTCGATGCGTACCCCCGGCCGGTCGTAGCTCATGCCCGCCTGCTCGTAGTCGCTCTGCATCCAGCCAGCCCCGATTCCGAATTCGTGGCGACCTCGAGAGACGAGGTGGACTGCGGCCGCGGCTTTGGCGAGAACCACCGGGTGCCGATAGTCGACGTCATACACCAGGGTCCCGACCTTGAGGTGCTGTGTCACTGCAGCCGCCGCAGTGATGAGTACCGTGGGGTCCCACTGCACCCCGAAGTGATCTGGGCAGAAGATCGATGAGTAGCCGAGCGCCTCGAAGCGCCGTACCCGCTCGCCCCAGCCCTCGGGCGGAAGATCGTGGACCTGCACGCCGAAACGGAACGGCTTCGCCATCGCTCAGTCCTCCCAAAACTCCCATGAATTGAAAAAGCGCGTGCTCGGTTCGTGTGCTTCGCAAGCGCCATCCGCACGCGCGACGGCGATGGAGAGAGGGATAGACCATGCGCCGCTGCGATGCACGTTAGGGGGGCCCGGCCTTGCCCGGGCACTCCGCCGCCGCCTCCGTCGCCAACAGCTCCCGGATCCCCGCCTCGTAGGGCCGGGGCCGCCAGCCGAGATCCCTTCGGATGCGCTCCCCCGAATAGATTCTGCGGTAAGGCAACGGGAGCGGGATGCGAAGCGCGCTCCGCGCGCCCGCGCGCGCCCATGCCTCGGCGAACTCCCACGCCGAGAGGTCGTCGCCCGGTACGTTGTACGCCTTGTTCTCGGCAATTGGATTTTCGAGGGAGCGCGCCGCGGCGTCGGCCACATCACCGGCATAGACCAGGCAGAACCGCATCAGCACAGGATAGAGAGTAACAGGAGCCCGTGTCACAAGAAGCTTGTGGACACGGGTGAAGTTGCGATCGAACGCTCCGTAAATGCCCGGGGGGCGCAGTGCGGTGAGCGCGATCCCCGCTTTTTCCGCCAGCCGCCATGCCGCGGCTTCAGAAAGCGCCTTCGAGAGGCCGTAGGCATTCCAACGGTTGCCCCGCGTCGCAGCGTCGTAAAGAGGGTTGTCCTCTCGCACCGGTGGGCGATAGCTCCGATAGGCGGAGACCGAAGAGATCTGCACGGCCCGGCCCACGCCTGCGGCGGTCATGGCTTCGAACACGTGAACGGTTCCGTCGACGTTCGTGCGCACGAACTCCTGCCACGCCCGCGGCTGGAGCGAGAGCAGGGCGGCGTTGGAGATCACGGCGTCGACGCCCGCAAAGGCCCGGGCCAAGTCCCTGGGCGCGGCGAGGTCCGCACGCCGCAACTCAACCCCCCACGCGGCGAGGTCGCGACCTCGCTCCGGGGTACGCACGACGCCCACGACACGCGCGCCCCGCTCGAGCAGGGCCCGAACGAGATAGCGCCCGAGGAAACCGGTTGCGCCGGTCACGGCGACAGTCCCGCCGTCGAGCTTCATCAGTCGCCAGCCGGCGGCGCGTCGCTCTTCGGGGCCGGCACCGTCTGTGTGGTGGGGGCCGGCGTTCCGCCGGGATTCGGGAGGTCTCCCGGAGGAAGTGTCGGAACCTCGATGGGTTCACATTTCTGAACGGGGGTGGACTGGCCGACCGTACCGAGCGGCCCCGGGCGGTACTCAAGCTCGGTCCGGCAGCGAAGGCGCGGGGTCTGGCCCGCGCCTTGCGCAGGCGCCTCGGGCGGTGCCTTCGCGCAACCGAGGACGAGCAAACTGAGCGCGATGGGCAGCGAGATCCGGTGCTGCATGCTCGGATACCTCTCAAGGCGCGGCCAGCGCGTCCTCTTTGACCGTCACGAGCGTCGTATTGTACCCGCACGCGGCATGCTGAATCCGAACCGTACCGGCCTGGTCAGATACGATCGTCACCCCCGGCTCCGGCGGCGTCCCGGGACGGAGGAATCGTGTGCGATGAAGATCGCGCAGAAGATTCACCGGGGGCAGCGGTAGACGCCCGCGGGGTCGCTCCACCGTGACCTCGGTGCCGCGCTGGGTGAGCGTGAACAGCTTTGCGCCGAAGGGGTCCAGGCCGACGAGCACGAGGGTTTGCCCTCGCTTTTGTGACACGAGAGTCAGCGCCCAATCGAGGTCCTCCCCTTGCACGCGAACGTTCTGCTGCAAGACGAAGTCCCCGAGCATCTCCTCGGTCGGGACCAACGGGCCTGGGCATTCGCGTGCCTGATCCGGGAGTGCGCGGTTCAGCGCGAGGCCCAGCGTGGCGCAGCCTGGAAGGGGTGCCGCGAGCGCAGCCCCCACCACCATCGCGTACGCGGAATTACGCATTCACGCGTCGCTTGGGCGCTCCCACCAGCAACAGAGCGAGGGGCGCCAGCAGAAACGAGAGGAAGAGCCCGCCGCCGACCGTGACGCCAAGGGCGCGCAGAGCGGGATGCTTGGAGATCGCGAGTACCCCGAAGGTAAGAATCGCCGTAAAACTGCCCACGAACACCGAGAGCATCGTCGTGCCCATTTCTTCAGGGTCGGCGGCACTGTCGACCACGAAGATCCCGTAGTCGACGCCCATTCCCATCACCATGTCGAGGCCGACGACATGGAGCAGATTCGTCTCGACGCCCAGCGCCGCGAAGGATCCGAGCAAGAGCAGCGCCACGAGCGTGCAGGGAAAGAAGGCGGCGACGGCCGGGCGGAGCCGCCGATAGCGCACAAAGAGGAGGAGGATCACGAGACCGTTGCCGATGAAGAGCTGTTCGAGCGTGGTCTTCCGAAACTCTGCGTAGACGTCGTTCAGGAACTGTTGCTGGTCAAAGAAGTGCACGCCTGCGACCGGCGCCAGGGCGGCTTGAAGGGCTTTTGGATCCCGAACGCCCTGGAGATAGGTGATGACCGCCGTATCGCTTCCGAGTTCGACGAGCAAAGGACGCACGAGGTCGGCCAGCGGCGAGGCGGCGAGGTCCTCGAAGGCAAGGGGTGGCGTCGACTCGTCCGCGAGGGCTGCCGGAAACCCAGCGAAGGCGCTCGCGCGGAACCCCTCGGCGGAGAAGGCGTCTACCACGCGCGCAGGGAGCCCGGGATCCGCCAGGAGGGCCGCGCGATTTTCGCGCTGCAGCTCCTTTGACCAAAGGAAAGCGTGGAGCGAGCGCATGCCCACGAGCTCGCCCTTTGCCGCGAGGGCCGCGAGTCGGCCGTGGATCGCATCGTTCTTCACGACTGCCGCCTCGCGATCCGGAGCCAAGGCGATCACAAAGCGGCCGGTATCGAATTGGGAGACCCGCTCCCGGACCCGCTGGTCCTCCGCGAGCAGCGCCGGATCCACGCGCCAGAGCTTGGTCAGGTCATCGACCCAGACGAGGCGGGGGAGGAGCGGAACCGAGAGGACGAGGATCAGGCCAGCAACGGCGGCAAGGACCGCAGGCCGCGGCCTGAGCCAAAGGACCACGGCGCCGAGAGCCCTCGAGACGGCGCGGGAGAGCGCCGGTACGCGCTCCGCCGGCGAAACGAGGGGCGGAAGCACGAACAGCGTTACCGCAAGAGCGCCGCCCACACCCACCACCGAGAAGAATGCGATCTGCCGGAAGCCGGGAAAGGAGGTGAGACCGAGACCGGCGAAGCTGGCCATGGTCGTGAGTCCGCCGAGCGCGATCGAGGGTCTCGTGCGTCGTAACGTCCTCTCGGCGTCGCCGCGGTGGGGCGAGAAGCACAGGTGGCAGAGGAGAAAGGTCGGATAGTCCACCACCACACCGATCAGAGCGGCCCCGAAACCGAGCGTGAGACCATCCAAGTGGCCGAAGACGAGAACGCCAAGGCCGGTCGCCACCACCAGTCCCGAGACCATGGGGACGGCGGTCAGCAAGAGACTCCAGCCGGATCGAAAGAACGCGTGGAACCAGAGCAGGACGCTCAGCACCGCAAGCGCCGTCACGAAATCGACGTCGCCGCGAATGCTGCGTTCGGCAGCCACCGCAAACAGGTTGGCACCGCTCTTCTCGAGGGTGAGTGCGCCGCCATGCTTTGCGGCGATCTCGTCGAAGCGCCCCTCAAGCTCGGCCAGAAGTCGTTGCTGAGCTTTCCCATCGAAGGCCGAGGGCTTCGTACCGAGGAAGAGCACCGCAAACCGCCCATCGTGCGTCACGAACTGGCCGTCGAGCACGTCGAGCGGCGGCTGCTGGTCCTGGAAGCGCTCGAGAATCCTTCGGAAGCTGCCCAGGGGATCGGGCGCGATCAGGCGCTTGAGCAGGGGAGCCGTGGGCAGCGCGAGCTCCGCCTTCATGCGCGCGGCCTGCGCGCGCAGCGCGGCATCGCTCGTAAGCTCCGAAATGCGCGTGGGATCGTCGGACAGGAAATAGAATCGCCGCGGGAAGTAGAGTTCGTAAACCGCCTTCATCTCCTCGGGATCGATGCCAGCCCGCACCCAGGCGATGCCCGCCATCCCCCGCAGCACATCGGCGAACTCGTGCGCCGCCTCGACGGCCGTCTTGGCATCGGGCGCGCCCACGCACAGCACCATCGTGCGCGAGAGCTCCGTCTCCGTGAGGCGCCGCGAGATGTCGGCGAGCGTGCCCTCGGTGCCCGCCGGCATGAGGTTCGTGATGTTCGTACCGAAGGTGAGCCGCGTGGCGATGACGACCGTCACGCCCGCCAGCACGAGTGCCAGGAGGAAGAGCGAGTGGCGCGGGTTCACGGGACCTTGGCAGGCGCCTTTTCAAGGAAAATGCGGCTCAGTTCCTCGGGGCTGAAGCGGGTATCCGTCACGACGTCGTGGAAGAGAGTCGTGGTTTTGTCGCCCTCCTTCTCCACCACCACCATCTCCTGCAGCGCAGGACCGTCGCCGCGCAGCTCGATCGATGCGATGAGCTGGGAAACCGGTGGCCCTTTCGGCACGAGCCTCATCTGCCAACGCGCGCCGTCGGCCTCGAAGCTCACATTGTAGTGTTCGTGCAGCGCCCCAAGATCGCCATTGAAGAGCACCACGAAGTTCTCGACGATCGTTCGTGCCACCCGGTTTGCCGAGAGGTCGACGCTGTTGCCGCCGGTCGTGTCCCGATAGGACATGCGTGGGCCATCGATCACGAGGGTCGTTGCTCCCGGCGCGCGCGTGATGCGCGCCATGCGCGCCGGAGGGATGAAGTAGAGCGTGCCGTCGCTCTCGAGGGGTTGTTCGAGCAGCGCAATCTGCTTCACCTCGTGGAACTCGGCACGCACCCCGCTCGTGGTCGCCATGTGGTGCATCAGCGTCTCGAGCGTAAGCGTGCCGTGCGGAACCTCAGGTGCCGGACTGCCCGCGGCCAAGCAGGCCAATGCCGCAGCCGCGACGAGCGCCGCGGAACCAGGCTTCACCCCTGCCCTCCGGCGATCCGCTTCAAGATCGGGTGCGGCGTTTCAAGCAGCATGCGGCCTTCGGCATCGAGGGTGGCTAGCACGGTGTGGCCCCGCGCCGCTCGTCGCTGGTGAGAAAGGTTCGTGACCTCGTAGGCGATGAAGACCCGATTTTTGAAGTCTCGGAGCCAAGCGGACACGCGCGCACGATCACCATAGAACAATGGGAAGGCGTAACGACAGCGGCTCTCGATCACGAGGAAGCGGTAGCGCGGGCCGATCAAATCACCGGCGTCAAGACCGAGAGAGCGCAAGAGCTTCGTACGCGCGAGCTCGAGGTACTTGTAGTAGTGCCCGTGCCAGACCACCCCGAGCGCGTCGACATCGTGAAAGGGAATCTCAAGCTCGATCTCTGTCTCGTGCAGGCGCTCGCTCATCGCGTGTCGAGATCGCGCCCCAGAAGGTCGCCGGCGGCATGCAGCTCGAGCACCCGCGAGATGTCGTGGTCCTGGCGGCGGTCCGCGAAGACCTGGGGCACGGCCTTGCGCACCATGTCGTGCAAAGCACGGCTGCGCAGCGCGCCCGCCTCGCCATTGCGCAGATCCACCCCCTGGCAGACGGCGAGGGTCGCGATGGCCGCCACCGTCTCTGCGAGCTCGATCACGCGCAGGCTATCGCGCGCCGCGATGGTCCCCATGCTGACCTTGTCCTGGTTGTGCGACTCCGTGCTGCGGCTAAAGGCGCTGGCCGGCATCGTGAGCTTGAGCGCCTCGGCAGTGAGCGCCGAAGCCGTGATCTGCATCGCCTTGAAGCCGTGATGGGTCACGCGCTCCGCCCCCGACGCAGCCACTAGGTTGGCCGGCAGCCCCCCATTCGTCGCGGGATCGCAGAGCAGACAGAGCTGGCGGTCTAAGAGATCGGCCACGCTCGCCACGGCGGCCTTCATCCCGTCGAGTGCGAAGCACACGTGCCCACCGTAGAAGTTTCCCCCATGGAGGATGTCGCCGGTATCCGGGTCGACGAGCGGATTGTCGTTCACGCCGTTCAGCTCAATCTCGATCATGCTGCGCGAGCCATCGAGCGCGTCGAGCAAGACGCCGATCACGTGGGGCGCACAGCGCAGGGAATAGCGGTCTTGGAGGCGCGCGGGCGACGCAGGTCTCCCGCCCGGGGCGCGGGTCAGGTCCTCGCGGATCCACGCCGCGCAGCGCTGCGTCCCGGGGTGGGGTTTCAGATCGAAGATCCGCGCGTCGAAGTGAGCCGGGTTGCCGCGCATGACGTCACAGGCTACGGCGGTGAGCGCTGCGGCCCAGCGCGCGAGTCGCAGGGCCCGCATGAAAGCCAGGCTGCCGAGCGCGGTCATCACACTCGTGCCGTTCATCAAGGCGAGACTTTCCTTCGGCGCGAGGGAGAGCGGAGCCAGTCCGACCTGCGCCAGGGCCTCGGCCGAGGTGAGCACTTCACCCCGCAGCGTCACCTCGCGCTCACCCACCAGCATCGCGGCAACGTATGAAAGAGGGGTCAGGTCTCCGCTCGCGCCGACGGATCCCTCGGCGGGGATGCGTGGCAGAAGCCGCAGGTTCAGCAACTCGCACAAGCGCTCGAGCAGCAGGGGGCGCACGCCCGAGTAGCCGCGGGCGAGGGACAGAAGCCGCGCGGCCACGACGCCCGCCGCCTCGGCCTCTTCAAGGATGCGGCCGGTCCCGCAGCCGTGAAAACGCAGGAGATTGAGGGGAAACATCTGCTGGAGTTCCTCGGGGATGACGTTCCCGAGTGACGCGCCCACCCCGGTCGACACGCCGTAGATCACCTGCCCGGCGCCGAGTGCGCGTTCCACCGCCGCGGCCCCCGCAGCCAGGCGCGCACGATAGGCGGGATCGGGGTCGAGGGCGGCGTGCGCCCGGCCTTCGGCCAATGCCGCGAGCTCCTCGATCCGCAGCGGCGTGCGTCCCACATGGAGCGGGTGGCGGTCCGCATCCCGTTCCTGGACTGTCATGGCGCCACCTTATCGCAGCCTGCTCGCTGCGCCTGCAGCAAATGGGCTGCAACGAAAGCCGCCTGCCGCCCTGCCCTTTCGCCGCGCGGGCGGCGGCGCGATGGCCTGCGGCTTGCAACGCTTTCTGCGCCATTCCTGGAGGACGCCATGGCCGAACTGTGGGACCCCCTCGCTCCCGGATTCGCGACGGATCCCTACACCCGCTACGCCCGCCTTCGTCGCGAGGATCCCGTTCACGAGCTGGAGATGGCAACCCTTCGCTGCTTCATCGTGACCCGCTACGACGACGTCGTCGCGGTGCTCCGTGATCCTGCCTACAGCGCCGCGAAGTTCCCAGAGCGGATGATCGCGGACGCGATGGCCGGTCCAGACCAGAGCTTTGCGGCGCTCGCGCGCGCCGTCTCGGGCATGATGCTGATCAAGGATCCGCCCGACCACACGAGACTCCGTGCCCTCGTCTCCAAGGCCTTCACGCCGCGCGTCGTCGAGGGCCTGCGGCAGCGGGTCGAAGCGATCGTGGACGAGCTCCTGGATCGCGCGGCCACAGCCGGTGGAATGGATGCCATCCGCGAGTTTGCTGCGCCGCTCCCCGTGATTGTGATCGCGGAGCTCCTGGGCGTTCCGGCGGCGGATCGCGAGAAGTTCAAGCGTTGGTCCGACGAGATGGTGCCGTTCATCGACGGAACCCTGCGTGAGGCCGGACTCGTGGAGGCCGCACGCGGGGCGCAGGCCTTGGAAGCGTACTTCCGCGAGTTCATTGCCGCGCGGCGCAAGGATCCCCGGGGCGACCTCATGAGCGGGCTCATCGCCGCCCATGAGCGCGACGATGCCCTGTCGGAGATCGAGCTCGTCTCCACCGCGATCCTGCTCCTCGGCGCAGGCCACGAGACCACGACCAATCTGATCGGAAACGGCCTGCTTGCGCTGCTGCGTGACCCCGGCGAACGCGCGCTGTTGCGCCGTGAACCCGGTCTCGCCAAAAACGCTGTCGAGGAGCTGCTCCGCTACGACAGTCCCGTGCAGCTCACCTCACGCCTCCCAAGACAAGACGTGACGCTGCGCGGGCGTCGGATCCCGGCGGGCATCGAGGTGAACGTCGTCCTCGGCGCGGCGAATCGAGATCCTCTTCAGTTCCCCGAGGCCGATCGCCTGGATCTCGCCCGTGTGGACAACCGCCACGTCGCCTTCGGTCACGGTCCGCACTTCTGCCTCGGCGCACCACTTGCGCGGCTCGAAGCGCAGGTCGCCTTCTCCCGCTTGGTCGAGCGCTTCCCATCGCTCAGCGCCGCAGGCGAAGAAGCGTCGTGGCGCCCTGGCCTCGTGCTGCGGGGTCTTCGCGCGCTGCCCGTTCGCTTCTAGCGCGGAGTCGGTAGCCCGAGGACGCTCTCCACCGCACGGGGTCGGGACGCGCCCAGGCGGCGACGCGCATGCCGCAGGATCGATCGACCAGGGGACGCAGACTACGGGCCCTCGGTCGTGCTGGTCTGTGCAGTCTTGGCTCGGGAGTACAAGGCCTCAAGGCCAAGCCAGAGCGCCGCAACTGCACCCAAGACGAGGACGAGCGCCGTGCCCGAGAGCCGCGCCTGCGCGCAGACCCAAGCCAGCTGCGCGAGACACAAGAGCGAGACAAAGCGCAGCGTAAAGACCCGCGGCACAACGCTCACGGCAAGGGCTCCGAGCGGCGCACCCACCACCACGATGGGTGCGGCGGCGAGCCAATACTCCGACAGCCCGGGCGTGAAGCCCGCCCGGGCGGGTTCGATTGCAGCGAGCGAAAATCGCGTGGCAAGACCGACCAGGGAAGTGAACGCCATGAGCGTCACGGCAGACGGAACCGCCAGCTTCAAATCGGCCCTGAACAGCAGCACCAGGACGCTGTACAGCAGCATGTCCACGCCGACGCCGGTGAGCGCCGCGAGGCAGGCTCCGCCCAGGAGCCCGACGCCGAGCCCGGCCCCGCGTTCGATGCGGGGTCCTGGGGCAAGGATCCCAGCTTGCGCTGCGAGCTCGCGGAGCCGCAGCAGGGTCATCACCCCAAACGCCGCCCATACCACGGCGAAGATGAGCTTCACCTGGACTTCCGTGGCGTTCGGGGCGAGCACGACGAGGCCGAGCGGAGTCCCGATCAGCGACCCCAGCATGGCCCAGCGCAACACCCCCCAAGCGAGAGGCCGGCCTGAAACCAGCATGTAGAGAACGGCCGATCCCATGCCGAGCGACTGCACGGCGAAGCTGAAGTCCCGCCCCAGCCGTGCCGGCTCCCCGAGAAGGAGTACGAGGATCGGAAACGCGACGCTGCCCCCTCCCATGGGCGTCGACCCGGCCACATAGGAGCCGAAGAGCATGGCGAGGGCGATGGGCCAGTGAGCCGCAACGACAGGCCAGCGCCCCCGCCCGAGAACAAAGCCCGTCCATAAGGCGTAGAAGAGGGCAAGCCACAGGAGAAACAGCCAGCGCGGCCTCGCGCCGGGCTGCGATCGGCTCTTGACTTGTACCTCCACGACGGCGCGCACCATAGCGGCCCACGCCTGCGCACCTTACGGAGCGTTTACAGGCCAAATGGGCCTTTGATAGGATCGGGGCCTCCGTTTCGCGTGATTTTCGTGGGAGTACGCTGCGTTGAGCCGCTTTGGCCACACCGGCGAGGTCGTGGAACGGGCGCACCGCGGACAGGCTGAAGCTGTCAGCGAGAAGCGCGCGCTCGCGCACGCCCTCCGGCGGACCGCGCGGCAGGGCGCAACCGCTCTCGCCTTTGGCCTTGCGGGCTGCCTGCTCCTGCTGGTCTTTACCATTTTGACGCTAGGCCGCGTTCTGCCGGGCACGCGGCAGACGCGGGACGCTCGCGCCCAGTGGCTCATCCACCGGACCTACGGATTTCTCCTCGCCTTCATGTCTTGGCTCGGCTTGACCCGGATCCGTTACGAAGGTCTTGAGCGACTTCGGACGCCCGGGCCCCACCTCATCGTTGCCAACCATCCCACCCTGATCGACTTCGGGATTGTGATCTCACAGCTCCCGCAGGCCGATTGCATCGTGGCCGAGGCGTGGGCACGGAGCTTCTGGTTCGGACGCGTCGCTCGCGCCGCGGGCTACATCGTGAACTCGCGAGGGGCGGCCGTCATCGACGAATGCGTGGCGCGATTGCGGGCTGGCCGGACGGTGCTCTTGTTCCCGGAGGGGACACGCTCACCACGGGGGGGCTTATGGCCGTTTCGCAGGGGGGCAGCCCACGCCGCGCTGCGCGGTGGCTTTGACCTTGAGCTCGTGACGATCCATTGTGACCCGCCGGCACTGCTGAAGGGTCAGCCCTGGTGGGATGTGCCGGACCGGAGGATCGAGTACCTCGTGCGGGCCGAGGAGCCGGTTCGCGCCAAAAATCGTGCCTGGGAGGGGGCGTCCGATGTGCTCGCGGCCCGGCGGCTCACCGCCGCGCTTCGCACGCGGACGATCGAGGGGTTGAATCGTGGATCATTTCAGTGAGCTCGAGACGGAGATTAAGCAGCTCATTATCGATTCCCTCATGCTCGAGGACATCCGAGCTGCGGACATCGATAGCGAGGCCCCGCTGTTCATCGAGGGGCTTGGCCTCGACTCGATCGACGCCCTCGAGCTGGCGATGGCTCTCCAGGAGCGTTTCGGTGTACAGATTCAGGACGACCCGGACGAGAACCGTGAGATTTTCGCGTCCGTGAAGAGCCTGGCCGCGTTCGTGACAGCGAACCGGGCCGCATAGGACGGAGCGGGAGGTCGGCGCTTGGAACGGGGCGAGATCTTTGACCAGCTACGGAAGATCCTGCAAACGGAGTTTGCGCTGGAGGAGCGGTTGGTGGTTCCGGACGCGCGCCTGCACGAGGATCTCGATATTGACAGCCTTGACACCGTCGTCCTCGCGATCCATCTCGAGGAGATGACCGGGGTCCCCCTTGAGGAGGACCGACTGAAGGAGATCCGCACCGTCAAGGACATCGCTGACGTGGTGGAAGAACTGCTCGAGCGCGAGCGGGCGCACATCGCACAATCGTGAATCTCACCACGCTGCTCTGCGACGGTCGAGCCGCGCGTTCCCTGGTCGCGTTTGCCCAGGAAGCTCGCTTCTCCTTCGAACAGTTCGAGGCGCAGGTTCGGGCGCTTAGCTTTGCGCTGGGCTCCCTGCGGAGTGAGTCGAGCTCCGCTCACGAGGGCGCTCTACGCCGCGAGCGCTGGCTGCTCCAGACTTCCGACAGCTACTCCTTCGCGGTGGGTTTGTTCGCGCTCTGGCACCACGGCAGCGTCGCGGTGCTCCCCCCAAACGCTTCCCCGGGAACACTCGCAAAGCTCGCGGCGGAAGTGACGGGAGCCATCTCGGATCGCTTGGACCTGCTCCCCGACGGCCGTGTCGTGCACCCCCTGCGACCTCCGGTGACGACCGCTGCGCGGACGCCTGCTGCGCTCGGCACGCTCTTGTCCTCGCAGCCCGCCGTGGAGTTGTTTACCTCGGGAACGACGGGGGACAGCAAAGTGGTGGAAAAGGCGCTCCACCATCTCGACGACGAAGTGCAGGAGCTTGAAGCCCGGTTCGGCGCGCTGTGCGGGGACGCTTCCGTCTTCGCCACGGCATCCCACCAACACCTTTACGGGCTTTTGTTTCGCGTTCTCTGGCCCCTCGCCGCCGGCCGGCCCTTCCGCGCCGAGACGTACCTCTACCCGGCCGAGCTCGTACCGCGCATGATGCAGACCGGTAACTGTGTGCTCATTGGGACTCCCGCCCATCTGCGACGCATGCGGGACATGCCCGGTCTCGAGAAACTGCGGGGAGTGTGCCGCTGTGTCTTCTCTTCGGGCGGGCCGCTCGACGAGCAGACGGCGGATGCGCTGGCCGGTGCACTGGGCGAGGCGCCGATCGAGATCTTCGGCTCCACGGAGACTGGCGGCGTCGCCATCCGCCAGCAGACGCCGGGACCCGGGCGCCTCGCCTTCACACCGCTTCCGGGCATTTCCGTCGAGCGGGGCCCGGACGGCTGCGCCCACGTACGCTCGCCGTTTGCAAGTGCGAGCGACGCAGAGACCTCGGTCATCATGGGCGATCGCATCACTCTGCAACAGGATGGACGCTTCCTCCTTGAGGGGCGTGCAGACCGTGTGGTCAAGGTCGGGGAGAAGCGGCTCTCCCTCCCCGACATGGAGCAAGCGCTGCGGCGCCACCCCTGGGTGTCGGAAGTCGCCCTCGTCCCGCTTGGCAGGGGTCCGCACCTACGGGTGGGCGCCGTCATCGTGCCGAGCGAAGCGGGCCGATCTGCGCTTGCGCGGGAGGGCCGGCGCGCTGTCTCCTTGAACCTTGGGTCAAGCCTCGAACTCGACTTCGACCGTGTGCTCCTGCCGCGTGCCCATCGCTACGTGGAAGCTCTCCCGAGCGACGAGCGCGGGAAGCTGAACCACTCGCTGCTCGGGGAGCTCTTCGCAAAGAGCGATGACGCACCGGTGACCGAGCCCGAGCTCGTGGACGAGAAACGCAGTGCACGCCGGCTCGAGCGCACACTCCGGGTGCCGGCCGATCTCACCTTCCTGGAAGGGCATTTTCCGAGTTTCCCCGTGGTTCCCGGAGTGGTTCAGCTCCGCTGGGCGCTGCGCCTTGCGGCCGAGCTGCTCGGGCACGAACCCCGGCTTGCTTCAGTCGAGGCCTTGAAATTTCGAGAGCTTCTCCGCCCCGGGGATGCTTTCCGCGCCACTGTCGAGCTCTCCGCCCCGGGCGACGCGTTCCAGTTCAGCCTATGGAGTGACGACCCCGCGACGACGCGCGTCTTCTCGACCGGACGCTGTGTGTTGCGCCGCGACACGGGGGACACGTGAACCCCTGCCTGCTCATTCCGATCTTTGACCACAAGGACACGATCCGCGGCGTGCTCCAGTCCGTCGAGGCACTGCGACTGCCTTGCCTTGTGATCAACGACGGCAGCGGCCCGCACACGCGCGAGGTGCTCGACGCCGTCGCGAAGGAGTTTGATTGGGTCGAGGTCCAGCACCACCCCGTGAACCGTGGCAAGGGCTTCGCGCTGCGGCACGGCTACCGGCTCGCGGCGGCGCGAGGCTTCACCCACGTTCTGCAGTTCGATGCCGATGGGCAGCACGACACGAGAGACGCTCCGCGCTTCCTCAAAGCGGCGCGGGCCAACCCCGATGCGGTGGTGCTGGGCCAGCCTGTCTTTGACACGACGGCTCCGCGCTCGCGGATCTGGAGCCGCAAGCTCTCCATCGGCATCGTCTGGTTGGCGACCCTGTCACGGGAGGTGCGCGATCCCCTGTGCGGCTTCCGCTGCCTCCCCCTGGCACCCACGCTGCGTCTGATCGAGCGCACCGCGATGGGCGATCGCATGGACTTCGATCCGGAGCTCGCCGTCCGCCTGGTCTGGCAAGGCACACGGGTGGTGACCCTGCCGACACACGTGCGCTACTTCGTCGATGGCCTCTCGCACTTCGATGTGGTGTGGGACGACGTGCGTCTTGCCTGGCTCTACATGCGCCTTACGCTGCGTATGCTTGCGAGCCTGCCGGCCGTTCTGCTGCGTAGGCTCCGAGGGCGGGACACCTGGGGGCGGGCTTGAGCAGTCGAGGTGGCTGGGCGACGACGGCAGAACGCGGCTCGATGTTCGGGTTGCGCTTCATGGGTGCCTGCTACCGAGTGCTGGGCCGGCGCGTCAGCATCGCCTTGCTGATGCCCATTGCCACGTATTTCTTCTTGACGAGTGCGCGCTCCCGGCGCGCGTCGCGCGACTATCTCGAGACCCTGTGGGCGATGCCGGAGGGACGCGCCGCGCTCGGGCGGCGCCCGCGTTGGTGGCACGTTCTGCGCCATCACTTTGAGTTCTCGATCAATCTCCTCGACCGCATGGTGATCTGGCAGGGCGACTCACAGCATCTGCAGATCGAGCACGAGG
>Ga0074046_10001650_pt1 | contig 19931 bp, 18 predicted proteins | sample BogForMeECP23OM3_FD_94441 | JGI IMG/M metagenome (GOLD analysis project Ga0074046, IMG submission 94441) | Bog forest soil microbial communities from Calvert Island, British Columbia, Canada - Bog Forest MetaG ECP23OM3 | ecosystem: Environmental > Terrestrial > Soil > Wetlands ... | reverse complement strand
GGGTTAGGATGGTTTGCCCGCGTCCGGATGGGTTTGTTAGACTCTAAACCTATGGCATCGCTCATACGGGAAGTTGGGGAAACTACGCTGGCGCTGGTGAAGGGATTCAGTGTCACGTTCAAGAACATGTTGCGCAAGACGGTGACGGAAAATTATCCGCATCAGCCGGTGAATTTTCAGCCGCGCTATCGCGGGATTCACGTGCTGCACCGCGACGAAAACAACCTCGAAAAATGTGTAGGGTGCTTCCTCTGCGCGGCGGCGTGCCCATCGAATTGCATTTACATTGAGGCGGCGGAAAATTCGGAAGAAGGCCGCATCTCAGCCGGCGAGCGGTATGCGAAAGTTTATAACATTGATTATTCGCGGTGCATTTTTTGCGGATATTGCGTGGAGGCATGCCCGACGGATGCGATAACACACGGGCATGGATTTGAGTTAGCGACCTACGATATAAACTCATTGGTGTACCGCAAAGAGCAGATGCTCGAGAGCTCGAAAGGGAAACTGCCGGCGGGTGCAAAGTCGTAACCATCGGCGAAGGAAAATTTAGAAGCGAGTGATGGGCTGATCTTTGGATTGGCCCATCGTTTTGGTGAAGGACTAGGGCCGGCCTAAGTCACAAAACCTTCGTACTGGATGACAGCAATTCGGATAAAGCTACAAGAGTTCGAGTGAATCATTGAGGCGGAGAGGCTTGTGCGCTTCAGATGATGCGACCCGAGTGTTCGTCGCGAGGCGGTAGAAGTGGTCGAAGCGGTCGCGTGGCGACCATGGCGGGAGAGTTTCGGCCCGGAGTTGGTTGAAGCACTTTTGGAAGCCGTCAATATTCTCGGCCGTGTAAGGATCGCGCGATGGGACGGGGCAGCGGGCGCAAGGATTACTGCCTTCGAACTTAACTTCACCAATGCGGAAACGCACAACGTTTCGTTCGTCCTCACTGAACAATTGATCTTCCCAGAATGGCGGAACACCCTCGATTTCTAGCGATGTGCGAAAGCGGCGGCGTGCCCCTTCTAGAGTGATTTGCGGGAACCATTCGCAGACGCTTTGGAGGGAAGCGGTAGAGACGATCGTGGGCCCGTTGGCCACGGGGTCGTCAGGAAAGCCTACAGGGTCGTAGCGAACGATGATTTGCTGCTCGAAAAACACGCTGAACCATTCGGCCGCTTCTTCGTAGCCGGTGGGAAAGCGAAAGGTGCGTTCGGGGATATTCCTGGTATCGTTTGGGCTATGAAGCGTGACTGCGCTGAGGTCTGCCGCGTACGCCGCCCGAACCAGCTGGATGGCCGGGGTGCGCTTGGCATTCACCCATTTGCCGTCTGCCGAGTAGAGTGCCCAGGCGCGATCGTATCGCAGTCCGCCGCCCGGACCGATTGTAGTTTCCACAAGGGAGACGGGATCGAGAGACTTAATGGGGTGAAGGCGGATCTCCGCTATGCGAGGAGAGAGTTTTGACGTGGGAGGCACGCGAAAAGTTTAGCAGATCGATCGGCCGGGCTAGCTGCCCGCGGTAACGGCAGCGTGTTTTGCCCGCCGAGAAGCCGCCTGCGCGGTCTGCACCGGGTGTGAGTGAGCCTCCATGACCTGCGTGGCAGTGAGAAGCGGAATGGTTTGAATGCTGGCGACGGCTCCTCCTTGGGCGAAGGCAGTGGATATGTCGGCAGGCGTGACGCGATCGGGAAATACGGTGATCGCAAGGACGTCAAAACGCCCGGTGGTGAAGAAGGCAGCGCGGAACCGACCGCCGATTCGCTCGATAGGCACGCGGATGGCTTCAAAACAGTCTTCGGGATTTTGAACGACTCGCAACCACGCATCTGAGGTGTAGCTTACTTGGTGGCAATAGACGGCCATGAGGCACCTCATAGGACTTCCGGAGGGAGGGCCTTCGGAGATCTCTAGAGCGTGCGCTGACGAGAGAACGGAGTCAAGCGAAAAGCGAAGATAGTGCAAATTCAAAAAATAAATCTGGTAATCGGGAGAAAGGGAATCGTCATCGCTGGTTCAAACAGAATCTTCTAAAACGTGAGAACATACGACTCCAGGAGAGAATTGCGATGCCCTACCAACCCATCGAAGACTACGGAATCATCGGCAACATGCGCACCGTCGCTCTTGTCGGCATCAACGGTTCCATCGATTGGCATTGCTCGCCCAACTTCGATTCGTCCAGTGTATTCGGCGCGCTGCTCGACGACGCCAAAGGGGGCCGCTTCCAAATCGCACCAGTCGTCGAGCAAGTTCGTCGCAAGCAATTCTACTGGCCCTCCACAAATATTCTCGTTACGCGTTTCTCACACGAAGATGGCATCGTCGAGCTCGAAGATTTCATGCCCGTCGGCTTTTCCCCCGACTCCAGGTCCTATCATCAGCTCCACCGCCGGGTCCGATGCGTCCGCGGCCCAGTCCGACTCTCTGCCGTGTGTCGTCCCGCCTTCGACTACGGCCGCCAGCCTCACGGGGTTCAGCTCGTAGACGGTGGGGCCAGCTTTCACGCCAACAATGTTCACTTCAGCCTCTCGACCGAGGTTCCTCTGAAACTCGACAACCAAGGCGGGGTCACCGCCGAATTCGTTCTCGAGGAAGGCCAATCAAGAACGTTCGTCTTCCAGCACGACGGCCAAGCCACTCCACCCGCGCCAATCTCCGAGCGGGAAGCGGAAGAGCCCTTCGAGCGCACCGTGAAATTTTGGCAAGCCTGGCTTGCCAAGTGCACCTATCGTGGCCGCTGGCGCGAGCGTGTCGAGCGCTCCGCTCTTGTACTGAAGCTCCTTACCTTCGAGCCCACCGGCGCGATCATTGCGGCACCTACAACCAGCCTCCCGGAGGTCATCGGCGGCTCTCGAAACTGGGACTATCGTTTCGCGTGGATTCGCGACGCCGCCTTCACCGTGTACGCATTTGTCCGCCTGGGCTTCACTGATGAAGCCGCCGGCTTCGTGAACTGGCTGGAACACTACGTCGCCAAGCACCCTCGCACGGGTCTCCCACTCCCCACCGTCTATACAATCTATGGCGAGCCGGTCCCGGCTGAAGAATCTCTCGATCATTGGGAGGGCTACCTCGGCTCTGCTCCCGCTCGCATCGGCAACGCTGCCGCTGAGCAATATCAAGCCGACATCTACGGCGAGCTCATGGATTCGCTCTATCTCTACAACAAATACGTTGGCCCGATCGCGTACGATTTCTGGGTGCGCATCCGCCGGCGCCTCGATTGGGTTTGCGACAATTGGCGAGCGCCCGACGAAGGCATCTGGGAGATGCGCAGTGGCAAACAAAATTTTGTCTATTCGAAATTGATGAATTGGGTTGCGCTCGACCGTGGCATCCGCCTCGCCAACCAGCGCGCGTTCCCTGGCGACCTCCAGCGATGGCTGCGCGAGCGCAATGCCATCTATGAAGAGATTATGACCCACGGCTGGAACGAAAACCGCCACGCCTTCACGCAATACTACGGCAGCGAAGACCTCGACGCTTCCGTCCTAATGATGGCGCTCGTTTTCTTCATGGCGCCCACAGATCCGCGCATGATCACCACCCTCAAAGCCATCCTCGAAAATCCGCGCGCGGGTGGACTTGTCAGCGACGGCCTTGTCTATCGTTATCCACCACAGCCGCGCGTCGACGGGCTACCCGGTGAAGAGGGCACCTTCAACATGTGCACTTTCTGGCTGGTCGAAGCTCTTACCCGCGCCGGCCAGGCTAATCCCGCGTGGCTCGACCAAGCGCGCCTTCTCTTCGAACGCATGCTCGGCTATGCCAATCACCTGGGACTCTACGCCGAACAGACCAGCGCGCAAGGCCAAGCCCTTGGCAATTTCCCGCAGGCGTTCACGCACCTCGCGCTGATCAGCGCGGCTTTCAACCTCGATCGGACTCTAGGCTCCAAGTAGCACGGACAAGATCTATGGCCATTCTGTGAGGTGAGAGGTGAGCTTTGATTAGCTTTGATTGTCTTCGTTGACTTGTCTCGGTCCCCCAACCTAACATGGGGTGCGCGTGTCGGGCATCGACTCTCTACTCTGCCAAACCATCGTAAGGAATTACCGTAAGCGAAGTCATAGGGATCGTGTCTGATGACTTCGTCAGGAGATCTAGAGGGGATGTACCGTAACCAGGAGGGTCAGATGTGGGGTAAGAAGAACCTAGGTGAGTCGCCAGCCGCGGCCCCAATACCTAAGAACCCGGTGACGAAAATGAAAAATACAGATGCGATGCGTCCATTGGATGAGCCGACAAGTGGGTGGCTAGGGTCAAGCCTTCGTGTGAAAGGCGAGATCTCAGGTACCGAGGATCTGCTGATCGATGGCGCGATTGAAGGACTGATCCAGCTCGATGAACGAAAGCTGACGGTTGGAACCGCGGCGAAGCTAATGGCTGATATCAACGCCCGCGATGTGGTTGTGTACGGCTATGTGAAGGGGAACGTGCACGCTACCGGAAAGATCGAGATCAAGAAAGGCGGTTCAGTGAACGGGAATTTGACGACAGCACAAATTTTGATCGAAGATGGCGCGGACTTCAGAGGTTCGATCGAAATTGACAGGGGTGCGGAGAAAGGAGCGGACAAGGCCGTTTCCTCGCGGGCGGCAACTGCGACTGGTTCTCGGTGAAGGCAGGCTAGCGCAAGGCTCTTTCCCATTCGCGGATGCAGATGGCCCAAAGACTCACTGGTAAATTAGGACTACCGATCCACTGCTGGAGGCGCCAGATCTCGACCATCTGGCCGAGCAGTGCCTCGTCCGTAGTGTGCTCCTTCTTGCGTGGTTGTTTTACAGTTGCATTCAGGGATCTGAACAAAAGGGCATCGCTCATCATGCGTCCGCTTCTTGTTAGTTTAGCTCTGATCGGGATGGCCATAACTGGGCCTGCGACGGCCGGACAGGGGGTTGTTGAACTGTCCGTTGACGTGTCCAAAACCGGCGCGAAGATCGACCGCAATATTTTCGGGCAATTCGCCGAGCACCTTGGACACGGCATCTATGATGGGATATGGGTCGGGCCCGACTCGACGATTCCCAATACCCGCGGCATTCGCAATGATGTTGTTGATGCGTTGAGGGCGATCCGCGTACCAAACGTTCGCTGGCCAGGCGGGTGCTTCGCAGATGAATACCACTGGCGCAGCGGAATTGGCAGTCCGCGAGTGGTAACGCTCAATCCCAACTGGGGTGGCGTGATTGAACCGAACTCTTTTGGAACATATGAGTTCATGGACTTCCTCGATCAGATTGGAGCAGAGGCTTACATCTCAGTTAACGTCGGCTCCGGCACGCCGCGGGAAGCCGCCGAATGGCTGGAATATCTAACGACCGCTCAACCGACAACGTTGGCCAGAGAGCGCGCTGCCAATGGTCATCTTGCTCCCTACCAAATCGGTTTTCTCGGCATCGGCAACGAAAGCTGGGACTGTGGCGGGAACATGACACCGGAGTACTACCTGAGTCAGCTTAAGATCTACAGCCGCTTCGTCCGCAACTTCAATCCTGTGCAGCAGGACAAGCAGCAAATGCTGAAGATCGCCGTTGGCCCGGGCGGCGGTGAGCCCAGGTGGACCGAATGGACCGAAGCCATCATGAGGGCCTACCAGCACCACACATGGAGCTGGGATATCGATGGTCTTTCGATGCACTCGTATACGGTGGGGCAGTGGCCGCCCTCCTTCGCATCCACAAATTTTGGCGAGGCCGAGTACAGTCAGGTCCTTAAACTAACGCTCGCGATGGACGATCTGGTCAGCAAGCACAGCACCATAATGGATAAATACGACCCGCAGAAGAAGGTCGCTCTTGTTGTGGACGAATGGGGTGCCTGGTATGCCCCTTTGCCCGGCAGCAATCCCGGTTTCCTGGTACAGCAGAACACTCTGAGGGACGCAATTCTGGCTGCGCTGAACCTGAACATCTTTGCCCGCCACGCCGACCGAGTGCGCATGGCCAACATCGCGCAAATGATCAACGTGCTGCAAGCGATGATTCTCACTGACAAGGAAAAGATGGTGCTGACCCCGACCTACTACGTCTTCAAAATGTATGCGCCATTCCAGGACTCCACCTTTGTGCCGATCGCTCTTGACGCTGGCACCTATACGCACGGGAATATCACGTTGCCACGCGTCGATGCCATCGCCGCGAAGGACACAACTGGCAAGCTGTGGTTAGCCATAACGAATCTCGATCCCCGGCAGACCATCGAAGTCGAGGCTAGTCTGGCAGGCATCACAGCCAAGTCGGCGACTGGGGAAACGCTAACCGCCCCCAAGGTTGACAGTGTCAACACCTTCGACGCACCCAACACCGTCGTGCCGAAGCCCTTTACCGCGGAAGTCCAAGGCGCCAAGCTGGCTCTGAAGCTCGAGCCGAAGTCGGTGACCGTTATCTCTGTGAAGCAGTGACCTAAGACCGCATCCCTCCTCACGGGAGTTGCGCAAGCAAACTAGCCGAGCGCGCTCCCCGATCTGCTCCCCCGAAGAATGGTTCAGCGGGAAAGCGGCCACGTGGGTCTCCGTACCCAAGCTACCGGTCACGCGACACCGTAGTTCTTCCAGGCGAGACTAGGAGTTTTACTACGCATCGACGTGCTCCTTAGAATCCTTGAGGATAGTTTCGGAATCTTATGCGCAGAAGCACACGGTTTGCCGTCTTTTTCGTTGCGCTACTCCCGGTCTGTCTCTCCAATCAAGGCCAGCAGGATGCTGTTGTCATCTCCGTCGATGCAGCGCACGCAGGAGCAGCGCTCTCTCCCTCAATGTTTGGCATCTTTTTTGAAGACATTAACTTCGGCGCCGACGGTGGTCTCTATCCCGAACTCGTCAAGAACAGATCGTTCGAGTTCCAGGAACCGCTAACCGGCTGGCATGAAGTTCTCGGTTTCAGCAGCAAAGGCATCGATCGTCCAAAAGGCGAACTCGATATTCGCACTGAGGATCCGCTCAATCCGCTGAACCCGCACTATCTCCGGGTTCGCGTTTACGAACCTGGTTACGGATTCCGGAATTCTGGTTTTCGCGGTATCGGTGTGGAAAGCGGCGCTCAATACCGATTTTCCGCTTTTGCTAGGAGCGGCGGACCGCAATCCATTCGCGCCACCATCACGGATGGGAACGGTCGTGAACTTGGAAGCGGAAAACTAGAAGGATTCGACGACCAGTGGAAACGCTATGAGACCGTCATTCAAACGAACGCCACCGAGCAGCATGCGCAATTGAATCTCTTTGTTGACGGAGTAGGGCAGCTCGATCTTGACATGGTCTCGCTGTTCCCGGTGGACACTTGGAAACGCCGTCAGAATGGATTACGTAAAGACCTTGTCCAGTTGCTGTCTGATTTGCACCCGGGGTTCCTTCGCTTTCCGGGAGGCCACGGTAGGAGACATTGCGCAAAGGCAAACCGTTATCAATCGATGGAACGATGAGTTCGATCAACGACCGGCTTCGGACTACTTCCAATCATTTGGGCTGGGCTTTTACGAGTACTTCCAGCTCGCCGAGGACATCGGTGCAGAACCGTTGCCCATCGTGAACTGCGGAATGGCCTGCCAGTTCAATTCAAGTGAGACGGCTGCGCTGGACCAACTCGACGAATATGTGCGCGATGCGCTAGATCTTATCGAGTTCGCAAACGGTCCGGTCACTTCACCGTGGGGCAAGCTACGGGCTCAGATGGGGCACCCGGGGCCGTTCCATCTCACGATGCTCGGCGTAGGCAACGAGCAGTGGGGCGCGCGTTACCTCGAGCGCTACCATGTGTTTGCGGCTGCGTTGAAAGCCCAGCATCCGGAAATCAAGCTGGTCGTTAGCGCCGGACCTTTGCCGTCGGGAGAGCCATTCGACGGCCTGTGGTCCTCTTGGCGCACACTTAAGGCGGACATCGTCGACGAACACTACTATATGAGTCCCGAGTGGTTCCTCGCGAATACGGGGCGCTATGACGGTTACGACCGGTCGGGACCGAAAGTCTTCGCAGGTGAGTATGCTGCCCAGACCGCTGGAGTGACGAGAGATGTCAACCGAAATAACTGGAAGGCCGCGATTGCAGAAGCTGCCTTCATGACCGGTCTCGAGCGAAACGGAGATGTTGTCGTGATGGCATCTTATGCTCCATTGATGGCTCATGTCGATGCATGGCAATGGAAGCCAGACGCAATCTGGTTTGACAATCTGCGTTCCTACGGGACTCCGGATTACTATGTTCAGAAAGTGTTTGCGAACAATGTGGGAACGCGCGTCGTCCCGGTCACACCGCGGGCCGAAGGCGGCCTCTACACAAGCGCATCGCTAGATGAGCGCAACCATGAATTGATCCTGAAGGCTATCAACCACTCGCCGGCTCCGAAACCGGTACAGATCAAATTGAACGGGGTCGTTGTGTCCGGTGCCGTCAAGGTCACTACTCTGGCAAGCGCTGACCTGAACGCTGAAAACAGTTTTGATCACCCAACGGCGGTGGCTCCAGAATCTTCCATCCTGGACGTGAGAACTGGAGCGATTGCGCTGCAATTGCGCCCATACTCACTCACCGTGTATCGCATCCCGGTTCAGCAGTAGTTCGAGGAACGCTCTCCCAATTCGCTCATGTCATTTGGAAAAAATGTCCCGCGCCTTATTCCCTATATTCGTAAAGCGGGCTATCCTCTAATCGACATACTATTCCTGGCTGTGTAGAATCTCTAGGCCTGTATGAGCACCAGCGCAAGACACCTTTCGGCGGTTGCCTTCGCCTGCCTAACTTTCGTTTTCGCCGCCCAATCCGAAAAGACACAGACAAACAGTTCGACTCCTGACGACGCCGTCAAGATTAAAGTCAACGTCGACCTGGTACTGGTGCCCGTGGTGGTCCGCGATTTGCAAGGTCGCGCGCTGGGCACTCTTAAAAAGGAAGACTTCCAGATTTTTGATAAGAACAAGCCACAAACCATCACTGGCTTCAGCATTCAGAAGCGAACAAGTGTGGAGAGTCAACCGGCGAGTGCTGGAGCGATGCCGGCCAGTCCTGGTGCTAGCCATTCACCGGCACAGGTGCCAGGAGCGCCTGAGCGTTTTATCGTATTTTTGTTTGACGACTTGCACTTGAGCTCCGGTGATTTGACGCAGATCCAGAAGGCAGCAACCAAGATGGTTGCCGGGTCATTGGCTGATTCAGATATGGCCGCAGTAGTTTCGATATCGGGCGCTAGCAGTGGCTTAACACGTGATCGCACGAAGTTGCAGGACTCGATCATGAACTTGAAAGTGCAGAGTCTGTTCCGCCATGTTGGACGGACATGCCCGGATATTGGTTACTACGAAGCGGATCGCATCCAGAACAAGCAAGATCCCATGGCATTTGACATGGCAGTCGAGAACACGCTGGCGTGCTGTGAATGTACGCGAGCTGTTGCCAAGGGCTTGGTGAATAATGCGGCCGCGGAGTCTCTTCAAATTGGCGATCAGGACGTCCGGGTGACGCTCGGGGCAGTCCGAGAGATAGTGCGGAAGATGAGCGCGATGCCCGGACAGCGCACGCTGATTCTCGTGTCACCGGGCTTTCTTACCATGACGCCGGAAGCTTTGATCGAAAAATCGCAGATTCTCGATGTGGCTGCGCGGTCCAATGTGACGATCAACGCGGTGGATGCGCGCGGGTTGTACACCACGGCTCTCGACGCTAGTGATCGAAGCAGAGGTTCTGCTATGTCTGAGCGAACTGCATCCCAATATCGTGGCTATTCCATGGTGCTCAATGAGGATGTGATGGCGGAACTCGCGGACGGGTCCGGGGGCTCTTACTTTCACAACAGCAATGATCTGGAAGGCGGATTCCAAGCGCTGACGGTGGTGCCCGAGTATGTATACCTGCTTGAGCTATCACTGCAAAACGTGAAGCAAGACGGCGCTTATCATCCTCTGCGGGTCAAGTTGGACCAGAACGGCTTAAAGCTGGTGGCGCGACGCGGTTATTTTGCACCTCGGGCAGCAAATAAAAAGAAGTAGAATTACAGTGCAAACATCCTTGAGGGTGTAGAATAGGTTCGGCTCCGATATGAAACCCATGCAAGCAAAAGTGGTCGGAACCCCTCGCAAGATTGTCGATTTTCATCAAGATGAACTCTTCGATTGGGTTGCTGATCTTGAGTGCGGGCATCGACAACTCGTACGCCATAATCCGCCTTGGACCACGCGGCATTGGGTGACGACTCCCCAAGGACGGTTCGATCATATCGGGCTGGAATTGCCGTGTTCACTCTGTTCCATGGTTGCTTCCGGTCGCATCGATTAATTCCATAGGATAAGAAACGGGCAAGCAGCACAAGTGAAACCACTTGTCTGACTACCCGATTTATCCGGGGTCAGGCAGTTACTCCTACAATTCCAGCGTTAAACAATCGCGAGGGCAAAACACAGGCCGCGGTGGCGACGCCTCACTCCAAAGAAATAACTTGAGTCTCGCGTTCAGCGACGCTAGAAGACGTGGCTCGGTAGTCTATTTTTGCGCGACGATCCTTCCATTTGGAGAAGGGAAGCGCCGTGGCGCCTCGATCCTCCCGTCAGACCCGGGTACCGGACCCTTTCGGCAGCGACGCAGGCAACTTTTATGGATGCGCTGCTTGAACGGGATACCCAGGGGGCGGAACAAAAATGGAAGGATCTGGATCAGCATAGGTAATGTTGATTAGATCAGTTTGCTGGTCTCCGGCTTCCGGATCGGGATCCTGAGCCACGATGCGAACATCAGCTCCTAGATCCTTTGCAAACCAAACTTCCGAAGTGCGTGCAAGCGGCTGCTGGTTTCCTTGAAAAGTACCAGGCGAAAAAAGATATGTCGTGCGTTGCCCCCAGCATTTCAAGCCATTGATCTGTTGATTTCCGAGCAATGCGGTATGAACGGTGACCCCCGACTTTGTGGCAAGTCGATACTGAGTACCATCGTATGGCACGTAGTCCCACGCGTATCGCTGATCCACGGGACGGATCATAACCAAATGCTTTTGCGGGTCAATGTGAATATGCTCCATACTCTTTGGGTCCAGAATATTTATGTAATAGACGGGATCGGCTGGGTCCTCAGTCCATGGTGAGTGTTGTTCGCGTAGTACCCGTCCTTCGCGATCACGAGCGATGCGGTCTTCGGTAGTCACAGTGCGTTTCGTTCCACTCGGATACACCCTCGTAAGTGTTGTATGAGCGATCGCGGTAAAGGGTTTGTGCTTTTGACAGGCAACGCCAATCTCTGTCGGCATGATGACGAAGTGCTTGTCAGCCAACAAGGCAGTTGCAACAATGAGTAGCAGAGGCAAATAACGCACCCGAAAATGCACAGCCCCACCTATCCCCGAAAATCTTACGCCTGAAAAAACCACCCTTCGCTCTGTTGTCCCTGGGAAAGATCGTAAATCGGTACTTGCGATGTTGCAACACCCATGGAAATCCGTTAATGCCGTCCCGCGCTTCAGGCAGCGGCTGTCGGTGGTTGTGGGGGCCGCGCCAATAAATTAATCACCCTGCTTTCTTGCCCTGACCTTTCAAAATCCGCACGATCGCCATTATGGTGTTCCAATTCCGTGTCGTCGCCGTCACACCAAACAGTTTGTCGATCTGGCCAAGATAGCCAATCGTTTTCATGTGGCGCCGGTACTCTCCGAAGACGAATCGGTCTTTTGAGGCGATAATTTGCACGAACCACTCCCCGCGTGGCGGAAGTGTGAATGGAAGGGAAGGGAGGCCGCAGTCGGCTTTGGACAGGATGCTCACGAATCGCACAATATCGGGTCGTGCCGCTCCAAACGGATTTTCCATCTCCAGGCGGATAAGATCGCGACCGTCGCAGAGCACAACTTCCGTCTCGAATGGCAGCTTCCGGCGCAGTTCAGCACGGAATTTTGCTCGAGGTCCGGGTTTTCGAACGACAAAGGTGCCTGCTGCACCCACATTCACGACACCATAGTCGCTCAGTTCTTTGGCGAGGATGCTTGGACGAAACGTCCTGTGTCCGCCAACGTTGACTCCTCGGAGGAAAACAACGAGAGCCATAGCGGAATTATATACAAAAGTGGCTTTCTATTTCGTGCCCCCAAATCACGGGCTTAACCGGGCAATCTCTACGGGGGGCAGGTCAGACGTAGACCCCTTTGCCTGAACTGTGCGAGTATTGACGTCGCTATGCCCAGGAAAACTGCACCCGATCGTTAAGAAATGGGTGTCTCATGAAAGCACATCGAAAAATCATCGTGTACATTGCGACAAGCGCCGATGGCTACATTGCCAGGCCAAACGGTGATGTCGAATGGCTCAATCGTCGGCCCAGCAAATTCGATTACGGCATGACCTCGTTCTACCGGACGATTGACACCATCCTGTGGGGCCGAAAAACCTACGACTGGGTTCTCTCCTATCACAGGAAGAAAGGCCAGAAAGAGGGGATGTTCGACAGAAAGGTCAGCAATTACGTCTTCTCAAAGAAGCCGCCGAAACGGGCAGTACCCGGGGTCGAATTCGTGTCGGAGCCGGTGAAAGCGTTCGCGCAACGTCTTCGAGGGTCGCCGGGAAAACACATTTGGATGATGGGAGGGGGTGAACTGATTGCCTCGTTTCTCGACGCTGGCGAGATCGACGAGTTCGATATTCACGTCATTCCCAACTTCATCGGTGAGGGAATACCGCTGATGGCGCCGCGCCATCGGGACATCCTACTTCGCTTGCTTTCAACCAAGAAGTACCCGGACGGCGTCCTCGCGGTGCGCTATGAGGTCGCAAGGTAGCAAGTTTCAGCATTAACCATGGGACCACTTCGGCGGTAAAGCGTCAGGCGGCCGTTCGGGACATGCCACCCGGAACGAATGTACATCGTCAAGTTGAGAGATGGTGGTGCACGTATCTTGGATTGGCGTGACGATAGCGCGCTGACCGGCGAAAGCCCCCCGGAAAGCGACCCTGTTAGCGGTGACTTCAAAACGGAGGCCCGAGCCGACGGAATTTAACGCAAACGCAGGGCTTAAGTATTCCTATTCTGTGCGTCCTATAAGATATATTATGTTAACTACGAAAACAGGATCGATTCCTCTTGCGCCGAAAGGCTCGACCCACCCCCTCCTAGGTAAACGCGCAGAATTGCTTCTCTTTCCACGCGATTTGTTGGCGCAAATATTCCCGGCTTATTTTGATTTTGAATTGGCTTTCAACTGCGCAATTTCGTAGTCGATGTATTGTTGAACCGCGTGCGGATCGGCGCCGACGATGCGGCGGCCGTTGACGAAGATCGTAGGCGTACTGCGGACTTCAAGGAGGTTGCCATTGGCGACGCTGGCATCAATTGCTTGGGCAGCTTGTGGGCTGGTCATGCAAGCCTTGAAGGCCTCCTGGCCGAGACCGGCCTGGCCGGCAAATTCCAGCATCTTGTCATAGGCGTTGGCAGCCGAGATGAGGTCCTGATTGTCGTAGATGAGGTCATAGACCTTCCAGAAGGCCTTGGGATCCAGTTGGTAGGCGCAACGGCCCGCTAGCGCGGCTGACCGTGCCCAAGGATGCAGCGTTTCTAGCGGAAAGTCTTTAAAGACGACCTTTACCTGCGGATAGTTCGGTAGCAACCCACGCAGCGCGTCATGCAGGTTGCGGCAGACGGGACACTCAAAGTCGGAATATTCCACCAAGGTAATCGGGGCACTCGGATCGCCGAGGACCGGCGAATTGGCGGTGATGATTTTCGCTCGGGTATCGGCCAGAGGGTCTCCGTTCAAATCAGAGACTTCACCGCGGATCAGGTAGCGACCGTCCTTGGTCAGAAACATATTCACTTTCTCGGAGCCCTGGGGAGAGTTTACGTCGACCGGAGTCTCCATGAGTCCCGACGTGCCGATTTCCTTTGGCGTCCCTACGGTGATTGAAATCTCTGGTCCGAGGGCATAGTAATGACGGAGAAAGGCTTCAACGTTTTTCTGAACAGGCGACTGTCCCGCGGCAGGCTGCTGTCCCGGAGTGAGCGACGCGAGCAGCAGCGCGACCGTAATCATGATTGCGAACTTCGAATAACTTTTCACACGAACCTCTTTGATTATGGAATAAATCGTTGCGCAATCGGAAACGGGCGGCCAAATCCAAATGCGCGCGAAGTGATTTTCAGTCCAGGCGCGGCCTGCTTGCGTTTGTACTCGTTGCGATCGACTCTTAAAACAATATCGTAGACCATTTTCTCATCGAAACCATGGAGCGCGGCAATTTCTTCCGGTGAGCGAACGTCCTCGATGTAATCCTTCAGAATGACGTCAAGAATCTCATACGGCGGAAGAGAATCCGTGTCTCTCTGATCGGGCCGCAGTTCGGCCGACGGCGGTTTCTCGATGGTCGAGCGGGGAATGAGTTCCCTTTCGCGGTTGATGTAACGCGCAAGTTCGTAGACCATCATCTTCGGCACATCAGAAATTACCGCGAGCCCGCCCGCCATATCCCCGTATAGAGTGCAGTAACCCACCGCGTTTTCGGATTTATTTCCGGTGCTTAAAACCATCGATCCAAATTTATTTGAGAGCGCCATCAGGTAGTTGCCGCGTATTCGCGCTTGGATGTTTTCCTCGGTAGCGTCGGGTTTGCGATCGCCGAATAGGGGACCTAAGGTTCGCTGGTAGGCTTCAAATACTTGTGCGATCGGTATGCTGAGAAACTCGATGCCCAAATTCTGCGACAGCAGTCTCGCATCGGTCTTGCTGCCTTCCGACGAGTACGGTCCCGGCATGGAGACACCCAGCACGTTCGAGGCTCCCAGGGCGTCCACGGCAATCGAGGCGACCACCGCCGAATCGACTCCGCCGCTCAGTCCGACAATGGTTTTGCTAAAGCGGCATTTGCGCACATAGTCGCGCGTGCCCGTCACTAGGGCATGATGTGCGTAAGCGATTTCACTTTCCGGTTGTTGGTGAACTTCCCCGCGGCCCGTAACCGTGTCAAACAGCGCCAGATCTTCTTCAAACGCTTTGGCTTGGGCGGCGATTTCGCCACGAGCGGTGATGGCAATACTGGCGCCATCAAAGATTAGGGAGTCGTCGCCGCCCACTTGGTTCACGTAAATCACCGGCCGATGATGTCGCATGGCGATCGAGCGCAGCATTTCAATTCGCAGGGAGCGTTTGTCGATGGTGTAGGGTGAAGCGGAGATATTGATGAGGATGCTGGTTCCCTGCGCAATCAGTTCAGTAACGGGATCGCGAGAATACATCGGCTTGGACCAAAACGTTTTATCGTTCCACGCATCTTCGCAAACCGTGATGCCCAGTTGCTCGCGCTCGAGTCCGTAGACGTATTGCTTGTCGCCGGGCTGAAAGTAACGCGATTCATCGAACACGTCATAGGTGGGCAGGAGCATTTTGCTTTGCTCGAACACCACCCGGCCTTCACAAATCAAGGCCGCCTTATTGGCAATCGACTTCCCTGCTTGCCCTGGTTCGATTCTTCCGGCGTACCCAAGGATGGCGGGCAACGGCATTTGTGCGGCGATTTCTTTCAAAGTCTCGAGATTGCGTTCAATGAAGGCGGGGCGTTCCAAAAGATCCAGTGGCAGATAGCCGCAAATACAGAGCTCGGAGAAAACGGCAAGTTCCGCGCCGCGCTGCTTGGCTTCGGTCGCCAGGCTCACAATACGAGCCGCGTTTCCCTCAAAATCGCCTACCGTTGGATTAAATTGGGCGAGCGCTATTTTCATCAGGGCCGCAATTTAGAATACGGGTCGACGGAGGAGAAAGCAAATGCGCGCTCGCCCATCTACCCCGAGGACGCTTGGGGAGAACTTGGCCCGAAAACGCTTCGAATTTTACGAACATGCCTATTTTCGGCATGAACCCATGGAAGATGGTTCCAAGAAAATTCGGGGCAGAAGTTAGTCGTTTGCGGCCTCTGCAGCGCTCCGAGTTACAAATCTTAGTTCATCTTCCAGGCCAAATCGTTTCAGGGCGCTGACCTGCACTTTCGAGCAGACTTTGTTGATTTCGTCGACGCCCAGATCCTCTGCGCTGATGCGATAGCGCAATTGCCGTTGTCCAGGCGGCGATTCTATGATCCGTAAAATGGCGTCGGCTACGTCCTGGGGATTTCCGCTCGTTGCGGCGAGTGCACCGTTTAGTTTTGCCGGCAAGCCCCGGAGCAAGCCGTAGGTAGCCCCGCGGCTTTCATCCGCAGCCGTTACCAGGTTCCCGAATACCGGCGTCTGGTACGCGCCGGGCTCCACAACCACGGAGTCGATTCCCTGTCCCGCCAGCTCATAGTGGTAGGCTTCAGCCAGCGCCTCCATGGCGAACTTGCTGGCACAGTACAAACTCATCCCGGGAATCACGACCCGCCCTGCGCCGCTGCTGATGTGCATCAATAGGCCACTTCCCTGTCGTCGCATTTGAGGGAGAACGGCACGGTTTACCCGCACCGAGCCCAGGAAATTCGTGTCCATAATTTTCTGGGCTTGCTCGGTCGTGACAGCCTCGGATAGCCCGAGCAGGCCGTAGCCCGCATTGTTGATGGCAATGTCGATGCGACCCATTTCATCAACAATAATCCCTGCCGCCAGGTTCACCGAGGCTTCATTGGTTACGTCCAGCTCCAATACTCGCAAGGAGAGCGATTCCTTCTGCGCAAGCGTCTGGACTTCCGCGGCATTTCTGGCGTTACGCCCCTTGATGTCGCGCATCGTGGCGAACACTACGTAGCCCTTGCGAGCAAGCGTTTCTGCACTCAGCCTGCCGAATCCCGTGCTCGAACCGGTGATCAGAACCACTTGTTTTTGGCTGCTCGTCATGACAGTCCTCAAAGGCGGTTGTGTAGAAGCAAAGTATAGGATGGGAAGGGATGAAATGGCGATGCCAGAAAAAAAGCTCCTGAAAAAAGTCAGGAGCCTTCGAGAAGATCGTAGAAGCTGCCCGCAGCAGCCGTACAAAGCTATACGCTAAAGGAGCTGCCGCACCCACAGGTGCTCTTCACGTTCGGGTTGTTGAACTTGAACCCCGCGCCTTCGAGGGTTTCGACATAATCGATCTCGACGCCATCGAGGTACATGGAGCTCATCTGGTCCACCGCCACTTTCAGGCCGTTGAAGTCGACGACTTCGTCCGCTTCGCTAGTCTGGTTCTCAAACGCCATGTGATATTGGAAACCAGAGCAGCCGCCGCCGACGACGGCGACGCGCAACGCCACCGGAACAGGGTTTTGCATACTCATGATTTCTTTGACCTTAGTTGCGGCGGTCGTTGTGAGGTTGATCATAATCTTGTTGGCCTCCGGCTGCGAACTGCTCCGCAGAAATATTCACCTAATAATTATAACACACCAGGGTAAAACGCAACTTCTTACGCTTCCTATGCACCATTGGGCGTGAGGTGGATTTCGACAACTCGCGCAGGTTCACCTAGAATAGGATGCACCTATGCGACACAAAGTGACATTGCTACCTGGTGAAGGTATCGGCCCGGAAGTGGCGGCCGCAACTCGACAGATTCTGGACGCTGCGGGTGTGAAGATCGAATGGGAAGAACTGGGTGCGCGAGCCGAGAACACCGACAAGGCGACGACCGGCGCGGAAGTACTGAATATCGCAGCGATTGAATCCGTCCGCAAGAACAAAGTGGCGCTGAAGGGCCCGATGGCCACGGCGATTGCCGGCGGCGCACGCAGTGTAAACGTAGCGCTGCGGAAGAGCCTGGATTTGTACTCGAACTTGCGCCCGGTGAAGAATGTGCCGGGGGTGAGGTCGCATTTCGACAATGTGGACATTGTCATCGTCCGTGAAAATACCGAGGACCTCTATTCGGGCCTCGAGCACGAAGTCGTTCCCGGTGTGGTGGAAAGCTTGAAGATCATCACGGAGAAAGCGTCAACCCGCATAGCCAAATTTGCGTTTGAATACGCGCGCAAGAACGGCCGCAAGAAGATTCACGCGATTCACAAGGCAAACATCATGAAACTCGGTGACGGATTGTTCTTGCGTTCCATTCGCGCGGTCGCGGAAGCTTACAAGGACATCGAGTACAAAGAACTGATCGTCGATAACGCCTGCATGCAGCTCGTCATCGACCCCCGGCAGTTCGACATTCTGCTGCTCCCCAATCTTTATGGGGACATCGTCAGCGATCTTGGTGCAGGCCTCGTCGGCGGCTTGGGAGTTGTGCCGAGCGGAAATATTGGCGACGATTGCGCTATTTTTGAAGCTGTGCACGGCACTGCGCCGGACATTGCAGGCAAGGGATTGGCGAATCCCACCGCGCTCGTCCTGAGCGCAATCTTGATGTTGAACCATCTAAACGAACGCAAAGCCGCTGCCAAGGTCGATCGAGCGCTTACCAAGGTATACCGCGAAGGAAAACATATCACCAAGGACATCGGCGGCAAAGCCGGAACAAAGGAATTCACCGACGCGGTGATCGCTGCACTAGAATAAATTCAGTCGATGCCGAGCAGCAGCCCGTCACCACTCCGCAATCTCAGATCAGACGCCAGCACGATCGTGCCCTTTGGTTCCGTCCGACCGGCATGAATGAATAATTTTCAAATGTTCGATTCCATACGTTCCCGGTTTCTTGGGGAATGTAAGCCTCTAACACCGTCGGCGGCAGTGTTTATGTGTGCATTCTTGTTGCGGTGGCCTGCTCTTTCCACTGTCGAACGTTTACGCCCTTCACGATGAGCCACAGCATTAGCGACATTTCCGCGACGAAGCCAAGCACTTTGAGATAAAGCGACAGATACTTAACAAGCGGTGACAGAAAGAGCAGCCAACCTACACCGGCAAACGCCATGAGCACGCCTAGAGTTCGAGGCAGAAACGTTGACCTGATAATAAGATAGCCGATCAGCAGGCAATAGGGTCCGAAAAATACCAGGGAGCTGATTTCGTAGGGAGCGCGATGAAAAAGGCTTAGGAGATCGTTGGCGCATCCCAGCAAGCTGAAGATCGCCGCGAGAAACGACAGGCTCCGGTTCACCGGCTTAAACAGGTAATAGAAGAGCAGCGTCACTGATATGTAGAACGCGTATGCGATGAGGTTAACAGCGTCATATGCAACAAGCCGGGTCTGGCCAACGAAGACCTCGGCAGACACTGCTGTCAGAAAGTAAAGCAAATAAACGATACCGATAATCCTGGCCCCGGGCCATGGCGACGCTCTTGCAACAGGTTCATACACTTCTCAGCCTCCAAGGAGAGGCACAAGAGCGCGCACGGGACTGCACTGAGCTACGATCGCTGGTTCTCCCTACTGGATCTCATACGATAGCGAGTGTTACGGGTGAATACTGTCCAATTTTAGACAAGTCTGCTGAGATTCCTTGTGGTTCTAAGCAAACTCCTGGTCATGAAAAAGGGCGAACTAAAGCTGCATTGCCCAGAGCCTGAATGCTTAACGCTAGGGCCACAGCCCTGCTCGTTCGAGTGATGGAACTTCCACGAGGACGAAGCTGCGACGGTCATTGGCGAAAGATGCAAACATAGCTGCGGACTGCCCGACACAGTGAAAGAGAAACTTCGGAAACGTCGCCAGCTGCGCTAGTTAATTGACCATTGCTCTGCCCGTCTGCAGAAACAAATGGATTAGACGGCTCCTCTAATCCTGGACCGCGTAACGGGGACGCATTCTTCCTGGGTGAGCCGGCTGGTGGCCGCGCTGGGGCACGAAGTGATCGTGGCGCATGCACAGAAGGTGCGCTTGATCACCAAGAGCCGGCGAAAAGCGATTCCGAAAGAGTCGTGATGCGGGATGTTTCGTCGGGTTGCAGCCTGGGCGGAGGGACTCAGGCGAGAGTGAGCCGCAGATGCGCATCAGCAAAGAGGGAGATGAGTATTTGCGGACGCTCCTGGTGCAAGGGGCGCACTACATTTTGGGACCCTTTGGGCAAGATAGTGATCTGCGGCGATTACCAGGTAGCAGCGCCAACTGAATCGAGAACACCCAATTGGCACCGAGCGAACATCGCTCACAGAAGAGTG
>Ga0074046_10001649_pt1 | contig 19941 bp, 20 predicted proteins | sample BogForMeECP23OM3_FD_94441 | JGI IMG/M metagenome (GOLD analysis project Ga0074046, IMG submission 94441) | Bog forest soil microbial communities from Calvert Island, British Columbia, Canada - Bog Forest MetaG ECP23OM3 | ecosystem: Environmental > Terrestrial > Soil > Wetlands ... | reverse complement strand
CGGAGATTGTACCCCATATTCGACCCGGAGGGAGAGGCGGTCACCGCAGTTGCCGTGATATCCATCGATACAACCTGCCGGTGAACTCCGGGCCCGTCTCCATTTCCCTGCGGTTCAACCTCCTTACCTTGGCGTGCCTCATCTTTCACGAGATTCCGCTAGAGGAAGTTTTTCCAAACTTCCTCTGTTTCATCTGTACAGGATCAAGCAAGTCGAAGAATCCTTGCGGATTCTTCTCCAGCCAATCCTCGCTGAAGCGACGATTGCCTCCTTGGAGAGGCCCTGAGGCGGGGAGCTCTCGTACCTGAACGATTTTCATAGTTCCGGGGTGAACCCGATCGGTTCATCTCTGGTTCTCCAGGCCCTGAAAGAGGCAGATGGAACCATTATATCCGTATACCTCGGGAGAAATTCTATCGGGCCGTATTCTGCCTGCTCTTCACCAAAGAGACCATAACCGGTCCCATGAGGCTCCAAAACCCTTATCCCCGTTCTCCCACCACATTTGCATTATGACAATCCAACAACGTCATATATTTTTTGCGGCACTCGCCGCACTGATCCTCATAAGCCTTATAACCGTACCGGCGGCCGCACTCGCACCGCCCGGCGGCATCCAGGTATACTCCACACCCACGAGCGCTTACGCATGCGTGGATGGCGGAAACTGCCAGTATACCCCGGCGACTTTCGACGGGCTGACCTCGAACACCTATCACACCGTCACCATCTACCTGAGCGGGTACCAGACGTATACGGAGAACGTCCTGGTGACTGCACAGGCGACCGATGTGGTCAATGCCTACCTGCAGCCGGTTCCGGTCACGACGGGCAGCATCCAGCTCTACTCGACCCCCTCCGGCGCCACCGCGTGTATTGACGGCGGAAACTGCCAGACGACCCCGGCGACCTTCGACTGGCTCCCCGATGGTACCTATCACACGATCACCATCTCCTCACCCGGGTACCAGACAGATTACGAGAACGTTATGGTGATCGCGCAGGAGACCACCGTAGTCAATGCAGTCCTCCAGAAGCCCCAGCCTGCGACCGGCAGTCTCCAGGTCTACATCACCCCGGGCGGGGGGACGATCTGCCTTGACAGCGGCCAGTGCCAGGCCGGCGTGGGAACGGCGTCCGGCACGGGAAGTTACCAGTACAGCGGCGTGTCAGCGAATGGCTACCACACGATCACCGTTGCGGAAAACGGTTATCAGCCGTTTACTACCGAGGTCTACGTACAACCGGACCAGGTCAATGAAGTGAATGCGGTCCTCCAGCCGCTCATCAACCCGACCGGCAACATCCAGGTCTTTGTCACCCCGGGCGGCGGCACGGTATGCCTTGACGGCGCACAGTGCGACGCGAACGTCGGGGTACGGGACAGCATCGGGAGCACACAGTTTTCCAATGTCCTTGCAAACACCCGGCACACGATCACCGTGATTACTTCCGGTTACCAGCCGTATTCCCTGCAGGTCTCCGTGGCTCCCGGCCAGACCGTAGAGGTGAACGCTCTTCTCCAGCCTGCCGCACCGGGGGCAACCGTCAACCCGGCAAACGTCCCGACAACAGTCATCCCGACAACCGTCCCGCCGACAACAAAGGCCGGGCTCACCGGGTTTGCCGCCCTGGTGGCAATCGGGATCTGCGGGGCAGCGGTCCTGTCCGGAAAGAAGAGACCGTAACTACACATTTTTTCCAGAAGCCGGAGTTTTTCCCGGAGCCTATAAATCAATGGTTTAATCAAATGCTACTATGGACGCTACCGATATTCTGAAAAAGTATGAGAAGATCGTGTATCTTATCCTCATCATCCTCTTCGCGATCATTGTCGCATTCTCGATCGGCGAACTGGTGTACATTTTATATGGTGCCCTTTTTGTGAACACCCCGTTTCTTCTTGAGAATCACGAACTGTTGAACATTTTCGGGTATTTCCTTCTGGTCCTGATAGGCGTGGAGCTCCTGGCAACGATATCGGCCTACATCAACGAAAAGGTGATCCATGTCGAGATCGTGATAGAAATTGCGATCATCGCAGTTGCGCGGGGAGTCATCCTGCTGGATGCCGGCACCGCGAACCCGTTGAATATGTTCGGGACCGCCGCGATCATCTTCGTTCTCTGCTCGGGGTATTATCTCCTTAAGAAAGGAGGAATCGGAAATCACTAGATACCCGGCACCAGGGCAACGGAGAGAATGTAGTGTGGAAATCGGCGACTGAGAACCTCAGAATGGAAGAGGCTGACGGCGATATCGTGTCGGGGGGGCATTTTTGGGTACTCTGATAGTATTCCATCCATACCTTATCACGTCTTTCGGTTCATCGCTGTTCTGTGTGGGTAACTCCTCTTAAATCAACGTTGAATTGATGGAGGATCAGCCTCCAAACTCGTGGATATGATGGTATCGCATCTCGCGAATAATGTCCTATAGGCAATTCTGAACCCAATTCTGGGGATATTCAATTGATGTATGATTACACGAACGGGGGAAGAAACCCGTTTTCTTTATTCGATAGCATGGATTTACCCCCACGAAACAGAGAAGAGCCAATTTTTATACGTGTTAGCATAATGACAGAATACTATGGAATTGTCATCCCATCTCTCAAACAGAATGATAGTAACCCTCATCGCGATTCTGTGTGCCCTGTTAGTAACGGCGGCGTGCATGCAGCAGGGCGGTCCTGCACAGAATGCCGCCCCGGCTCAAACCACACCGGTACTGATTCCTGCAACCCCTGCGGAGCCCGCGACAACAGAAACCCAGACAACGATCCCCGTATATACCCCAACGGTCGCGGCCGGAACGTCACCGGGGCAGGCAGTCCCTTCCCCGCAACCGGCGACTTCGTATCTCACGTATACAAATCCGGTCTATAGTTTCAGTATCAATTATCCGTCTGACTGGCAGATGAACGATGCACCCGTGGCAAACCCATCGGATCCTGCCTCACCACCGGGGTTTGAGTCAAAAATTGATGTCGTGGAGTTTTATTCCCCCGGGATCACCCGGTGCATTGAAGCACGCTGCGTGAACGTGAGAACAGAGATGCACGTAGAAGTCGATCCCACTCCCTCCACAACGAAACTCGATCAGTACTATACCAAGGACGTTGCATGGATCGCAACCAATTATCCCATCGAAGTCACGGCTCCCTATGCAAGGGTCGAGTTGTCAGGCCAGCTGGCCGACCGGCTCGGCTATCACCTGACAACGGATACCACCGATATCAGGGTTCTGCGGGCATATACGATCATCAACAACACAGCATTTGTCCTGATCTTCCATGCACACAAACCTTATTCCGGAGAGGTGGATCAATATGAGGAGTATTTCAACACTGCAGAGGATATGTTCAATTCCTTCCAGGTCCAGGGGGGGAGCATTCCGAATATTTGACAATGTTTTTTTTTAAAACACAACCGGGGTCGGGGAGACCGATGGGATCTGCCCGCATTCCGGCAGTCGAAGAACTTCGTTCTTCTCCACCTCGCAGACGGTCGGTAGTCGAAGACCTCATATCCTCTCCATGTCAGCCCTACAGCTTGGTAGTCGAAGACCTGCGGTCTTCTCTTGTCTCGTTCTGATGAACTCGAAATGCCGAAGACCTGCGGTCTTCTCCTGTCTCGTTCTGATGAACTCGACACACTGAAAAAAAATACCGGTTAGAGGTACCGGTTTTTCCGCAGCCAGTCTGTCTGCGGCTTGAGGTACCGGTAAATAATATCGCACTTTTCGTCCTGGAAACTCCAGGGTATGACGAGCACGGTGTCGCCTTCCCGTATCCAGGCCCGTTTCTTGATCTTTCCCTTGATCCTCCCCATGCGGGTGACCCCGTCCATGCACTGGACCCGGATATGGTTTGCCCCCAGCATCGTCTCGGCAAGGGCGAACTGCTCTCTGTTCCATTTCTTGGGCAGCCGCACGCGTGCTACGGGAGTACCATCGGGGTTCACTGCATTCAGATCCACTGCTGCTTCATTATTTTTCTTATGAAAACCACTCATTCAACCAACTACGTATGTACTATCGATGATGGCTGACATGTTGAAGCTATGTTAGCAGACAGGTTGGCACAGGACGGCCGCAGCCCGGGCGATGACCGGCCCAATCCGGTGACCCCCCGGGGATCTCTCCAAGATAATCCTGATGGTCTCCGGGTCACCGGATGGACATGACGCGGGGATCACTCCATCCGGGTTTTGCACGTGGAAGCGGGAGCGAACCGGTATCCTCCCTCCGGTATCCTGATCTCGAACCTGGCCCCTTTTCCTTCCTCTCCCGTCTCTTCTATCGTGATGCCGGTCATGGCAAGGATCTCGCGTGAAACATAGAGCCCGAGCCTTGTCTTTTTCCCATATCCTTTCATGAAGATGGCTTTTTTCCGGTCACCGGGCACACCGTTCCCGTCATCCTCCAGGGAAAGAATCCCGGATTCATGATCGATCCGGAACGAGATTTTCAGCCGGGTGACGGTCTTCCCGTGCTCCTGTGCATTCTCCAGGAGATTGGCAAGGACATGTTCGAAAAGCGGGGCGCTGAAGATCTCCAGACCTGCAATCGACGGATCTGCGTCCGTTTTGAAAAACTGTGCGAGCAGAGAGGAATGCATGAGCACCTCCTCCATCGCATACCAGCGGGGCGGCTGCATTCCCAGCTTCTCATATTCCCGCATCAGCTCAATGGATTTTTCAATATTTGCCAGCTGATCCTTGATCCGGGAGGTAGTCGAACTGATCGCAACCCGATTGTCGCGAACCTTCTCAATGAGAGAGACAAAACCCATGGATATGGCAAGCTGGTTCTTGATGTCAAGGAGCGTTATATCAGAAAAGAGGCTCAGCTTGGTATTTGCTATCCTGAGAGCTTCCTCTGCTTCCTTCCGGTCTGCGAGTTCCTGCTTGGCTATATCCCGCATCTTCCGGTACGCGGTAACCTGCCTGAAAAGATCCGTGACATCTTCAATAACCAGAATTGCATGTATCTCGTTTTCGAAACAGACAGGTATAACGGATCCTTTCTGGACCCGCTGGGTGCCGTCAGGGAGCGAAGACGGGATGAGGTGGGGGTGAAACTGGGAAGATAAAAAGACCGGCGGCCCCCCATCGAACACCTCGGGAAACCGCGCGATGACCGATGCCTGATTGAGCTCGGGATACTGCTCAATAAGGTTTTTTCCATCGATATCCTCTTTTTTTATACCGGTCCATTCCTCAAGGAGCCGGTTCCAGAAACGGATCGATAAATCTTTTCGCAGAAGGATGAGCCCGAACGGAAGCTGATCAAACAACGGGAGACATTCAGCGCTTATTGCCGGACCTTTCATGAAAAATCCTCTAAATGTACGCTCCCTGGATGCTCTCAACAAGATGCTCCAGAGACCCTACCTCGAGCAGCAGAAGAATTTTCCCTTCAATGTTCCTCGATTCTATCAGGAACTGGGTGTGGGCAACGATGACATAATCGTCATCCTCAATCGTATGACGGGTCGCGGTAATCGATGAGAGTTTTCCCTCGTAATATACCGGAAGGGTGAAGGAGAGGTGTTGTGAAAGCACATTTGATATCGATCCCATGACTGAGTTGATGATGATGTTCCCCACTTCCTTGAGGGTTTCCACCCGGATCGCGTCCATCTCGGCCCCGGGGTCATTCTCACCGGAAAGGAGCGTCACGAGGGCGGCCGCACTCTCGGGAGGGAACAGGATTGCGGTCACTCCGGAAAAATTTCCCTGGAACTCCAGCATGACCGTTGACAGCACTTCCCCGCCAAAGAGACTTGCGTTCGTATCCGCAAGGTCTTTGAACCGGATCACGAAAATTTTCGGAACCCTGAGCCGGATATTGGAATTGGTCATCTGATTCAGGAGGGATGCCGATCGCCCTACGCCGATGTTGATGATTTCCGTTATTGCGTCAAGCGATTCCTTATCGATATCCATCCGAATCACGACCTCTTGAGCGCGTCCTTGACCGTCGAGATCACCTGGTTCTTTTCAACCGGTTTATTCATGAATGCCGCGACACCAAGATCCCTGCACCGCTTCTCGGTAGTCTTCTGGATATCAGAAGTAACGATAATAACGGGCGTGGTGCATCCCCTGGCATTCAACTGTTCAAGTACCCAGTAACCGTCATGTACCGGCATGAGAAGGTCCGTGATGATGAGATCCGGCTGTTCCTTTTCCACCCGTTCAATTCCATCTTTTCCGTTTTCGGAATGAATGACCTTGTATCCGCTTTCAGTCAGGATGCCGTCAAGAATTTTCCGCTGGAATGACGAATCGTCAATGACCAGAACTGTAACCATAATAAAAACCCTCCATCGATTGTCAGATAATGTCCCTGTTGATGGATAGCCTTTATATCATTAAAATCATATCGCCCGTATTCCCGGACAGATACAGCGTCCCGAAAGCGCCCGGTATCAGAAAGCGGACACAGGCACGATACAACGACCGCACTCGTTCCGGCGACGAATTCCGGTCTGGCGCCGGAATATAAAGGACCTTCCCAGCGACCTCCTCCGGACGAACGGGCAGTCGGATCAAAACCGTATCTCATTTCCCGAAATACTCCCCTACCTTTTTGAGGTTCTCGCGGATCGGGAGGTTCTGGGGGCATTTCTCCTCGCATTCCCCGCACTCCTGGCAGAGCGAAGCGAAATGGGGGGTGCCGTCGAAGAAACCGCCGAGGAACATCGAATAGTACTGCTTTGTCTGTTCCTCGTCCTCGTAGATGTGCCCGCGGTTGAACATCTCGAAGCACTCCGGGATGCTCACGCCGTGCGGGCAGGGCACGCAGTACTTGCACCCGGTGCAGGGGATCAGGATCCGTTTCTCCAGCTCTTTTCTGACCTTCCCGAACAGGGAGAGCTCCGCTCTGCTCAGCGAACCCGCAAAGCCGCATTCGGCGAGGGCAACATTCTGCCGGACCTGCTCCGGCGCCGACATGCCGGAGAGGACGACGGTCACTTCCGGGTGGTTCCAGACCCAGCGGAGCGCCCATTCTGCGGGCGTGCGCCGGACCTTCGCCTTCTGCCAGATCTCTTTGATACCCGAGAGGTCCCGTGCCAGCAGGCCGCCCCGGATCGGCTCCATCACCACGATGCCGAGCCCTCTCTTCGCCGCGTACTCCAGCCCCTCCGTCCCCGCCTGGTAGTGCTCGTCCATGAAATTGTACTGGATCTGGGCAAACGTCCAGTCGTACCCGTCCACGATCTCCTTAAAGAGCGCCGTGTTGTCGTGGAACGAGAACCCGGCATGGCGGATCCGCCCGTCGGCGATAGCATCGTTAAGGAAGTCCGTGACCCCGAGCGCCGAGAGGTTCTCCCAGAACGGGCGGTTGAGCCCGTGCACGAGGTAAAAATCGATGGTCCGGGTCTTGAGCCGGGCGAGCTGCTCATCGAGATACCGGTCCATATCTTCCCGGGACCTGACCAGCCAGCTCGGGAGCTTGGTCGCGAGGTGCACCTTCTCGCGGTACCCGCCGCCGAGCGCCCGCCCGACGAACGGTTCGCTCTCGCCGTTGTGGTAGGGATACGCGGTATCGACATAATTCACGCCATGGTCGATCGCGTACCGGAGCATCCCGGTTGCCTGCTCCTCGTCAATCTTCCCGTCCTCCGTCGTAGGTAGCCTCATGCACCCGAACCCGAGGATGGAGAGCCCCGGTGCTGCCTTGTTCATCTTCCTGTAGAGCATGGTCCTTCACCGATGTCCTGATCCAGATTGCGTACGCGAAACGGTATAAATTCTTGCATTGGCGATTACTTCCCGAAGGGGAGTAAGAGCCCGAGAAGAACGCAGAAGCGTTCTTCGAGTGGGATCACCGGACACCATCTGTCTCACATGGGAGCAGAGTCCGGAAAGGTGCCAAAGCGTTCTTCGAGTGGGATTGACAACCGGCATACCATAGGGAGATTAGCCCGGATTGCCTCCGTTTTCCGCTCATGCGGATGCAATCCGGCAAAATGAGCCGGTATTATTTTAGGATCTTCATGACCGGTCTGACGCATTGAACCCGGCAATGGCTGTTCCCTGAACGTACCGGCAAACCATTATCCAGATGCCGGATGAATAGTGGATGGGAACCCATGGATGACCAGGTAACGGAAGACGGGCCCTGCGAGCAGTGCGGGCTCTGCTGCCGGATCTTCGGCCCCGGTATTACGCCGACCGTACCGAACGTGTACGTCTGGATGGAGCAGGGACGGACGGATATCCTGCGCTGGTTCGTCGCGTTCATGGAGACGGGCACCCCGGTCAACTGTGCCGGGCTCCGGGCCGAAGATCTCGGGAATGTTGTCGCTGTCGAGATGCGCAACCCCGACACGGGGGAGTACGTCACGGTCTGCCCGTTCCTGCGCCGCGTGGCAAAAGAGCGGTACCTCTGCGGGATCCACCAGATGAAACCCGAGATGTGCTGCACCTACCAGCCGTGGATCTGGGGCGAGACCTACTTCAACCGCTGCAGGGCCCTGAAAAAGAGCGGGCGGGAATGCAGGTGGCCGCTCTGATCCGGAAAAATGCTCCCGCCAAAAAATTTCTAATCGATCCGCCGCCCGGCCGGGAAAAACGCACCCCATTCCGACCATAATTCCGGCGGGGCGCCGGACGGGAGACTGCAGGAAAAAATCCTGAAAATGTATCCAGAAACCATTGCAGAGATTGAGGATGGGTATCAGGAAGCCTCAGGGATACTTTGCTTCTGCCGGCTCAACCCGATGATCTCCCCGGTATTCTCCAGGAGGCCGGCAAGATACTTCGTTACCCATTCCTCATCCGCATATTCCTCGAACGGGCGGTATGACCCCTGTACGGTGGAGTCCTCTTTATCAAACCGCAGCAGTCCTATGGGGGATCCCCCCTCCTTTACGAACTGATTCAGTTCTTCAAGCGGGTGCCTCTGTGAACTGAATACAAATTTTGTCTCGCCTTCAAACCCGACAGCGATTGCGACAAGCCAGGCTTTTTTCGCTTCGGCGAGCATCTCATCTACCAGATCGGACGTTTTTCTCATTGTTCACTCCAGTAGGGATTGCCGGTCATCGCATAAAAATTCGTTCATATGAGTGAGAGGACTGGACAAATGGCGGTCGAAGCTTCCCCCGCGTGCGGGAAGAGGCGATGCATGACCGGGCCTCCGTGCACCGGTCTGCCATCCGATGAAGAGGGTAGTTCTCTCGTCCCAACGACGGGGAAAACAGCGGGGGTCAGCCGCTGCCCTTTTGTGGCGATATCCAGCGAAACATACGAGTAAAAGGTCGTCGTGGAATCTTCCATCCTGCTTGTGATTACGAAACCGTTGTTGGTCCTTCAGCCGTAACCGAAACTCCCTGCCGAAGACCGGTCATTTTTATAAGATTGTGATGTTGGTACTACCATGATTCTCCTCTCAATTTTTTTATTTATCCTGGCCGGCCTGTTTGAAATCGGCGGGGGATACCTCATCTGGATCTGGTTGAGGGAAGGCAAAGGGGTTGAATATGCGGTACTCGGTGCAATCCTGCTCGTGCTGTATGGGATTATCCCTACATTACAGACTACAAATTTCGGGAGAGTATACGCAGCGTACGGTGGAGTTTTTATTGTGCTTGCACTGCTCTGGGGCTGGCAGATCGATGGCGTGATACCGGACAGGTTTGATATCATCGGTGGTGCAATCGCACTTATCGGTGTGTCCGTTATTATGTACTGGCCACGGTGATCCGTTCATTTTTTTTTTGAAACCCGGGCTCCGGTAACCGGTCATATGAGAAAAAAATACCAGATTTAAAAAACCAATTAAATGACATAACTACGCACTCTGGCCATATTTTAGAGATTAAACGGGCAATTTTTTCATCCCGCGCCAGGTCAGCAGAACCCGAATTCGCCGTATTTCACACCAATGGTTCACGATGCGGGAATTGTTCCGGTATCTGATCATCCCTTTTTCCCGTCCCTGTTCTGAAAAAAGAGGAGGGTTAAGATGGCACTCTGCCCATTTTACCCGGTCCGGTACCTGCCCGCGGGGATGACGATCTCGAACCGGGCTCCCCTGGCCGATATCACCGTAACTCCGTTTCAGCATCCGGTACAGGGCAGGATCAGAGACGGCCGTATTCAGCCGTATCCGGGCGGGAGGACAGGAGATGTCCATTCTGACCGGAGATCCGCTGAAGATACCTCCAGCCTTACCCGGTCCTTCTGGCCAGGTCTTCCATCAGCTCCACCTGGATCCTCTGGATCTCCAGGAGCCGCTCCCCCTGGTTGATGAGGAGGTGATCGATCTTTTTGTGCAGCTGGTGGATCTCCATCTCGGCATTGAGGTTCACCTCGTAATCGTGCTCGGCATTCATCCGGTCCCGTTCCTCCTGCCGGTTCTGGCTCATGATGATGACGGGGGCCTGGATGGCAGCAAGGGCCGAGAGGACGAGGTTGAGGAGGATGAACGGGTACGGGTCGAACGGCCTCAACACGAGGACGATGGTGTTTATAGCAATCCATACGAGAAAGATACCAGTGAATATGGTGATGAAGGTCCAGCTCCCGGCGAAATCGGCGAGCCGGTCGGAGACACGGTCCCCGAAGCTCAGCTGCCGGTCAAATTCGATATTGACATTCTTTGCCGTGAGCTCGTGGTCTTTCATGCTCCGTTCGATCGTCTCTTCCAGCGAGGAGAGCTCGTCTTTCTCCCTCTCCAGGATCTCCCTGATATATTGCGCCCTGAAGCGGTTCAGGTCGGTGCCGCAGATGTAGCCTTCCCGCGACCACGCGGGATATTCCCTCCGGATTACGCCGGCGATCGATTCGGGGATCGATCCCGCGGGCACGACCTCGTTCCGTCTCTTCTGTTCCCGGCACACCTGGCAGGGAACGGTCTCCTGATCAGCCATCCCTTTTCCTCTAACAACGATCAATGGATCTCCAATCATAAATAAGGAAAGGGAACGTCCGGGGGCACCGGGGCGTGCCGGGAGTGGGGTCCCCCCTGGTTGGGGGCCGGGATACGGCTGCACACGGAGCGTAACCGGGGGTGGGTTACAAGGGGGAAACCGGGACGGGCAACGAGCGTTTCGGGGGATTATTGGTAAGGGAGACAGGGAAATCAGTTTTTTTCGAATAGTTATTCAACTATCAGTCCCCACCTCTTTAAAGCAGGATATTCCCGATGTGTCCGATGTATTCCGTCCTTTACGTAGATGACGAAGAACTGCTTCTGGATCTGTGCAGGACCTATCTCGAAGAGAGCGGGGATTTTACGATCGAGACCACGAATTCAGCACCCGCTGCGCTGGAAAAGATACGGAACACTTCCTATGATGCCATCGTGTCCGATTACCAGATGGCAGAGATGGACGGCATAGCGTTCTTAAAAGAAGTCCGGTCGCGGTTCGGGGACATGCCGTTCATTCTCTTCACGGGAAGGGGACGCGAGGAGATCGTGATCGAAGCGATCGACAACGGGGCCGATTTCTATCTCCAGAAGGGCGGCGATCCCAGCGCTCAGTTCGCCGAACTTGCCCATAAGATCAGAAAAGCGGTCGAGCGGAGGAAAGCGATAAAAGAGCTGCAGGACAACGAGTCCCAGCTCAGGCTCCTCAAGGCCTCGGTGGACTGGGCTTCCGACCAGGTCTTCTGGCTGGATTCTGAAGGAAAGATCCTGTACGTGAACGATTCGGCATGCCGGAACACCGGGTACTCGCGGGACGAGTTCCTTGCCATGACGGTCTTTGACCTCGACCCGGATTTTACTCCAGAAATGCTGGCACGATCCCGGATGATCCTCAAAGAGAGAAAAACGAACATTTTCATGACACGGCACCGGCACAAGGACGGAACGATCGTCGACGTGGAAATAATGGCCAACCATGTCTCAAAGGATGGCAAAGATTACAGTTTCACATTCGCCCGCGACATTACCCGTAGAAAACAGATGGAAGATTCACTTCGGGAGAGCGAGGAACGGTACCAGATCCTTGCAGAATCATCACTGGACGGGATCCTCATCACCAATCTCGAAGGGCGGATCCTCACCGCAAATCATGCGTTCCTCGCAATGTTCGAAGTCGACGGCCCGGCTGGTCTCCCGCTGACCGTATTTGAACATGTTGCACCGGATTCACTGGATGCTGCCCGGCGCGATTTTTTTGCCATCAGCCCGGACCGGAGCGGCACCACCCGGACCTATTCCGCGATCACTGCACGGGGAAGAAAATTGTATGTCGAGACCCTCGGGAACAGGATCGCGTACAGGGGAGAGCCGGCCAATATCATCTCGGTCAGGGACGTGACAGCCCGGTACGAGATGGAGGAACGGCTCCGGGAGAGTGAGAGGAGATTCCGGACCCTGTCCGATGGCGCCCTGGAAGGGATAATGATCCACAACAGGGGCGTCATCAGTGACTGCAACCGGCGGTTTGCCGAATTGTTCGGATACCGGCCCGAAGAGATCATAGGCCGGAACGGGTTCGAATTCATGCTGACTGCAGAATCCGGCGATGCGATCTCCTGCTGGAATCAGAATGGAAGCAAAGGCACGCTCGATGTTGTCGGCTACAAAAAAGACGGGACACGGTTCTATGGTGAGACGTCGTCCACCCCCCTAGTGTGGCAGGGAAAACCGCAACGGATCGTCCGGATGCGCGATATCACCGACAGGAAACGGGCCGAAGATGAACTGCGGGAGAGCGAGGAGCGGTACCGCCGGCTTATCACCCAATCCTTTGACGCGGTCGTCATTCACCAGGAAAGATCGGTCGTTTTTGCCAACGATGCCGCCGCGAGACTGGTGAAAGCAAAGAGCCCTGCGGAGATGGTCGGACGGGCTACCCTTGATTTCGTTGATCCGGCATTTTTCACACTTGTGAGCGAACGGATCAGGACGATGTCGGCATCCCCGGGAGCAGCGGTGCCCCTGGTCGAGGAACGGTTCCGCTGCCTTGACGGGACAGCGGTCGACGTGGAAGTGATCGCGACCAGCACGATGTTCCAGGGAAGACCGGCTATCCAGGTGGTGGCCCGCGATATTTCCGGGAGGAAGAGGACCGAGGAGGCACTGCGGGCTGCAAACAGGCAACTCAATCTCCTGAACAGCATCACCCGCCACGATATCCTCAACAAGGTGATGGTAATTTCAGGTTACCTCGAGCTCGTACAGCAGGAGCCGCTCGATCCGAAGATGAAGGAGATAATCGGAATCCTGGAATCCAATACACGGTCGATCGGCGAGCATATTGAGTTTACCAGGATCTACCAGGATCTCGGCTCCACTGAACCCCGGTGGCAGAATCTCGCCCGGGTCCTCCCCAGCTCCCGCGTCCCCTGTGACGTGACCCTGCAGGCGGATGTCGAGGGCCTTCAGGTGTATGCAGATCCGATCCTTGAGACGATCTTTTTCAATCTCCTCGACAATACCCTGCGGCACGGGAAACATGCAACAACGATCCGGGTCTCGGCCCGCGAATCTCCTGACGGGCTGACCATCCTGTGGGAGGATGACGGGACCGGCATCCCGGCACAGGAGAAAGAGGAGATATTCCGGCAGGGATACGGCAAAAATACCGGCCTTGGCCTTTTCCTGGCCCGGGAAATTCTTTCCATGACCGGGATCACCATCTGCGAGACCGGTGAACCGGGCCGGGGTGCACGGTTCGAGATGCGGGTCCCGAAAGGCGGATACCAGGTTTCATCCGGTAAAAATGCGAACGAATGAGGATGCACAGGAGAAAAATCCTGGATAAACGGGCGGTTATCTGCCGGATGGGTAAGGGGATTTGGACGATAGCGGGCAAAAACGTCCCGGGTCACGTCAGACCTGCCTCATATCCTGCCATGAGCCGGAAGACGAGCTGTTCAGGATACGTGTGCTCCGGTCCTGGTGCATCTTCGTGGCTTTTCCGAATAGTTCCGTCGCAAGCTAAATCACAACGCCATGATAACTCTCCAGAACCCATCATCCGGATCCGGGCCGCCCCGGATCTCCGGACCATCTGGATCACAAAAAGTATCGTCTTACACGGCAAATTTGAAAGATAGAAGATCAAGAATGACCAAAAGATGCACGTTCTATGTCATCATACATTTCTGTTTTTTCATAAGTCAACAATGTGGTATCTGGTAATTTCTCCTGAACCAGAACATTACCTCTGCTGACGATACGATGCCGGGCAGGTCTTCTGCCATTCTCTCAGGCGGATACCGTACACCATCCGGACAACCCCGTAGAGGATAAGAAACGTCCCGACAGTCAGGGTGAAGATGTACAGGCTGTTCTCCGGTACAACCACAAAATAAGCCCCGAGCATGACGGCAAAGAACGAAGAGAACGCAACAATGTTCCTGACAAAGAAATCGAATATGATGGTGGCCGCGGCAAGGATCATCAGGCAGCCGAAGACAATGAGACAGATACCGATGAGGACACCGGCGGTCACGATGATCCATTGCGGGTACACCAGGGCAACAAGAGCGAGGAGAATCCCCACCACGCCAATGCCGGCAATCACCCACTTTGACATTCCTCTGCCCTCCATGAACAACCCCTCGGCAATGAGAGTGCCGGCGAGGACAAGGATGACGACTACGGTGAATGTGACGATGAGGCCGATGGCATGACGGGGGAAGAGAAACGCTGCAACTCCGATCAGAAGCGCGAGGAGACCCGAGGCCGTAATCGAGCCCCATTTCAGATCACAGTACTCATACATACAGGATCCTCCTCTTCTTTCCGGGATATTAATGACTGCCCTTCCTCCGGGCAGACCGGAAATCCGGTGGATCGTCCCCGGAGTCCGGGCCGGTCCACGACCCGTTGCCCCGGTGGCCGGATCCTCCTCCACCATAGATAGACATATGATGCCACGAAGCAATGGTAGCCCATCACGACATGGTGATGAAATGCTCCCGGATCAGCCCGGCCGGGCTGATTGACGTTCTCACGAACCGGGCACGGTCCCCGGAGGGCGTAATCTCCGGCGGTTGATGCACGGTACAAGGCCCGTTCGTGGATCCGGAGTATCCGGACCCCCGGCCCGCAATGCACGCGGACAAGGGTATGAACGGCTGTGCCGGAATATGAACAACAGGAATAAAAAAGGGAATGAAATGTCACAACAACTGGGCGGACAGCCTATTATAATCCTGAGGCAGGGAACGACACGGAACCGCGGGCAGGAAGCCCAGAACAGCAACATTGCCGCTGCGAAGGCGGTGGCAAACGCAGTCCGTTCGACCCTCGGGCCAAAAGGCATGGACAAGATGCTCATCGACGGGATGGGCGATATCGTCATCACCAATGACGGCGCCACCATCCTCAAGCAGATGGACATCGAGCACCCGGCAGCCAAGATGATGGTCGAGATCGCCAAGACCCAGGACGACGAAGTAGGCGACGGGACGACTTCGGCAGTCGTCATTGCAGGAGAACTCCTGACGAAGGCGGAAAGCCTGCTCAGCCGGAAGGTCCACCCGACGGTTATTGCCGAAGGATACCAGCAGGCCGCGGCAAAAGCACTGGAGATCCTCTCGGCCATTGCCATCAGCGTGAAACCGACCGACGGTGCCATGCTGACCCACGTTGCGGAGACGGCGATCAGCGGCAAGGGTGCAGAGGCGTACAAGGGCCTGCTCTGCGGTATTGTCGTCCGTGCGGTCATGATGGTGGCCGATCCTGACGGGACGGTGGATATCGGGCACGTGAACGTGCAGAAGAAAGTCGGCGGAAAAGTGGAGGATACCGAGATCATCGAAGGCATGGTCATCGACAAGGAACGGGCACACCCGGGGATGCCCCGGGTCGTGAAGAACGCAAAAATCCTTCTCCTCAACGCGGCGCTCGAGTACAAAAAGACGGAGGTCAACGCGAAGATCAATATCTCCCGCCCCGACCAGGTGCAGGCATTCGTCGATGAGGACGAGCAGATGGTCCACACCATGGCAGACAAGATCGCAGCCAGCGGTGCAACCGTCGTGTTCTGCCAGAAGGGCATCGACGACACTGCCCAGCACTACCTCGCAAAAGCCGGCATCTTTGCCACCCGCAGGGTCAAGAAGAGCGATATCGAGAACCTTGCTCGGGCCACCGGTGCAGCGGTTGTCAACAGCATCGATGCCATCACCGCCGGCGACCTCGGGGCTGCCGCCCTCGTTGAGGAGAAGAAGCTCTCCGGCCATGAGATGATCTATGTCTCGGGATGCAAAAACCCCAAGGCGGTCTCGATCATCATCCGGGGCGGTTCAGAGCACGTGATCGACGAACTCGAACGCGGCATGCATGACGCGCTGATGGTAGTCAGCGATGTCATCAAGGATACAAAAATTGTCGCCGGGGGCGGGGCTCCCGAGACCGAGCTCTCGCTCCAGCTGCGGAGCTATGCGTCAACCGTCGGGGGGCGTAACCAGCTCGCGATCGAGGCATTTGCGTCGGCACTCGAGATCATCCCGCGTTCCATTGCCGAGAATGCCGGGCTCGATCCCATCGATATGATCGTGGCGATCCGGGCTGCGCATGAAGCCGGCCACAGGACGTTCGGGCTCGATGTCTACGAGGGGAAACCGGTCGACATGCTCAAGGCGGGCGTCGTTGAACCCCTGCGGGTGAAGACTCAGGCGATCATGAGCGCCGCCGAGGCTGCGGTCATGATCCTTCGTATCGACGATGTCATCGCATCGTCAAAGGCAGCAGGGCCTGCCGGGGGTATGCCACCGGGCGGGATGGGCGGGATGCCACCGGGAATGGGTGACTATTAGGGACGGGCTGACGACGGTCCGGTGACCCGGGATCCATGGTCATAACCCCGGCATCGCATACGGTTGATCTCATCTCCCCCGATCCCTTCTTTCCGGTTTTTTATTTCGTAGGGATCCCCCGGCCCGGCCGGGGTTATTTCCTCGGTTTTTTCAGCTGTCCCCGGATATAGATGATCTTTCCGACCTGGTCCTTTGACTGCCGTTCGTCGATCTCGAACAGGTCGAGGGACCGTATGAGGTCGAACAGTTTCCTGAACCCGTAATTCCGCGAGTCGAATTCCGGGCTCTTCTTCTGGATGTTCTGCCCGACCAGCCCCAGTTCGGCCCAGCCGTCCTCATCCGATGAATCCTCGACACTGTTCCTGAGCAGTTTCAGGAACCCCTGGTCTTTCTTCATGTCCTTGAATACGGAGACATCCTGGTAGACAGGTACGGAGGTTTCGACCGATTCCGTGGGCCGCAGGATCTCCGTGTAGATGAACTTGTCGCACGCGTCCACGAAGGCCTTGGGGGTCTTCTTCTCCCCGAACCCGTAGACCATCAGGCCGGACTCCCGGATCCTTGAAGCCAGGCGGGTGAAGTCGCTGTCGCTCGATACCAGGCAGAATCCGTCCAGGTTTCCCGCGTGGAGCAGGTCCATCGCGTCGATGATCAGCGCACTGTCCGTCGCATTTTTCCTGGTCGTGTAGCTGAACTGCTGGATCGGAATGATGGAATTCGAGAGGAGGACATCTTTCCATGGCAGGAGCTGGGACGTGGTCCAGTTGCCGTAGATCCTCTTCACGGACGCCACGCCGTACTTGGCCACCTCGTCCAGCAGGTTCTTGATGATGCTTGCCTGGGCGTTATCTGCGTCAATCAATACCGCCAGTTTCTTCTGCCGCTCGATCGGGTGTGACTGATACTCCATTGATCCAAGATTCGTTTGGGAGAATTTAATGTTGAGTATTGGTCCGGAGGCTGCACTGCCCGGCTCCCGGAAACGTCCGTGGTACTTGCCTGCCAAACGCATCAGTCCGGAGGCAGCGCCCCGGGTGTGCACCGGGCGGATCACGTCCCGTCAGCCTTGCAAAGTCCTCCATGAATCCAGGAACCGCGGAATGGTCGCAGTCCGGTTCATTCGCTCCGCAGACAGGATGAGCGGGGTAAAAAAACTGTCACGTATCTGACCGGGGGAGAGAACAATCCAATCCGGATCACCCCTCCCCAGATCCCTTCAGCCGGTATCATCGTTCCGGCCGGGGGCCGGCACGTCCTCAAAATGCCGCCGGAAGAAGTCAGTCATCTGACCGGGGGGAATTTCCCGGAGGGTGGCAGGGGAACCGGATACGAGCGAGCCGGTGACCGTAAAGTACCGTCCCTTCATGTAGAGTTCTACGGATCCTTTCTTCCTGCCTTTCAGTACGAACCGGGAACGCCCGATCACATGCACTCCGTGACCGGACGGGCTCCACTCGGTATAGGAACCAAGGGACAGTGCTTCCCGTACCATCGCATCGTCTGCATGATCGAAATCGATACCGAATATTCCCTCCCCGAGAACAAACCCGATCCCGTCAAAACCCCCGGATTCATGGGTATTTTTTGCCTGCTCGAACGTGCCCCATGTTGAGCGGACATTGACGAGGGCGTGACGTTTCTTCCCCGGTGCCGGAACATACGGGGGCTTGGTCATCGTACCGTTCCGCTCTTCGTACTGCCATACAACCCAGCGGTCCAGCCCGGCAAGCTCGGCCGGAATGTTCTCGTACAGGACCTTCATTGCCGGAGACCCCCCTGCCGGTACCATCCGGCGAGAACCCGGTTCATGGAATACCTGCCAGTTCTTCAAGAACTTCCCGGTCATCCAGGTCATACCACTCTTCGTATGCCTCGGCAACAGCAAACATGCGGCTGCTCCGGATGTTCAGGCAGACCAGGCGATCCACCTGCCGGGAGACCATCTCGGCGGAGGACGCGGATGCCGTGGGAACGGCGACAAGGATGCAGGCAGGTTCCTGGAGCCGGACGCTTTTTACGGCGGCCAGCATCGTGAACCCCGATGCAAGACCGTCATCGGTCAGGATGACGGTCTTTCCCGCAGGTGCCGGAACCGTCCTCCCCCCGGTAAACCGGGCAACCCGCTCCCGGACATTTTTCTGCGTGGCAGCGATCGCCCCATCGACCTCAGGCACCGAAAGGCCGAGGGCTGCACGCAGCCGTTCGTTGATCAGTACCTGACCGTCCCAGGTCACCGCCCCGAATCCCGATTCGGTGGTGCCGGGGATCCGGATCTTTCTCACGATCGCAAGCGAGAGCGGTGCGCCAAGCGCCGCGGCGACTTCCCTGCCGATCGGCACGCCCCCTGCCGGGATTGCGAGGACCAGCGGATTGCAGATGGCGGGAAGTGTTTTTATCAGCGCTCCCAGCCGTCTTCCCGCATCGTGGCGGTCGGAAAAGACATAGCTTCGTTCCCGGAGCCGGGGATCATCGATGATCTCTCCCATGTGCGGTTGCTCTGGATCCCATTGCAGATAATTCTTACGCTACCCGTCAAAGGATAGAACGACTCCCGGGAACGGCCACTGCCTGACGGATAGCAGGCCGGAGAAGAATACGGATGCGTTCTCCGACAGGAGAAGATCAGGAGGAATCGGGCATATCATCGGTATACTACCTCCCATGCTTACCGGATCCGGGCCGGCGGTGGCGCCCCGCCGGGTTGTTCTCCCTGGCGGCCCCGGCGGGGCCTTTCTCCCCCGTCTGATCTGAAGGGGACGGTAGCAAGGGTTAAATGAGGGGGAGACGTGATCAGAGAGTGTCCAAAGAAAACGAAAAGAGGGCCGGATATCCCCGCGATAACCGTATTCCCCGGAGAGATGGAGATGTATGATACTTGTTGATGCACGATGTACCCTTGTGCCGGAACGGCAGCGGGAGTTTGTCAGTGACGTACAGAAGATCATGCCCGTGGTCCGAAGCGAGGCAGGCTGCACCCGGTACGAACTGGTTGTTGATGCGTCCTCTCCCGGGATAGTGCATTTTCTCGAAGAGTGGGAGAGCCGGCGCCACCTCGATTACCATCTCGCCCGGCCCCACATGCAGGAATTTTTTGCAAAGACCGCTCAATGGCATGCGGCCCCGACAGAACTGAAGATCTACGAAGTCCTGTCAACGCGATCGATCATGATGGGTGACTGAACAGGACATTGGTTGCGGT
>Ga0074046_10001648_pt1 | contig 19950 bp, 18 predicted proteins | sample BogForMeECP23OM3_FD_94441 | JGI IMG/M metagenome (GOLD analysis project Ga0074046, IMG submission 94441) | Bog forest soil microbial communities from Calvert Island, British Columbia, Canada - Bog Forest MetaG ECP23OM3 | ecosystem: Environmental > Terrestrial > Soil > Wetlands ... | reverse complement strand
CCCGTGGACGGGACCAATTTACGCGCCGTGGAAGTGGATGGTATGGGCGTGGCATTGGCGGGGAATCGAGCGGATGAAGCCCCTGTGGGTTCTTGGCATTCGGGAGGTCCTTTATCCGATGGCGCCGCTGACCCTCCTTGCAATTGTAGCGTTGGCTGTGACGCGGAGGGGATGGCTCCAGGCATCAGCAGACCTTCACGGATCGGCCCGGTGGGCGACAACAAGGGACGTAAAGAAGACTGAGTTTCTAGAAACCCAGACGTGGATCGGGAGGCGCCTTCGGCGTCTGGCTATTAGGCTGCGCCTGGTCGGTCCACGCCAGAGCAAAGCGGGTATCTTCCTCGCGACCTGGCTGCACTTCGGCCGAATCTGGTTCTTGCGCGATTGCGGGCAATCGCACGTGCTTGTTTTTGCGCCGACACGCAGCGGCAAGGGAGCCGGCGTCGTGATCCCCACGCTGCTTACATGGCATCACTCCGTAATTGTCCACGACCTAAAGGGCGAGAACTGGGCCATCAGCGCAGGCTGGCGGAAGCGCGCAGGTCAGATATGCCTGAAGTTCGACCCTACTGACACGACCGGCTCAAGCGTTAAATACAATCCGATTGAACAGGTGCGAATCCGCACGGACCACGAAGCGGAAGACGTTCAAAATATAGTCCACATGATCGTGGACCCAGATGGCAAAGGGCTTCACGACCATTGGGTGAAGACCGGCGCGGCACTGCTCACCGGAACGATTCTTCACATCCTTTATGCCGAGCCCAATAAGACACTTCGCGGCGTGGCTGGTCTTCTGAGCGACCCAGGCGTGAGCATGCAAGACAGCATCGAGCGAATGCTGAAAACTGAACACGACCAAGCCGGAGCGATGGGATGGCGCGATTACCGAGGGAACCCGACCCGCACTCATCCAATCGTGGCCGAGAGCATGCGCGAGCTTTTGAACAAGAGCGAGAATGAACGGTCCGGTGTCTTTTCCACTGCAATGTCCTTCCTGTCGCTATATCGCGATCCAGTTGTCGCCGCGAATACAGAACGGTCCGAGTTTAAAATAAGCGATTTGATGAATCACGATCGGCCTGTCTCGCTCTACCTGGTTGTGCCACTAGCGAGTCGCGACCGCCTGCGTCCCCTCATCCGCCTGATCCTCAACCAAATCGTCCGGACCCTGACGACGACGATGACTTATCGAAACGGCCGAGCTGTCGCGAACCACAAACATCCAATGCTCCTGATGCTGGATGAATTTCCCGTCCTCGGGCGGCTTGAAGTTTTCGCCGAGGCGCTTTCCCTGATTGCGGGATACGGATTGCGTGCCTGTCTCATCGCGCAGGACCTGAGCCAGATTCACGCGGCCTATGGCCATGACGAATCGATCACCAGCAACTGCAATACGCGGGTGGCGTTTACACCGAACCGTATCGAAACGGCGCGATGGATCTCAGCAATGGCCGGAGAAGCCACTGTCCGTCACTCGCAGCGCACTGTATCCAGCAGCGGAGCCAGCACATCGGAGCCAGAGATTGCGCGACCGATGATGACCGCTGACGAGGTGATGCGGATGAATGAGAACGACGCGCTCATTTTCACGAGCGGACATCCGGCAATCCGCGCCACGAAGCTCCTCTATTTTAAGCAACCGATGTTCATGGAGCGGGCCACGATTCCGCCACCCCGACAGAGCGATCGGATCATCAGACTTCCTGCTGATCCAATCGAGCAGGCATCATCACCACCGATGGCGATAACAGCACCGGAAAAAATTGACGAGGTCCATTCATCGAGTTTGCCTGGAGAGGCAGCCCGCGTTGCAAAAAGCCGAAAGGAGAAAGCACCTGAGCAAGGCGTGTTGTTTCTAAGAACCAGTAATTCGGCCAAGAGCGGTTCCGGGTCAGGCAAAGACGAACGAGCGAGGACGCCAGAGAGGTTGATGTGAAACGCTCGCATCAAGTCGCCTGTTACGTGAACGACGAGGAACTTGCGCAATTGAAGGCGCAGGTCGCGAAACGCGGCGTAACGCTCTCGCGGTATCTGAAAGAGCGAGCGCTGGGCAATGACCCAGCTGAACCATGTCCCCAGACCGTTAGAAGTGAGCCGCAGAATGGTGCGTTCGAGGCGCTGTTGAATGAGAGCGAACGTCGGATCGCTCAACAAATTGCGACAGTGACCGACAAAAGTGCACGCGACGTGCTCAGTCGGCTGAACCTCCTGGCAACCATGCTGGATCAATTTGCACGAACGATGCTCATCCATACACCGGAGATTCCGCACGACCAGCAAAAAAGTGCTGGGGAAAGTGGCGAACGAAGACACCGGAATTGGCGGCGCATGGTCGCCGAGATCCTCAGCGATATGGATGTCCGCGATAATTCGGAAGTGGAAAGCAAAATCCTCGCAGAAGAGTCAGCGGAGGCCCGGCTATGAATTCCGCGCGCGACGTTCAGCAAGCGCGTTTGATCGAAAAGTTCGAACGCGAGCTGGGAGGGAAAGCGAGAGAGGGCATCGCAGACCCCGCGGTTACCGATCTGATCGTTAACCAGGACGGCCATCTTTGGCTCGATGCGCACGGCAAGGGCATGTGGGATTCGGGTTGCGTGATGCCGGCAACTCAGGTCGAAAGCCTCATAGGCACTGTAGCCGCTTTGCTCAACACCGTCGTCAACGCGCAGATCCCGATCATTGAAGGGGAGCTGCCAGGCGGAATCGGGAGGTTTGAGGGACTTGTTCCGCCGGTCGTCGCTCAACCCTGTTTCGCCATTCGGAAACCGGCGCAAATAGTTTACACCCTCGATGACTACGTGAGCTCCGGAATCGTCTCGGAGTTTCAGGCGGGGGTATTCCGGACCGCGATCACTGAATGTCAAAACATCGTAATTTCTGGAGGCACCGGATCAGGAAAGACAACCCTGACGAGCGCGCTTATCCACGAAATGGCCAAATTGGGAGATCCCAGTGAGAGATACGCGATTCTCGAGGACACCTACGAGCTTCACTGCCGCGCTCACAATGCAATTCAATTGCGGACTTGTGAAGCCGCGGATCTGACTCGCCTCGTCCGCGCGACAATGCGACTGAGACCAGATCGAATCATTATCGGCGAAGTGCGCGGCGCCGAAGCGCTAAGCATGCTGAAGGCGTGGAATACCGGCCACCCCGGCGGCGTAACTACGGTTCACGCGAACAGCGCTCGCGCCGCGCTAACTCGGCTTTCGAGTCTAGTGCAGGAGGCAGGCGTGCCGCCCCAGCCCGAGCTAATTGCTGAAACCGTCGATTTGATTGCGTTCATCGTGCGAAAGCCCGAAGGTCGGCGGCTTAAGGAGCTGGTTCGAGTCGAAGGCTACAACGCGGCCGAGGGGTTCCGGCTCGCGCCGCTGGAAATGGAGTAACGCAAGTCAGCTTTTGGATCTGAGTTCAAATTCAGGAAGAGGAGGTTCGAGAAATGAATGCATTCGAGAAAATCAGCGGTAGGTGGATCAAGTTGGCGACGCGAATAACTTACGCGTTCGGAATCGTCACGATCGTGCTGCCGGCGCGAGCTTTCGCAGCGGCGGCTGCCGGTGGCGCGCTGCCTTGGGACCAGCCGCTCACGACTCTGCAAACTGATTTGCAGGGTCCGGTTGCTCATTCGATCACGACGGCGGCCGTCATTGGGGCGGGACTAACGTGGGCCTTCAGCGAGCATGGCACGGGCGCTCGTAAGGTCTCGGCGCTCGCATTCGGCGGAGCCGCGGCTCTTGGAGCGACGCAGCTCATGACGGCGATGTTTCCATTCGCGGGAGCGCTTTTCTGAATAGGACAAGCCATGAGCGACGAGAGCACTGCCAGCCGTAGCGCGATCCATCAATCGCTAACGCGCCCGCTCCTGCTCGCAGGAGCGGAGCGGGCGCCGGCGATCGCCAACTGGATCACGGCCGCCGCGATTTTCTTCGGAGGCGGATTGCATTGGTACACCGTCACGATCAGCGCCCTGCTAGTGACGGTTGGGCATTGGGCGCTCGTGCAAGCGGCAAACTTCGATCCACAACTCAGCCGCGTTTATGTGCGGCACATCCGATACCAGGACTACTATCCAGCTCGCTCCGCAATCTCGGCTCCGCCGGCTCGTGTGAATCCGTCCGTTCCTAGTCCTCGCGAAATGCGCCGATAGGAGGGATCAGTCCCATGCTGTTGAAGGAATTCAGAGATCTAAGCCGCAAAAAGGATCGGCGAATAGGGATGCCGGATCTTCTCAACTATGCTTTTCTCGGTGCGCCTGGCGTGGTTGTCCTCAAGGATGGCGCGATGATGACCTGCTTTGCGTATCGCGGGCCTGACCTCAACTCAGCGTCACACCTGGAGATCGCGGCGCTCAAGCACCACACCAACCGAATCCTCTCGCACCATGGCGATGGATTCATGATCAGTACTGATCTCATTCGGCATCCGAGTATTGACTATCCAAGGGGCGGAGCATTTCGCGACCCCACAACCGCACTCATCGATCGCGAACGGGAAATACACTACACCGCCGAGGGCAAACACCTTGAGACCAGCTTCGCTGTGAGCTTCGCTTACCGACCGCCGCCCGACTATCAATCGCGTCCCGCGAAACTCTTTGTCTCAAGTCGTGATCGGCGTAAGGCCAATGCGCATCGCACTCTCGAATATTTCTGTGAGACTGCCGCCGAGCTGGAACAAGCGTTAAGCAGCCATCTAAGAATCCGACGCATGGACGACGGTGAAATGCTCTCATTTCTAGAGAGCTGCATCATCGGAAGATCAACGTACGTGCGTCCGCCGGCCACGTTCAATCACCTCGACGCTGTGCTGGGTAACTACCGATTCGCGCCCGGCTTCACACCGACGATTGACGGTCGCCACATCCGCATCGTCGCGCCCGCCGGATTTCCGCTGGAGTCGCATGCGGAAGTCACCGCATTCCTCAGCGAACTTCCGTTTTGTTATCGCTGGTCGATTCGAGCAATCATGCTTGATCCGACCACCGGCGTGCAGCAGCTTTCGACTATGCGGCGCAATTGGTTTCAGAAGCGCCTCGATTTTAAGGCGTTCCTCAAGGAGAGCTTCGCCGGTTCGAGTTCATCTCCAGCATTCCAGAATCAACACGCGCTCGACATGGCGGCCGATGCAGATATGGCGGTCGCCGAGGCTCATGGGGCACTCGTTCGGTACTGCTATCTGACCATGAACGTCGTCGTCATCGAGGATGACCCCGAAGTCGCGGATGCGCACGCCCAGGAAGTGCGAAAGCATTTCATGCATCACGGGTTCCCCGCACGGATCGAGGATTTGAACGCATGTGACGCGTACCTCGGCTCACTGCCTGGTCACGGCCATCACAATGTCAGAAAGCCAGTCGTGCACACTCAAAACCTGGCGGACTTGATATCCACTACCGCCGTATGGGCCGGTCTCGAAACGAATCCATGCCCGATGTATCCCGACGAGACGCCGGCATTTATTCACGCCTCCACGAGCGGGCGAACGCCTTTTCGATATCATCCACACGTCGGCGACGTAGGTCACAACTTAGTCATCGGTCCAGTTGGCGCCGGCAAGAGCACCTTCCTCGGCGTCGTCGAGGCGCAGGCTTTCCGTGTCCCCGACATGCAAGTCTTTCATTTCGACAAAGGATACTCTTCGTTCATCCTCACGAAAGCCTGCGGCGGAGACCACTTTGATATCGGAGAGGACGAGATCGCAGCGTGTCCGCTTATCGGAGTGGACGGCGAGGGCGAAAGAACATGGGCCCAGGAATACCTCGAGAATCTTCTGCAGCTCCAAAATCTCAAGGTCCTTCCCCAGCACCGCAAGGCGCTTTGGCGCGCACTGGAACTCTTGGGCGAGAGTCCGAAGCATGCGCGCACCTTCACGCACCTGATCGCGACTGTTCAGGACGAAGAACTGCGCGCTGCGCTAAGCGAATACTCGATCGCCGGTCCGCTGGGGCGATTTCTCGATGCCGATCGCGACACACTGCTGGACAGTCGGTTCATCACCTTCGAGCTTGAAACTCTGATGGCGATGGGGGCGAAAGTCCTGATTCCTGTATTGCTCTATCTTTTCCATCGCATCGATCAGCGCCTGGACGGAAAACCAACGCTCGTCGTTATCGACGAAGCGTGGATCATGCTGGCCAACGAACTCTTTGGCGCCAAGATCGAGGAATGGTTGCGTACGCTGCGTAAGAAAAACGCAGCCGTAATTCTCGCAACTCAAAGCTTGACCGAGGTTGCGAACTCACCGTTTTGCGACGTGATCCTCGAGTCGTGCCCCACAAAAATCTACTTGCCAAATCCCGAGTCACGTAATCCTAACACCGCCGCGCTCTATCACAGATTCGGGCTCACTTCGCGCCAGCGGGAAATCATCGCAGACGCCATTCCTAAGCGGCATTACTACTATGTCTCGCCGCTCGGCCGCCGCCTGTTTGATCTCGCGCTCGAACCGGCGACCCTTTCGTTCGTTGGCGCAGGTTCCAAGGAAGACATCTTCAAAGCGCGACGCATGATGCGCGAGTACGGCGACGAGTGGCCGGCCGAATGGCTTCGCGCACGCAATCTCTCCGAATGGGCCGAGTATTGGAGCAACCTGAGAGACCGAAACATCCGGGAACAAGACTTCGCACCGACCATTCCGAACGAAGAAGCCATTTACGCCAATGGCGCAGTCCACTGAAAAGAGGCAAGAACGATGAAGACCATAATACAAGGTCGGGTTCGTTGGTTTTTCCTCGTCTGGTTCGTTGCCGCCCTTCTCGAAGGCCTGGCTGTATCCCTCCCGGCGCGCGCTCAATTCGGTGGCGGACAGATCGTCTTCGATCCGAGTGTGTATGCGCGACAACTCGCGCAGCTTCAGCAGGAGACTGCGGCCGTCCAAAATCTAGCCTCGCAACTTCAATACATGATCAAGAACACGACGGGAGGGGGCGCGGGCGTATGGCAGTCCAACCAGAACCTGCTTGCGAATCTCGGTGGATTGATCAGCGAACAAGAAGGGCTTTCGTACACCTTTCAAGGACTCTCGCAGCAGTTCCAGCAGCTATATCCGGGCTACCAAGTTACAAACACTCCCGGCGCTCAAAGCCCGCAGATGATGACCACAACCACGCTTAACACTCTCAATGGTGCGCTCGCATCCGCACAGGCCCAGGCGCAGAATTTCACCTCCGAGCAGGCTACCCTACAGCAGCTCGAATTTAAGAATCAGACCGCGATCGGGAATTTACAGGCGATTCAAGTGAGCAATGAATTGGCGCTCGCACAGGTCCAGCAGATTCAGATGCTCCGCCAACTCGTGATGGCGCAAATGAACTCGCAGAACGTAGCTGCGGCCAATCAGGTCAACGCGCAAGTACAGAGCAATCTGGCGGCACAGGCGATCTTCTCACAACAATATCCGGGTGACAGCTTCAATCCGTCGAACAACGCACCCGCACCGCCCCAGCACTAAGGCAACATCTAGCGAACCCCAGGACCAGCGAAATGAAACGAATCAATAGCATCATTCTGTTTCTAGCGGGAATCGGTTTCTGCGCGGTCATATATGGCGGCTGGCATTACTACCAAGAGAAACGCGCGGCGGCTCAAAGCCAGGCTGTATTTTCCGCGCCATACTCCGGGGACAGTTTCAATCCGAAAAACAACGCACCACCGCCGCCGCAGCACTGAGGAATGGATCAAATCGTTGAGCCTATGCAGTTGGAGATATTCGTATGGATCCAAATGCTATCGGTGGCCAATTCACGGCCGCAGCGCAGGCATACGCGAATGGGATTCAGCCCTACGCGACTAAGCTGTTCGCTGCACTCCTCTTTATCGAGATTCTCGTAACCGCCATCCAGTACATGACCGATCAGGGCGACGCACCTCGATACATCGGGCGCTTGTTCAGGCATCTGTTCAGCGCCGGGTTCATCTATTTGATGCTGATGAACGCGTTCCCTTGGATGACCGGTGTGATGAAGAGCTTCTCCGCCATCGGTGCGGCAGTTAGCGGGGTGGCCAACCTCAGCCCCAGCACAGTTCTCGATCTTGGCGGCCAAATGGCTGAGACCATCTACAACACTCCCGCCAGCATGGGCATGATTCCCAATTTCTCTATGGCCCTTGGCCAGACCGTCGCTGCATTCTTCATTCTTCTGTCATTCACCATTATCGCGGCGCTCGCCCTACTGGTGGTCATCGAGATGTATCTGGTCGTTGGGGGCGCGTCGATTCTTCTCGCGTTTGGCGGCAGCCGGTTCACGGCTCCGATCGCCGAAGGATATTTCGGATACGTGATCAAGGCCGGCGTGCGTCTGCTCTTCTTCTACTTGGTACTTGGGATCGGCGTGAAGATCGCTACGCAGTGGAACAGCGCGCTGGTGGCCGCATGCGTGCCAGCGACCACCACCCTTCCTTGGTTTTCGGGTCTCGGCGCCGGCCCCCCATCGTCAATCATAACCAAAGTCTGCTCAGCCCCGATGAACTGGCCTTTGCTTCTGAACCTTGTTGCCAACAGCGTCATCCTCGCGATCATCACGACCGTAGTTCCATCCACTGCTGCAGGCATCGTCAGCGGCACGGCCGGACTTGCTCTAAATCAAGCTTTTGAAGCGGCTTTCATCGCCCGTACAATCATCCAGCCTATCTCCAGCATGATGCAGGCCGTCGGCAACAAGGCAGTACGCGCGCTCGGGACAAACGACGGAAGCGTTGAAGCCCGATTCAGGGCGAACGAGGGTATACAGGCGCCAAGAATGCCCGCGGATCAGCCTGAAGCACGAGTCGGCGCGGCGCCAAACACCGGTGCGTCTAGCGATCCGAATGCCGGAACCCAAGTCCTGAACTCCAAGCTCACTCGGCAGATGGGATCGGGGGGCAGCGCTAGTGGTGGTTCCACCCGCTACATCGGCGGAAATGGGAACGGCAAAGCAACAAGCACCATGACCTCGGGTAGCAGAGGCACAGCCAAGATCTAATTTTTTCCGCCGTCAGGATCAAATTCGGTTGATCAGGAATGAGCAGCGACTTCACCCGTAGCCAGGTCAGAAGACAACTCGCAGCGATGGCCTGCGGCTACTTCGACATCGGCATTCTGCGACCAGACGGTCGCATGCTCCTTCGCGAGGCGTGGAGGACCGGCCAGATAGAAGAAGCGATACATGGGCTCAGACGCGAGAACGCGCGTGGTGCGCACATCTTCGTCCGGGCACACGGCGTTCATGCGTTGAGCTTGGTCGACGATCTCAGCGTAGATACGATTGCTCGAATGACGGCCGCCCGATTTCAGCCGACCCTCGTTGTCGAGACGTCACCTCGGAACTTCCAAGTCTGGCTCAATCATGGACGAACTCTCGATTACAATATGAGCACCGCGGCCGCAAAGGAGCTCGCGAAGCGATTCGGTGGCGATCTCTCGAGTGCCGACTGGAGGCATTTCGGTCGGCTAGCGGGGTTCACAAATCGGAAGCCCGAGAGGCTCATGCAGAATGGCTTGGGACCCTTCGTTCGCCTCCGTAAGGGCGATGGCAAGATCTATGACGCGGCTCCCGTATTTCTTGAAGATGTAAAATCACTCGCCAACAAGGCTGCGACCGAACGTGCAGACCGGACGAGCTTTCGGTCGACATCGAATGGAAACCCCGTTCGGTCTCTAGCTGAGTTTCATCGTAGTGCGCGCTACGGCGGCGATTTGCATCGCGCTGATATGGCTTGGGCCTTACACGCAGCAAGCTGCGGTCTATCAGAGGAGCGAATCATAGACGAGATACTTCACGGCCGAGATCTTTCGAAGAAAGGTCGCGCTCAGCGCCAAATCACCTATGCAGAGAGAACCGCGATAAAGGCGCTTAGGGCGATCGAGTCGAGCCACTGAGTCTCGCGGCAACACTATGGACGGTTCGGCCTGACCAAATCGCAGCACGGCGGAAGAATGTCCACCGTTCCCGCTTCGGTGCATGATGTTCTGCGCCGTCTCTGCTCAGCATGCGCGCTAGCTCGTAGCGAGACTTTAGCAACATGTGGGTGTCGTCTGCCGAGTCGTCGTGGCTAAGGAGAATAGAAACGTATTCTTCGAACCTCTACCAGGCTATTGAGAGATATGAGGTGGATCCAATTCTGTTCGAATTTAGGCACTCGTCCAGCCACTCGCGGCAACAGCTTCTCGAAACCGCGTTTTTAGAGGCTCGGCTAGCTCTGGTTGAACCATTTCCGCAAAGGCTAGGAGCCCTTCAACATGTCTTTTAAGTCCCCACACTGAGTCAAACCTCCGCGACGACGTGTGTTGAATAAGGCCGAACTTCTCGATGCCACGAATGTGTTCAGTCAATCGCTTTCGGAACTGTCTCGTCAGTTTAGGTCCTGCGCGATCTACCAAGAGCCCCAATACCAGCTTGCGTGCTCCGGGCGGGACAACTACAGTTTTTGCCGTATGAGGAGTAAACCCTTCGACTCTGATAGCTAGACATACTGAAGAAATAAGATCTTTCGCCGCTTGCCGGTCGAACTCTGGAGCTGCCGTCGAGAAGATGAGATCGTCAGCATAACGGGTATAAATGAGGCTGCGTTCCTCAGCCAATCTCGTTAAGTTTTCGTCGAGGCGCCGGGCGACTAGATTAGCTAGCATGGGGCTTGACGGTGCGCCTTGAGGAAGATGACCTAACCAGAATGTCCGGTAAGCGGGGATCGATACGTATCTGTCTCCCCTCACCCGCAGCTTCGACGAGGCCGGTCGCCGATGCTCCGACACTCGTGTGCAGAGCCGCGCCATCTCGAATGACACCAGAGGCTGATAGCCAAATTCGCGAAAAAGCTGGGATATTCTTAATTCGGTAATCGATTCGAAAAACCTGCGAACGTCAAGCTTCACGAGCCAACGGCAGCCTAGGTGTTCGTTCGCGCAGCGCAGAATCGAGGAGTTGGGCGCATAGGCAAAACTTCGAGGATGAGGCGCAAGTTGCGCAAGGACATTTGTCGAAATCCAACGCTGCACGGCAAGGAGGGGCGGCTCGGGTACAGAAATGATCCTACGACCACCGCTCCGCTTGCGGATCTGGAACGTTCTGTAAGGATTCCTCCTTCTCCCAACTAGTTGGCGCAAATAGCGATAATCAGCGCCAGTAAGTACCGCCAGATGGTGAATTGAGAGTATTGGCGGTAGACCTCGCTGCTGGACGGAACCAGCTTGTGCGAGAGCATTCCGCAAAACTGTTTCAGGAATCTTCTTCTCGAGTCCCTGTTTCCGGTAGAGATGAGGAGGCCCGACAGCCATCTACTTTGAGGGGCTCCGGCTACCTTGTGACCGGAGCGGCGGCCGGAGACATCGCAGGGTTTAAGCCGCTTCGGTCAGACGTTAGTCCAAAGCGGGAGCTATTCCCCGGCGAACCACAACTTGGCAGCCGCACCATAGGTGTTTTCAGGCGTCAGTAGCAACGCTACCGACGAACGCTAGATTGACTACCGAGCCTTCCTCAGGGACTGAGGGTAATAGAATTCACTAGGCGCCCGCAATATCTCGCGGTTGGTTCTTTCGTGCAGTTGTTTGGCATGCCGAAGTTCGTTGGCTCCCGATGCGGACAGTCTGCCGCTCGCAGAAATCAGACCCCACTTTCGGCATGAATCGAGAATCAACTTTGCTTCTAGGGTACTAAGACCAGTAACCTCGCTTATTCGCTCAGCGGTCCTAGTTGTCCTGGCCACTGAACTCAACACCAATATAATTTTGCGCACGTAGTCGTCCGCGTGTTTCAGCCACCGGCCACCCGAGAGTTTCGACTGACCCAATCGAGCCAACCGCGTCTCGACTCGCGTCCGGAATGACGACTCCCGAAACACAGGCAACAGTTCCGTTGGGACAGATCTCTCCGGAAAAAGAGGCATCCACCTCTTTCGCGAAATGGGATTCGTCCCTCCGCGCCAGAGTATCGCGGGAAGGTTATTTGGAACGCTGTGAGCAAACACCAGCATTCCCTTTGTCTCTCCATATCCGAACGGGAATTCATCCTGCGCGCGCGACTGATAGCTCTCAATGGTATCGTCATTGAGCATATGTATAGGAGCGTACTTCTTGCAAAGCGCCTCAACCGCTGCTTTTTCAGAAGCGGACCAATCCATATCAGAAAATACGGGGAATTTGCGAACGTAATTAGTCGAAATCCTCTGCGACGCAATCTTGTTCATTCCTGTAGCTGTCGCGGCGTATACAAGAACACGATATTCGAGTTTCGGATTGGAACACCAGCTCTTGATCGTTGGATGCCTGTTGAAGGCCCTAATGAAGCTAATTACGCGCGTTCCTGAGCCAACACAATCATCGAGAAAAAACACTGTCCTACACTTCGCTCTACGCATATTCGCAAGGCTGTGGCTACTGGTCATGAGACGTTCGGTTATGTCGGCTTGGCGGGCGCTCTTTGCGAGATTAGCGATCAGTCCCTCGCTTCCGGGCAAGGATGTGGGCTGCAGGATCGTAGGCCTAGAGTTTCGGTTCGTGATCTTGTAGTAGGAATAATCTTCTGGCACCTCGCGGATCGGCACCAAAGCGACAGTTGGTGGAACTCCGGCAATTTCCTGCTCAATCAGTCTTCGCAGCCCCTCACGGAGATCTGCGTCGCCAACTAGCACTAGGTTATCGAGCAGCAATTGCGCCGTCGCGTGATCTGGTTCCAAAAACTGAGCAAGCCATTTTCTGCCCAAGGTAGTTTCGCTTAGGTTAATAAGATGTGGCTTAATCTGCGAACTCCTTGATGCGACATATCGCGCTGAACCTTGGTGGATAAAACGTTGAAGCAGCCTTCAACGGGCGACACTTTCGCCCTCGATCATCACTCTCCTATGTTCGTTTCAACGAGTTGCCTGGAACTTCGGTGCCTCCCCGACTTTGTTGTTAGATAAACATCGCCGGTTATTTTGCTCGGAACAGCGCCAGTCAATGGTACCACTCCTTTTCCGCAGCGAGCCAGTTGAAACGCCAATCCTCGCCCATAGAAGCAGCGCGCACTGCAGGCATTAGAAATTGCCGCAACTGATCGACTACTACAGGGAGCGAGGGCAGGTCTCGAAGCATCAACCTTCGAATGAATCCTGCCCACTGTGCTTGTTTTAGTGCATTGGCGGAAAACTCCGCCGTCAAAGCTACAGGTTCTCCCTTTGGCAGGACGGTGCCTCTTCGTTTGAAAGTTTCTTCAATTGCTTCGCAGAGTCTCGCTCCGTTGAAATCGAAAGAACGCGACAGAAGCCAGACATCGAAGAAGTCCTTCATCCGGCTGTTCAGTTCACCAAGTTTAACCATGGCCTCGAACTTTTCTGCGACGGCCGTTTCTTTGCTGTACGCTAGTAAGCGCGGAGCAGGCAGATCAAGGATTGTCGGATATATCGTCAGCATTGCGGCCGGCACAACGATATCCCCGAAACCGACATCGATCTGCATCTGAATGCGAGCGGCATCCAGGGTTGCGCGGAACCGTACACGAACACCCTCGTACTCGGCGGCCTCCGCTATGCGCTCACCTCGGACGGTCGCGGCATCGAAGACCAGACCGTCGTCCGGCTCGACGCGCCCCGCACAAATTTCCTTTACGATAACCGCGATTGCCGCGATGTCGTTACCAATCCGGCCAAGGAGATCGATATCCATCGTTGGGCGAAGCAGCGGCGCGTTCCATGCGGTTAGCATCAGGGCACCCTTAAGAACGAACTTGTCCGCATACCCTGACTTGGATAATCGATACAGGAACCGTTCCATCGCGAAATACTGGAGGATTTCGCCGAAGGGCCGCCCCGTCTCGCGCGCCTTGTTGAGAAGCCTCTGCCGCACGGATGCCCCGAGGTTCTTTGTGTCCGGCTTTTTCATAGAAGGGCTTCCAAATATGGGCGCATCACTTTTTCCACGCGGCAGACGCGCGCGAATTTCATCAGATCGTCGACATTGGGTCGTTTCCGGCTTCGATAGAGCCTCAGGGATTCTAGGACCGTATCGAGCCCGAGCTTATTCCGATACTTGAAGCAGTCGGCCAGGGTCTTTTCCGGACTGTAGACGCGGAGCCGGATGCCATCTACCTTGTGGGTCTCGATGCCTTCCGTGAACGAGCGGCCTGTAAACCAAAACACGCGGAGCGGAGGATGTTTGAGTCGCGGAGGCTCGGTACCACGCGACAGCGCAACGTGGACTTCATGCGGAATCTGGGTCGTAATCTCGTGGTACGCTAGGGCAGATATGAGGCACACCACTCCGGCGGGAATCTTCAGCGCGACCGTTACGAGGTCGGGATTGCTGAGCGCCGGGAGGTCTGCCAGACGGTAGAGGCCGCGACTAAGTTGTTCGACGACGCCCTCGTCGCGCATGTCGTACAGTGTGCGAGGGTGGATTCCAGCACGCAGCGCGGCTCCGGTGCGGAGCAGCCCGCCACTTTGGCTGAAGGCTCTTCTTTCCTTTTCGAAGGGCACGGGTAAAATTACCAGCAGAATCCAATATATGCTGGTATATTTAACCAAGTCAAGCTTAATGGGAAACCTTTCGGCCCCGACTGACCTCATCTCGTGAGATCATACTCAACAGCGATTTCCCCAAGGTTCGCAATTTCGTCAGCGAAGTGCACAGCCCTGCCGATGCTCGGATCCTCGCTTATGGTCGACGATCTGCTAAACAATCTTCACGACAGATTGCCGTGAATTCTGGCCATCGCAGATTTTGCACACCTTGATCGCCCGTCGGACTAAGAAATCGACCTTCTGTGGCAGAACCCGGCGCGTGCCCTTAATGGACTTGCCGCGGTCCCGTCTTGCCATCTATCGTCCTATGGCGTTCTCTGGTGCATTAAGGACCGATGGCGTCACTCAACCCGCGAGGGCTGGGCGATCCCAAAGTTAAGCGAACATCACTGGCAGCACGCTCGCAGGCAAAGAAAGTAGTGCGAAGAACGTGAGCGAACAATGACGCGAACGACACTCGACATTGACCGGCTGCTAAAGCTCCGTTTAGTCGTTGCGAGATTTGGCGAGATGGATCTCGCCAAGTGGTGGAATACTAGTGGTCAGCTCGGCCGACTCGGCACTGCCGCGATTAGCCGAGGTTTTCCACGAACACACTATTTCGCGCAAGCGCGGTCCGTCTGCGCCGTCGCAGCCCATCGCTGTCGCGAAATCTTCGATCCCCCTAATAGCGTGACTCTCTGGCGACTCCCCGAGGCAATCGAGCAACAGTTTGAAACGAAATGGGAGCGCTGGCTCGATCGGGCGAGCGAGTGGCAACCGTTTTTTCAGAGGCTGGAGAGTCTCCAAGAAAATGACCTCAAGATAGCGCTCCACACGTTCAATGCAGTCACAAATCATGAATTAGAAATGTCTTCGCGCCTTCGCCGCTCGACAGTGGGGCCTTCTGTGCCCTTATCCGAACCGTTTTCAGGCACCGATCAGGATATCGCATTGCTCGGCCTTGGTTTCGCACGCGGGGAAACTGGTTCACTCGTGGTTCCTTACGCACGTCGAGGCGCCGAATGAACTCGCCAACTCGTTCTCACGTCGCTTCTTCGTTCACAGCCATCAAGGGTGCAATGATCGATGAAACATATGCGGTGTTTGCGTCCTGGGATTTTGCACTTTCGAAACGCGATAATCTCGATCGTCTCCGTCAAGAGAACTTCATTGGCGCAAGCACGACCACATGGCTCCGTGATGTCGCCAAAGTCCTAAATCGCAGGTTCGAGCCAAACTCTCGTGACCGCCCACTCGCTCTCCTGGCAAAGAGTGGCTGCCCAATCGACGAATGGAAACCGCTCCTACTGTGGCACATCACGCGCGACGAATTTCTGCTTCGCGATTTCCTGCTCAATTGGCTTTTCCCTACATTCGCATCGGGAACGTACTGCATTCGAACCGAGGATCTCTATGCCCATATCCGAAGCGTCGGAAAGAGGGGCGGAACCACCGAACACACATGGAGTAAGACGACGGTGAACCGCGTTGCCGCTGCATTGCTTAAGATGGCGGTCGACTTTGGCTTACTGCGCGGCAGCGTTGTCAAGGAATTCGCCAGCTACCACCTTCCTGAGCGGAGCTTCCTTTATCTTCTCCACGCAATTCGCGAAGAAGTGCACAATCCGAGCAAGGTCCTTGGATCAGAAGACTGGCGAATGTTCCTCATGACCCGGACTGATGTAGAGCGGGAACTCCTGCTGTTACACCAGTATCGTAAGCTCGACTACCACGTCGCTGGGAGCCTCATAGAGCTGACGCTGCCCTACGCCAGCGCCTGCGAGTATGCGCAAAGGATGGTGGCATGAGCGATCTCGAATATCGTTTGAAGCACGACCTCGAGACCATTCTTGAGTTGGTCGATCCACGTGAGCGCATCAGCGCCTATCACGATATGCCCTATGCGCTCTTCCACTACGAGCCCGATGAGGAATTCGACCTACGAAAGCAAGTTACATTGCTTGAGACCCGGCTTACTCAAAAGGGAAAACGAGTCAAACGCATCTCACTTGCGGAATGCCTCGACCAAGCGATGTGCTCGCAGCGGCCACTGCAAGACTGGTTTGCGGCGGAGCGTGAGCAAGGCACCGATACGATAGTTGAGACTGTGCATTCGGTGCTCTCGGAGTACGCGCCCCTCGTTGACCTTGTGGCCGCGCGAATGCCCAATAACCCCAACCCGCTTCGCGACATCGTTTTCATCGTGCGTACGGGTGCTCTGTTTCCCGTGTACCGGACTTTCTCCCTGCTCGAGCAGCTGAAGGGACGCGTCGAGGTACCGACTGTTCTTTTTTATCCGGGAGACCTCGATGGTGCAGCTGGGCTCCGTTTCATGGGAGTTCTCGCCGCCGAGCACAACTATCGCCCAAAGATCTTTTGAGGGAATACAGGAATGACCACCCAACTGATCAAAAGCCTCTTTGCCAACGACATCCATCGTCGCATCGAGGAGGTCATCAAAGTCGATCAGACCAGTGACGAAACCTTGCGTGAGGAGATCAACGAATACGTCGTGACCGACGCAATTCGGTCGCACTACACAAATGTTTTTGATGCATACCGAGAAACACCGAATAAGCCGCACGAGGGTATTGCCGTCTGGGTGTCGGGTTTCTTCGGGTCTGGCAAATCCAGCTTTGCGAAGATGCTTGGCCTTTCGATCGAGAATAGGTCTGTCGCTGGTGTTCCGGCGGGCGATCGCTTCGCCCAGCGTGCCGGAGACAACAAGCTGCAGGTGCTGCTGAAGGCCATCAACGAGAAGATTCCAACCCACGCCGTTATTTTCGATGTCTCGACTGACCGTGGCATACGAAGCGGTAACCAGTCTCTCACGGAGATCATGTATGGGCTCTTTCTTCAGAGCCTCGGCTACGCAAAGGACTTGGATCTCTCTGAATTGGAAATCGCGCTGGAGGAGAAGGGTCAGCTTGAACGGTTCGAAGCGGAGTACCGACGAATCTTCAATAAGGAATGGTCCACCGAAAAGGGCAAAGTTGCATTCGCCTTAAGTGAAGCGAGCCGTGTGCTGCATAGCCTAGATTCGGCGACATACCCGATGGCTGATTCGTGGATCAAGGCCGTCAAGAACAAGGCGGATATCTCTCCCGGCAAACTCGCTGAGCGTGCCAATGATTTGATGAAGCGACGGCGTCCTGGCCAAGCACTGATGTTTGTTGTCGACGAAGTTGGACAGTTCGTTGCGCGCGATGTAGCGAAAATGCTCGACTTGCAGGCCGTCGTTCAGAATCTTGGCGTCAAAGGCCGCGGTAAGCACTGGATTGTGGTCACGTCGCAAGAGAAACTTGGCGAGCTCGTCAGTGGCCTCGACGATAAAAAAATCGAACTCGCCCGATTGATGGACCGCTTCCCTCTACAGGTCCATCTTGAGCCATCGGACATCTCCGAAGTTACCAGCCGACGTGTTCTGTCCAAAAATGCTGGCGCACAGAAAGCATTAGGTGAGCTCTTTGATGCGCACCGAGGCCGGTTCTCTGAACACACGCGGCTCACTGCGGACATCAAGCTTCCAGAGCTTACGCGTGACAGCTTTATCGATCTCTATCCGCTGCTTCCGTACCAAATCGATCTCATCATACAGGTGGTCTCCGGCCTTCGTACGCAGGGAGGAGCTAGCAAGCACGTCGGTGGCGCGAATCGTACCATCATCAAGCTTGCGCAGCAGCTGCTCATCAACCCGGCCGTCAACCTCGCAGATCTCCCCTTGGGTGCCGTGGCCCGGCTCGACCAGGTTTATGACCTCGTCGAGGGGAATATTGGCTCGGAGGTCCGGGCGAAGATCTCAGCCATCGCGAAAGAGCTTGATCACCCGCTAGCGCAACCCGTCGCGAAGGTCATCTGCTTGCTCCAATACGTGAAGAGCGTTCACCGCACGGCGGAGAATATTGCCGCAGCCCTTCACCCCGGCGTCGCAGCCGACTCGCAACTCGCCGCAGTCAAGGATGCCCTTCGTCAACTTGAGGCGGCCAACAAGGTTCGTCTTGGTGATGACGGGTACCGTATTCCGACCCCCGCCGAGGACGACTGGGAGCGGATTCGCAACGGGATAAACCCAAAGCCGGGCGACGCTCACCGGCTCTACTCCGAGGTGCTCGCTTCATTCTGGCAGCCACAGCCATCACACACGCTCTTCGAAACCAAAAACTTCAAAGCGGGTCTCGTCATCCACGGCCGCGAAGTCGTCGACGGCGATATGATGTTTCATGTCCACCTGGCTGAGGACGGTGCAAGCTTCCAAGGACTCGCCGCGGAGCTGCGGACACGCAGCCAACAGGAGCGCAAGAGCGTCTTCTGGGCGGTGTCCCTCAACGATTCGATAGACCGCGAAACCGTCGAAGTTTTCCGCTCAAAGGAGATGCTCGCAAGGAAGGAGCGAGAAGCAAAAACCGCGGACGAGACCGCGCTCATCGGTGAAGAAAAACTTCGGCTGAGGCGTCACCAAGATGAGCTACGCCGGCTCATGAAGGCTGCTTGCTTGGCCGGCAGCGTGAGTTTCCGTGGCAATGATCGCAGTCCTGATGATCGGGCTGTCGATATGGGCAGGAGTGCCGCGGACATCCTGAGCGAAGTGCTTCCCGAGGTATTCGACCGATTTAAGGAAGCCGCAGCACGGCCAACCGACGTGAAAAAGGGTGTGGACGCGCTCTTCACCGCCGAGAACCTTCAGGGCCTACCTTCCGTCTTCGGGAGCCTTGGGCTCTTGCGCGACGAAAGGGGTAAGACCGTCTTTCGGGTCGAAACTGGCCCTTTGGCGGAAGTGCTATCTCGGATCGAGGAACGTGCCAACTACGGAGACACGGCTAGCGGGCGGTTCCTCTCCGACGAGCTCGCGAAGGAGCCGTTCGGTTGGGACTTCGAAGCCGTTCGCTTGCTCGTACTCTCGCTTTTGCGCGCTGGAAAAATTCAAGCGACCAGCAAAGGTCAGACAATCGACTCCGCGACAGGAATCGAAGCGCGCGACACGTTCTCGAACAACAACTTCTTCCGACAGGCCTCGTTCCGCCCCAAGAAGGGCATTGAGTTTGAGGAGATAGTAAAAGCTTCCGAGGCCTTCCGGGACACGTTCGGAAGCGAAGTCCGCGAACTTAATGCAGGAGCCATCGTATCCGAGCTCCGTAAGGAGATCGCACGTCAAGAGGACGCCGTCACCTCAGCGCACGGTCAGCTCATAGCGTATCGACTTCCCGGTGCCACCTTTCTCGAAGGAGCCATCGGCCAGATGAAAGCCATTCTTCGGGGTTCAGAGGACAACGCAATCGCCGCGTTCAACGCTTCGCATCGCTCCATCAAGGACGCCATCAAACGTGCTGTGGAGCTCGAACAAGCTCTTTCGGAGCCGCGGTTGCGCGACCTTGATTGAGAGCGCCGGAGACATAGTCCCTCATAGAGCGGCCGGATAGACCGGCAGGGCCGGAGCAAAGATCCGGCATGAGAAGGTCTTCTGCCAAGATGGGCAGAGGGCGGAGGGATGAAAGGCGTG
>Ga0074046_10001646_pt1 | contig 19953 bp, 17 predicted proteins | sample BogForMeECP23OM3_FD_94441 | JGI IMG/M metagenome (GOLD analysis project Ga0074046, IMG submission 94441) | Bog forest soil microbial communities from Calvert Island, British Columbia, Canada - Bog Forest MetaG ECP23OM3 | ecosystem: Environmental > Terrestrial > Soil > Wetlands ... | reverse complement strand
GATCGAAACGTCGGGCGCGCCGGACCTGGTGCGATTTCTGACCGGCACCGACGGATCGATTGGCGCCAACCGCAGCGGAATTTTCCACGCGATCAATTCCTCGCGCCGCAGCATCGCGCTGAATCTTGCGATGCCCGAGGCGCAGGAAATCGCGCGCAAGATTATCCGGCAGAGCGATTTCGTCACCGAAAATTTCACCGTCGGCAACATGGCAAAATACAATCTCGCCTACGACGACCTGGTTAAAATCAAACCCGACATAATCATGCTGAGCGGCACTCCGCTGGGCCAGGACGGTCCGCTCGCCGCCAGTGTAGGCTTTGGGCCGACGACGCAGGCCTTCGCCGGACTGTGCCATATCACGGGTTATCCCGATTCGTTTCCGTGCGGGATTGGAGGAACGTGGCCGGACTTCGCGGTGGGCACCGCCATGGTGTTCTTTCTGCTCGCGGCGCTGCGCTATCGCGATCGGACCGGCGAGGGGCAGTACCTCGACCTGTCGATGGCCGAGATGGTTACGACCATGATGCCCGAAGCGATGATGGATTTTCTGATGAACGGGCGCGACCAGGCGGCGATTGGGAATCGCGACGAGTCGATGGCGCCGCATGGCGTGTTCCCGGCGGCGGGCGACGACCAATGGATCGCGATTGCGACCGCCAGCGACGACGAATTCGCCAAGCTGTGCGAGGCGCTCGGAGCGCCTTCGATGGCCTCCGATCCGAAGTTCGCCCGGCTCTTCGGCCGCCTCGCCAACGTCGAGGAGCTCGAGCGCGAAATCGCGGCGCGCACGCGCGTATCCCCGCGCGATGAACTGGTCGCGAAACTTCGCGCGCGCGGTCTCGCCGCGGGGCCGGTCTATAGCACTCTCGAATTGATGGAGGATCCCGTCTTCTCCCGCTCGAACATGCTCGTGAAGCTGAAGCATTCCGAAGTCGGCGAGCGCGTCGTGCCGGGACTTCCGGTGAATTTCGGCGCGATCGATCTCGAATATCGCGGCGCGCCGATGATCGGCGAGCATACCGATGAAGTGCTGACCGAACTGCTCGGCTACAGCGCCGCGGAAATCGCGCGGCTCAAGGAAGCGAAGGTGCTGATCTAGCAGGAGCAGGGGAGCAATCGCGGGAGGGAAGGGGAGAGGCTATTAAATGAGAATTCCCGGGGGCGGCGAGGAGGCGAACTCCGCTTTGAGCGCATCGTAACTCTTGAGATCGTCGATCGTGCGGAAGTAGCCGCGATGGACATAGCCGAACACCGGCAAGCCTCTGGCTACCATCGGCGCGAACAGGCCGGCCATCAGGCTCCAGGGCGGCGCCGGCGGCATCAGGTCGAACACCGCCCGATCCGCGACGATCACGCCGCAATACATGAACGGCGAGAGCGATCCGGCGACGTTGTCATCGAGGCCGGCCGGGTAGTCGTCGTATTGAAGCGGGTCGCGGCGCGCCAGCAGGCGCATCCGGCGGAGTTTATCGCCGGCGTCGATTTCGAGTCGGCTGTAGTAATCCAGATTGGCTGGGTGGAACAGCGCGATGGTGGCGAGTGCGGCGCGGTCGCGATGCAACGCGAGCATCGCGCGCAGGTCGAGATCGAGGATCGTGTCGCTGTTGGCGATTACGAAGGTATTTTCGTTTTTGTTTTTTTCGTTGCCGCACAGGAACTCCCGCAGGCCATTTAGCGGGCCGCCGGTGCCGAGCAAAACCGGCTCGGGCGCATACGTGATGCGCAGTCCGAGCGCCGATCCGTCGCCGAGTCCGCGCCGAACGGCGGAGCCCAGATGATGGACGTTGATTGCGACCTCGGTGACGCCGCCGCGCCGCAGCATCGCGAGCGGATAATGAATCAACGGCCGGCCGCCGAGTTCGAGCATCGGTTTCGGCGTCACCTCAGTCAGCGGGCGAAGCCGCTCGCCCATCCCGGCCGCCAGTACCAATGCCTTCATTGAATAGACGCCCTGCTAAGCGCTGAGCGCCGCGCAAAGTTCAGGGAACTCTGCCCGCATCTGAGCAAGCATCCGGCGCGCCTGTGCGAGCGCATGCGGGATGTAGGTACGGTAGCCGCGCTTGCCGCCGCGCTCGAACATCTCGAATCGTCCGATCATCTTGAGCGCGTGTTGCAAAACGCACAGGCGATAGCTGCTCATGAATTCCGCCGGGTCGAGCGTGGTGGGGATGCCGCGCCGCACGAGTCCCGCGCAATAGAAGTCGAGGATGCGTTGCTCGATCGTCGGCGTGATGAATTCATCGGTGTCGCGGGTGGTCAGGAGCACGGCGAGGTCCTGCGCGGCCGGCGCCATGAGCGCATCCTGAAAATCCAGGATTCGAATTCGCGGGCCGTCCTGGATGAACAGGTTGTGGCCGTGGTAGTCGCGATGCGAGAACACCCGTGGGAAGCGATCGAGCCGCGCGGCCAGCCGCTTCAGTTCGGGTGCAATCGGTGAAAAGTCGGCGCCCGACGCGACGGCGGCGAGGCCGACTTCCGCAAATTCCTTCAGCTCCCATTCGAACAGCCGGCCACTGTAGGCGATCTCCCGCGCGACACATCGACGGTCGATTTGACCGGTGCCGTCAACGTGCAGGCGAATCAGTTCGGAGGCGGCGAGCCGGAACAGGTCCGCGGCGTCGGCGCCGGGACGGCGGACGGCGTCGAGCAGGGAGAGTTCGCCGACATCTTCGACCAGCATCGCGCGCTGGGCGAGGTCCGCATCGTAGAGTTCGGGGACCGGAGCGCCGATCGACTCGAGCGCGCGATGCACGTCGATCCACGGCGGCGCGGTGCGCCGCCGTGGCAGAAGATTCAGCACGCGAACGTAGCTGGGGAAGTCGTCGGGGCCGAGATCGACGAGGATCGCGGTGCGCGGCGCGCCGGTTTCGCCGTGCGGGGCGATGATTTCCTTGTGCTGCGCAATCGCTACGCGCCAGAAACGGCGGGTTGAGAGATCGCCGCGGAGAGCGGTGATTTTATCGCAGCGCGCGCGCGGCCATCGCCGCGCGACCGCCTTTGCCGCCCAGGTTTCGAACGCGTCGTCGGGTTGCATGCGATGGATTCTAGCGGCGGATTTGCGGTTGCGCGAGTATGAGGAGCGCCAGTGACGAGCGAAAAGTGAAAGACGAAAAACCGGCGCGGCCGTTGCTGGCCGCGCCGGTTTATTTCTCAATCAGTCAAGCGACTTTTTTACTCGATCACGCCGGGCATCAGTCGCCTGATATCCCGTGTCCTCCCTGCGCCGCGCGCGCCATCGCCTCGGGAGTGAACCACTCGCGATCCACGGCGCCCATGTTGATGAACCAGCTCTCGGCTGACGGAGCGTTCAGCGACGGATGGTAGCAAACGGTGGAAAAGCCGCTTTGCACGTTGACCGTCGAGGATCCGACCCCGAACTCGCGCTTGAAGGGGTAAATCGCGATGCGCGAGTCGGGGCGCGCCCGGTCAGCATAGTTCAACCACGAGACGTAGCTGTTGAGCAACTCGCCCCCGCGGTCATACATGTCCACGAACATCGGGAAGTCGGCCTCCGAGTCGATGTAGATAATTTCGCGGTTGTAAAGGGGGCTGGCGTACCGTCCCGGGCGTGGCTTGGCCTCAAGCATGTAGAGCCGCCTCAGTTGCCAGGGATCGGGGCAATGGCTTGCGCCGCCATCGGTTGGACAGCGGACATCGACGCCATGATGGACGTCGATTGCGGCGAGCATCGTCTTCTCGCCCAGGAACCTGAAGTCATAGTCCTCGGGCTTGCCGCTCCAGCCGAAGTAATGGTTGGGATCGTAAGCCTGCGCGCCTGCCGCGGTGTCACTCAGCGTGTAGCTCAGACGCCGGAGGCGGCGCGAACCGGGCTCCCAGGTCCAACTGTCGTCATCGTGTCTCGGATCGGCGTACCGGAACTTGAGGATCCCGTTACCGCGGGAGGTCGCCGGAGCGAGAACCGGATAGAGCAGCGCCTCGTAAAGGCGTCCAGTTATATTGAAATCGGGATCGATCGGCAGCGGTTCGACTTCGGTGCGTCCTACTTCGTTGTAGCCGGCATAGTGGCCGATCTCGATATCAATGATCTGGAAAAACGGCTTGTTGCGGCCCCAGTACTCGCTGTCGCAATCGAACCAGCGCAGATCATAGTCGTCGGTAGATATTGGCCGGAACACTTCGTTCCAGATCACCTTCTGGGCGGCCACCGGATCGTTAGCGTCGATGATCGGAAACGGCTGACCCGCGACGTAGCCGATCAGGCTGCGATGGTCGGGGGTCAGTCTGGTCTGGCTCGAGTACTTTTCGGTCGCCTCGGTGTAGGGCTGAGGCCAGTCGATGCGCTCGGTCGGCTCGACCTTGATCGACATACCGTGCTCGACGCGCATGTACGCGCCTGGTGAGAGCAGGTCTTTGACCTTGTACGAGTTGTCCGGGGTGATAAAATCCCCGGGCTTTACCTGGGCCGATACCGGCGCGTTGGTAATCCCGACCACAATCATCAAAGCAGTCAGAACTCCGCCGCACCAAGCTCCCCATCCGATTGCGCGATTCATGTTGCCTCCCTCTTTCGGCAAGTGGTTGCCGATGTTTGGAATTTGGTTCTGCAACAATCCCCTGACATTCTACGTGCTACGTGTAATTAGTCCTGCGACTCGAAATCGTCAATACCACTAATGATAACAAACGGGTTGGGGATGCTCCAGCACGGGCAAAATCAAGCTTCCGCACAACCGTGAAACATGCGATCGGCCGTCGGCGACGGCCGATCGCATGTTTAACAGGGTGTTGAGAAAATGGGATCGATCGTCGTTTTCGATTCTAAGCTTTTCACTCTTCAACACCCCGCGTGAAAACCGTCTTCTTACTGACCGGCCGGCAACATGGGTAACACCTTTTAGCAGTTTGGCGGGGGGAAGAGCGAGGGGGGCTGCCCCCCTTCGCCGCTGCCTTGAACTACTGGCTGGAACGACTCGCATCAGCTTGAGCGAGACGCCATCGATGGTCCCCAAGGGCCCCGGAACAGGCGAGTTTAGCCGCGTCGGGGCATTCGGTTTACATGCGGGGAGCGATTGGCTAGTTTGGTCGGCGTTTTTGGTGTGTTTGAGTGACATCCGGAAAATTCAATGCGTGCGCGCCGCGCGCGCCGTCATCTTGCGGGCTTCATCGCCCGCCCCGCGGACTATTGCCGGCCGCACGCGCAATGCGGACGCCGGGCGGCGCGCCAATCCTGGCGGTGCTGGCGGCGTTCGCGTTTGCGTTTTCGTTGTTCGCCGCCGTCGCGCGGGCGCAGGGCCCGGCTCCGATAATCTCCAAGATTGAGATCGCCGGCAATCAACGCGTCGACCAGGACGCGATTCTGATCCACATTACGCAGCAGCCGAACCAGCCGCTCGATCAGACGGCGGTCGATGCGGACATCAAGTCGATTTACCGGATGGGGTTTTTCGAATCGGTGACCGCCCGCGTAGAGCAGCAGGGCGGCCGCAGCGTGCTGGTGTATCGGGTGAGGGAGCGCCCGCAAATTACCGACGTCAAGTTCTACGGGATGAAGGCGGTTCGGTCCAACGACGACAAGATAGTCGCGGCGGTGAAGGTGCATCCGGGGTCGATCCTCGATCCGGTCGCGGTAAAGGAGACGATCGCCGGCGTGACGCAGGTTTACGCGGACCAGGGCTACACGGACGCCAAAGTAGTCTTCAAGCCGATACCGCAGCCCGACAATACGGCGTTCGGCGAATTCGACGTGACCGAGGGGCCGAAGGTCGAGATCACCAAGATCGTGTTCGTGGGCAACACGGCGTTTTCATCGTCCACTTTGAGCGGCAATATGGAAACGCGAACCTACAGCAAATTGCTGAGCTGGCTGACCGGATGGGGCGCGCTCGATCAGAAGAAAATGCAGGAGGACGTCGATCGGCTGACGGCGTTTTACTACGACAACGGCTACCTGAACGTGCAGATCGCGCCGCCGCAGGTGGTGCGCAACGGCGCCCAGATTACGATCATAATAACCATCGACGAGGGCACCCCGTACCGCGTCGGCCGAATCAACATCGAAGGCAACCTGAAGTTTCCGCGCCGCGAACTGCGCAGGCTGCTGACGATGAAGAGCGGACAACTGTTCCGCGGCTCGGCGTTGCAGCGCCAGGTGCTCGCGCTGTCGGATTTCTACTCGAACCGGGGCTACGCGTACGTCAACATCGATCCGCGCACGCAACTGGTCCGTACCTCCAAGCGAGTCAACGTGGTGTTCGTGATCAATCCGGGCCACGAAGTGCTAATCGACCGCGTCAATATCAGCGGCAACACCAAGACCTCGGACAAGGTAATCCGCCGCGAGATCCAGGTTCAGGAGCAGGAGCCGTACAGCGCCGAAGAGATCCGGGATTCGAAGGTGCGGCTGGACCGGCTGGGATTCTTCACCGAGACGCGCATCACGACCTCGCCGGCGGCGCAGCCCGACAAGATAAACCTCGACGTGAACGTGACCGAGGCCAACACCGCGTCGTTCCAGGTGGCGGGCGGATTCGACAGCTATCAATCGCTGTTCGGCAACTTTACGCTGGGCAACACCAACCTGTTCGGCGGCGGCGAATCGCTGATCCTCAACGCGCAGGTCGGCTTCCTGTTCCAGAACTACAGCATCAGTTACACGGAGCCGTGGTTCCTGGACATCCCGCTCGGCGTGGGCATGCAGGTGTTCGACAACAAAACCTACCTGCTGAGCTTCAACCAGTCGGCGGCAGGCTTCACCCTGACCACGACCTATCCGCTGACCGAGCTCGGCTTCAAGAAGCTGGGGCCGTTCTCGCTCAAGGACGTGCAGGCGGGACTGGGCTACTCGTTTCAGAGCATCGGAATCACGGGGCTGAATCAGTATACGACTTACCAAATCTCGCGCTACAGAGGCTACACGCAGACCTCGCAAATTACGCCGACGATCCGCCGCTTCACGGTGGATAATCCGATCGATCCGCGCACCGGCACCGTCGAGAGTCTGAGCTTGCAGTTCGGCGGAATCGGCGGCAGCAACGAATTCATCAAGAGCGTCGCGCATTTCCGATATTTCTACCCGTTCCTGAAGAGCCAATCGCTGGGAACGTTCGTGGTGTCACAGGGAGTCACCTTCGGCATCGGGACCAACCTGAAAAGCGGGACCGGCGGCGAGTTGCCGCTGTACGAGCGATTCTTCCCCGGCGGCGTCGGCGGTCCCGGCGACGTGCGCGGCTATCAGCTCTATTCGTTGGGACCGCAGCACACGCAGTACAGCCAGAACGGCACTCCGCTGAGCGTCCAGGACGTCGGCGGCAGCGAGGAATTGTTGCTGAGCAACGAAATCACGTTCCCGATACTGTCGGGATTGGGAATCCGCGGGGTCGTATTCAGCGACGCCGGGCAGTCGTTCCTGCTCCATCCACCACCAGGTTATAAACCAGGTTCACTCAGCTTCACCAATCTGCAGGCGTCGGTTGGCATCGGCGTGCGCTGGAAATCGCCATTCGGGCCGCTGGCGGTGGATATCGCTTTCCCGATCAACCCGCGGCCGGCCGACCAGCACACCGTCTTCGAAATCGGGGCCGGCTCCCCGCTCTAGCGGCGATCGATTTTTCGACATCGGGCAACGATGAGGCCGTGGGCAACTGGATTTGATGCTCGATGAAGTACTATTGTGTATAGTTCACATGCACGAACGATGCGCCGTGAGGACGCGTCCGAGGCAGGTAGTCAACAGGAGGCTTTCCGGGCTGTATGAGGCAACGGTTGTTCATCGGTGCGTTGTTCGGTGCGTTCCTTGCGGTGACGTCCGCGGCAGTTCCCGCGCACGCCGACCTGAAGTTCGCGTATGTTGACGTGCAGCGAGCGCTCAATGAGTGCGACGCCGGCAAACGGGCCAAGGCCGAATTCCAGGGCCGTGTCACATCGGTGGAGGGGCGCCTGCAGCGGCAGCAAAACGAGGTCCAGTCGCTTAAAGACGAGATGGAAAAAAAAGGCATGCTGATGAACCCGGATCAGCGCCAGAGTCTGCAGGACCAGTACGTGGAAAAGCTCAAGAACTTCGAGCGCGACTACAAGGACTCGAAGGACGAGTTGCAGGCCAAGGACCAGGAGGTCACGGCGAAAATCGTGCATGACCTTGCGCAAGTCATCCGCGCGCTTGGAGAGCGCGACGGCTACACGATGGTGATGGAGAAGGGATCGATCCTGTGGGGTGCTCCGGGCATCGATGTTACCGACCAGGTAATCCGCAGTTACAACGCGATGCACGTGACGCCAGGCTCGGTCGGCGAAGGCGCCGGCGGCGGAGTCTCGCGCGCGAGCGCTCAGGGCCAGCAGGCCGGCGCTCCGGCTCCGTCGGAATTCGGCTCGGCGGCGGCCAAGCGATCGACGATCTCGAAGTAGGCCGCTCGAAACAAGATGCGCGAAGTAATTCCCGGTGCCTGACGACGCAAAAGTCGCGGAGCTTGGGCGCGTGTTGGGACTGCTGCCCCATCGCTATCCGTTTCTGCTGGTCGATCGCATCGTGGAACTCGTCAAGGGCCGCGTCGTAACCATCAAGAACGTCACCTTCAACGAACCGTACTTCGTTGGGCATTTTCCCGGTCATCCCGTGATGCCGGGGGTGTTGATCGTCGAGGCGCTGGCGCAGTCGGGGGCGATCCTGGCGCTCAATGAGGTGGGCGGGGACCCGGCGCGTCTGTTCATGCTGACAGGACTGGACAAAGTGCGCTTTCGCCGCCGCGTAATCCCGGGCGATCAGCTGCGGATGGAAGTAAAAATTCTAAAATTTCATCGTCCGCTGTGGCGGATGCAGGCGGTGGCGCGCGTCGGCGACGAATTGGCGGCCCAGGCGGAATTGTCCGCGATGGAAGTCGAGGAGCAAGTCCGATAGCGGGCCGAATCCATTCCTCCGCGGTCATCGACAAGCGGGCTGAACTCGACACGAGCGTCGAAGTCGGTCCGGGGGCGGTGATCGGACCGGACGTCAAGATCGGAGCCGGCAGCGTGGTCGGCCCTTGCGCGATGATCGAGCGTAATACCACGATCGGCCAGCGCAATCGCATCTGGCAGTTCGCCGCCATCGGCGCGGAACCGCAAGACCTCAAATTCAAGGGCGAACCGTCCGTCGTCGAAATCGGCGACGACAACCTGATTCGCGAGTTCGCGACCATTCACCGCGGCACCGAAGGCGGCGGGATGATCACAAAAATTGGCAGTCACACGCTGGTGATGACGTACGCGCACGTGGCGCACGACTGCATCATCGGCGACCACGTGATCCTGGCAGCGTGCACGGGGCTGGCCGGCCACTGCGCGATCGAGGAGTACGCGATTTGCGAGGGCCAGGTCGGGGTGCATCAGTTCACCCGCATCGGCACTCACGCGATCGTGGCGGCGGGCGCGAAGGTGGCGCAGGACGTGCCGCCGTACTCGATGGTGGCGGGAACCGAGCGCGCGCGGCTGGCGGGCGTCAACGAAGTCGGCCTGCAGCGGCGCGGCTTCAAGCCCGAAACGATCGCGGCGCTGAAGTCGGCGATCCGCACGCTGTTCTTTTCGAAGATGCTGCGCGACGATGCGGTGAAGCAGGTCCTGGACGAGTACGGTACGGTTGTCGAAGTCGTGCGGCTGGTTGATTTCATCAACAACTCGACGCGCGGAGTCGTCGGCCGCGAGCGTGATTAAGCTCGGGCTCATCGCGGGCAACGGCGTCTTCCCGCTCGAAGTGGCGCGCGCCGCACGCGAGCGCGGAATAAAAATCATCGCCGTCGCGCACCTCAATGAAAGCGATCGCGCGCTTGACTCGGTGGCCGGCGAAGTAACCTGGATCAAAGTCGGCGAGCTGCAGAAAATAATCGACGTTTTCAAAAGCGCCGGAGTCTCGCAAGCCGCGATGGCCGGCGGCATCTCACGCGCGCGGCTGAAAGATTCTTTCGCGCCCGACGCGCGCGCGCTCAAGATGCTGGCGGGAATCGGACGCTTCAGCGACGACGCGGTGCTCCGCGGCGTCGCGCGTGAAGTCGAAGCCGAAGGAATCAAAATGATCGATCCGATCCCGATGATCGAGCATTGGCTCGCGCGCGCCGGCGTCGGCGCCGGACCCGAGCCGACTCCCGCGCAAATCCGCGATCTCGAGCTCGCATTCGCGGTCGCGCGCCGGCTCGGCAGCTACGACATCGGCCAGACGGTCGCGGTTCGCGACGGGATGGTCGCTGCGGTGGAAGCGCTGGAAGGAACCGACGCCGCGCTGCGCCGCGCAGCGGCGCTGGTGGGCGCGGGCCTGGTGGTGGCCAAGGCGGCCAAACCGGGACAGGACATGCGCTTCGATCGCCCCGCGATTGGCCCGGCTACGGTGCAATTGCTCGCCGAGATCGGCGCGGCGATGCTGGGCGTCGAAGCTGGGGTCGCGCTGATTCTCGAACGCGAGCGCACGCTCGAGCTCGCGTGCGCGAAAAACGTGACGTTGTACGGCTATGCGGAAACCAGTGGTTGAGCTGCGCGCCGCAGTGATTGGCGCGGGCCGCCTGGGCACCTTGCACGCGCGCAAGTACGCCGCCATTGCGGGAATCAAGCTGGTACACGTCGTCGATATCGACGCCGAGCGGGCGCGAGCCGTAGCGAAGGAAGTTGGCGCGACGCCGCTGGCCGATTACCGGACGTTGGCGGGCAAGGTGGACCTCGTGACGATCGCGTCGCCCGGTGTGACGCATCATGAGATCGCATCCGCGATGCTGAAATCGGGCATCGACGTGCTGCTGGAAAAGCCGATGGCCGAGACGCTGGTGCAGGCGCGTGAACTGGCCGGGCTGGCGTCGACCAGCGGCCGCATTCTCCAGATTGGCCACCTCGAGCGGTTTAATCCGGCGGTCGTTCATCTGCATTCGATCGTTAAGAATCCACGCTTCGTGGAATGCCATCGGCTCGCGCCGTTCACCGAGCGCGGCACCGACGTCGATGTGGTGCTCGATCTGATGGTGCACGACCTCGACGTGATCCTGTCGGTGGCGCCGTCGGAAGTCGCGTCGCTCGAGGCGGTCGGGGTCGCGATCCTTACCGATCGAATCGATCTCGCCAACGCGCGCATCCGCTTCCGGAGCGGTCTCATCGCAAATCTGGTCACCAGCCGCGTGTCGGCCCGGCGCGAACGCAAGATTCGCTTCTTTCAGCCCGACGCATACCTCTCGGTTGATTACGAGGCGCGCAGCATCCAGATATATCGCAAAGCCCCGCCGGCGCCGGGCGCGCAGTTCCCCACCATCTCGGCCGAGCAGATCGATTTCGGCGAAGGCGATCCACTCGCCGACGAAGTCAATGCGTTCGTCGCTGCCGTTCGCAGCAGGTCCACGCCGGCCGTCAGCGCCGAGGACGGACTTCGCGTGATGGAACTAACCGAGAGAATCAAGGAAGTGATGCTGACGGATTCGGTCGCGCCTTGACGCTCGCGGTCCGCTGCGACAGCATCGATTTGTGATGCGTCCGATCAGGCTCAAGATTCTCGGCGGTCTGGTGCTAGCAGGCGGCGCCGCCGCGCTTCTGATCTTCATCGCGACCTCGGATTGCACAATGGTGACCGGCAGCGGCGAAGTCGCCATCAACCTGTCCGCGATGCGTCCCGGCAGCGCGCGGCTTTTCTGCTACACCGATGACGCAGGCAAGCGGCTGCGCTTCGTGCTCGCGCGCGGGGTCGATGGCAAGGTGCGCTCGGTGTTCGACGCATGCCGCCAGTGCTTCGCGTTCCATCGCGGCTACCGGGTGGTTGGCGGCGAACTGATTTGCCGAGTGTGCGGCAATCACTACTCAATCGATCGGATGACTGAAGGCAAAGCGTCGTGCGTGCCCGTCAGCTTGCGGCACGACGACGATTCCGGAATCGTCCGCCTCAAGACCGCAGACCTTAAAACCGGACACGCGCTCTTCTGACTATCTGAGTAGCTATAGCAAGACTATGGTTGATATTCGCAAATTAGTAACGGATATATAACCAGTAGGATATAATATGAGTATTCACTGTAATCTCAGGTCTGTCGCCATCGTCGTAGCAATGACGTCGAGCCTGTTCGCGGCGGCTGGATGCCACCGCGACTCAACTGCGGACGCCTCGAGCTGTCTCACCGACACCAAGCTCGTCGATCAGAATGGCAACCAGGTCTCGCTCGCGTCGCTCAAGGGCAAACCGTTGGTGGTGGATTTCATCTATACCTCGTGCCCGGGGGAGTGCAAGATGGAGACGGCGAAGTTGACCAACGTCGCGCTGCGGCTGGGGCCCGACCTCGGTTCGAAGGTCACGATCGTTTCGATCAGCGTCGATCCCGAGCATGATGGCCCCAAGCAATTGCTCGATTACGCGCGTCAGCAGGGGGCGGACGAGAAAGGATGGTATTTCCTGACCGGAGGTCCCGGAGACATCGATAAAGCGCTGGCGGGCTTCAAGCTCAGCCGGCAAATCATGCCCGACGGATCGATCGGCCACCTGGTCGATATGATGCTGATCGGACCGGATGGGCGGTTGGTGCGTGAATACAACGGCGAAATCGTAAAAGCCCAGGACATCGTCGACGACGTCAGAAAGACCCTGAACCAGGGTTGAGAGATGCAGCATGAGACGAGCAATCATTTTCGGCTCATCGCTTGCGGCGATTCTGGCGCTGGCATATCTGTGGCCATCGTTCGGCGATTCATCGGCGGACAATCGCAGGGCGCGCGGGACGATGTGCATCGCGGGTCATTGCTGCTGCGCGGGGCGGGCGGAGGCCGAGACCGTCGCGGCCAGCGCGGCGCAGGGGCGTTTGACGCTCGATCCAAACCAGTTCACCGGTCCGGTAAAGCAAGCGTACAGAATTGCGGAGAAAAATCCCGCGCTGCTGGCGGAGCTGCATTGCTATTGCGGATGTGACAAGGCGGTCGGTCATCAGAATCTGCTCGATTGTTATCGCAGCCGCCATGGCGCGACCTGCGAAATCTGCACCGAGGAGGCTTTGCAGGCGGAGCAGATGTCGGAGCAGGGCTCGCCGATCAATCAGATACGCGACGCGATCCGCAGGCGGTTCGCGTCCGACAACTGAATCTTGCGGCCAGGGGCTGGTTGCTGCCGGCGGAGAGTCATCTGAAGCGGCGGCTGTTTGGCAGCATGCCAACGCGAGGCAGCACTAGTCCGTCGCGGAGCCGCGGGAAGCCCCTTGGACTCAAAACCGGGCTCGAACCTCGCGTTTGCAGACCGCGTCGTCTTGGCGCTAGGCTGCATAGGTTTCAAAATAGAAATTCCGGCTTACTACCTGCTATAGCGGACCCAGAGATATGGCGTCAGACCGTCCCATGAGGTTGCCCGATTTCATCGGGCTCGGCCCCCCCCGTACCGGTACGACTTGGCTGCATCGGGTGCTCGAGGGCCACGTCGATCTCCCTTACGGAGTCAAGGAGACGCAATTCTTCACCACTTACTACTCGAAGGGAATCGATTGGTACGCGCGCCATTTCCGCTACGCGACCGGTGACCGCAAGATTGCGGAGATTTGCCCGTACTTCAACGCGAGGAAGGCTCCTGCGCGCATCCACCTCCATCTGCCGGGCTGCAAATTCCTCGTGACGTTCCGCAATCCCGTCGATCATGCCTATTCGACTTACAAAATGCTGGTACGCGGCGCGTTCGTGCGTGGAACGTTCGATGAGGTGCTCAACACGCGCCCGCATATTGACGACGGCAACCGCTACGCGAAGCATCTGACGGCATGGTTTGACCAGTTCGGCCGCGAGCGTTTTCTGATCATGCGCTATGAAGAGCTGCGCGACGATCCCCAGGGCTATCTGGACCGGGTGTGCGACTTTATCGGCACTGCGCGAATCCCGATTTCCGATCATGCCCGCGGGCAACGGCAGGTTAATTTGATCGAGCGCGCGCCGAAAAACCGCAAGCTCGCCCAGAATGCGCGGCACCTCGGATACTGGCTGAAAAGGCGTCATGCCTACGGCGTGATCAACGCGTTCCGGATCGCCGGCGTATGGAAATTCTGTAACGGCCGCGGCGAAATATTTCCGCCGCTTTCGCCCGAGCAGCGGGCGATGTTGACCGAGCGCTATCTACCCGAGGTCGAGGCGCTCGAGGAGCTGCTGAAGATCGATTTTTCGGAATGGAAAAAGCCCGGCGCGGTGCCGCGCCAAGCGGCGGCGATCGGTGCCGGCGGGGTCTGAACTGGATGCGGCGTCCGGCCGATTGGCGAGATTAATCCCTATTAAAGCATAGCCCCGACCACCGCTCCCGCACCCGCGCGACCCAGCTCGACCAAGCTTCGCTGATAAACCGAAACGCCGTCAAAATCTCATTACCAGGACATCAAGGCTCCAAGCCGGAAATGCGGGTTGAATCGCACGGGCAGGGCTATTTGCGGCGCCGCGTTTTTCAATCACAATCCCTTCGATGCCGTTGAATGCCGAAGCGCCGCCGCCGCTTGCTGAACGCCTGAAACAGACCGCGCGCGGGCGCCGCATCATGATCGTTGCGGGCGAGGCGTCGGGCGATCTTCATGGCGGCGATTTGGCGCGGGAAATTCTCGCGCGCGATCCGTCGTGCGACCTGTTCGGAATTGCCGGCGAGAAAATGCGCGCGGCCGGGGTGCGGGCGATCGTCAAGACGGAGGACATCCACGGGCTGGGACTCTTGGAACTGGCTTCCACGATTGGGCGCACGATTGGCGCGTTTCGCGCACTGCGTCGAATCATCAGGCGGGAGAAGCCGGACCTTGTGATCCTGATTGACTACGCGGAGTTCAACCTGATTCTCTCCGGCACGGCCGGGCGCGCGGGCGTGCCGGTGCTCTACTACATCACGCCGCAAGTCTGGGCGTGGCGGCGCGGCCGAATCAACAAGCTGGTGGATCGCGCGGGCCGCCTCGCGGTGGTGCTGCCGTTCGAGGCCGCACTATTCCATCGCGCGGGCGAGCGCGTTTCGTTCGTAGGGCATCCGCTGCTCGATCGGGTCGCCACGGTCCAGAGCCGGGAGGAGACGCTCAAGCGCCATGGATTCCCGCCGCGCGCGCGAATCATCTCGATCCTGCCGGGCAGCCGCCGCGCCGAAGTTCGCTACCTGCTGGGTCCGATGGTCAAGGCGGCGCGGATTGTCGCGCGCGATCATGGCCTTGAAATAGCGCTCGCGCTGGCGCCGACCCTGACCCAGGCCGAACTCGCCGAGGTTGGACGCACGGACCTGGCGGGAATCAGGATTGTCGAGCGCGACACGTACAACCTTGTCGCGGCGAGCGAACTCGCGCTGGTTGCGTCGGGGACCGCCACGCTGGAGACGGCGCTGCTCGGATGCCCCGAGGTTATCGCCTACAAAGTGTCGCCACTTACCTATATCCTAGGGCGGATGCTGGTGACCGGAGTGGATTTTATCGGGATGCCGAATATCCTGGCAGGCCGGCAAATCGTGCCGGAACTGATTCAGGGCGATGTGACTGCGGAGAAGCTGGTGCGAGCCGCCGAGCCGCTCTTGAGCGACACGATACGCGTGGAAACGGTGGCCGCGCTGAAGGCATTGCGCGACAAGCTCGGATCACCGGGAGCGGCGGGGCGAGTCGCGGCGATCGCGCTCGAGATGATCGGATTTAAAATGACCGCATGAAGCTGCTTACCCCATTGCAATGGCGCCTGCTGGCCTACCTGCGCCGATACCTGTTCCCGTACGTGCTGTTGCTGGGCGTGGCGATGGCCGTGCTGTCGGCGGCCAGCGCCGGAATCCCGTTCATCATGAAGTTGGTGGTCGATCTGGTCGCCAATCTCAAAGTCGCTCGTCAGCTCGATGCGCATGCCGCCTTGAAGCTGCGTGAATACTCGCTGATGCTCGCGGGATTATTTTTGCTGCGCGCGTTCGCGAATTTTTCCGACGACTACTTGAGCGCATATATATCCCAGAAGCTCACGATGGATATCCGGGCCGATCTGAACGAGAGCCTGCAACGCCAATCGCTGAGTTTTTTCAACCACACGCCGACGGGCGTGATGGTTGCACGAATCATCAGCGACGTCGGCCTGGTGGTGTCGAGTCTGAGCGGCGGCGTGTTTTCGATCTTCGGCGACGGCATGTCGCTGATCGCCTTGCTGGTGACGGCTTTCTGGCTCGACTGGCAGCTCGCGATCATCGCCTTCGTCGGTTTTCCGATCGTCGTTCTGCCGATCACCAGTCTTTCGAAGAAAGTTCGCCGCGAGACCAAGAATCAGCAAAAGCAAATGAGCGGCTTGCAGTCGCTGCTGCATGAAACCTTTCAGGGAAATCGCGTCGTGAAAGCGTTCGGGATGGAAGATTACGAGCGCGCGCGTTTCAATCGGGAGCTCAAGCGGCTGTTCCGAATCTTCATGCGGGTGGCGCGGATCAAGGCGTTTACGGGGCCGCTGATCGAGGCGCTGGGCGCGATTGCGGTCGTCGCGGTGGTCTGGTGGGCGGTGGGATCGCTGCAAGCGGGCACGCGCACGCTGGGACAATTCGCCGGATTCTTTACGACTATGATCCTCGTGTACCGGCCGTTTAAGGCTCTCGGCAAGACCAACAACAGCATTCAGCAGGGGCTGGCCGCGGCCGAACGCGTGTTCGAGATGATGGATCAGCCGAGCGAGGTTCCCGACGATCCCGATGGAATCGAGCTGCGGCCCGGCCCGCACAGCGTCGCGTTCGAGAACGTCAGTTTCAGGTACGGCGACGAATGGGTGCTGCACGATATCAACCTCGAGATCGGGGTTGGCAAGGTCGTGGCGCTGGTCGGGATGAGCGGCGGCGGCAAATCCACGATGGCGGATTTGATCCCCCGCTTTTACGACGTACAGCAAGGACGCGTCATGGTCGACGGAATCGACGTACGCAAGCTGCGGCTTAAGTCGCTGCGCGCGGAAATCGGTCTGGTCACGCAGACCACGTTTCTGTTCGACGACACCATTCGCGCCAATATCGCGTACGGCAGCAGCGACAAGCATCTCGAGCGCGTAATCGCAGCCGCCAAGCTCGCCAACGCTCACGACTTCATCACGCGGCTGCCCAACGGTTACGACACGATGGTGGGCGAACTGGGCGTGCGCATGTCGGGCGGAGAACGGCAGCGAATCGCGATCGCGCGGGCGCTGCTCAAAGACGCGCCGATTCTGATCCTGGACGAGGCAACTTCCTCGCTGGACTCCGCCGCCGAGCGTTCGGTGCAGGAAGCGCTCGATCATCTGATGGCAAATCGCACGACGCTGGTGATAGCGCATCGGCTGTCCACGGTGCGCCGGGCAGACCGGATCGTCGTAGTCGTTCACGGCCGGATAGTCGAAGATGGAACGCACGACGAATTGTTTGCGCGCGGGCAGGAGTACCGAAAGCTCTACGACCTTCAATTCATGTCCCCCGAAGATCTGGCCGGTAATGGCGGCCTCGTCAACTGATACTCGCTGATCGTAAATTCGACTCGTCAGGTGTGCGGATCGACGAGGCTTCGATGCTAAGCGCGCTGTACAATTTGCTGTGGTATCCGGCGCTGCCGTTTGCGCTGCTGGCCGCGCATCCGGCGAACATCCGCGACTATCGCGAGCGGATGGGCCACGGCGATTTTCCGGATACCGCGGGCGCACCGCGAATCTGGATTCATGCGGCTTCGGTCGGCGAGATCGAAGCGATTCGGCCGGTCGCCAACGGTCTGCTCGAACGCTATCCGGCCGCGGTCATGGCAATCACCGCGATGACGGCGGCGGGACGTGATGCGGCCAGGCGCCGAATCCCGGGGGCGGCGGCGTGGATGCTTGCGCCGCTGGACAATCGGCGCGCGGTGCGATCCTTTCTGGAGCGCGTGCAGCCGAGCGTGGTGCTGATCACCGAGACTGAAATCTGGCCGAACTACTTCATCGAATCCGCGCGAACGGGCGCGACGATCGCGGTGGTCAACGGCCGGATGTCGGAGCGATCGTTGCGTCGTTACCTGCGCGCGCGCGGCCTGTTTGAAGATGCGCTCGGCCATGCAACCTTGATTCTGACGCAGAGCCCCGAAGACGCGCGGCGTTACGCGAGGTTCGATCTCAGGGCAAAAGTGGTAGTCACCGGCAACACCAAAATCGAAGCGGCGCCGGCGCAGATGGCGACTGAAGAACCAATTCGTCCTGAGCTGATGGCGTTTGCGCCCGGGCGGAAAATTTTCATCGCGGGATCGACGGCGGCGGGCGAGGACGCCGTGATTGCGGGCGCTTACCGTGAACTGCGCAGGAACTTTCCGCAGCTCGCGCTGACGATAGCGCCGCGCCATCTCGAGCGCACGCCGGAGATCGAAAAGGCGCTGCACGCGGTCTCGCTCGATTACGTGAAGGCGTCGGAACTCAATTCACCGGGTGCGGCGCGCGACGCGGACGTTTTGATCCTCGACACCATGGGCGAGCTGCGCAGCTTCTATCGCCGCGGATCGATCGCGTTCGTCGGCGGCAGCCTCGCGCCGGGACGCGGCGGCCAAAATCCGGCCGAGCCCGCGTTGGCCGATGTCCCGGTCCTGATCGGTCCGTATCACGAGAATCAGCAGCAGATAGTGTCGTCGCTGGTCAGTTCCGGCGGCGCACGAATCGTCAGAAACGCAAGCGACATAATCAGTGAAACTTCGCAATGGCTCGCCGACGATGAGGCGCGACAACAGGCGGGCCAACGCGCGCGCGCTGCGGTGAGCAGGTCGTCGGGCGGCGCGCGGTTCGCCTTGAAGCAGCTCGAAGGGCTCATTAATCTCGGCTGACCGATGCCCTCAAGCGCGCCGAGTCCGAATCGCCCACGAATCGAGCGATTGTGGCAGCGGGATCTTCCCGCTGCACTGCTTCCAATTTGGGCCGGGCTCGCGGCTGCGGCGGGATTCTACCGAGTCGGCGTGGCCGCACGTCATCTGTACTGGCGGATGATGAAACGGCGGGCGCCGGTGATGACGGTGAGCGTGGGCAATCTGACGGTCGGCGGAAACGGCAAGACGCCGTTCACGTTGTTTCTCGCCAAGCGCTTGCAGAGCCACGGCCTGCGCGTCGGAATCGTGAGCCGGGGCTACCGGCGCGCGCGATCCAAAGCGCGCGCCGAACTGGTGGCTGACGGCGGCGCATTGAAAATCTCACCGGACGATGCGGGCGACGAACCGGCGATGATGGCGAAGTCGTTCAGCGGTCCGATTGCGGTTGCGCGCCGGCGCCTCGACGGCGTCGAGCTGCTGAGCAAGCTCGGTCCGCTCGACGCGGTGATCCTGGATGACGGCTTTCAGCACGTGCGCTTGAATCGCGACGTGGATCTGGTGCTGGTGAGCAACGAGCGCGGCTTCGGCAACGGCTGGATGATCCCGGCCGGACCGATGCGCGAGCCGATCCGCGCGGTCGGCCGCGCAGACGTGATCGTGGTGATGAACTTCGGGACCGGCGCGTCGGCAATTCGATCGTCGCAGATGAAGAAACTAACCGCGCGCAACATACTTCACGCGTCGGTGCGGCCGCGCGCGTTGCTGGTCACCGAAAATGGAGTGTGGCGCGAAACTCCGCTGGGACTGGGGGGACGACGCGTGCTGGCGGTAAGCGGCCTGGCGGATCCAAGCGGGTTTTACGCGATGCTGCGCGAACTCGACGCGGACCTGGTCGGCGTTTTCGAATATCCGGACCATCACGCCTACACGAACGCCGACTGGCAGGCTATGGTGAATGCGATGCGCGACACCGACCTGGTCGTCACGACCGAGAAGGACCTGGTCAAGCTGGAGCGGTTTCCGTTCCCGCGCGATTCGCTATACGCTCTCAGGCTTGAAGTGACGATGGACGCGGCCGATGCGCGCGCGCTCGACGAGTTGATACTGGGTCGCATGACCGCAGCCTCGACGGCGGCGGATGCATAGCAGACGAAAGAAAATGCCGGGAGGATTTCCGCGATGGCGCTGAGTCAGGAACTGCTCGACATCCTGGCGTGCCCGAAATGCAAGGGCGACCTGCATCTCAACGACAAGCAGGACGGCCTGGTCTGCAGCGCTTGCAGACTCG
>Ga0074046_10001645_pt1 | contig 19959 bp, 16 predicted proteins | sample BogForMeECP23OM3_FD_94441 | JGI IMG/M metagenome (GOLD analysis project Ga0074046, IMG submission 94441) | Bog forest soil microbial communities from Calvert Island, British Columbia, Canada - Bog Forest MetaG ECP23OM3 | ecosystem: Environmental > Terrestrial > Soil > Wetlands ... | reverse complement strand
TCCGGCATCGTCGAGCAGGCGCGCCCAGCTCCTACCGGAATCGGACGGCGGTAGTACGTTGGCGCCGGAATCGGGATAGGTCGCTCCCCGCAAACCGAACAGTTGTAACGTTCCACCGCAGGAGACGCCCAGCACTTTGTAACCGAAGTAGCCTGGCGTGCTACCCCCATTGTCATAATCGAGCGGCATGTAGGGATAGAAGTTGTCCGTTATGCCATTGCACATGGTGACCTGCCCTGTACTTGTCCAGATGTCGTCCGGTACTCCGCATTGGTTCTTGGCGTCGCTCTTACATGTGATCCCTTGTCCGCCCTTGCCCTGGTCCGCTCCCCATAGATAGATGGCTAGGCGGCCCCCGTTGGTGCCGAAGGGCGAGGCCACACTCCCGGCCGTAAGCGAGCCCTTGTTTTCGATCAAGATCGACGACGCCCAGAATTCAGTGGTCGCGTCGTCGAAGCTCAGTGCGCCCCCGGCCACGATGTTTACGTCGCCGTAAAGGTAAGTACCTGCCTTCACCTCGCAAGCCGTGTTGACCAGCAGTGCTTCGCCCGGTACGGTGGGCTGCTGCAGGACGCCGTTTGTGCAAACAGCGAAAGCGGGCGTCGTGACCGCCAGTGTGGAAAGCAGACAGAATATTGCGGCGACGGTCGCGAGGTTACAGCGGGACCGCAGACGACCTGCTTGGACAAAGTGAGAAAGCATATTTGCACCTCTATGGAAATTTGCGCGGGCCGCGCAGCGTTACTCCTGCGCAGGGAGGAAGCTGGCTCGAGCTAAGTTGTCGGCGTTCCAGCGTCGGTGAGACCGTACCCCAGTGTCACCCGGCGGCGTGATGGTTCGAGAGCTGCCCGGGGGGAAGAAAGGCGGAATCTCAAACCCTGATTTCGTCGTTCCACGACGGGATGCTTGCAGGCACTTCCGGACACGTCCCGCCGCAGAACAATATGTGATTGGTGCATCTTATCGCGTATCCCCCTTTAGTCAAATAATTTTCTGCGACCAGGGCGCCATACGAGGCGTCACAAACTCACCAAAAGGTGCTATGCTGGGTAGCCCGTTCCCGCCAGCGCTCGCGGTCGCAGGGACCCACCTAATCCACCACCCTAGTCGATTTCCATTATTGTTCCCATCCCTTCGCCCACATAGATTCCTTCCAACCGCAGTTGCATTTTGGGGTCGCCGCGTTCTGCGATAAGTTCGTCAGATAAAACGCAATTGGCACGAAATGCGGCCGATTCACGCAAACGCACGAGATTAGATATGAGCAACGAGACGAAATCCGACGAGCAAAATGCACCTGTCGTCCCTTCGTACGTGGAGGGCGCAGCCGCGCCGCCTACCAAGATCCGCATCATCGAAGATGCCGAAGCGACCGGCGACACGCTTGCCGCCTACGATTACTGGCGCGCGGGCTCGGGACGGACGCAGGTTCCCGGCATCATCAAGTGCTTCGGCGCGCGGCCCGACTTTCTCCGCCAGGTGGTGGACTTCTCCAACACCATTCATTTTTCTGAGGGACATCTGCAGCGCCGCCATAAGGAGATGATCGCCAGCTATGTCTCCTACCTGAACCGCTGTCCGTATTGACTCGACAGCCACGCTTACTTCCTGCGGGTTCAGGGAGCCAACGACCAATGCGTAGCGGCGATTCTGGAAGGCAAGCTCGACGAGGCGGGCCTCACTGCCGCCGAGCGCGCGCTAATGGACTACACCAGGCTCATCACCGAATCCGCCCCTCGCTCCACTGCTGAAGATGTTCAGCATCTACGCAACCATGGCTGGAGCGAAGACCAGATCTCCGAAGCGGTGTACATCATTGCCATGTTCGCGTTCTTCAATCGCGTGGCCGACGCCTTCGGAGTGCCGCCGCAGCATTACCTCGAACTCGGCAAAATGACGCCGTAGAGAGGCGGAAGAATTCACCACCGAGATAGGCAGGGCACGGAGTTGACTTTTTTCTCCTCCGTGGGTGCCTCTCTGGTGAAAGATCCTGCGGAAGCGCTCTGTGGCCCGCTTCAGTAGAATGGAAGCGCCCGTCCTTCCGGGCAGCCCACCAGGCATGCGAATCACCAGAGGAGACTATGATGCCGACAGCCGTCGAGCAGTTGATCGAACATCTGAAGCAGGACATCGCTGCCCTGGAATCGCGCGCACAAAAAGCCGAAGAGATGCTGCCCCAAGTCGCCGACAAGTATGCCGCGCGCTGGAAGGCCGCCATCGAAGCGCGCTGGAAGCAGGCCATCGAGCTCAGCGCACTATTGCAGGAGATTGAAAAAGACCATCCCCACAACTGACGTCTGCCTGCAACACCCCCAGTCGATGCCTTCGCCGCTGTTCCGTCGCTGCCAAAAATCGGGGAGCCCGAAGGCTCCCCAGGGTCGAACAGTTTCCATCTGCGAAGCGAACTTAGAAGTTGGGCTTCAATCCGAACTGGATGTTGCGACGCTCGTACGGAAAAGGTGTGTTGAGCGTATTGGCTCCGGTTTCGGCCTGCATCCGGTCGGCGCCGGAAAAAAGGATTGCCGGCCGAGAGTTGGTCAACGTCATTCTGCGGCCCTGTCCCAGCCGCGGATGAACTGACCCTCGTGACCGCGGTGGTTTGCCGGTGATGCGGGAGTGCAGGTATAATCAAAGTTCCGCCCGCACATCGGGAATCTTCTGGAGCATCTCATGGCACAAGTTTGTGAAGTTTGCGGCAAAGGGCCGCGTTCGGGAAACAACATCAGTCACGCGCACAACGTCACCAAGCGGCGCTGGAACGTCAATCTGCGGCCGGTGCACGCCAAGACCGCGCACGGCAACAAGCGCATGCGGGTCTGCACCTCCTGCCTCCGCAGCGGCAAGGTTGTGAAGGCGTAAGTCTTTAAAATTCAAAAGTTAAAAGTGATTACCCTTCCCCGGCTAGGGAGGGTATTCTGTCAACGGCCAATGGTTACATAGGGTGGTTGCTGCCCACTCCCCACGCGAACGAGACTGCGACTTTGCAGCTCTGGCCAGTCACGCTGATCGATGTCTTGCCTTTGCTCTGGCCTTTCGGAGCTCCAATAATGACGCTAGTCCAATCGCCCTCAGGCCCCGCGTTGTTTTTTGTGGTCGCGCCTTCGTCATTCGACTGGGTGGTAACCGTCAACGACTCGTTGGGAGTGAATCCACTACCCCTGGCAACCACCGTTTCCGCCAGCGCGTCCATGCGTACGACCGAGAGCTTGCAGTTTTTATCCGATGCTTCGATAGGAAATGGAATCGCCTCGGCGAAACTCGCGATCTTTCCGTCGGGCGAGACCACGGCCATTCGCTTCGGCTCTCCGAGTACCGCCGTGGTTTTGATATTGATCGGATCGTCAGGTCCGTCACCCTTGCAAAAGCCCTGACGTCCCGAGCACACCAGAACGCCGCGCTTGTCGAAGCTGACGCCCTGCATGACGGCCTTCGGTTCATTGTCCGGTTTCCATTGCCACAATGTGTAGGCCACCTCGGCCGGAAATCCCTTACCGATCAGGTTGTACGTGAGGATGGTACCTTGCGCCGATTTCTGGCGCGGCCCCTCGTAGAAGGCCAGAGACGCTCCCGAAGTATTCTTGCCCCAGTTCTTTGCCTCAATTTGACCAGAGGCAGTCGAGAACAATGCAGTCAATAGAAGTGCAAACGCAACAACTCGAAGCAACGCCCTGGTTGGGTTCATGGCGATTAATATAACCGAACGAAGCTTCACTCTTAGCCGCTACGGCACGTACTTCCCCTTCTCCCCATGCGACCAGGGATCATACGTCGCAACGAAGTGTACGCGCTCCGGCCGCGTCGGGTGATCGTAGAACCAGAACTTCACCCACTCGCTTGGCGCCGGATCGTTGAGGTTGATTTCTCCGCTCTTTTCGAAATAGTGCGCGGCTACCTGGTTGGTATTCGGCACGATGCCGTGTATGACCTCGATTCCGTAGCGATCGGCCTCGTGCTCATAGTAGCGGCTGATGGCGTTGAGCACCGGCGTCGCGAGAAACGTCAGCACCGACAGCAGCAGAAGCAGCAGCGGCAGCGACGCCCAGTCGTCGAGACCGCGGATTTTCCAAGTCGCTCCCCGGCGCGCCAATATACCTCCAACCAGTCTGTAGCTGATGTAGAACAGCACCAGCAGGATGAGCGAGATGATCGCAATCAATTGCGGAATGTGCAGCAGCACGTAGTGTCCCATCTCGTGGCCGAAAACGAACAGCGCCTCCTGCGGCGTGGCTTTCGCCAGAATGGTGTCCCACATTACCGCGCGCTTGGAGGCGCCGAAGCCCGACACATAGGCATTCATCTCCGTAGTCTTGGTGCTGGCGTTCATCTCGAACATGCGCTGGGGCGGAATGTCCATGCCGCCGTGGTGCACCACCTGCTCCACCTGCAGCACGAGCTCGGGATGATTATCGGCCAGCGGCTTGAACTTGAAGAACAGCGGATCGACGATCAGCGGCTGCAGGAAGAAAATCATCGCGATGATAGGAATCGACGCCAGCCAGAAGTAGAACCACCAGCGTCGCGGGCTGCGGCGAATCACAGCGTAGAGGATCCATACCACGAGGGTTCCAACGATGAGATAAATGATCTGGTTAGTGAGCCAGTCGCTAAACCACGATCCCCAGTGCTGCACCGAGCGGCCAAACTTCAGCTCCAGCATCTGGTCCCAAATTGTTGTCGGTAGGCTCAGCACGGATACCGTCAGCAACAGTAGCGGCGCGAAGATCAGCACCTGCACGAACCGCCGCGAAGAGATGCTCTCCGCCCAGTCACGGTACTTCGGCCCCAGTCGCCAGTAGAGGATAAGCAAGAAAACAACGAATCCGTAGAAAGTGCCGGCGAAGAAGTGAAGATGAAGCGCGTCGCGATACGCGGCAGACTTGGCGGCATTTTCCGGAGGCGGCGAGTACTCGGTGATGACAGTCTCGTTCGACGAAGCGGCCGTAGTGCCTGCCGAAGGAGTTGTGGGTTGCGCGCGTGCGGTGGTGACTGCGAGCAGCAACGCCAACAGGACACTACCTGGCCCAAAGCGTCGAAGGCAACTCGACAAAGTAGAAATCACGTCAGCCTCCAAGAGAACGCAATGATGTCCGCACACAAGGATGCCAGAGAGTGGTGTCGGAGGGAAGGTGGTCAACTGCCCGCTTTTTTTCGCGCAACGAATGCCGTTCCCACAGCTACTCCCAGCGCAGCCCCCGCTATCACATCCACCGCGTAGTGGTAGCCGTCATACACTGCACCGATAGACATCAGCAGCACGCAAATCAAAATCCACGGCGCGAGGCGCGGGAAATAGCGGAACACGAACACCAGTACGGCAAAAGCCAGCATGATGTGCGAGCTGGGAAAAGCGTTGCCGTGGACTCCCGCGCTGCCCTGGATGACGCGTACGAGGAAGCGAAACGGCCCCCCCGACTGCGTCCTCGCGACGGTTTCGAGTCCCACATTGTGGGATGGACTGCGAATGGGAAACAGCAGGTAGGTGGCATAGCAGATTACATATCCGATACTAAGCGCGTCGGTCAATCGGCGAAAAGCTCCGCTGAATTGCGGACGGCGGCGCCACGCCCAAAGGACTCCGGCGACTGCGGGATAGAGCGGATAAAAGCTGAAGTAGCCGAACGCCAAGAGCTCAGCAAACCACGGAGCGGAGAAACGCCGTAGCCATTCTCCCGGCGGCAGGGCGAACAGCGCGGACTCCCATGCGATCAGCACCGGGTTCTGCCACTCGCCGCGCAGCGCCAACGACAAGAACGACACTTCCTCGAACACAGTGATGAAGAACAGCGCGGGCAGCCAGTCATGGGCGAACTCCCACCCGGGGCCATCGTGCCGCTTGCGCGAGAGCACAACGATCGCGATGATTGCGAGTGCGTTCCACACCAAATACCACGGCCAGTGCGCAATGGTGTCATAACGGATGCATACCAGCACTGTCAGTGCAACATGCACCGCGAGGTAGATGCGGTCGGTGAGGTTCATGAAGATGGGTTGAGTGTAGCAAGAAGCAACGCGCAACTAGCAATCAGCGTGTGCTAGAAGATAGCGTGTGCTAGAAGATCTGGAACAGAGGCACGCGCCCCAGGCCGGTGTCGGCGTCGGGTTCACGCCGGAAGCGAAACTTCCATGAGATTGGCTCGATCTTGCGATGGATCTGGCCGACGGGTTCGGCTTCTCCACGGCTGACTTTGAGACTACGCAGCGCCAGAAGGTTGAGCGCTTCGCGCACGGTGATGTTCGAGTACGCAGGACCGGGCGCGGCCGAACGGACGCAGTTTCCCAGGACGTCGCCCGCGTAGCCAGTGACCATTTGGCCGTGGGCGCGGTTCCACGCGGCGCGGCGGTCGAAAAGCAGTTGCGCCAACTCCGGTGCATAGCTGTCGAAGATCCGGTCGATACCGCCGATCGCCGTCTGCAGGCAGGAGTCTTGCGGCATGTGGAATTCTGCCAAGCGCACGTCGAGCAGGTGGATCGGGTCGGCAGTGGTTTTCGCGGGATAAACGTGCACCAGGTTTCCTTTTAGCAAATCGATGCGATACTGCGGCGCGACGCGCCGCACCCGCTCGAGTGCAGCGGCGAACGTGGTGTCGGCGGGGCCGAGATCGATGTGAGGCTCTGACTCAGGGCGTGGGTCGAAGAGTTCCTCGAATCCGATTACGAATTGGTTGGGAAAGCGGCGGCGCAGTTCGTCGAGCGCAGCTTCCATGGGAGTGGAGGGAACCAGCGGTGGCGGTGGAAGCACGGCTTGAGTGCTGGTGACCTCGGACGCCTGGGGACGGGGCGCCAGCTCGGGCGTGGGCGAGCAGGGATCGAGTAGGACCGTCGCCGTCAAGAACAATAGGGCGAAGGCCACCAACACTTTTCCGGTGGGCATGAAGTTCTCTGCTGGAAACAGACACCGCGGGCCAGCCTGGAGTTCCCCCCGGGAAGCCCCTGCTGCGCTGCCAAAGAAAAGCGGCCGGAGCGATGGCCCCGGCGAGATCTTACACCGTGGGAGTCTTGGCATTGTGGCGAGTGCTGCGACTCGGTCAACGCTGTGCACATTGGCGCCCTTTCACCGACAACGCGGTCGGGACACGAGTGACTTCAAGGATCGGCAGGGTAGTCGACGCTTAATCGGCGAGAGCGATGACGTCGATTTCCACCAGCACGTCCTTGGGCAGGCGAGCGACTTCCACGGTGGAGCGCGCGGGCGGGTCGACGGTGAAGTGCCGTCCGTAAACTTCGTTCATGGCAGCGAAATCGTTCATGTTCCTGAGGAACACAGTCGTCTTGACAACCTTGGCCAGCGAGCTGCCTGCGGCACGCAGGATGCCGGCGATGTTCTGCAGGACGCGCTCGGTCTGAGCTGCCACGTCTCCGGCAATGAGCTGCTGGGTCGCGGGGTCGAGACAGATCTGGCCGGAGAGGAAGACCAGTCCTTTGGCCTTGATAGCTTGCGAGTAAGGGCCAATGGCCTTGGGGCCGTCGTTGGTAGCGATGACTTGAAGCATCAGACCTCCGGGGAATGAGCAGCCAAAGGGATTGTCGCATATTGGGGTGTTTGGGCAGGGCGGACAGAATTCCCGAAGTGGCTCATGTTGAACAGTCATACTACTACTATCTACTATTTGAACGTAACTCTTACATGTCAACTAGGCGAAACACATCAATGACCGCTAACCATTTGAAAAGCTAGGGAGAAATAAATCCCAAAAGTGGTGTACAAATAAGTCCCTAACGTGCTATATTGAAATTTAGAGTTAAAAAGATGGGAACGCAGTCTAGGCAGCGTTCCAGAGAATGGACCCGGCAAGCGCCGGGTTCTCGTGTTTTTGGACGGGATTTTCGGAATGGTACGACGATCGGAGAGCCAGCTGCCCGTATCCAGCTGCCTATAGTGAGTTGGGTTCAAGATGAGCCGGCCTGAACGCGCGAGCGGCAGGCGCCTGGCCACGGAAAGCAAAATCCAGTGCCTGTAGAATGGCGAGTGAGGCGGAAGTAGGGGCTTCACGGGAGCGCAAGCGGGCATGGACTTGACCTGGGTGACCGACCGTGTCGCGGTCGGCGGAGGGATCTGGCACGACGGCAACATGATTGAGGTGGTGGCCGAGGGAGTCACACACATCATCGACATGCAGATTGAGTTTGACGATACACGGCTGGCCGAGCCGTACGGCGTGCGGGTGCTGTGGAACCCGACCGAGGACGATTTCCGCACGAAACCGGCGGAGCTGTTTCAGCGAGGCGTGGATTTCGCGCTGGAGGCGCTGGAAGACCCGGAGGCAAGGGTGTTCATTCATTGCGCGGCGGGGGTGCATCGCGCGCCGATGATGGCACTGGCGGTTCTGCGGGCGCAGGGTTGGTCGCTGGCGGATGCGGTGAGGGAAATCGAAGAGAAGCGCGACGTGGTGGATTTCGCCGATGTGTATGTGCAGAGCGTACAGAATTTCATGCGGAGCTACGAGGCGGCGGGGAAATAGCAGTTGCCAGTAGTCAGTTAGAAGGGCGCTTCGCGGGAACCCCGGGGCGCATCGTCGCTCAGGATGATAGCTCAGTGAGGAAGGCCGGGACAGTCCGGCGTGAAGAGAGATAAAGGAAAGGCACAGAATATGCGCAACGCATGCCGCCCGACGGGGCGTTTTTTTTGTCTGCTGATGGTGATGGCGGCGCTGATCCTGGCATTGCGGGCGGGCATGCAGGCGGCGCCGCCAGCGGGCGGTCCGGCGATGACGCAAGTGGCGGACACCGTGTACCGTGCGGACGGGGCGCCGGCGACGGGCACGGTGCTGATCTCGTGGCCGGCATTCACCACGGCGGACGGCAAGGCGGTGGCAGCGGGCTCGCTGAGCGTGGCGTTGGGCAGCGGCGGCGCGTTTGCAGCCAGTCTTGCGCCGAACACCGGAGCACAGCCGGCGGGCGTGTACTACAAGGTGGTCTATCAGCTTGCGGGGCAGCAGCCGTCAACGGAGTACTGGGTGGTTCCGGCGACCGGTTCGACCAGCATAGGGTCGGTACGGGCGAAGCTGATGCCTCCGACGGTTGCGGCGCAGGTGCTGACGCGCGATGTGGCTGACACGAACTATGTGCACGTGACGGGCGACCAGACCATGAATGGAGTCGTCACGTTTACCACGCCGCCGAGTGTGCCGACACCGCAAAATCCGGGCGACGCTGCCAACAAGGGGTACGTCGATACCGTGGCGAGTGCAAGCGTGAACCTGGCCTCGCCAGCGCCGATCGGCAGCGCGACTCCGAATACCGGCGCATTCACACTTTTGAACGGCACTGCAAATGCCGCGGCTTACCCAGGCTTGGACTGTGGGGCGAAGATCAACAACGCGCTGGCGGCGGGCGTCAGCGAGGTGTGGTTAACGACTGCGGCGGGAACGGCATGTACGACGGCGGTTACGGTTGGCGCGGGTCAGAGCTTGAAGTTCGTCCAAAACGGGATGTGGACGTTCTCACAGCCGATCACGCTGGGGCAAACTGCGTCCCTGGTGGGACTTCCCAAGGGTACAAACAATGCTTCCGTGATTCTGAAGGAAGCAAACGGCGCAAACCTTGCCTACCTCGTGAACATGGCTGGCGGGCAGTCTGCCTTGCAGGATATCTATCTAGACGGCAACTACGCCAACAATCCCACGGCACAGGATGTTGTTTGGGTTAACAACGCGGATCGGGTAGCGTTTCATGGCGTGGAGATTCACCACGGCAAGCGGTATGGCGTGTACGTGAGCGGCGCCAGTTCCTGCTGTGGGCGGTTCGACAAGTCCAGCATCGTCGCGGACAACTACAACTCGAACCTGTATTTTGCCGGAACAACGAATAGCAGCGCGTCGGACTGGATCATCGAGACTGCTGAGTTCGAGAACTCAGTCATAGGATATGGCATCGAGGCTGTGAACGCGGCAACCGCACGGCTGAACAATAACGACATCGGCGGGAATAAGGCGGGTGGAATCCGTATCACCACGACCTCTAGTGGAGTAGCTAACGCATGGATGCTCTCTACCACCCAGTTCGGTAACAATGGGGGCAACGATCTCTTTTGTGATGGTACGGCGGGAGGACTGTATAGCGCTAGCGGACACGTCATCGTTGGCAGCGCGTTTATGGGGCTAGGCCCAGGAACTACCGGGAATACCTACGACTCCATTCATTTGCACAATTGCGGACAAGCGACGATTACGGGTAATTTCTTCGCTGGCGGGGGGAGTTCGCCGTATCGTTACCACTACTTCTCCGATCAAACTCTCGGACAACTCAGCAGCGTGCTTGCGGGCAACACGTTCAATCAGGGCGGAGCAGCGACGGCTGATCTGAATCCCGAAAGCCTGGACCGAATCTCCGGTAATAATATTTCCAATCAGGCTATGTTCGAGCGCAACTTAACGCTTGGCAATAACTACCCAATGTACTGTCTAGACGAGACGGGTGCTAACTGGGTGTGCTTCCTTGCATACCAAGGATCCAATTACTTCGTAGGTAATCCAAATACATCGTCGGCTGGAAAGTACACACTGCTATTCCAGCCTAACGGCAACGGTCAAACCAGCTTTGGGATGTACGGCACGGGCACTGGAACGGGAGCCAATTTCAGATTTGCAAACGGGACGACATTGCAATGGCTCGACCACCTAGGAACAAGCCACGCATTTGCCTCAGTTGATTCCAGCGACCACACCTACATCATGGGTAACCTGGCGGGTGACCTTCAGTTCCAGCCCACAGCCGGTACCACCGAAGGCACGCTGACAGCCGCCAACGGATTGAACCTTGTCCACGGCTTGCAGATCGGTGGCAACACCGTCGTTGACTCGTCGCGCAATGCCACAGTGCAGAACCTAACGGTCAACGGAACGTGTACGGGATGCGGCGGTGGTGGGGGAAACCTGAGTTCTCCAGGCCCAATCGGTAACACAGCCCCAAATACCGGAGCATTTACTACTCTATCCGCACAAATGGAGGGTAAGCGGTACAAGGTTGAAGGCTTCCCATCCTCCTGCACAGTCAATTCCGTGGCTTACACCACCCAATTTGACTGCGCCTTTCAGACGGCGTATTACGCGGCCCAGACGCAAGCAGCCAGCCAAACTCTTGAATTGGGTAACGCCGTATATCTGACAAATGTGGGATTGCAGCAATCAAGCGTCTACGTTGTCAACATTATCGGAGCGGCGAAAACGGATACAACGGAGGGGTTGAACGGCGGGTCGGTTATCCGCATGAACGCCACCATCAGCAACCCGGTGGTGACCCTGCCAAAACTTGCCACCGCGCCGTTACGGAGCTCTCTTGTCTATCGTGATTTCGTGATTGATGCCAATCACAAAGCTCCGGTATGTCTCGACGCATCGAGCCTGCGCGACTCCTTCTTCGGTAACATTGCCTGCGAAAACGCTACCGGCTCGAATTACTGGGTACGCTTCGGCGATAGCTCCGGTACCTACGGCCAGAACTATGATATGCAGATCGGGCCGATTAAGATTGTGTCGCCCTACGCCTACAGCGCGCTGGCAGGCGTGACCGCGAATGTGGTTGGCGGAGCAATCAGCACGAGCGGATATACGGTCAATAGTGGAGGAACCGGGTATCTAAACGGCCCAACTGTGACCGCCTACCTGACAGGTTACGGCGCGGGCGCCAATCCCTGTGCAGTTATGCCCACAGGACTGCGCGCGACCGTTGCGGGAAACGTGGTCACTTCGGTTTCGTCCAGCACCGGAGCGTCTGGTTGCTCGGGCAATGTGTACGTGCGCGTTCCTGATCTGCCAGCGGCGGCTTACGGCTTCAAGAACGAATTCACCACCGACAGCACGTTTACCGACATCATCGTAGAAGGAGTGGGGAACGTGGCTGCAATCTACGATGCCGGAAATGCAGCTAACGTGTGGATTCATGCTCACCCCTGGCAGTATCAGCCGGTGGGAGTCGAATCGCACGGCGCGGGCTGGTGGTGGGGCTTGCAGTGCGACTCGATGGTCCATTACTGCGTTGATTTCGAGGGTAGCAACGGAAGTCCTCACCTGTTCAATACCCTTGTGATCGACCAGCCTGCGGGCGCGAGCATGTACTTGCTGGGCGCGGGGGTGCTGGACGGCACAACCAGGGACGACTATGCGCCGGGAGCCATCCCGGCTGACTGGCATCGTTTCGTAAGTTCTGCGATTGGGCCGGTGAACGAATCCGTCACCAACTTTCAGAATTACTTTCCGGCCAACTTTCAAGCTTCCGGTTTCCAGAGCTACAACGCTCCAGCGGCTGAAAAGTTCGACTATCACGGTTTTGGCGACCAGTACATATTTGGCGATATAAAATCACAGACCAACTTTAAGGATATTGCTACCCACTTCGCCACGACAAATATCGTTAACGGCTCCCTGTTGCAAGGATTCTCAGACAATGCCGTCACCCGCAAATGGTTAATCGACTCTTCCACTGGAAACGCGACGGTCAACAACCTTACGATCAACGGAACCTGCACCGGGTGCGGCGCAGGCGGGTCGGCGTACGGGTATTACGTGAGCAAGTATGCGAACATCCAGGCGGCGATTGATGCCGCGTATAACAACGGCAGCGTGCAAGCAGGGGGAGTCGTGATCGATGACCGGACTTCGCCGTACAGCGGGCCGGGGTTCATCGTACGCGACTCGGTGACGCTAAAGCTGGCGCCGACAACGTACACCATTACGAGCACGGTGACGAACAACAACGGCGTAAGCAATGTGACGGCGGGGATTATCTCGATGCCTGGGTCCCACATTGTAGGATCCGGGACTTCGGCCAACCACGGTACGAATGTCAATGCGGGAGCGGGGCTGAATGCGGACCTGATCGCAACTTCGACGGTGGGAACGGGCGCGGGCGCGAACGCACAGTGGTGGCACTGGGGCTCGATCGAGAACTTCCACATGGACGGCAACAAGGCGAACCAGACGGCGGGGCGGTGCATCAACATTGAGAACATGGGCGAGACGGCGGTGCTGCGCGCGCTGGAAGTGGGCAACTGCTACAGCGACAACATAAGGTTGGAGGGGAATTTCGCTACGCAGTCGGAGATTTCGGACATCACGGTGAACAGCGCGGGGCAATACGGCGTAGACCTGGACAATTTCCAGGGAGTCGGCGTGCTGCGCGGGCTGAGCGGGGACAGCAATGCGACGTCGATCATCCGCTTTAACGGCAGCCAGTCGGCGACGCTGACGGTATTGGGACTGAAGTCGGAGGAAGAGACCAGCGGGCAAGATCCGCTGATCACGATTGACATGCCCACGGATGGGTCACAGCCGGCGCTGTCGATCGAGGGTGGCTACACGTATGCGCGCCCGGGGGTGAAGGACGTAATCAAGATCATCAACGGCAAGACAGGCGCAGCGCCGTTCGTCACGGTGACCAACTTCTATGTGGACGCGAACTTCGTTAACGCGGTGAACGATACGGTGAACAGCCGGACATTTGCGGCGGCCAACATGAATAAGGTCCCGTTCTCGTACCTGCCGACAGGGTCGTACCAGAGCGGACAGGCGTTCACGTTCGCGCCGGGGACGTTTATCCAAGGCGGAAGTTCGGCTTTGACGGAGATCTTCGGGTCGAGCACGGACGGGAGCAGCATGATCGCGGCGCAGGGCAACGGCGATGGCACGAGCTACTACACGGGTGGATTGAAGATCGGGATACCGAACAGGACGCAGTTCGGGCAGCCTCCGGAGATGATGGCGCGCATGGGGTCGCGGTTCCTGGGTGTGGGCCAGGGTTACGACACGAACACGTGGGTGTTTGTGCCTATCTGGAAGAGCGGCGACTCGAGCAATCGGTGGATAGGGGAGCCGAACCAGAGATGGCCGGAGGTGTACGCCGGGGACGTGAATGCGACGACGGCAACGGTGGGGACGCTGAACGTAACGAATTGCACGGGTTGCGGCAGCGGCGGTGGCGGTGTGACCAGTTTCAATTCGCGCACTGGCACAGTCGTACCAGCTACGAACGATTACAGCTTCTCGCAGATTTCCGGGTCGGTCAGCCATTCACAACTGCCAACCCTGCTATCGGCGGACATCCCGAACAATACGGCGAACACCACGGGAAGCGCAGGCAGTTTGTCGGGAGCCTCGGCGTTACCGAATGGAACCACGGCGACCACGCAGGCGGCTAACAACAATTCTACCCAGGTTGCGACCACGGCTTATGCGGATGCGGGCGACGCGGGCAAAGTCAACAGGGCGACGGTCACGGCTTACGGTGCTTGTGGCGATGCGACCCACGTCTGCCAGGTGACCACCAATTCGCAAGGGCTGGTGACGAACGAAACTGCGGTAACTATCACGGCGGCGGCCCCGACTATAGGCTTCGCTACGCAAACCGGCGGAAGCATGTCCACCACTACAACCAACTATGTCGCCTTGGGGGCTGGCGCGGCTGTCAACGCTACCGAGACCTATCTACAGGTTCCAATAGCGCGGGCGGGAACGATCTCCAACTGCCGCGCCCGCCTCACCGCATCGCAGACTGCGGGCAATGGATGGACCTTCACGATCCGCAAAAACGGGGCAGCGTGCGCCGGTATCTCAATGGCCTGTGTGGGCGCGCAAACCTGTAGCGACACGAGCAACACCTGTTCGCTTGCTGCGGGTGACTTGATCGACATTCAAGCAGCGGTTTCCGGCTCACCGAGTACGTCGGCGGTTTATGGGACTTGTTTGTTCCAGTAAAGGATGGTCAAGGCAATACTTATGAAAAGGTCAACTCGCTGGTTTGTCCTGGCCGCCTTACAGCAACCAGCGACTAGCAATTAGCAATCAGCAAAGACGGACGTGATGCCGAGGCGGGAGATCACGAGGGGAATCGCGTCCTTCGACTCGGAAGCGTTGAGCTGGGCGCTTCCTCGCTCAGGATGACAGGGAATAGAACAACGGATATGGAAGGAACAAAACAGGTGTAGTAACGGCGCGCGTGACGGAGAGTTTCACCTAGTCTGACATTGTGGGATTGGTGAGCGGCTCTACCCCGCCCTATCGCCAAAGGAAGGCGACAGAACGGGGCACCCGGGATCCCACATATCCCAAAAACAGGGATATGTGGGCCACCTATGATGTCTGACAGAGTGAGACCCAGAGTAGATTACGCGTGCAATTGGCCGGCGGAGACTTCGACGACCCCGCGCTGCTGCCCAAAGAAGGGGGTAGAACGGGCTTCGCCCAGGTTAGCGCCCAAAAAGAGGGGCGCGAACCTGGGGCACCGAAGGATTCGGCGGTTTTGTTGTATTTGCGGGGCGCCCAGGGCGGGTGCTGCCCGGAACTTCGACAATGCTGCAGCAGGTTCGCAGGGACGGTCAGTCCCACACTGTGGCGCCCACCTTTTCAGGGGTGAAACAGTGAACGCTACAGAGTACAGCAGTGCGGTGGAGGAAAGAACAGGGGAGAGTGAAGTACGAACAATAAGTTGTCAGTCGTCAGTGGTCAGTGGTCAGTCAGGTTCGGGGCCTTCGCTCACGGACGAACAAGTCAGCATTCTTACAAAATTTGCTACACAGGAGCCGGAAGGCGAGGTCGAACTGACCGCGCGAGAGAAAAAACTGGCGAAACAACGAGCGCGGGTGGAGGAACACCTGGAGTTGCTGATCCAGTTTGGCGAACACCTGGACAGCGTCGATCGGCGCTGGAGCCTCAAGGAGGGGGGACGGACACACAAGGTTGCGCCGCGGGAGTACCTGATGTCGACGTGGCTGAAGATCAGGAACAAAGGCGGGCGGCTGCAGGGATTGCGGGTAAACGCTGCGCAACGGGAGTATGCGAAGACCGCGGCGAAGCGAAACATCGTGTTGAAGGCGCGGCAACTGGGGATTACGACTTATGTAGCCGCGCGTTTCTTCTTGAACTGCATCACGCGGCCGGGAACGCTGTGTGTGCAGGTGGCGCACGACCAGCGCTCGGCGGAGGAAATTTTCCGCATTGTGCATCGGCTGCTGGCGAACCTGCCGGAGCACATGCGCAAGGGAGCGCTGGCGACGTCGCGCGCCAACGTGGGGCAGATCGTATTTCCGCATATGGATTCGTCGTACCGAGTGGAGACAGCGGGCGAGAATGCGGGACGGGGGATGACTATCCAGAACCTGCACTGCTCGGAGGTGGCGCGCTGGCCGGGGGACGCGGCGGCAACGCTGGCGTCGCTGCGGGCGGCGGTGCCTCCGGACGGCGAGATCGTGCTGGAGTCGACGGCGAACGGGGCGTGCGGTTGCTTTTATGAGGAGTGGCAGAGCGCCGAACAGAAGGGCTATTCGCGGCACTTCTTTCCGTGGTGGTGGGAGCCGAACTACCGGCGCGCGGTGGAGATTGTGAAATTCACCGAGCCGGAGCTGGAGCTGATGGCCAAGCACGAGTTGACGGCGGAACAGATCGCGTTCCGACGGGAGGTGAAGGCAAACTTCGGACAGCGCGCCGCGGAGGAGTATGCCGAGGATGCGGAGAGCTGCTTCCTGGCGTCGGGCGAGTGCTTCTTCGAGCTGGAGGTGGTGCAGCAGAGGATGCGCGATCTGACACCGGCGATCGAGCAGACGGACAATGCACGGATGCACGTGTTCTTCCCGGAACAGGCGGGGAGAGAGTACATCATCGGAGTGGACCCGGCAGGCGGCGGGGCTGATGGAGACTATGCCTGCGCGCAGGTGATCGAGCGCGGGAGCGGCCTACAGTGCGCCGAGCTGCGAGGACACCTGGATCGTCAGGAGCTGGCGTCGCGGGTGGCGATCCTGGCGCGGCGGTACAACCGGGCGCTGGTGGCGGTGGAGCGGAACAACCATGGCTACGACGTGCTTGGCCATCTGGGGCTGAACTATGCCGATGTGCTGCTGTATCACCAGAAAGGGCAGGCGGGATGGCTGACGACGGCGGCCACGCGTCCGCGGATGCTGGGGAACCTGGCGGCGGTGCTGGCGGCGGCGCCGCAGTTGTTTGTCAGTTCGAGGCTGCTGGAAGAGTGTAAGACGTTTGTGCGGCGTCCGGATGGAACGACGGCGGCGGCGAACGGGGCGCACGACGACACGGTGATGGCCATGGCCATCGCGCTGGCAGTACGGGCCGAAGAGGCAGGAAAGGCTCCGACGGCAAGGGCGCAGATGGAGGTGGCGACGCTGTGAAGAAGCAACTAGCGACTAGCAACTAGCTAAGGCGGGGGCAGGGTTCGACCCAGGTTAGCGCTGAAAATCGCGGCGCGAACCTGGGGCACCCGGCTGTGAAGAAAGTAGCCAGTAGTCAGTAGTCAGTGTCCCACCCTTTCGCCAAAGGCGGGCGATAAGGGTGGGGCACCCAGTTCCCGGTTCTGTTTTGGGAATGGGAGGTTACTGAAGTCACGTTGAAGGTGATGGGCGAGGGAGAGGGAGAGGGTGTGAATGGGTAGGCTGGAGGGCGGAAGTGCTAACCCCGCCCTACCGCCAAAAGAGGGCGGTAGGACGGGGCGCACCCGGCACCCGGATTTCCCACCCTATCGCCAAAGACGGACGATAAGGATGGGGCACCCCCGGGGGTGAGGATGACACGGCAGCGTGATGAGGGTTCGCGGTGCTGATTAACGCGGTGCAACACGTACGACGGATGCGGGGCGGAGCGCAGAGCCACATGATGCGCTGCGCCGACGGGTTCTACTACGTGGTGAAGTTTCAGAACAATCCGCAGCATACACGGGTGCTGGTGAACGACTGGCTGGGGACACGGCTGGGAGAGATGATTGGGCTGCCGATGCCGGCGGTGGCGGTGGTGGATGTGCATCCGTGGCTGGTGGAACACACGCCGGAATTGCGGCTGGAGCTTTGCGGACAGCGGAAGATGATCACGGCGGGGCTGTCGTTTGGGTCGCGGTACGTGGTGGCTCCGACGGAAGGCCAGGTGTTCGACTATTTGCCGGAACAGATGATGGCGCAGGTGCGCAATGTGCGCGACTTTGCCGGCGTGCTGGCGCTCGACAAGTGGACATGCAACGCCAACGGGCGACAGGCCGCGTTCTGGAAGAAGGGCCGCGAGCGTAAGTTTACGGCGAGCTTTATCGACCAGGGATATTGCTTCAATGCGGGAGAGTGGAGTTTTCCGGATTCGCCGCTGCGCGGGGTGTTCGGGCGCAACGATGTTTATGCGTGTATCACAGGGTGGGAGTCGTTTGAGCCGTGGCTGAGCCGGATCGAGACGTTTCCGGAGAGCTCGGTGTGGCCGCTGGCGGAGGAGATTCCGCCGGAGTGGTATGGCGGGGAATCGGAGGAGTTGGAAAGGCTGTTGCGCAAGTTGCTGGAAAGAAGAGCGAGAGTGCGGGAGCTCGTTCTTTCGTTTAAGAATTCTTCGAGGAATCCGTTTCCGAACTGGAATGAGAGAGTGCATTGAGTGGCCAGCAACCAGCGACTAGCAACTAGCAACTAGCGAAGGCGGACGATGAAAGATTTTCGGCAGTTACAGGTTTGGGAGAAGGCGCACAAGGTGACGCTGATGATCTATCGGCTCACGGCGGAGTTCGCTATACAAGAGCGTTATGGTTTGACTAGCCAGGTGCGGCGGGCGAGCGCGTCGATTGCGGCGAACATCGCCGAAGGTTGCGGCCGTAATATTGGCGGAGATTTTCACAGGTTTCTTGCAACAGCGATGGGATCGGCAGTGGAAGTCGAGTATTTCATGCTGTTGGCCCGCGATCTTGAATTTCTGGACGACGCAACTTATAAGGTTGCGGAACGCGGGGTCCTTGAAGTGCAAAGGATGTTGGGTTCACGGATAAGAAAAGTGGGCACTGAGCGCATGAGGAGGTAGCCATTAAAGCTAGCAGCTAATTGCTAATTGCTAATTGCTGGTCGTTGACATGGCTGAGTACAAACAGTGCGAGTTTTATCTGCTGCGGTACGTGCCGGACGCGGTTAAGGACGAGTTCGTCAACCTGGGCGTGGTGCTGCTGGAGACGGGCGAGGGCGACGCAGTGTTTACCGACGTGCGCTTTACGCGCGACTGGCGGCGGGTACGGTGTCTGGATCCTGATGTCGATGTCGAGTTGCTGGAGTCGTTCGAGGGCGAGATGCGGCGCATGCTGCAGTCGCGATCGGCAGAGGTAATCAACTACCGTGGGCCGACGTCGCGGCGGGAGTGGCTGCTGCGGTTGCTGGAGGACGGCCTGTCGAATACGCTGCAGATCACTCCGGCGAAGGCGGTGCTGACGGAGAATCCGGAGAAGGAGTTGGGCGAGCTGGCGCGAGCGTATCTGGAGTCGGAGGCACATGCGCGGCGGGCGCAGAGCGGGAGGCGGGTGATTTATGCGGCAATGCGCGAGGCGTTTGAGAGCACGGGAGTTTGGGGGCTGGGGCGTCGCGATATTGCGTTGGCGAATTATGGGAGCAAGGGCGATCCGCTGAAGATTGATTTCGGTTACAGGCCGAATGGCGTGATCAAGATGTTCCAGGCGGTGTCGCTGGAGACGGATGTGGATGCGGCGAAGGTGCTGGCGTTCAGCTATCCGGCGCTAAGAGAAGGATTGCGGCGGGCGGAGAACGCAGCGAGCGAGTTGACGGCCGTGGTAGAGGACGGGTTGAAGCGCGATGATGACGCGATTGGGTTCGCGCTGGCGACGCTGGCGGCGAGCGAGATTCGGGTAGCGGCGGTCAGCGAGATGCCGGCGTATGCGGAGCGGGCGCGGGTGGAGATGAAGCTGTAGGAGGCCGCGTATCGAGCAGTGGGCAGCTATAATCGAAGCGGAGACAAGAATAATGGGCGTGTATTCGGAATATCTCGACAAGAATCTGCCGTTCCAAGACCTTGTCATGGAACGAAAGCGGATGTTGGAGCGAATCTCCCAAATTCGCGGTCGGGATGTATTGTCATACGCCTCCGACGTAACTAACCTGAATAATTCGTGAAGATGAAGACGCGGAAGCTCTCTTCTGCTACAAACATGATGTCAAGTCAGTGTTTTAAGCAAGAAGAAAGGCTTCCGCGTGTCCGACGATAGCACAACACAGTGTCT
>Ga0074046_10001644_pt1 | contig 19960 bp, 22 predicted proteins | sample BogForMeECP23OM3_FD_94441 | JGI IMG/M metagenome (GOLD analysis project Ga0074046, IMG submission 94441) | Bog forest soil microbial communities from Calvert Island, British Columbia, Canada - Bog Forest MetaG ECP23OM3 | ecosystem: Environmental > Terrestrial > Soil > Wetlands ... | reverse complement strand
GGGTACGCACAACACGTGTGCGCTTCGCCGTCAGACACCCGAGGTAGGAGCCGAGTGCCCGAATTGGGCTCGCTCGGATCTGTGCGGGGGGCGTCCAGCAATGGACGTCCCTACCGCGAACACTGTGAGCTGGCCTCAAAAGAATCAATGCGTTACGGGGTGCAGAAGTCGGGTGCAAAAAGTCCGCTTCTCGCCTCGCCGCTCGAAGGCGCCGCACTAGGCAGCGAGGCGGCACTCGCTGACGACGAATCCGGCCCGCATTTTTGGGCCGACCGTTTCGACACGGACGCGGCCGCGATTGCTGACAGCCTGGGCGTGGCTTTGATCAAGGCCGAAGCCGAAAAGGGACGCTCGTTCCAAGAATCCGGACCCAATTGATCTGACAATGCGCTGTTCGAGCCCCGTCTCAAAAGTCACTGACCTCATCCTGAGGCGCCCTTTGCGAGAGCAAAGGGCCTCGAAGGATGCTCCAGAGCGCGCTGGCGGCGCCGCCGGCTTCCACTGGAATCGTCCTTCGAGGCCCCTTCGGGGCGCCTCAGGACGAGGGCGCGCGCTGCGTTGTCCGGCGGGTCAGCCGCCGGCCCTCGTGAACGCCCAGCCTTGCAGTTCGGCAAGTTGCTGCTAAATATTACGGCAGATTGCCGCGAGCGCAAGGAGATGTCAATGTCGACTGTGATCGAAGAAGTCGTGCGAAAACTCGGCGGCGCCGCCGTGCTCGGTCAGAACGTGCGCTCGCAAGCCGAACTGGCGCTCGCCGTGCTGAGCCGGCTTCCGCTTGGCGCGCTCAAGGGCCTCGCGGAGGCCGGGTTCGCCGAGCAGGAGATCGAGCGCTTCGTGATCCCGCAACGCACCCGCCGGCATCGCGCCGAGAAGAAGCAAAAGCTGACGATCGAAGAGTCCGATCGGGCCGTGCGGCTGCTCAGGATCCAAACCCTCGCCGAGGAGACGTTCGAGAGCAGGGAGAGGGCGAATCTCTGGCTTCGGCGCCCCCTTGCGGAACTCAGCGGCGAGATCCCGCTCAACGTCGCCCAGACCGAAGCCGGCGCGCGCGTCATCGAGACGATCCTTGCAAAGATCGCCTGGGGCGCCGCCGCCTGATGATCCTTTGGCGGCTCTCCGGCAGACAGCACGCGAAAGCCTTCGACGGCGGCTACGGGCTTCTCCATGACGGGCGATGGAACACGGCCGGACACGCCATCACCTATTGCGCGACATCCCCGTCGCTCTGCGTGCTCGAGAAACTCGTGCATATCGAAGATTGGCGCCTGCTCCCGCCACTCGTGATGGTGCGTTACGACGTTCCCGACCGGCTGAAGATCGAAACGGTCGCTCTCGCCGATTTGCCGGAGTCGTGGCGCCTCGAGGAGGATTGGACGCAGCGGCGCGGCGATCAGTGGCATGAGAGGCTCGCCACGCCGCTTTTGCGCGCGCCATCCGTCGTCGTCCCGCTGGACGGCTCGCCCGACGTGAACGTCCTGATCAATCACCGGCATCGAGACGTGTCGGACATCGCGATTGTCGCAGCCGAACCATTCGCCTTGGATGCGCGCTTGCTGCAGAGCGAGGCGCGAAGCGTCCCCCTTCCCCAGCTTGCTCGGGAAGGTGCCCCGAAGGGGCGGATGGGGTGCGGAAAGCAGGTCTGGATCGATGCAGGTTCGCGGTGCCGGGCGTGCGATGCGGCAAGCGTTGAAGCGGCGGGCCACACCCCATCCGGCGCTGCGCGCCACCTTCCCCAGCAAGCTGGGGAAGGGGAGTCCCCGCGACTCGAGATGTCGAGACGGACGCCTACTGCCCCTGCGCTTTGCGCTTCTGCAGGTTGTCGAGGTAGACGACGCCGGCGATCAGCAGGCCTTCGATCACCATCTGCCAGAACGAGCTGACGCCGAGAAGGTTCGCGCCTTTGCCGATGGTGGTGAACAGCATCGCGCCGCTGAAGCAGCCGCCGATCGTGCCGCGTCCGCCGAACAGGCTCGCGCCGCCGCCGACGGCGGCGGCGATCGCCTGCAGCTCGTGACCCATGCCGCCGTTCGGATTGCCCATCGTCAGTCGGGCGACGAGCAGCATGCCGGCGACGGTGGCGAACACAGCCGCAAGGCCGTAAGCGACGAGCGTCACACCCGAGTCACGTTAACGCCGACCCGGCGCGCCGCCCCGATGTTGCTGCCGAGCGTATACATGTAGCGCCCGAGCCGCGTCGCCCCGAACAGGTAATGCGAGACCGCAGCGAAGGCTGACGGGTTCATAGCGGCTTGGTCGGCCCGGGCACTGGTTCGGGCGTTTTCCGGCCGCGGGGGCCGTTTTCTCGGCGAAGCGCCAGTGGTCAAAATCCAACGCTTGATACCCATGCGGGGACGACGCAAAAGGGCGGGCACCGCCCCTTCAGGCGTCGCCAGGGAATGCTCGGTGTCCGCCCGGAGCGCGCGTTCGGTCGTCAGTAGACCTGAGCGGTCGGCCTGAAGAGAATCTCGTTGATGTCGACGTCTTCGGGCTGGCTCATGGCGAACGCGACCGCGCGTGCGAACGAGTCCGCCGGGATGGCGATCTCGTAGGTCCTCTGCATGCCCGCGGCGACCGTCGGGTCGGTGATGGTCTGCGTCAGCTCGGTCGCAACTGCGCCCGGCGAGATGATGGTCGTGCGGATGTTGTAGGGCTTCACCTCCTGCCGCAGGCCTTCGGAGATCACGCGGACCGCGTGCTTGGTAGCCGCGTAGACAGCGCCGCCCGGGCCGACCTTGTGGCCGGCGACGGAGGCGACATTGATGATGTGTCCGCTCTTCTGCGCCGTCATCCGCGGCAACGCGGCGGCGATTCCGTAAAGCACACCTTTGATGTTGACGTCGATCATCCGGTCCCATTCCTCGACATGCAGACGCTCGAGAAACGAACTCGGCATCAGGCCGGCGTTGTTGATCAGCACGTCGATCCGGCCGTGGCGTTCGACGGCGCGGCCGACGAGCCGCTGAACCTCGTCGCGCTTGGCGACGTCCGTCTCCACGACGGCGCCTTCTGTCAACGCCAGGTCCTTCGCCAGCGCCTGAAGTCGGTCGAGCCGGCGGGCGCCAAGGACGAGTTTGGCGCCGTTTTCGGCAAGGAGACGCGCTGCGGCTTCGCCGAGGCCGCTGCTCGCGCCGGTGATGACGACGACCTTATTTTCGATTCCCTGTGTCATGATCATTCTCCTTTGTGGACGGCGCGCGCGCCGAGCCGCGCGGCAATAGGGGCGGCGCAGGCAGAAAGCGCCGCGCCGATGACAAAAACGGAATTGAGACCCGCAAACGAGGCTATCAGGCCTAGACCGGGGACGAGAACGCCGAGCGCCAGGTCGAGAAACGCCGTGTAGACGCCGACCGCAAGGCCCTGCGATTCGGGCGGCGCGCGCCGCATCGCCTCAACGCCGAGGCCCGGAAAGACCAGCGAATAGCCGAAGCCGGTCACCACCGCGCCGACGAAGCCGAGCCAGCCCCACGGGGCGAGGCCGATCAGCGCAAGCCCAGCCGCCTCGATGAGCGCAAAGATCAGCGCCACCTTCGCCCCGCCGATCCGATCGGCGAGAGAGCCGAGCCAGAGTCGCGCGACGATAAAGGCGAGAGCAAAGGCTGTGAAAGACAGCCACGCGGGTTGCCAGCCCCGCTCGACGAAGTACAGCACCGAGAACGCCATCATGCCGCCGAAGCCGACGCTGGCGAAGGCGAGCGCCATGCCGGGGGCCGCGACCGCGCGAGCGACCCTGGCGAGATGGAGGCGAGCGTGCGGTCTCGGCGCGACAGGCGCCAGCGGCGCGATCGCGGCCAACGTCGCGACGGGAACGAGGGCTGTCGCGAGCGCGATCGCCAGGAAGCCGTAGCTTGCAAAGAGCGCCGAGCCGAGGGGCGCGCCGGCGGCGAAGGCCGCATACATCGCCATGCCGAGCCAGGCCATCACCTTGCCCGTGTGCTTCGGGCCGACGAGGCGCAGCCCCCAACTCTGTGTGCCGACGATCACGAAACTCTCGCCGCCGCCGAGTAAGCCGCGGCCGGCGACAAGGATTGCGGCCGAGACGCGCGGCGCGCCGACAAAGCGGAGCGACACGAGATAAAGGAGCCCGGCGCCCGCCGCCATGGCGAGGCCGGCGACCACCGCCCGCTTCGCGCCGCGGGCGTCGGAGTAGGCGCCGGACCAGACGCGCGAAACGAGCGAGGCGGCGAACTGGCTGCCGGCGACGAGGCCGACCGCGAAGGCGCCGAGCCCGAGCCGCTGATGCACGTGGAGCGGCAACGCCGGCAGCGCGATGCCGGTGACCAGGAAAACCACGAACACGGCGGCCATGAGGGGCAGAAGGGCCGTCAACGCGGAAGGAGTCGCCATGGGCGATCGGGAGGCGACGGCCTGTCTCATCGCTCAGACCCCGGCCTCCTCGAAGACGCGTCGGGCGATCGGCAGCGCGGAGCTCGCGGTCGGCCAGCCCGAGTAGAAGGCCAAATGCGTGATGGCTTCGATGAGCTCGTCGCGGGTGACGCCGTTCTCCAACGCCCGCTTCACGTGGAAGGGCAGTTCGTTGACGCGGTAGAGCGCGACCAGCGTCGCCACCGTGATCAGGCTGCGGTCGCGCTTGGAAAGCCCCGGCCGTTCCCAGACGTCCCCGAACAGCACGTCATCGGTGTAGGCGGCGAGCGCGGGGGCGATATCGGCGAACGGGTTGCGAGAGGGCGTTGGTTTGTCGGACATGGCTTGAACTCCACCTTCAGGGATCGTCTTCAAAGCGGCTTCGCCCCGATCGGTCTCACCGGCCGGTCAGCTGTTCATGAAACGCCGGATAGCGGGCCCCTGCGATCTGGATTTTTGCGGAGGCCGTTTCGATGGCGCGGATATCCGCAAGCGTCAGCTCGACATCCGCCGATGCAAGGTTTTCCTCGAGCCGGCCTAGCTTCGTCGTGCCGGGGATCGGAACGATCCAAGGCTTCTTGGCGAGCAGCCAGGCGAGCGCGATCTGGGCGGGGGTTGCTCCCTTCTGCTCGGCGAACGTTTTTAGCAGATCGACCAGCGCCTGATTAGCTTTCCGATTCTCCGGATCGAATCGAGGGACCGAACTGCGGAAGTCGGCGCCGTCGAACGTCGTCTCCGCGTCGATTGTGCCGGTGAGAAAGCCCTTGCCCAGCGGGCTGAACGACACCAAGCCGATCCCGAGCTCTTCCAAAGTTGGCAGCACCGTCTCTTCCGGCTGCCGCCACCACAGGGAGTACTCGCTCTGAAGCGCGGTCACCGGCTGGACGGCATGGGCGCGCCGCACGGTTTGCGCTCCTGCTTCAGAGAGTCCGAAGCGCTTCACCTTTCCTTCGCGGATGAGGTCCTTGACCGCGCCCGCCACCTCTTCGATCGGCACGTTCAGATCGACGCGGTGCTGATAGAAGAGGTCAATGGCGTCGACCCTCAGTCGCTTCAGCGACGCGTCGGCGACCTTCTTGATATGCTCCGGCCGGCTGTTCAGGACCGTCCACCGGTCCCCGTCGCTGGGGCCCGGCGCCCAGCCGAACTTGGTTGCGATCGCCACTTGCCCGCTGAACGGCGCGAGAGCCTCCCCGACAAGCTCCTCATTCACCAAGGGGCCGTACACCTCGGCGGTGTCGAAGAATGTGACGCCTCGCTCCACGGCGGCGCGGAGGAGAGAGATCATCTCCTGCCGGTCCTTGGGCGGCCCGTAGGACCAGCTCATTCCCATGCAGCCGAGCCCGAGCGCGGAGACCTCGAGGTTGCTTCGTCCAAGTTTGCGATTCTGCATCGCGTCCTCGCTTTGCGGTTCGATAAGGAGTCGGTCAGGAGGCGGGGTCGCTCGGCATGACCATGACCGTTGCAGCGCGGGCGCGCGCGCCGATCATCGGACCGAGGTAGGGGCTGTCGCGGTACTTCGCCCGGTAGGCGTCGTCAATGCGGTCGTTGATCGGGCCGTCGACCTTTTCGAAGGCGACCTTTCGGGTCATCCCGGCGGCGGTGATGCGCCCGGACTTCTGCCGCATCGCGGCCTTCCATCAGCGGGAGTTTTGCCCGTTGTAAGCGGGCACGTAGAGCGCGCCATCGACCGCGACGGACCAGATCCATGTGGGAGTTCCGTAGGTCGTTCCGTCCTCGCGGAACGGCGAGATGTGCAGATCATCGGCCTCAGCGATCTTGACGAGTTCGTTGTTCGACCATGTCATGGCGGTCGTTTCTCCTCTCGATCGGGAGCTTTGGATGTTACCGCCGGTACTGCTCGTGAGAAACCTTCTCCAGCCAATCGACGGCCTTGCCGTCGAGCTTCTCCTGGATGGCGATATGGGTCATGGCGGTTGTCGCCGTAGCGCCGTGCCAGTGCTTCTCGCCCGGCGGAAACCAGACGACATCGCCCGGCCGGATTTCCTCGACCGGTCCGCCGTCGCGCTGGACCCAGCCGCAGCCGGCGGTGACGATCAGGGTCTGGCCGAGCGGGTGCGTGTGCCACGCCGTGCGCGCCCCCGGCTCGAAGGTGACGCTGGCCCCCGTCGCGCGGGCCGGATCCGGCGGGCTGAACAGCGGGTCGATCCGCACCGTGCCGGTGAACCATTCCGCCGGCCCCTTGCCGGAAGGCTGAGAACCGCTTTGCCTGATCTCCATTGCATTCCTCCATTTCATGAGCCGCAACTTTGACAGCCCGTATCTAGCGCTTCGGCCGGCAAGCGATTAGACGGGAAGATGCGCATGCTCTTATAAGCGAGGCTTATGAATGCCCGGAGAGAACCTGAACGATCTGGCTGCGTTTCTCACGGTCGCCCGCGAGGGGAATTTCACCCGCGCCGCTGCGAAGCTCGGCGTGTCGCAGTCGGCGCTGAGCCAGACGGTCCGCAGCCTCGAGACCCGACTCGGCCTCCGGCTTCTTGCCCGAACCACGCGCAGCGTCGCGCCGACCGAGGCGGGCGAACGGCTGCTCCAGACGATCGGGCCGCATATCGCGGAAATCGAGTCCGCGATCGTGTCGCTCAACGAGCTGCGGGATCGGCCCGCCGGGTCCTTCCGGATCACGGCCGGTGACCACGCCATCCACTCGGTCCTCTGGCCGAAGCTCGCGAAATTCCTGCCGAAGTACCCCGATATCAAGGTCGAGATCGCCATCGACTATGGCCTGACCGACATTGTCGCGGAGCATTATGACGCGGGGGTGCGTTTCGGCGAGCAGGTCGCGAAAGATATGATCGCGGTGCGCATAGGGCCCGACATCCGCTTTGCCGTGGTCGGAGCAAAATCCTACTTCGCGAAGCGACCGCCGCCGAAGACGCCGCATGACCTCGTTGGCCATGCGTGCATCAATCTTCGTCTGCCCACCCATGGCGGTCTCTACGCATGGGAGTTCGAACACGATGGCCGAGAGCTGAGAGTGCGCGTGGAAGGCCAGCTCGTCTTCAACGGCGTTTTCCAGCTGCTCGACGCCGCGTTGGCGGGTTTCGGGCTCGCCTATCTGCCGGAGGATATGGCGGCGCCCTATTTGGCGAACGGTCGTCTCGAGCGGGTGCTCGACGACTGGCGCCCGCCCTGGTCTGGGTACCACCTTTACTACCCGAGCCGGCGGCAAACCTCGCCGGCCTTCGCCCTGCTGGTCGACGCGTTGCGCTATCGAAGCGCCGCTCACGTTGCGAGCGCGGAAGGGCGGGTCGGCCGAAGGCCGGTGTGAAACTCAAAAGAAACTAAGCCCGCTCGGGTCGAACAGACGCGTTCCGAGCTTGGATCCGGAACACCCGCACTTGGCGCATTCCTTCCGTACCCGGACCGACCAGGAACGCGCGCTTCGGGTCGATTCCGGCCGTCTGGTGGCCGAGCCAGTCGGGTACCAAGTGTCAGACTCCATCCGCTAGATCCAGCCCCGCGCGCGCCACGCCAGCCGGGTCGAGCGACGGATGAGACCGGCGCCGCCGGCGTGGGGCAGGGCTGGTAGGCCTGCAGACGCGTGATCTTGCCGTGGCGCGAACGCTGGTTGAAGGCGATCGTCATGCCGATCTTGAGCTGGTGCTTCGTGTCGACCTCGAAGAATCCGACGTCGCCGTTGACCGCGCTGTTGCGCAGCGCGAATCCGGGCTTGTCGAGGCTCGAAAGGCCCCAGCGCAGACCGCGCTCGATCTCGGCGCGGCCCTGCATGGAGGGTGCGCGTCCCGCGCACCCCTTTGGGGGCGAGGTGCCGCCCCTCCGAGGCATAAGCCCAGGGTCTGCCATGACCGTAACCATTTTCGTATTCGGTCATCCGCGCTTTGAAACAGGTCAAGCAGCGCGCAGGGCCCGAGTTAGGCTCTTCCTGCGGCGCAATACCCGCGGCGTCACCGCCAACAGGAGGAAACAGCAATGATTTCACGCAGTCTCGTTGCGTGCCTCACCCTATCGGCAACGCTTATCTCGTCCGCCGTCTATGCCGGCGATCCCGCCTCCTGCGTCAAACCGCGGTTCTCCGATGTCGGCTGGACCGACATCACCGCCACGACGCAGGTCGCGAGCCAGATTCTGAAGAGCCTCGGCTACAAGCCGGACATCACCGTACTGTCGGTCGCAATCACCTTCAAGTCGCTGGAAAACGGCGACATCGACATCTTTCTCGGGAACTGGATGCCGCTCCAGGAGCCGACCCAGGCGCCCCTCGTGAAGTCCGGCAAGATCGAGGTCGCGTCGACCAACCTCAAGGATGCGCGCATCGGCTTCGCCACCTCCAAGGACGCCTATGAATCCGGCCTGAAGACCTATGCCGACATCGCCCGCTTCAAGGACCAGCTCGGCGGCAAAATCTACGGCATCGAGCCTGGCAGCGGCGCAAACGCCACCATCTCCAAGATGATCGCGGGAAACACATTCGACCTCGGCGGCTTCTCGCTGGTCGAATCCAGCGAACAGGCCATGCTGGCGGAGGTGTCGCACAGGATCCGGCAAAAGCAGCCCGTCGTCTTCTTCGGCTGGCAGCCGCACCCGATGAACGTCAACCTGCCGATGGCCTATCTGGAAAAGGGCGCCGACGTCTTCGGGCCGAATGACGGCGGCGCGACGGTGCTCACCTTGACGCGCCCGGGCTATGCGAAGGAATGCCCGAATGTCGCACGCCTGCTCTCCAAGCTGGCGTTCGACTCGGCCATGGAGAATCGCCTGATGAGCGATATCCTCGACAAGGGCATGGAGCCGGCTGCCGCTGTGCGCGCCTGGATGAAGGTGAACCCCGCCGTGCTCGACAAGTGGCTGGACGGCGTGACGACGCTCGACGACAAGCCAGGGCCTGCCGCGGTGAAGAGCGGACTCGGTCTGTAGCAGACGGGAGCGGCGCGGAAGTCGGACGCTCTGGAGGGTGCGCGTCTCGCGCACCTCGGGCGGCGAGACGCCGCCCCTCCGAGCGGCTTTGCCCTTAGAGTCTCGCACGGCGCGCCGCGGAGGGCGGCGCGCCGAACTGCCGCCGAAAGGCCCGCGACAGGGACGCGATGGCGGAAAAACCGGTCCGCTCGGCAATGTCGGCGATCGGAAGATTGGTGTCGAGCACCAGGCGTCGCGCTGCGCTGAGGCGCAGCGCGACGTAATACGCCCCGGGAGAGAGATCGACTATCCTCAGGAACAGCGTTTCCAGGCCCCGCGTCGACACGCCGACCCGGCGCGCGATGGCCGCGATCGTCACCGGTCGGTCGATATGCGTCTCCATGATGCGGATCGCCTCGGCGACGCGCGGCTCGTGCTGGCGAATGCGTCCGAGAGAGACGATCGGCTGCGCGTCCGAGCTGGTTCGCACCTCCTCGTAGATATAGAGGCTCGCGACGTCGAGCGCCGCCGAATAGCCGTTGCGCGCTCGGATCAGCGACAGCATGCAGTCGAGCGCGGGCGTCGCGCCTCCGGTCGTAAACACGGGTTCGTCCACCACAAAGCGGTCCGGCTGCACGTCCACGTTCGGAAAGCGGGCAGCGAAATCCTCCAGATCCTCCCAATGCGTCGTCGCGCGGCGTCCGTCGAGCAGCCCGGCAAAGCCCATCAGCCAGGAGCCGGATTCGACGCCGCCGACGAGGGTCGATCGCTTGGCGCCGGCGCGGAGCGATTTCAGGACCGGCGGCGTCCCATATTGTATCGCGTCGAAAGCCGCGATGACGATCAGCGCATCCTGCCGCTCGGCAGAATCGAAGGCGCCGTCGACCGGAATCGGCAGCCCGCAACTCGCTGCTGGCATCTTGCCGTCGATCGACACGAGCTTCCAGCAATTGGCGGGTCGACCCAGCACGCGATTGGCGCCGCGCATGGGGTCGAGCGTCGCCGCGAGCGAGAGAAGGGAAAGGCCGGGGAACAGCAGCAGCGTAACGTTCAGCGGCGAGTCGGAATGGGCAAAGATCATGGCTTCGCAGAAGAGAAAATGGGCTGCGCAAGGAGTTGCGTCACGTTTCGCATTTCCCGTCAAGCTTCGGGGCGCCAATTTGGAGACCGCCATGCCCTTGTCGATGAATCGCGATGTCTTCATTACCTGCGCCGTTACCGGCGCGGGCGACACCGTGCGCAGCTCGCCGCACGTGCCGATCACGCCGAAAGAGATCGCCGAATCCGCCATCGATGCGGCCAAGGCCGGGGCCGCCATCGTTCATTGCCATGTCCGCGATCCGGAGACCGGCGCCGCCTCGCGCCGGCGGGACCTCTACCGCGAGGTGACGGACCGCATCCGCTCGGCCCATGTCGACGTCGTCCTGAACCTTACCGCCGGAATGGGCGGCGACCTCGTCTTCGGCGGCGTGGAAGCGCCCCTTCCGGTCAACGAAGCGGGCACCGATATAACGGGCGCCACTGAGCGTGTCGCTCATGTCGCAGAATGCCTGCCGGAGATCTGCACGCTCGACTGCGGCACGATGAATTTCAATCTCGGCGATTACGTAATGACCAATACGCCTGCCATGCTGCGCGAGATGGCGCGGCAGATGACGGCGCTCGGAGTGCGCCCGGAGATCGAGGCGTTCGATACCGGTCATCTGTGGTTCGCTCGGCAGCTCGCCGCCGAGGGGCTGATCGAGGACCCCGTTCTGATCCAGCTCTGCATGGGCGTCCGCTGGGGGGCGCCGGACGACCTCAACACCTTCATGGCGATGGTGAACAACGTGCCGGCAGGCTGGACCTTCTCCGCCTTTTCGATCGGCCGCAACGCCCTCGCGTACCCGGCTGCAGCCGTACTCGCCGGCGGCAATGTCCGCGTCGGGCTTGAGGACAACCTCTATGTCGGCAAGGGCGAGCTCGCGACCAATGCGCAACTCGTCGAAAAGGCCGCCCGCGTCGTGACTGGCATGGGCGCCCGACTCATCGGCCCGCGGGAGGTCCGCGAGAGGCTCAAGCTGGCGAAGCGCTGAGGAGGCCCGTGATGAGTTCGACGAACATGCCCATGAAACGCCTCGTCCCTCTTTCAAGGGCGGCCTGCATAGGCGGCGGCGTCATCGGCGGGGGCTGGATTGCCCGCCTTCTGCTGGCCGGCGTTGACGTGAAAGCGTTCGATCCGCATCCGGAGGCGCATCGCGTCGTCGGCGAGGTGATCGCCAACGCCGAGCACGCTTACAGCCTGCTCACCAAAGCTCCCCTGCCGCCGCGCGGGCGTCTGACCTTCTGCGAACGCCTCGCCGACGCGGTGGCGGGCGCCGAATGGGTGCAGGAAAGCGTCCCGGAACGTCTCGATCTCAAGCGCCGCGTGCTCGCCGAGATCGACGCCGCATGCCCGACGGATGCGCTGATCGGCTCCTCGACCTCCGGTTTTCTGCCCTCAGACCTCCAGGCCGGGCTCGCCCACCCCGAGCGGCTGTTCGTCGCCCACCCCTACAATCCGGTTTATCTCCTGCCGCTGGTCGAGATCGTCGGCGGCAGGGCGACTGCCGTCGGCGCCATCGACCGTGCCCGCGCCGTTCTCGACGCCATCGGCATGAAGGGTGTGGTCATCGCCCGCGAGATCGAGGCCTTCGTCGGCGACCGGCTGCTGGAGGCGCTCTGGCGCGAGGCGCTCTGGCTGATCAAGGACGACATCTGCGACGTCGAGACGCTGGATGACGTGATCCGCTATTCCTTCGGCCTGCGCTGGGCGCAGATGGGTCTGTTCCAGACCTACCGCATTGCTGGCGGCGAGGCCGGCATGCGCCACTTCCTCGCCCAGTTTGGCCCCTGCCTCGAATGGCCATGGAGCAAGCTCACCGACGTCGTCGACCTCGACGAGACCCTGATCGAGAAGATCAGCGCCCAGTCGGACGAACAGGCGGCGGGCCTCTCCATCCGCGAGCTCGAGCGCATCCGCGACGAGAACCTCATCGGCATCCTGCACGCGCTGAAGGCCAGCCGCGGCGGCGAGGGCTGGGGCGCCGGCAAGCTGCTCGCGGATTTCGAGCGGCGGCTTCTCGTCAGCGCGCCGCCGCCGGCCGCCGCAATCTGACGGCGGGCCTGTCGAGGCTCGAAAGGGCCCAGCGCAAACCGCGCTCGATCTCGGCGCGGCCGTACCGCGCGGCCGGGAATAGCGCCGAGGGTGCATTTCTCGCACTCGCTGCGGGCGGCGAGACGCGGCGGCGTTGTCAACAGGTCTAATTTGGATAAGGTTGAGCCAGGCCGAGAAGGGGTCGCCGCGCAGACCGCCTTCGTGATTTGCAGAATCAAGCCGTCGCCGGCCGACTGAGCCGCAGGGGAGGGAATCCATGCTTGGACTGATGCAGCAGCGTCCGCTTCTGATATCCAGCCTCGTCGACTACGCCGCAGCCTGGCACGGCGGACAGGAGATCATTTCGCGCGATCCGGAAGGGGCCTTCCATCGCTCGACTTTCGCCGAGATCGCCGCCCGGGCGAAGCGGGTCGCCAATGCGCTCGAGGCGCTCGGCGCGCGCCCCGGCGATCGCATCGCCACGCTCGCCTGGAACGGCCACCGGCATCTCGAGCTTTACTACGGCGTGACCAGCTCCGGACGCGTGCTGCACACCGTCAATCCGCGGCTCTTTCCAGATCAGCTCCAGTACATCATGCACCATGCCGAAGACGCCTATGTGTTCTTCGATCCGGTGTTCGCGCCGCTGGTCGAGCAGCTCGCGCCGAAGCTGCCGCTCGTGCGCGGCTTCGTCGCGCTGTGCGAGCGGAGCGCCGTGCCGTCGGTCAAAGGCGTCTCGCTCCTCTGCTACGACGATCTACTGGCGGACGCTTCGCTGGAATATTCCTGGCCGATCATCGACGAGAACGCGGCGTCCACCCTCTGCTACACCTCCGGCACGACCGGGAATCCGAAGGGCGTGATGTACAGCCATCGGTCGACGGTGCTGCACGCCTTCGCCGCCTGCGCGGCCGACTGCGTGGGCTTGAGCGCGCGCGACTCCTTCCTCGTCATCGTTCCGCTCTTTCACGCCAACGCCTGGAGCCTGCCGTTTTCGGCGGCGATGTGCGGCGCCAAGATGGTCCTCCCGGGTCCGAAGCTCGATCCGGAAAGCATCTACATGCTGCTCGAGCAGGAGGATGCACCAAGGCTGGCGGCATTCCAACGATCTGGCTCAATTTCCTCGCCTGGGTCGAAGCCAACCGCGAGCGCCTCGACCTTTCGCGCCTCAAGCTGAAGGCCGTGTTGTGCGGCGGCTCGGCGCCCCCGCGCGCCACGATCGAGAAGTTCCGCGATCTGATGGGCGTCTTCCTGCAGCACGCCTGGGGCATGACGGAGACGAGCCCTATCGTCACCACCGGGTTGCCATTGGCCAAGCACGATGCGGCGAGCCCGTCTGACCTCGTCGATATGCAGGTCAAACAGGGACGTCAGGTCTACGGGGTCGAACTCAAGATCGTCGGCCGCGACGGGCGCGAATTGCCGCATGACGGCGTTTCGGTGGGCGAATTGAAGGTGCGCGGCAACTGGGTCATCTCCGGCTATTTCAAGGGCGAGGGCGGGCAGGTCGTCGACGAAGACGGCTGGCTCGGCACCGGCGACGTCGGCACGATCGACCTTGACGGATACGTCCAGCTCACCGACCGCTTGAAGGACGTGATCAAGTCGGGCAGCGAGTGGATTTCTTCGATCGAGATCGAGAACCTCGCGATGTCGCACCCGGACGTGTTCGAAGCGGCGGTGATCGCGGTCGCGCATCCCGTCTGGCAGGAGCGGCCGCTGCTGATCGTCCAGCCGCGCGACGGCCGGAAGCCGTCCAAGCAGTCGCTGGTCGACTTCCTGTCCGACAAACTGCCGAAGTGGCAGGTCCCGGACGATGTCGTGTTCGTCGACAGCCTGCCGCACACCGCGACCGGCAAGCTGTTGAAGACGGAGTTGCGCCAACGCTTCCACGGCCATCTGGCGGTCAGCGCATAGAGCGAGTTGCACTGCGGTGGGGGGTCGCGGCATACCGATCTCGGTTGCTCCAGCGCATACTCATGAGGTCCTCGACTGAGGCCAACGCCGCAAAGCTGATCCGTCCGCGCGACCCCCCACCCGACCGGCCCCCACAAGGGGGCGGGAGCCCAGCGGCGCCGTCGTTGTTCCGCGAAAAATCGCAAGCGCGGACGGGCGGGTCTGCCGCGCCTTGACCGCGCCTTGACCGCCTTGACCCTCGTCGCTTGACTTTCGGCGTCGGGTCGTCTACATGAACACCTGTCGCATCGATGCGACCAAAAGCGCTCTGGCCGCGTGAAGGGCTCCTTGCTCTCCTGCCGCGCGCAACGTGACATTCGCTCTCGACGCCCGGACACGCGGGGCGTTCCTCAACATCCAGCCGCCTCGCGCCTTTCGTTGCCGGGGGCGGCGCTTTGAAAGAACCATCTTGGAAAATTTTCATGGGCTCGGCTTGGCCGCGCCCCTTACCGCCGCGCTCGCCAAACTCGGCTATGCGCGTCCTACGCCGATTCAGGCCCAGGCAATCCCGCCGCTGATGAAAGGCCGGGATCTGGTCGGCATCGCCCAGACGGGCACCGGCAAGACCGCGGCCTTCGCGCTGCCCATTCTGCATAAGCTGGCGACCGACCGCCGCCCGGCGCCGAGAGGCGGCGCGCGGGCGCTCGTCCTGAGCCCGACGCGGGAGCTCGCGAGCCAGATCGCGCAGAGCTTTCGCGACATCTCCGGCGAACTGCCGCTGAAGGTCGCCGTCGTGTTCGGCGGCGTGCCGCATGGCGCGCAGGTGCGGGCGCTGCAGCAGGGACTCGACGTTCTCGTCGCGACCCCCGGGCGATTGATCGATCATCTCGACGCGCGGGTCGCGACCCTCGGCGCGGTCGAGTTCCTCGTACTCGACGAGGTCGACCAGATGCTCGACCTCGGCTTCGTCAAGCCGATCCGCCGGATCGTGCGCGAATTGCCGAAACGGCGGCAGAACCTGTTCTTCTCGGCGACCATGCCGGCCGACATCCGGGCGCTCGCGGGCGAACTGCTCCGCGATCCGGTCGAGGTCGGCGTGACGCCGGTCGCCAAGACCGCCGACCGCGTCGAGCACAGAGTCGTCCTGGTCGAGGCGGCGAAGAAGCGCGACCTCCTGGTCGAGCTGTTCGACGACGAGGCGATGTCGCGCGTGATCGTGTTCACCCGCACGAAGCGCGGCGCCGACCGCGTCGCGAAGGCGCTGGACGAAGCCGGCGTCGACGCGGCCGCCATTCACGGAAACAAGAGCCAGGGCCAGCGCGAGCGGGCGCTCGGCGCCTTCCGCGCCGGCGACACCCGGGCGCTCGTCGCCACCGACATCGCGGCGCGCGGCATCGACATCGACGGCGTGACCCATGTGGTGAATTTCGAACTGCCCGAGGTCGCCGAGGCCTATGTCCATCGCATCGGCCGCACGGCGCGGGCCGGAAACGCCGGCCGAGCGATCTCGCTCTGCGACCATGCCGAGCGCGACCTCCTGCGGGCGATCGAGCGCCTGACGCGGCTCAGCCTGCCCAAGATCGACCGCCGCGGCGACGCCGGCCTCAAACCCGCTCCTGTCGTGCGCAAGGCGGCCGCAGCGGCCCCTCCGACGCCCGCCTCGCGGAAACCGGCGCACGCGCCGAATGCCAGGCACGCGCCGCAGCCCGCTCCGGAGCGCCCGCATCACGCGCCGCATCGCGACGCGCGCAGCGCCGGGCTTCCCGCTTCGCTTACGAGGCGTCCCCGTCGCGCCGGTCAGGCTCGTCCCGAGCGGCGCATCGAGCGCTGAGCGGCGGCAGTAGGCAGTACGCAGTAGGCCGTAGCAAGAGAGCGCGTAGCTGACACGCTTATTGGGGGTCTATCGGCTGCCCGACTGCCGATTGCCTACTGCCGGAGACGCTGGCGATGCCGCCCGCCGCAATCGGCGCAAAACTGCGCGCGGTCTGCCTTGCGCTCCCCGAAGCGCGCGAGGAGGCGATGAAGCGCGGGCCCTCGTACCGCGTCGGCGAAAAGATCTTCGCGCTCGAGCGCCCATGGAACGACTCGGTCGGCCTGTGGTGCAAGGTCCCCGAAGTAACCCGGGAGATCATCATCGGCTCCGATCCGGCGCGCTTTTTCGTGCCGGCCTATTTCGGCGCCAAGGGCTGGATCGGGGTCGGCCTCGACGAGGCCGCCGACTGGGGGGAGGTGGTAGCCTTCGTCCGCCGCAGTTACCGACTCATCGCGCCGAAACGGCTGGCGAAGCTCGTGGCGTAAAGCTGGACGGGGCCCGGGGAGGGGCCATTCCGGGCGACGCGGCGGGGACCTCCGCGCCCTTGCCGGTGGCACATAGGCCGGTTCAGCGCCAGTTTAGCGTCGGCCCCCAATTTTTTCAGGCCCTTGCGACCCCGTTTAGCGTCGGCCCGATTTTTGCGGCCTTCTGCATGCATGCGAGACCGGCGGGTGAGGGATTTATTTACGTTATCATTACGTGTGTTTTTGGCGCGCCTTTTGTTGACGACCGCGAGATCGAGCCGTCAGTCCGGCAGTCACCCATTTCGATCACACTTCTCGCCACGGGGGCTTCGAGGGGTCGCTCAGCGTGAAATTGACCGGGCCGATGCCGCAGATCGCGATGGCCGCCGGTTCATTGTGGCTGCGGATCACGCCATCGTAGCGCGGCGTTCCGGCGACGCGCCGAACGTAGCTGCCGGCGGGGACCGGCACGCATGCGGCAGGGTCGAAATCGGCGCCGCTGTTGCACCACCAGGTCCCGGAGACAACGACGCAGAACCGGTCGGTCGCATAGAAGTGCGGCGCACTCATGAAGCCTGGATGCCAGCGGACCAGCGTGAAATAGAGACCCGGCGCAGTGGTTTCCCCAGTAAGGGCGCACGTGTCGACGCTGCCCGGAGGAAAGGGGGGCAGCGTTTTCCATTGCAGGGCGTCAGGCAGTTTGATGATGGTCTGCGCCGGATTGAGCGGACTGGCGGCCGCGGCGCCCGCCTGGCTCAGCGGCAGCGCCGCCAGCAGCGATGTCAGCAACAGGTCGCGGCGGCTTGCGTGATGTTCCATGAGGTGGCCTCCCTAATCTGCAGTCTTTTTAGCATTCCGCCGCATACTTCGCTCGCCGGCGCGCTTGACGATGCGCCCAGGATGCCCAGCGCTGGCGGGATCGATCAGGTCGCTGCGAAGCGACCGCAATCTCGCCAGCCTCCGCTCTTCATCCGCTCCCGCGAGCCGGCTGCAGCCGACGACGTCGGCGACCAGGATCGCCGCAATTTTCCGGGTCTCGCTCACTCCTCGGGCATCCCCGCCTTGCGCAGGCCGTCAAACGCGGACTGTAGGATTGGTTTGCGGCCGGTTAGAAATTTGATGGAAAGCTTTGGATTGAGGCGGCGCGCCTCGGACAGCGCGGTCCTCGCCTCGTCCAAGTTGCCTTTGAGCGCGTTGGCGGCGGCCAGATTGAGATACGCGTACCAATTGCGATAGCCGGCGTCGATCGCTTTACTGCATTCGTCGATCGCCGCATCCAAATACCCGAGGCCGAGTTCCGCATCGGCCATGTAGTTGTGCCATCCGCTCGACAGCGGATCGCGTGGACTTAACCTCCTCGCCTGCTCGATGTCGGATTTTGCTTGCTCGAAGCGGCGCAGATAGTTTTCCGCCTGGCCTCGGGCCGCATAGAGAGGCGCGGAGTTTGGATTGGCGGCGAGCCCTGCGTCGGCGGCGCGAAGAGCGTCGTCTGGGCGCAGCGAAGCTCCAAAGTAAATACTCTTCGTTACGTAGGCGTGCGCGTTGTCGGGATCAAGCGCGATGGATCGGTCGGCCTGACCCAGAATTTTGGCGTCGAAATCGGTCTCGGGAGAGCCCCACGCGAAAGCGTACTCCCGTAAGTAACTGCTCGCGTCCAAGGCCAGGGCATCGGCATTGTCGGGATCGATCTTGAGCGCCTGTTCGCACAAATCTCGTGCCGCGCTCGTTTTATCCTTTGCAAACGGAGGCGACAGCAGGGCCTGACAACGCATGGTCAGATCGATCGCATCCGGGTTTTTCGAGCGGGTGCCTCTGTCCGCCTCCGCGTTGGCCAGTTCGTAACGCATGGCATTGGCCAACCTCGCCACCACCTGGTCCTGCAGCTTGAACAGGTCGGCCAAGTCCTCCTCAAACCGGTCGGCCCAGAGATGCGCGCCCGATTCGGCGTCGATGAGTTGGGCGTTGACTCGCACGCGGTTCTGGTCGCGCTGCACCGAGCCCTCGAGGACATAGTGAACGCCGAGCTCCCCGGCGATCGCCTTGGCGTCGATGCTCTTGCCCTTGTAGGTGAAGGCCGTATTGCGGACGATGACGAAGCCGCCCTTGATGCGCGAAAGTTCGGTGGTGAGGTTTTCGGTGACGCCATCAGCCAAATAGTCCTGGGCAGGATCGCCGGAGAGCATGGCGAAGGGCAGCACGACGATCGAGAGGTGCGCGGCCTCGGCCGGCTTCATCAGTCGGCCGCCGAGCATGTACCAGCCGCTGGTGACGGCCAGAATGAGAAGGGCGGCGATGGCGGCGGCGAGCGGCGACGAACGCCGTTTGGAAGCAAGCGCCTTTGGCTTCGCCTGGGCCGGCTTGCCAACCTCCAGCGAAAAGACCCGCACCGGCTCGGCGATGTTCTTCAGCGACATCGCGCCGAGATCGCTGACCTTCAGATCGAGCCGGCCCTTGACTTGCCAGTAGGCTTGTTCGGACAGACAGATCGCGCCGGGCGCGGCGATGCTCTCCAACCGCGCAGCGATATTGACGCCACCGCCCATCAGGTCGCCGTCGCTCTCCTCGACCACATCGCCGAGATGAATGCCGACCCGGAATTCGATGCGGCGCTCGGGCGTCACGCCGGCGTTGCGCTCGACCATTCCGTTCTGCACTTCGATGGCGCAGCGCACCGCGTCGACCACGCTGCGGAACTCGATGATGCTCCCATCGCCGGTGCGCTTGACGACGCGTCCGTGATGGGCGGCGATTGCCGGATCGATGAGGTCGCTGCGAAGACCCCGTAAGCGCGCGAGCGTACGCTCCTCGTCCGCGCCGGCAAGGCGGCTGTAGCCGACGACGTCGGCGACCAGAATCGCCGCAAGCTTCCGGGTCTCGCTCATGCGTCCCTCCGGCAGTCGGCACGTTAGCACAAATGCCAAATTCGGGCCGCCGAAACATCAAGACATTATGGCGACCGAATCGGAGGTCTGCTTTCGAACGAACAACCCAAGCGAGCTATCGGACATGTCGCGTCCAACAGGCTCGACACCAAGCTGGCGTCCGCATCGCGAGCGGAAAGCCGTTCGCGTCGCCCGGCGTGATGACCTTCGGGTTGAAGGGCCTCTAGCCCCCGCTCTTGTCGGGGGCGGATGGGACGTGGCGCTTAAGGTCCATCCTGTCGTGCAGAACGCGGACGATTTCGATCGTGTTCTTCGGCGCCGCGCGGTACATGAGGAAATGGCTTCCACGACGACCGTGCCGAGCAACATGGAGCGTGCGAAGACCGGGCATGATCTCGTCCCGCGCCTTCGAGCCCGCAACATCGGCACCATCGGCAAGCTCGCCGATCGCCTGAATGAGGGTGTCGCGATAGACGCGCGATTGCCGCACGCTGAAATTCTCGGTGGTCCATTTGAGGATGTTCGCGAAGTCGAGTTCCGCGGCTGCGCT
>Ga0074046_10001643_pt1 | contig 19960 bp, 15 predicted proteins | sample BogForMeECP23OM3_FD_94441 | JGI IMG/M metagenome (GOLD analysis project Ga0074046, IMG submission 94441) | Bog forest soil microbial communities from Calvert Island, British Columbia, Canada - Bog Forest MetaG ECP23OM3 | ecosystem: Environmental > Terrestrial > Soil > Wetlands ... | reverse complement strand
TCTTCATCGGTCAGGTCACTCTCATAGCGCAGCCCGCTGCGGTCATAGCGGGCGCGGTTCTCCTTGGTCCACACGGGATTGCCCCCCAAAATCGATGCAGGGGCAGGAAATGGTAACGGAATCAGTGGGTTCAAGACCAACCCGCTAACCGATTCAAATGACTCGATTTGTTCCCGGACGGACACTAAGCCAAGCCAATATTGCGTTGCGCGCGCAAGGACGCCTTCAGGAGGCTCTTGCGGCAATTCGTGTCGGTCTGAACATGGATGAAGAGGCGCACGAGTGGCACAATGCGGCAATCGAGGCGTCGAATCTGAGCCAAACCGAATTGGTCTTTGGCGATGTCGCGCGCGCGACAACGACGGGAGAGACCTCGGTCGTACTTGCGACGCGCGCGGGTGCACCGGATTTGATGGCAATGTTTCTCGCGAACCACGCCGACGCGCTCCACGCAGCGGGCGAATGGGAAAAGGCGGCCGGCCTGTTCGCCGACGCCGAGCGGCGGCAAAAAAAGAATCGGCCGGAGTACCCATTGCTCTATTCAATGACTGGGTATCATTACTGCGACCTGCTGCTGGCGCTGGGGCAGGCTGCCGAGGCGCGCGACCGGGCGGCTCAGACTTTGGAGTGGGCACGGCCACAAAATTGGGTTCTGGACATCGCGCTCGATACGCTGACCCTCGGACGCGCCCATCACGCCCTGGCCTTCCAGAGCCTTACGAACGCGCATTCGGCGGAGGCGGTCCGCGACGATGCGTGCGCCGCCGGCGCCAAGCTCGATGAGGCCATCGAAAATCTGCGCGCCTCGGGACATTTGGACTTTATCCCTCCCGGCATGCTCGCTCACGCGCGATTCCGCCGCGCCCTCGGCGATTGGGATGGCGCAGCGCGCGACTTCGACGAGGTCGAGGAGATCGCCGAGCCGGGGCCGATGCGGCTCTATCTCTGCGACCGCGCCCTCGAACGCGCGCGGCTCGCCTTGGCGCAGCGCGAGGCCTTCGCGCCGCTGAACGGCCTCGTCGAGCCGACCCCGCCCCCGCCCGCTCCGCCCGACCCAGCTGAGGCTGTGCGGCTCCTCGAGGAAGCGCGCAAAGAGCTCGACGCGGCGCGCAAGCTCATCGCGGAATGCGGCTATCACCGCCGCGACGAGGAGCTCGCCGAGCTCGACGCCGTCGTCGCCGACCGCTGCCGCTTCGCCGATCTCCCGCCACGGGTGTGAGACGTCGCCCGCGTTACCCGCCGAGCGCGCGCGTGACCGTGTAGATGACGAGTCCGACCAGGCCGCCGACCAGCGTGCCGTTGATGCGGATGTATTGCAGGTCGCTGCCGACCTGCAGTTCGAGTCGCTGGACGAGCGTCTCGGTGTCCCAGCGATCGACGACCGCCGCGATATAGGCGCCGACCTCGGCGCGGCGCGGCAGCACGATCTGCAGCATGAGGCGTCTCAGCGCGTCATTGATGCGCTCGCGCCGGGCCGGGTCCTGTTCGAGCGAGCGGCTGAGCGAAGCCAGCGCGGCGAGCGCCCAGGCGGCCGTCGCCTCCGCCCACTGCGGCAGGTCCCGCTGCAGCGACGCGCTGAGCTCGCGCCAGAGCGCGCGCGCCTGTTCGGCGAAGGCCGGGTTGTCGAGAAGCTCGTGCTTCAGCGCCTCGCCCCGCGCACGCATGTCGGGATCGAGGGCGAGGGCGGCGATCAGCCCGTTCACGCGCGCCGCGACCTCGGCGCGCCACGGATGGTCGGGCCGCCGCATGTCCTCCAGCGTTGCGGCGAGCCCTTGCAGCAGTTTGTTGGCGATGATCTCGTCGACCCATTTCGGAATCCACGGCGACGACTGGCGGCGCACCTGTTCGACGATCGCCGCCTTGTTGCTGGCGAGCGCGCCCTCGACGATGTCGAGGCCCTGATCGAGCAGGGCCTGCCCCGCCCCCTCCGCCCAGAGGATGGAAAGCGCCCGCGAGGCGAGCGGCGCGACCGGCAGCGCTTCGGCGCCCCGTCGGGCGACGCCGCCGATCCAGTCTTCGACCGCATCCGGCGGCAACGCGGCGATCGCATGCGGCGCAAGCCGCCCCACAATGGCCGTGATCGCCTCGGCGTTGCGCGGATCCGCGAGCCCCCGGGCGGCGAACCCCACGATGTCGATCGAGCGCAGCCGCTCCGCCGCCACGCGCGGCGAGAGGAAATTGTTGGTGACGAAGCGGCCGAGCGAGGCGCCGATGCGGCGCTTGTTCTCCGGCACGATGGCGGTGTGCGGAATCGGCAGTCCGAGCGGATGGCGAAACAGCGCGACGACGGCGAACCAGTCGGCGCAGGCCCCGATCATGCCGGCTTCGGCGAAGGCGCCGAGATAGGGCGCCCAAACCCAGCTCGGCGGCGCGAAGCGGGTTGCGATGAATATCAGCGTCATGGCGACGAGCAGCGACGTCGCGATCGTCCGCATCCGGCGAAGCTCGGCGCGTCGCGCCTCCGGGCTCTGGACGACGACCGCAGGAGAATCGTTGACGCCGTCGCCGATCATCGCCACGACCTTGCCCTTATGCCCTATTTCGCGGTTTGTCCGGGCCTTGTCGGCCGGCAACATGTCGGCAATGTGGCTCGTGAGGCCGAGCCGGTGGCGCGCGGCCCAGGCGCGACATCAAGCGGCTGAACGACCATTTGGTCGCCGGCGCCGCCTACCCGGCGCTCGATGCGGCCGGCGAGCTCGCGCCGAGCCGGATCGCCGAACAGAGCGGCCGCGGGGTGACCGCACGGTCGCGAGGTCAGAACGCGAGCCTGCTCGCCGCCGCCGCGACCCGCTTGGCGAAGGCGGCGATCACCGCCTTGAGCTCCAGGTCCTTGACCATCGCCGCGGCCTTGCTCGGTTCGACCCACTGGGTCACGCGCTGCTCGATTTCGGGCCACGCATCGCTCTGGCTCTTCACCAGCAGCGGAAAGACCGTCACCTCGCAGGTCGCCAATCGGCCGGCTTCGTCGAGCGCCTTGTCGTAGGTAAAGCTTCCAACCGCCCTGACGCCGATCCGACCGGTCACACCGGCCTCTTCGAAGGCTTCGCGCGCTGCGGCCTTCGGCGGTCTCAGTCCCTTGATCGGCCAGCCCTTGGGGATGATCCAGCGCCGGGTCTGCCGCGTGGTGACGACGAGAATTTCGAGCGCCGCGTCGGGCGTGAACCGATAGGGCAGCGCGCCGTACTGCACGCGGACGGCGGGTTTCCTCTTCCGCTTGCCTGGCTTGCGACGCATTCCCTTTTCGCCCGATTCGTAATTCCCGTGAGTGGACTCGCGACGTCGCCGTCTAGCGCCTCGCGCCGCAGCGGACAACGCGGCATATCGTCTTGACGAACAGGAATTTCATCGCGCCGGAGCCTCGCGAGATGGCCCGGCTGGGAAGACTCGGCGCAGCGGGCCGAGGGCTACGAATCGCGTTCACAAAGCTTGCTCGACGCAAGGAGACTTGCGTGCGGCGCGGTCGCCGCGGCCGTCCATGCGATGCTTGCGCCCGTCAGTCCAGCGAGATCAGCCGGACCCTGGGAAAAGGGCCCGCGTAGCGTTTGGCGTCGCGAGTCAGCAGGATGAGCCGGGCGACGGCCGCGTGGGCGCCCATGGTGAAATCCGGAAGCGGAGACGTTCGCACTCCGTCCCGCCGGCGATATTCGACAATCGCCGGCCCCGCGACATAGCGTTCGCTCCCGGAGTTCAACCTTTCCGGCGGGTCAATCGGCCTCGACGCTCACCTTTCCAACATTTCACGCTCTGGAAATCCGCCCGCCCTTCTTTTGCCCGCTCGCCTCTGCTAGTGCGCCTGTTCCCGCTTTCCCGTCCGCTCAAGGTCCCGACGCCCCATGCGCATGCTGAGCCTCGCCGTCTTCGCCGTCCTCGCCCTCGTGATCGGCGTCTATGAGGAAAACGGCATGACGATTTTGATCGGGATCGCCTCGGCGCTCGCGGCGGCCGTTTCCCACCCGTCCTGGCGGCTCTCGACCTTTTTGACGATCCTCTCCGAACTGTTCGTCGTCGAAACGGTGATCTTCGGCCTCGCCGACCTCGTCGCGTTGCTCGGCTACTGGCCGAAGGCGTACGAAGAATACCAGTTGCCGACCTATCTGCCGCTCGCGACCGCGATCTTCGTGCTGGCCATCTTCGGCGTCTCGCATCTCGGCATGGTCAGGCGGATGATGGGCATCGCCGACCCGTTCTTCGCCGCCCGCACGCCGATCTCCATCTATCCCTGGCCCCTGCCGCGGATGATCGCGCGCCAGGACGTCTACGCGCGCATCAACATCTGGTTTCTGATCCTGATCAACCAGTTCCAGGTCGCGCTCGCCCTCCGGTTCAACTTCTTCCAGCGCGATTTCGGCAACGCGATCCAGGTCGCCGACGACGCGCATCGCACGGCCTTCTGGTATCAGCTTCTCTACATCTTCGTGCCGCTCGCCTTCATCGCCATTCTCGCGGGCCTCATCGAGTTCTTCGTCGCCTCGAATTTCGTGCTGCAATGGCGTCGGTGGATGACCGCGTCCTTCACCTCGCGCTGGCTCCTGCACTCGATGCACTACAAGCTCGCGCTCAACGCCGGCAACGCCGACAATCCCGACCAGCGCATCTCGCAGGACGTCGGCGGATTCATCAACGGCAGCGGCACCGGCATCAATTCCGGCAACGCCGGCATCTACAATTACACGATCCAGCTGATCTCCTCGGCGACCAACCTCGTCTCGTTCTCGATCATCCTCTGGGGCATCTCCAACGCCTTGGACGCGCCCATTCTTGGCGTGCGGATCCCTGGGTTCCTGTTCTGGGTCGCGACCCTCTACGCCGCAGTCGCCACCGGAATCACCCATCTCATCGGCCGCAGCCTCTCGCGCCTCTATTTCCGCCAGCAGGCGGTCGAGGCGAACTTCCGCTTCGACCTTGCGCGCATTCGCGAATACAGCGAGCAGATCGCGCTGCTCAAGGGTGAGGATCGGGAGATCGCCCGGGCCGGAACGGTGTTCGAAGACGTCTTCCACACCATCCAGCGCATCATCCGGGTGCGCACCTGGCTCATCGCCTTCAACCAGTTCTACAGCCAGATCTCCGTCATCATTCCCTACGTGGTGGTCGCGCCGTTCTACTATTTGAAGATCGTGGACTTCGGCCGCTTCAGCCAGTCGGCAGACGCCTTCGGCGCCGTCAACAGCTCGATGAACTTCTTCGTCGACCGCTATATCGGCCTTGCCGACTTCAGCGCGGCGATCCGGCGTCTGACCTCGTTCGAGGACGCCTTCGAGTACGCGCGGGAGCAGGACCGGCGGGAGCCGCGCATCAAGGCCGAAGCCGGCGACAGCCCGATCCTGTCGCTGCCGGACGTCGACCTCGCGCTGCCCGACGGTCGCAAGCTCGTCCATGTCGGCGATCTTGCGCTCGTGCCCCAGGAATCGACGCTCGTCGTCGGGCCCTCGGGCGTCGGCAAGTCGACTCTCTTCCGCGCGATCTCGGGCCTCTGGCCGTTCGGTTCGGGCGAGATCCACCAGCCGGCCTACGCCAAGCTGATGCTGCTGCCGCAGCGGCCCTATCTCCCGATCGGCAGCTTACGCGACGCCCTCGCCTACCCGGCCGCGGCCTCGACCTTCAGCGACGATCAGTTGCGCGACGCGCTGATCAAGGTCGGGCTTCCCGCCTTCCAGGACCGGCTCGACGATCACGACAACTGGCAGATGCGCCTGTCGGGCGGCGAGCAGCAGCGGCTCGCGGTCGCGCGCGCCCTGCTCGCGCGGCCTGACTGGCTGTTCCTCGACGAAGCGACCGCCTCGCTCGACGAGGACAGCGAGGCCGCCCTCTATCGCGCGATCGCCGAGACGCTGCCCACGACAACCCTGGTCTCGATCGGCCACCGCTCGACGCTCAACGCCTTCCACAAGCGCCGCATCGCTTTCGAGCCGCACGGCGACGCGCCGGCGACGGTGGAGGCGGTCTCGTGACCGCCCCGGCGCACAGGCCCGGCGCCCCGCCGTGAGACCCCAACCTGACCGCAACCCCTTGAGAAGATTGACGCGCCGATTCGAGATCCGACCGGCGTCGCCGCTAACGCGTTGAAATCGTGGTGTTCGGTCAGAAAACGGCGGTCGTGACGCGAGGAGGCCGGGCGCCCGGCCTCCCCCGCCCCGCAGGCCCCGACTTCACAGCGACCGAGCGAGCCTTGCCGTGCCGCGCAGGCCCTTGATCACCAGGTCGCCGTTGACCAGGTCCCAGGTCGGGCTGCCGATCAGGGTCGACAAAAAGCCGATCTCGATCTGCATGACGTCTTTGGGACATTGCTTCTTGGTCAGGGCGAACGGACCGACCATCAGGTGCTGGTCCTTGACCGGATAGAGGGTCGCCGACCACGAGTTGCAGCCGGTGAAGCCGGAGCCGCGCAGGCTCCCGTCGATCTTAAGGCTGGCGTCCAGCCCCGACGGCACAGGCTTGCCGTTGAGCTCCTTCAGCGACCAGGTCTGGTCGAGCGGGAAGTTCTTCTGCAGCGGCGGCAGCGGCTTCGGCGTCTTGTCTTCTTCGTCCTGCGGCCCGGACGGCGGCCCGGCCAAAGCCGGAACGGCCATTGTCAGAGCGGCGGCGGCGAGAGCGGCGGCCAACAGAGACTTTAGCATGCGTTTCATAACCCTCGGAATCGGAGGCCCCGGCCTCCCTGGTTCGGCGCTATATCGAGCGGCCTTCAGCCGCGCAATCCGCGCCATGGCCGATGAGATTGTGTTTTTTGTGGCAGCCTCTGCGGCCCTTGAAAAATAAGGGATCCGACCCATCTCAAACATGCGGGGTCCATGACGGAACCGCAAGCGGCGAGCGCAGCCGATCGGGGCGCTTTCCGCCATATCGCTCAATGAGGATGTGTCCCATGCTGAACTATGATCTTTCCCCGTTCTATCGTTCCACCGTTGGATTCGACCGCCTGCTGTCGATGCTCGACAAGGCCGTCGGCGCCGAGCAGAACGCTCCGACCTATCCGCCCTACAACATCGAGCGGACCGGCGAGAACGCGTATCGGATTACGCTCGCCGTCGCCGGCTTCGGCGAGAAGGAGCTTTCGGTCGAAAGCCGTGAGAACACCCTGACCGTGCGCGGCTCGAAGGAGACCAGCGCCAAGGACGAGAAGCGCGACATGCTCTACCAGGGCATCGCCGCCCGCGCGTTCGAGCGCCGGTTCCAGCTCGCCGACCACGTCGTCGTGACCGGCGCGACCAGCGAGAACGGACTCCTGCACATCGACCTCGTCCGCGAAGTGCCCGAGGCCCAGAAGCCTCGGACCATCGCGATCAACGTCGGCAATTCCGCCAAGACGATCGAGGCCGCGCCCGAGAAGCAGGCCGCGTAACCTTAAGCTGACGAAGCCCTTCGAGGGGCGTCCGGAACGGCGCCCCTTTTTCTTTGCCTATCGCGCGCCGGAGAGGGCCGCGAGCCGGTCGATTTCGCTCGGCGCGGTCTCGAACGACGTCACCAGGCGGATGAGCGTCTCGCCCTCGCGCGGCGCGCGCTCCGCGGCGAGCGAGCGCGTGCTCCATTCGTAGAACTTGGCGCCGGCCTCCCGCCAGGCGGCGAGCGTGGCGTCGGGGACGACCAGGAACACCTCGTTCACTTGCGTCGGCCAGGCGATGCGAACGCCCGGCGCCGCGCACAGGCGCTCGCTCAGCCGCGTCGCGGCGGCGTTGGCGCGCTCCGCCAGCCGCAGCCACAGGCCGTCTGTCAGGTACGCTTCCATCTGCGCGCCGAGGAAGCGACCCTTCGACAGCGTGTGGCCGCCGCGCTTGCGCAGGTAGGGGAAGTTCGCCGCGAGGCTCTCGTCGAAGAACACCACCGCCTCGCAGGCGAGCGCGCCGTTCTTGGTCGCCCCGAACGACAGGGCGTCGATCCCGGCGCGCCAGGTCAGGTCGGCCGGCGAAACGCCGCTGGAGAGGAGCGCATTGGCGAAGCGCGCCCCGTCCATATGGGTCCGAACGCCCGCCGCGCGCGCGATCGCGCAAAGCTCCAAAATTTCGTCCCGGCCGTAGATCGTCCCGGCCTCGGTCGCCTGCGACAGCGACAGCGCGCCCGGCTGCGCCGATTTGACGAGCCCGCGGGGAAAACGCGTCAGGGTTTCGCGAAAGGCATCGGGCGTGAGCTTGCCCCCTTCCCCCGCGACGCCGACGAGCTTGGCGCCGCCAGCGAAGAATTCCGGCGCGCCGCACTCGTCGTCGTGGATATGCGCCTCCTCGTGGCAGAACACCGCCTCCCACGGCCGGATGAGCGCAGAGAGCGCCAGCGCGTTTGCGCCGGTCCCGGTCGCGACGAGGAAGGCTTCGACCTTCGTTTCGAAAACCTCGCTCAACATCGCCGTCGCCCGGGCGCTGTAATCGTCCGCGCCATAGGCCGGCGCGTTGACCCGCGACGACGCCGCAATCGCTTCGAGAATTTCCGGCGCGACGCCCGCGCCGTTGTCGCTGGCAAAGTTCATGGCAATCCCTTCGATCCCAAGCGATCACGTTGCCGCAATTTTCGGCGCCCTGGCAATCCGACCGCGCCGCTCCCGCCGCCGCCCGAAAAATCGCCTAACTCCCGCTTGTGTCGCCGGCGCATTTCTGGCAAGGTCCAGAATTAGGACAGTTTTGCTGACCATTTTGCGCGTCCGAGGCGAAGGCCTCGCCGCGACCGGATCTCAGGGGCCAAAGCGTTGTCGTATCGAACGACGAAAGCGGATAGAAGCAAATCCGACGCGTAACGCCTCCCGGCTGCGCGCGGCGCAGCCCTCGATGTCCACGCAACGCCTTCAAAATTTGGAATGACAGTTGCATAGAACTGGCGACTGTGCCCCCGGGAGCAGAACAATGAACGCCACATTCTCTGAGACGACCTCCGAGAACCGCACGGCTTCGTGCGACCTCCGCGTCGGCGCCGACCCCTTCGCTCCCCGCGCTCACGGCCTCTATGACCCGGCCAAGGAACACGATTCCTGCGGCGTCGGCTTCGTTGCCGACATGAAGAACCGCAAGTCGCACGCCATCCTCGAGAAGGGCCTTCAGATCCTGGTCAACCTCGACCACCGCGGCGCGGTGGGGGCCGATCCGACCTTGGGCGACGGTTGCGGCGTCCTGACCCAGATCCCGCACGGCTTTTTCGCGGCGGAATGCGAAAAGCTCGGCTTTACGCTACCCGAGCCGGGCCATTACGCCATCGGCCAATTCTTCATGCCGCGCGACGCCGCGGCGCGCGAGACCGTTTTCGAGACCGTGAACAAGGCCGCGGCTGGGGAAGGCCAGACCGTGCTCGGCTGGCGCGACGTGCCGGTCGACAGCTCCGTCCTCGGCGAGCGCGTCAAGGCGGTCGAGCCGGTGATGCGACAGATCTTCATCGGCCGCTCCCCCACCCTCGCCACGGAAGACGATTTCGAGCGCCGCCTCTTGATCATCCGCAAGGTCGTGTCGAACCGGCTCTACGGCGTCAAGGACCCGAAGCTCGCAGAATATTATCCGGTTTCGCTGTCGTGCCGCACGATCAATTACAAGGGCATGGTGCTCGTTCATCAGCTCGCGCCCTACTATCGCGACCTTCAGGATCCGCGCTACGAGACGGCGCTGGCGCTGGTGCATCAGCGTTTCGCCACCAACACCTTCCCGTCCTGGCGCCTGGCGCATCCTTATCGGATGGTGGCGCACAACGGCGAGATCAATACGCTGCGCGGCAACCTCAACTGGATGGCGGCGCGCCAGGCCAGCGTCGACTCCGATCTGTTCGGCAACGACATCCAGAAGCTGTGGCCGATCTCCTACGAAGGCCAGTCGGACACCGCCTGCTTCGACAATGCGCTCGAGTTCCTCCTGCGCGGCGGCTATTCGCTCAGCCACGCGATGATGATGCTGATCCCGGAAGCCTGGGCGGGCAATCCGCTCATGGACGAGGAGCGGCGGGCGTTTTACGAGTATCACGCTGCGCTCATGGAGCCGTGGGACGGCCCGGCGGCGGTCGCCTTCACCGACGGCCGCCAGATCGGCGCGACGCTCGACCGCAATGGCCTGAGGCCGGCGCGCTACTATGTGACCGACGACGACCTGGTCGTGCTTGCCTCGGAGATGGGCGTCCTCCCGGTTCCCGAGGAGAAGATCGTCGCCAAGTGGCGTTTGCAGCCCGGCAAGATGCTGCTCGTCGACCTCGTCGAGCACCGCATCGTCTCGGACGCCGAGATCAAGCAGACGCTGTCGCGCGCGCATCCTTACGCCGAGTGGCTGAAGAAGACGCAGATCGTGCTCGAGGACCTGAGCGCCGTCGAGCCGCGCGCCGCGCGCACCGACGTCTCTTTGCTCGACCGCCAGCAGGCGTTCGGCTACTCGCAGGAGGACCTGTCGTTCCTGCTTTCTCCGATGGCCACGACCGGCCAGGAGGCCGTCGGCTCGATGGGAACCGACACGCCCATTTCCGCGCTGTCGTCGAAGTCGAAGCTGCTCTACACCTATTTCAAGCAGAACTTCGCGCAGGTGACGAACCCTCCGATCGACCCGATCCGCGAGGAGCTCGTGATGAGCCTCGTCTCCTTCATCGGGCCGCGGCCGAACCTGCTCGACCTCGAAGGAACGGCGCGCCACAAGCGCCTCGAAGTCAGGCAGCCGATCCTGACCAACGAGGACCTCGAGAAGATCCGGTGCATCGGCCACCTCGAGGATTCCTTCGACACCAAGACGCTCGACATCACCTACACGGTGCAGCGCGGCGCCGAGGGCATGCGCGGGGCGTTGAACCGGCTCTGCGAACGCGCGGAAGCCGCGGTGCACGGCCGCTACAACATCATCATTCTCTCCGACCGGATGGCGGGGCCGGACCGGATTCCGATCCCGGCGCTTCTGGCGACGGCGGCCGTCCACCATCACCTGATCCGCAAGGGGCTGCGCACCTCCGTCGGCCTCGTGGTCGAGACGGGCGAGGCGCGCGAGATTCATCATTTCGCGTGTCTCGCCGGCTACGGCGCCGAGGCGATCAACCCCTATCTCGCCTTCGAAACGCTGACGGCGATGGCCAAGGACCTGCCGGAGCCGATCAGCGGCTACGAGGTGGTGAAGCGCTTCATCAAGTCGGTCGACAAGGGCCTGCTCAAGGTGATGTCCAAGATGGGCATCTCGACCTACCAGTCCTACTGCGGCGCGCAGATCTTCGACGCGGTCGGCCTGTCGCAAGCCTTTGTCGACGAGTTCTTCTTCGGCACCGCGACGAGGATCGAGGGCGCGGGCCTCAACGAGATCGCCGAGGAGACCGTCCGCCGCCATGCGGACGCGTTCGGCGCCTCCCCGGTCCTTCGCACGTCGCTCGAAGTCGGCGGCGAATACGCCTACCGGGTGCGCGGCGAAGCGCACAACTGGACGCCCGAAACGGTGTCGCTGTTGCAGCACGCTGTGCGCGGCAACGCGCGCGACCGCTATGACGCGTTCGTCAAGACGCTCAACGACCAGAACGCCCAGCTCCTGACCATCCGCGGGCTCTTCCGGATCAAGGCGGCCGAGGAGGATGGACGGCGGGCCGTTCCGCTCGAGGAGGTCGAACCGGCCGCCGAGATCGTCAAGCGGTTTGCAACCGGCGCGATGTCGTTCGGCTCGATCTCGCGCGAGGCGCACACCACGCTCGCGATCGCAATGAACCGCATCGGCGGCAAGTCGAACACGGGCGAGGGCGGCGAGGAGCCCGACCGCTTCAAGCGGCTGGCGAACGGCGACTCGATGCGCAGCGCGATCAAGCAGGTCGCGTCGGGCCGGTTCGGCGTCACGGCGGAATATCTCGCCAATTCCGACATGATGCAGATCAAGATGGCGCAGGGGGCCAAGCCCGGCGAAGGCGGTCAGCTGCCCGGCCACAAGGTCGACGCGGTGATCGCCAAGGTCCGCCATTCGACCCAGGGCGTCGGCCTCATCTCCCCGCCCCCGCACCACGACATTTATTCGATCGAGGACCTGAAGCAGCTCGTTTACGATCTCAAGAACGTGAATCCGGACGCGGACGTCTCGGTGAAGCTCGTGTCCGAGGTCGGGGTCGGCACGGTCGCGGCGGGCGTCGCCAAGTGCAAGGCCGATCACGTCACGATCTCGGGCTTCGAGGGCGGCACCGGCGCTTCGCCGCTGACCTCGATCAAGCACGCGGGCAGCCCTTGGGAGATCGGCCTCGCCGAGACTCACCAGACGCTCGTCATGAACGGCCTGCGCTCGCGCATCGCGGTGCAGGTCGACGGCGGCGTTCGCACCGGACGCGACGTCATTGTCGGCGCCCTGCTCGGCGCCGACGAATTCGGCTTCGCGACCGCGCCGCTGATCGCCGCCGGCTGCATCATGATGCGCAAGTGCCACCTCAACACCTGTCCGGTCGGCGTCGCGACCCAGGACCCTGTGCTGCGCAAGCGCTTCGTCGGCAAGCCCGAGCACGTGATCAACTACTTCTTCTTCGTCGCCGAAGAGGTGCGTCAGCTGATGGCCTCGCTCGGCTACCGCAAGTTCGACGAGATGATCGGCCAGCGGCAGATGCTCGATAAGGCCGAGCTGGTCGCCCACGCCAAGGCGCAGGGCCTCGACTTCTCGAAGCTGTTCTTGAAGCCGAACCCGTGGCCGGGCGATACGGTCTATCGCAGCATGGATCAGGACCACGAGATCGACCGCGTCCTCGACCGGCGCCTCATCGCTGAAACCGCGGACGCCATCGAGCGCGGCAAGCATGTCCGGCTCGACCTCGCCATCCGCAACTCGGACCGGTCGACCGGCGCCATGCTCTCGGGTCAGATCGCCAAGCGCTACGGTCATGCGGGCCTTCGTGACGAGGCGATCCACGTCAAGTTCAAGGGCACGGCCGGCCAGAGCTTCGGGGCCTTCCTCGCCAAGGGGGTGACGCTCGAACTCGAAGGCGAAGCCAACGACTACGTCGGCAAGGGCCTGTCGGGCGGACGCGTCGTGGTCTACCCGCCTCAGGAAGCCACGAAGATCGTCCCCGAGGAGTCGATCATCGTCGGCAACACCGTGCTTTACGGCGCGATTTCCGGCGAGTGCTATTTCCGCGGCGTGGCGGGCGAGCGCTTCGCCGTGCGCAACTCCGGCGCGGTCGCGGTCGTCGAGGGAGTCGGCGACCACGGCTGCGAGTACATGACGGGCGGCGTCGTCGTCGTCATCGGCTCGACCGGCCGCAATTTCGCGGCCGGCATGTCGGGCGGCATCGCCTATGTGCTCGACGAGGACGGGACCTTCGCCCAGCGCTGCAACCTTTCGATGGTCGAGCTCGAGCCCGTCGCCGCCGAAGAGGAGGTGATGCTCCGTCACCTGCACTCCGGAGGTGATCTCGCGGGGCACGGCCGGGTGGACGTGATGAGCGACATGAGCCGGTTCGACGGCGAACGCCTGCATCAGCTCATCGCCAATCACGCCCGGGCCACGGGATCGTCGCGCGCGCGGCACATCCTGGAGAACTGGGGCGACTATTTGCCGAAGTTCCGTAAGGTGATGCCGGTCGAATACCGGCGCGCGCTTGCGGAGCTTGCGGCGCAAAACGGACACGCGCTGCTCGCGGCGGGCGAATAGGGCGTGGCGTGGGTCAGCCAGACCCACGGGAAGAGTTGGTACGGTCGGGGCCGAGGACTGGTGGACCGCGCGAGGCGTGTCGCCGGTTCGCCGCCCTACCCCTGCGGGATGGGGGGAAGGAAGAGGCATGGGCAAGGTGACGGGTTTTCTCGAAATCGATCGTGCGGATCGGCGCTACGCGCCCGCCTCCGACCGCATCCGCCATTACCGCGAGTTCATCCTCCCCTTGAGCGAGGAGGCGACCCGCAACCAGGCGGCGCGCTGCATGAATTGCGGCATTCCCTATTGTCACAACGGCTGCCCGGTCAACAACCAGATCCCCGACTGGAACGACCTCGCCTATCGCGGCGACTGGGCGGAGGCCGCGCGCAATCTTCTGTCGACCAACAACTTCCCAGAATTCACCGGCCGCGTGTGCCCCGCGCCCTGCGAGGCGTCCTGCACGCTCAACATCCAGGACACGCCGGTGACGATCAAGACGATCGAATGCGCCATCATCGACCGCGCCTTCGCGGAAGGGTGGGTCAAGCCGGAGCCGCCGGCGCAAAAATCCGGCAAGTCGGTCGCCGTCGTCGGGTCCGGGCCCGCGGGCCTCGCCTGCGCCCAGCAACTCGCGCGAGCAGGCCACGATGTTCATGTCTATGAAAAGAACGCAAAGGCGGGCGGACTGCTTCGCTACGGCATTCCGGACTTCAAGCTCGAGAAGCGCCACGTCGACCGGCGCATCGAACAGATGGAGGCCGAGGGCGTCACATTCCATGCCAATGCTCATGTCGGCCAGACCGTCAGCGCGAAGGAGCTGATCGAGCGCCATGACGCGATCGCGCTCGCGGGCGGGGCCGAGGCCTCGCGCGACCTTCCCATTCCGGGCCGGGACCTCGCTGGCGTGCATTTCGCGATGGATTTTCTGCCGCAGCAGAATCGGCGCGTCTCGGGAGAGCCGCTGACCAGCAATCAGCCGATCTTGGCGGGCGGCAAGTCCGTCGTCGTGATCGGCGGCGGCGACACGGGCTCCGACTGCATCGGCACCTCGATCCGGCAGGGCGCGCTCAAGGTGACCCAGCTCGAAATTTTGCCGATGCCGCCCAAGAACGAGGACAAGATGCTGACGTGGCCGAACTGGCCGCTGAAGCTGAGAACCTCGTCCAGCCACGAGGAAGGCGCCGAGCGCGAATTCGCCGTGACGACCACCGCCTTCGAGGGCGAGAACGGCGCCGTGACGGGCTTGAAGTGCATGCGCGTCGACGACAAGCTGAAGCCGGTCCCGGGCACGGAGTTTTCCATCAAGGCCGATCTCGTCCTCTTGGCGATGGGCTTCGTCTCGCCGGTCCAGGAAGGCCTCATCGCCGAGCTCGGCGTCGCGCTCGACAAGCGCGGCAATGTCGCGGCCGACACGGTCGGCTATGCGACGTCGCTGCCAAAAGTGTTCGCGTGCGGCGACATGCGCCGGGGCCAGTCCCTCGTCGTCTGGGCGATCCGCGAAGGCCGCCAATGCGCCGCCGCGATCGACGAGGCGCTGATGGGCGCAACGGTTCTGCCGCGGTAACGGGGTCGCGCCGACCCCTGCCGCCCGACCTCATCGGTCGCCTGCGGCCGGTCCCGCCCCAAAGGAAAGCGGCAGATCGGCTAAGGATCGCTTCCCTCAGCGCTTGCGCAGCGAACAAATTATGGGCAACTGTCCATGCTGTCTCCAGCATGGATGGCCCGGCGCGACGTTCGGGCGCACTTCGAAGGCGAGCATGACGAGCGTTCGGCAGAGCCCATGAGTGATGAGGCGCGTGTCGTCCTTGTCTGGGACGTTCCCATCCGTCTGGTCCACTGGCTGATTGCGACGCTGGTGGCGGCCGCGTATGCGACGTGGCGGCTGAACTGGATGGTTTGGCACGGACGGATCGGCGACGCCTTGCTCGCTTTGCTGCTGTTCCGGCTGCTGTGGGGCTTCTTTGGCGGCGAGACCGCGCGATTTTCCCGCTTTCTCACGCCTCCGCAGGCGGCCGTTCAGCATCTCAGATACGTGCTTCTCCGAGAGCCCGACCGCCAAGTGGGGCATAACCCGGCGGGCGGTTGGATGGCGCTGTTTCTGCTCGCGCTGCTTCTCGCCGAGACGCTGTCCGGACTTTACGTCGCCAACGATATCGCCGATGTCGGACCGTTGACCGCGATGATCCCCGCAGGCGTCGCCGACGCAATCGAAGCCTCGCACGCGATCGTCTGGGAGGTGCTGTTAGCGGCGATCCTCCTCCATGTGCTGGCGATCTTCGGCTATGCGGCGGTCAAGGGACAAAACCTGCTGCTGCCGATGATCACCGGGACGAAGGTTCTGCCGGAAAGCGTGCCCGCGCCGCGCATCGCGAGCCCGACGAGGGCAGCCGTCCTTTTTGCCGGCAGCGCCGCGGCTGCGGTCATTCTCGCCAATCTCATGTAGTTCCGATCAGCCTTTGGGAGGAATCACTTGCCCGCGGATTTCGCCCGCCGGATAGGACTTGGTGTGCACGTTTATATACCATACGCCTGAGGAGAATTGCTGGGCCTGTTCAGGAGTGAGCGTGGCGCTGCCGGTTATCGGGTTTGCGGGAGGACTCCCCTGCACGGAGAGCCAGATCAAAGCCGGCCCATTCTCGCCTTGCTTGGCTGGACCATGGAAATGAGCCATCGTGGTCGGGCTCGACAGTCCGCTATAGGGGATCTTCCAAGTGACGACCCGGGTTGCCGGGTCATAGGTCAGGTCGGCCGTTCCCGCGCCCCCTGTGTCGACCGGCGGCACGCATTGCGCCCCGGAGAGCGAAACCTGAAACGAAACGGGCGCCGCCTGGATGACCGACGGCCCGGCGAAACCGAGAACGATTGCAAAAGGAATGACGACTCGCTGAAATTTGGCGCCGCTCATCTTTTCCTCCTTCAGGCGTGGCCCAAATGGGATCGCTTTGGGCCATTGTAGCTTCATAATCGCACAATTTTATCTCAAATCGACAGCCCTTTACTGGCTGGCTGAGTATGTGATGATGCCAACGAGCCGGAAAGGGAGACGCGTGCGGTCCGACGTCGCTTTGGCAAGGGTCTGCGCGATTTTTGTGGCCTCTTCCGGCTGACTGCGCGGCAGCCCGTCAATGAGCCGGAATTGGCAAGAGAAAGGTGGCTAAAGGTCGATGCCCAATGTGTCGATCCGCGCACGGCTGATCTTCCTTTCGGTCCTGCTGCTTGCGATCCTCGTCGTCTCCTCCGCGCTTCTGATCCGGGAGCTTGCGCGGGACTCCCGGAGCCTTGCCGAGGAGGCGACGCTGGTCTCGGTTGTCAGGAGCGCCAATTCGGCCAGCAAGCACTTTGGCGATTTGAAGTATTGGGTGATCGACTCGGCGGTCACCCAGCTTGCTCGCTCTCAGCAGGCGGCGGCGGCGGCCAAGGCGGGGCTCGACTCCGATCTGACGGCGATCTCCGCAGTCGATCCGGCGGTCGTCGCCGCCATCGAACGCGAAGTCGACGCCATGGCCGATCTGGCGAGGCAGGCCGGCGTCGCCTACTCGAGCGACGATAGCGCCGCCGGCAACGCCCTGCTGGAACAGACCAAGAGCCACATTCTCGATATCGATGACGCGATCGACAAGATCGTGGACCGGGTCGAGCAGCAGGCCGTGGCCCGGCGCGACGCGTCGACGCTCCAGGCCGAGCTCGCCGTCAAGCTCGCGATCGTCGGCGGAATCGGCGCGCTCGTGCTCGCATTGCTCTTCACTGCGCTGACCGTGCGCTCGATCACCGTCCCGCTGAAGCAGCTGGAGCGATGCATGGCGTCGATCACACGCGGCGAACTCGACGTCGCGATGCCGCCGACCGGCGTCTCCGAGATCGTGGCGATGACCGGCACGCTCGGGATGTTGCGCGATAGCCTGATCGAGAGGGACCGCCTCGAGCAAGAGCGACGGCGCGCAGAATTGGAGATCCGCGCCGCGCGCGACGCCGCCGAGGCGGCGCTGCACGAGCTGAAGGCGGCCCAGGCGAATTTGATTCAGGCTGAAAAGATGGCGTCGCTCGGCCAGCTCACCGCCGGGATCGCCCACGAAATCAAGAACCCGCTCAATTTCGTCAACAATTTTGCCGGCCTTTCGATCGGGCTGCTGGACGAACTGAAGGCTGCGGCCGCGTCCGCCTTCGAAGCGCTCGCCCCGCATCAACGCCGCGAAGTCGCCGAGGTGACGGAGATGCTGACCGGCAATCTGGAACGGATCGTCCAGCACGGCAAACGCGCCGACAATATCGTCCGGAGCATGCTGGCGCATTCCCGCAGCGGCGGCGGCGACCGGCAGAGCGTCAACCTCAATACTCTGGTCGAGGAGTCGCTCAATCTCGCGTATCATGGCGCCCGAGCCCAGGATCAGGATTTCAACATCGCTCTGGATCGGGAATACGGCGCGGACATCGCGCCGCTCAAGCTCGTGCCGCAAGACATGACGCGCGTGTTTCTCAACCTCATTGGCAACGGATTCTACGCCGCGAACCAGCGCCGCCGGACAGTAAACGACGGGGCGTTCAGACCCGTGCTGACTGTGACCACGCGCGATCTGGGCGAGGCGGTCGAGGTGAGGGTGCGCGACAACGGCTTCGGCATTCCCGACGACATCCGGGACAAGCTCTTCCAGCCGTTCTTCACCACGAAGCCGCCCGGCGAAGGCACCGGGCTCGGGTTGTCGATCAGCTACGAGATCGTCACCAAGGAGCACGGCGGGACGATCAAGGTCGCCAGCGAAGTTGGAGCCTTCACCGAATTCGTCGTAAGTTTGCCACGCTGCTTCCCGGCCAGAGGGGCAGCGGATTCTTCGGCGGCGAGCGGAGAGTCATGACCGTAAGCATCTTGATTGTCGACGACGAACCCGACGTCGCCGTGTTGTTTCGGCAGCAATTTCGACGCGAGGCGCGAGAGGGGGCCTATGTCCTGCACTTTGCTCTCTCGGCCTCGGAAGCGCTGGAGCGTCTCGCAACCGACATCGAGCCGCAATTGATCGTTATTCTGTCGGACATCAACATGCCGGGGATGGACGGGCTGGCGCTGCTGCGCGAGATCAAGACGCGTCGGCCCGACTTGGCGGTCATCATGCTCACCGCCTATGGCGACGAGGAACGGCGCCGCCGCGCGGCCGAATATGGAGCCGTCGAATTCCTCACAAAGCCGGTCGACTTTGATTTCCTGAAGGAGCGACTGCGCCAGCTGCCCGCCCGACTGACCTGAGGGTGTCCCCGTGATCGCTTCAACAAAGATCCTTGCGGTCGACGACGAACCCGATTTCGAGTTTCTGATCACGCAGCGTTTTCGCCCTCAGATCCGTGAGGGAGAATTCGCATTCCGCTTCGCCCATCATGGCGAGGAGGCGTTGTCCGCCCTCGATGCCGAACCGGATATCGACCTCATTCTGCTCGATATCAACATGCCGGTGATGGATGGGCTCACTCTGCTGAGCGAGCTGCACGAGCGGCAGTCCGCGGTGCGCGCGATCATCGTCTCGGCTTATGGCGACATGGCCAATCTGCGCACGGCGATGAATCGCGGCGCCTTTGATTTCGTCACCAAGCCCCTGGACCTGAGCGATCTCGAGATCACGGTCCGCAAGGCGCTGGCGAACATCGCCAAGCTGCGCGAAATGGATCGGGTGCGCCAGGAAGCCGAGCGGGCGCGCAACAATCTGTCCCGGTACTTTTCTCCGAACATCGTCGAGTTGCTGGCCGCACAGGATGAGCCGCTCGGCGCGGTCCGCCGGGAAACGGTTGGCGTTCTGTTTGCTGACATTGTCGGCTTCACCCAAATGGCCGAGACCATGCCCCCGGAGGCGGTCATGGCGATGTTGCGCGAATTCCACGCGCGGATGACCGCACAAATCTTTGCCTGTGGCGGAACGGTCGACAAATACATCGGCGATGCGATCGTCGCTGTGTTCGGCGTTCCGAGCGCGAGCTCCAAAGACGCCGCCAACGCGCTCGCCTGCGCCGAAAAGATGATTGAGGCGCTCGAGCGTTGGAATGACGAGCGCGAGCGTGCGGCGGCGGATCGCCTCGCGATGGGCATCGGCATCCATTACGGGCCGGCTGTTCTCGGCGATGTCGGCAGCGAATACAGCATGTCGTTCACGGTGATCGGCGACACCGTCAACACGGCCGCCCGATTGCAGACGCTGACGCGCACCCTGGGAACGCCGCTGGTGGTTGGCGACACGCTGGTCTCGGCCGTCAAAACATCCTGTCCCGACATCGCGTCTGAAATCACGGCGCAATTGGAGGACCAGGGCGAGCACAGCCTGCGAGGTCGGGCCGGCCCCGTACGGATTTGGACGCGCAAGATGAACGGTTCGAACAGCGGTTCCCGTCAACCATAGCGGGATTCCGCGCCCTTCCGAAAATCGTTTGACCGAATCAGCGGGATCGATTCCAGTCGCCTGGTGAAG
>Ga0074046_10001642_pt1 | contig 19966 bp, 18 predicted proteins | sample BogForMeECP23OM3_FD_94441 | JGI IMG/M metagenome (GOLD analysis project Ga0074046, IMG submission 94441) | Bog forest soil microbial communities from Calvert Island, British Columbia, Canada - Bog Forest MetaG ECP23OM3 | ecosystem: Environmental > Terrestrial > Soil > Wetlands ... | reverse complement strand
TTTAGCATCACCGCCGCAAGGCGTTCTAATCCTGCTCCGGTATCAATCGACGGCTTGGGCAGCGGATTCAGTTTCCCGCTGGCATCGCGGTCAAACTGCATAAACACCAGATTCCAAATCTCCACGAACCGCCCGCAGTCACAAGTAAACGCGCAATCCGCATGTCCCTGATCCGACGCTGCCACGCCCATGTCGTAATGAATCTCGCTGCACGGCCCGCAGGGCCCGGTGTCGCCCATCTGCCAGAAATTATCTTTCGCGCCCAATTCAAAGATGCGTTCTTTCGGCACACCCTGCGCCGCCCACAGGTCATAAGCCTCGGCGTCGCGCTGTAATCCGCCTTCGCCGTTAAAGACAGTCACATAAAGCTTGTCCTTGTCGATCCCAAACCACTGCGGCGAAGTAATCAGCTCCCACGCGTAAGCAATCGCATCCTTCTTGAAATAGTCGCCAAACGAAAAGTTCCCCAGCATCTCAAAAAACGTGTGATGCCGGTTGGTGAACCCCACGTTCTCCAGATCGTTGTGCTTGCCCCCCGCGCGCACGCACTTCTGCGACGTCGTCGCCCGCGAATAGTCGCGCTTCTCGAGACCGAGAAACACGTCCTTGAACTGATTCATCCCCGCGTTAGTAAACAGCAGCGTCGGATCATTGGCCGGGACGAGTGACGACGAATGCACCTCCTTGTGCCCCTTGTGCACAAAGAAGTCCAGAAATTTACGGCGGATTTCAGACCCTGTCGGCATAAAAACTCAATTCTAAACGAAATACAAAAAGCACAGAGGACACGGGACTCACAGAGGCCGCTTCTTGATCCCCTGTGCGTCTCGGTGTCCTCTGTGGCGGATGGTGCTTCGACTATTTTGCCGGGTCGGCCGGCGTCGGATCCGCGGGCTTCTCCGTGCCTTTCTTCACTTCGTGTCCCACGCCGGTCACGCCCTTCTTCACCGTGGTGCCGGTTTTCTCGGCAGCCTTCCCGGTATCTTTCGCGACTACCTCAGTGCCCTTCGCCGTGTCTTTCGCCGCTACCTTAGTGCCCTTGGCCGTATCTTTCGCCGCCACCTCAGTGCCTTTTGCGGTATCTTTCGCCACTACCTTGGCACCTTTCCCGGTGTCCTCGGCTGCGACCTTGGTGGCGTGGCCCGTCTTCTTAACCACGGTCTTGGTTGCATCCTCCACATCGGTACCGGCGGACTTCTTTTCCGGGGTGTTCGAATCCTGGCCCACGGCTAATGACATGCTCATACAAAGTAATGCCCCAAGAATTGCTGCCCATTTCACTTTCATAACGCTTCTCCTATAGGTTGTAGATGGGGTTGATTTTGAAGTATGCAACATCCGCCCCGCAGCGCAAATCCGCGCGCTCAAAATTGAGATGCATAATCCCGGGCCCAGGATTCCTATCCACACTTCCACTGTGGCGTGCCGCGGAAGCCCTCAGGAAGATTCCCCTTCCAGCGCACTTAGGGTTTCGTCGTCAACATCCCACTTCTTCAGGATGGTGAAAATCGTCTTCGTCCCGAACCCCGCCCGCGCCAGCTGTCGAAATATCCGCGCGGTCTGCTTCTGATCCTTAGGTTTCTCCAGCCGCTTCTTGCGCAGAAATTCCCGCGCCTGCCTCTCGTCGCTCACGCCCTCGTACGCGGCTTCCACGGCCTTCTCGATTACCGACCCATGCACCCCGCGCGTCTTCAACTCCGTGATCACGCGCGTCCGCCCCAGTTTCTGATTGTCGCGCCGCAGCGAAGAATAGTACGCCGCATACTGCGAGTCGTTCAGATATCCCCGATCTTTCAGCCGCCGGATCACCAGCTCTACCAGCGTCTGCCCATATTCCGAGTCGGCCTCTTCGATCCGCGCCCGCATCAGCCGCTTCAGTTCGGCAACCGTCCGCATGCGCCGCGCCAGCGCCCCCACGGCGTATTCGTACAACTCATCCTCAGAATAGTTCTTCCGCTTGGGACGCGAGAACGACATACCCTAACGATAACGCAAATCAGCATGCCGTACCGGAATGCTCTCCGCAAAAAGAAAAAAGGGCGCGTTATGCACGCGCCCATCCAAGGAGACAACCCACGACGAAAACTCCGTTCTACCTTCCCCCAAACCCTGCCGACTGCATCGACTGCCGCGAAAGGTCGGCTGTCGACGCAATGCCCGCCATGCGCAGCTTGAAGTCGTCGGCGTTGGACGCGTTCTCCACCGCCGTCTCGTAGTTCACCAGCCCCGCCTGGAATAAATCCCACAGCGACTGGTCAAAGGTCTGCATGCCATACTGCGACGTGCCCGCCGAGATCGCGTCGCGAATCGACCGCGTTTTTTCCGGCACCAGCACGCACTCGCGAATGTAAGCCGTATTGATCATCACTTCCACGGCCGGCACGCGCCCGTCGCCGTCGCAGCGCCGCACCAGGCGTTGGCTGACGATTGCCCGCAGCACGGCCGCCAGCTGCATGCGAATCTGTTTCTGCTCCGGTGGCGGAAAAATCGAAATCACGCGGTTAATGGTTTCCACCGCGTCCAGCGTGTGCAGGGTCGAGAACACCATGTGGCCCGTTTCAGCCGCGTGCAGCGCGGTCGAAATCGTTTCCAGATCGCGCATTTCGCCCACTAGAATCACGTCCGGATCCTGACGCAGAGATGCACGCAGCGCCGCCCCGAACGATGGCGTGTCCACGCCCACCTCGCGCTGGTTCACGTATCCCTTCTTGTCGCGATGTAGGAATTCGATCGGGTCTTCAATCGTTACGATATGTTCCGCGCGCGATGAGTTCACGCGATCCACCATGGCCGCCAGCGTCGTCGATTTACCCGAACCCGTAACCCCCGTCACCAGGATCAGCCCGCGCGGCATGTCGCAAATCTGCTCCACCACCTTGGGCAGAAACAATTCGTCCAGCGCGCGAATCTTGGTCGGAATGACTCTGAGCACCAGCCCCACGTTCCCGCGCTGTTGGAAAATGTTCACACGGAACCGTCCCAGGCCGGCCACGCCGTACGCCATATCAATTTCCGTGGTCTCTTTGAACTTCTGCTTCTGCCGCGCCGACATCATGCTGAACGCCATGTTCAGCATGTCTTCTGCGCTGATGCGCGCCTGATCGGTCAACGGCACCAGCTCACCGTCAATGCGCAGGTGAGGATAGTTTCCCACCTTCAAGTGCAAGTCGCTGGCTCGCCGTTCCGTCGCTATCCGAAGCAGATCATCAATATTCATGCGGAGTGGTCCCCTGGGGAAACATCGCCCTGACGCTCTTCACATCATCGCCCGAATCGTGACCTTCCCCAAGATGACCTTAGTAATAGCCTCTCGCCTGGCGGCGGGACACAGCCTTAAGTTCCGTGGGCGGCGAGGAATCTGACAACCGTCCTATCCCTCCCAGAGGCCGTCCGATTCGTGTTGTATACTCACTTGCCAATCCTGCAATCGAATAAATGAAGAACCAAAACTAATGGATCAAGCAAGCCCCGATTGAACTAAAGTCAGCAATGCCATCTTCTGGTCAGACCCTTAATTCACGGTGGCCTGTGGTCGTAACCGGCCTTCTGGCCCTGATCGCCGTCGTTCGGATCATTTCCACGTACTCCCTGACCTCGCAAGCGTTTGACGAACCGTGTCACGTCGCCGCGGCCATCGAACTGCTCGACCGGCACACCTACACCCTCGATCCCATCCATCCGCCGCTGTCGCGGATTGCCATCGGGTTGCCGCTCTACCTCGCGGGGGAACGCTACCCCAATCTGTCTCGCACCGATCACGACATCACCTACAACGATGTCGGCGATGCGATCCTCTACGACTCGGGACATTACCTGCGCAACCTGAAGCTGGCGCGCTTGGGCGTGCTGCCATTTTTTTTCCTGGCCACGGCGATCGTGTTCCTATGGTCGCGCCGCGAGTATGGCGACTTTGCCGGCGTAATGTCCGCCGCGCTGTTCACGACCCTGCCCAACGTACTGGCGTTTTCGAGCGTTGCCTACACCGACATCGTGGCGGGTTCCACCCAGCTCGCGCTGTTTTTTGCTTTCGTCGGCTGGCTCGACAAGCCGACGAACCGTTCCGCTCTCTGGCTGGGTTTTGCGGCGGGGCTGGCGCTGGCGTCGAAAGCGACGACAGTAATTTTCTTCCCCGCTGCGGCGGTTGCGATCGTTCTCGGCAAGTGGGCCTGCACCCGCACCATCGTCGGCGAGAATGCCGCGCCCCGGCAAATCGCGCGCCAGATCGCGATCGCGGCCGCTCTCGCCATCGCCACCGTTTGGGCCACCTACGGCTTTGCCGTGCAGCATGTGCGGGAAGGGATGAACCTGCCGCCGACCATCCCGGCGTTCCGCTACTTCCCAGCGCCGCTGGCGCGAGCGGGCCGCTGGCTCGTCGCGAGTGATCCACTGATCCCTGCTCCCGCCTTGATCAAAGGCGTCGCCGACGCCTGGGTGCTGAACAAGGCAAAGCCCGCGGCGTATCTCCTGGGGCACATCAAGGATGGCGGTTGGTGGTTCTTCTTCCTGCTCGGTGTGGCCGTGAAGTCGCCGCTGCCGTTTCTAATTCTCGCCGCTGTGGGCGTAACGTCGCTGATAAAGTTTGATGCTTCGCGGCGATGGCGCGCCATGGCTCCAGCGTTGGCCGCGCTGGCTGTTTTCCTGGTCACCATGCCGGTCAAATACAACGCCGGCGTTCGCCATGTGATGGTGGTGTTCCCGTTGCTTGCGATCATGGCCGGCTGCGGATGCTCTTATCTCTGGCATCTGCACGAGGGAGCACGGCTTCGCAGTCCGGCGCGCGTGCCCTTGGGGCGCCTGACAATGGCGCGCGTCGCAATGATCGCGTTGCTCTGCTGGCAGGGTGTTTCGACCGTGCGGGCCAGCAGTGACTTTCTGGCCTATTTCAACGAACTGGCGGGCAGTGATCCCAGCAAAGTCATGGTCGCGGGATGCGATCTCGACTGCGGCCAGGACCTGTTCCGCTTGTCCCGCGAATTTCAAGCCAGGCACGTCTCGCATGCCACTCTGGCGATCTGGACCAGCGCGGATCCAACCCAGATGCAGTTGCCGCAGTTTGTCGTTCCCCAGGCTTACCGCCCGGTAACCGGATGGTTCGCGATTAGCCTGCGAGCCTTACGCTTCGGCGATTCATTTCATACGACGTATCCTCCCGGAGCATTCGACTGGTTGCAAGCCTATCAACCGGTTGGGCGCGTGGGAAAAACCATCTTGCTCTATGACATCCCGGAGTCGACGGAAGGTGACGGCCGCGCTCCGACACGCTAGCCCGTTCGCAGCGCCAGGCTTTTGATCTCGCTGGCATTACCAACAGTGTGGGTGCCCCGTCCTTCGCGCACTTTGCGAAGGGCGGGAGTCGGGAATGCCTGCGCGACGCCGGCCGATTACGCCGCCGAAGCTCGAAACGAAATCCCCGCCCAGCCCTCATTCACCCGCACCGGCCCGGCATCGTCCAAAAGGTAGAACCGATAGCTGCTCCAGCGCCATTGCTCCGGCGAACTCACCAAACCTCGCTTCACCGGATTGCGGTGCATATACCTGAGCTTCTCCACCCGCTTCTTTGTCGTCCATACATTGAAGTTGTAGAAACGAGACTGCCAGAAGGGTGTACGCAGAGTCGCGTCTGCAAACAGGCGGCGCTGGCGTGGGTCCGCACGCCGCTTCTTCGGCAGCAGGCGCGAGCCGTCCGCTGTTTTAGGACTTGCATCACCGTGGATGGAGTTCCCGCCTCGGGCTCGGTGGTAATGAGCAGGTGGATGTGCTCCGGCATGACAACGTATCCCACAACTACAAAACGATAGCGTTGGCGGTCTGTTCCAGTATTGACAGGAAGCAGTCGCAGCTGCGCGCCGTGCGCAGAAAAGGCAATCGCCGGTAACACGAACAGGTGATAAAGTGCAGGTGAGTGCGATGCAGGCCGCTGGGCAATGACAAAACCCATCGTACAGGCAGCACCGTACCCGCCCTTGCCAAGAACGCAAGGACGGGGCACCCACAGTTCCGGAACGGGAAGGAAACACATGGGAGCCCGGGCCACCCGCCCCGAATCGTGACCTTCCCCAAGATGACCTAAGTAATGTCCGTTTGATCGGAGAAGGGACACCGCTCAAGCGGCCTATTGGCTTGTAACTCGACCAAAGTGTTTATGCAATCGGACGATAGGAGCTCAAACCCCGGTAAGCGGGTTGATGAGTGTAATGGGGATTTATCGTCAGTTGTCCTGGCGAGATCGTCATGGGTCGGCTCTCATGTAGAACTTGTGCTGGTCTTCATGGGTGATCCGAAATCCGCGCTTCTCGTAAAAATGGCGGGCGGGATTTATCTTTACAACCGCCAACGTCATGGCTTTTGATTGATCAGCGGCGCTCCTCAAGAGTGTGTCCAGAACTTTCGTCCCGACGCCGCGCCCTTGCATCATGGGCATCACATAGAAGGAACCGAGGTTGGTCGTCCTGTCTTCAACTTGCTCTTGAATCCAACCCACATTCCTGTCCGTCGGCGGTGATGATCCTTACTTCGTCAACTTTAAAGAATCCGGCAAAGTTCCGCTCCTCCCGCGCCTGATCCCAGCCGAAAAGGCGTTCGATCATTTCACGCATGGTCTCGAAATAGACGCTGCGGGCGAAGACGAAATCTTCGCTGCACGCTGTTCGAAGCGCAATCTTCACTATTCGCGGCCCCTCTGGGATTTTGCACTTTTTGAAAAGAGGCGGGCAAGGTCATTGAGTGTAATGGGGATGTTACAACAGTTATCCTGACCTGCTAGACTCGCGGAATCCGGTTCTTGGCAGGAGGCGGGTGGCCCAGTTTTCCCTTCTCGTTCTGGAACGCTGGGTGCCCCGTCCTTGCGTTCTTGGCAAGGGCGGGTAGCGATGCTGCCGACACAACGTTTGCCCGCTCCGCACAAAACCCTTTTGGGCATGCGTTCGTGGTTCCCGCCCTTCGCCAACTGCGCGAAGGACGGGGCACCCACGGTGTTGGTAATACCAGCGAAATCAGAAACCTGGGCCACCGCCCCAACAGAATGCTCCCACCCAGACGATCACCAAATAATCCATCGTTCCCACTCCATATAACGTACCTCGCGCAGTCTATGCCTGCCGACTTGCTAAGCGAGCAGATCCCGCCGCCACGCTCTCTGCCCCGACCTTCGCTCCCTCGGCGTGCCACTTCCGCGCCAGCCCTTCCAGTTGCGCCAGCACCTTCTCAATATCCTTCATGCGCTCGGTGATGCCATAGGTCACGGCCGGTGGAATCGTCGGCTTGTAATGCCGGTACACGAATCCCTGATCCTCCAGCGTGCGCAGCCGCTCGGTCAGCACGCGCGAAGAAATTCCGGCCACGTTTTTGCGCAGCACGCCGAACCGCATCGGCCCGTTCGCGCTCAGCGACCACAGGATGTGCAGCGTCCACGGCCGGGTCAGCAGTTCCAGTAATCCGCCGATCGCGCACGGGGATGGAGTTTCCTTCGATCTCTTCATAGTATCGTCCTGATACTAGGTTACTCTAAAGTGCCTACTATGAAAAGAGCTTATACTTATTATTTGTAACCAAGAGGGCAGCACTTTCATCTGAACAATTGTCGTAACCAAAGAGGAGCGCACTCATCTGAACGATGTAGGAGCGACTTAATTCCTTAAAGAATTTCCCAGGAGACAAATTATGGCAACAGCTTCCGCGTACCCCAACCGTCCCCAATCTCTAACCCAGGCTCCCGCCATCACGGGGCCGGTGGTCCTGCTGGGCCGCCTGTTTTTCGCGCTGATTTTTTTGGTCGCTGGCCCGAACGATTTCGCCAGCAAGACGATCGCCTTCGCCGCGTCGCAGGGCGTGCCGCTGGCTTCGATCGCCGTGCCGCTTTCTGGCGTCATCTCCATTCTCGGTGCACTCTTGGTCCTGCTCGGCTACCGCGCCAAGCTCGGCGCATGGCTCATCGCACTGTTCCTGGTCGGCGTCACGCCCATGCTGCATAACTTCTGGGCGGTCACTGACCCCATGATGCGCCAGATGCAGATGATCAACTTCATGAAGAACATGTCCATGCTGGGCGGCGCGCTGCTCATTACGCAGCTGGGCCCCGGACCATGGAGTCTGGACGCGCGCAAGAAGTAACCGCCAGATTTCAGCAGGTACTGTTCGATTCTCGGTTCGCTTAACATAATCACAAAGGAGAAACCATGTCCGATCCAACCATTCAGGTTCTGCCCAAAGGTCCCTACCTGGTCGCGGGAAAAGTCACAGTCCTCGACGCCAGCGGCAACAAGATCGAAGCCGGAGAGAAATTCGCCCTCTGCCGTTGCGGCGCTTCCACCAACAAACCGTTCTGCGATGGAGCCCATTCCAAAGTCGGTTTCGAGGCAGCCGCGGCCGCCGTCCCCGGCAGCGCCGAGTAGTCCGAACCAGCCAAGGACGCTCACTGCAAAGCTGGCCTGAAAGCGCCTTCCCCCAAAAAGAAAAGCCGCCCGTACACTGGGCGGCTCTCTTTATTTGTTGCGGCTCTACGCAGCGGTTTCTTCTGATGTGGGCATCTGGAACGGTTCATCGTAGCTGCCGCCATAAATCGAGGGCACCTTCGATCCCATCGGCCGCAGATAGGTCGCCAACTCGCCGCGGTGATGGATGCTGTGGTTGTTCAGGAATCCCAGATAGAAAACCGCAGGCATATTGAACACGCCGTAGAAGTTGACGGGCGTGAGCAACTGCTCGGCCGACATCGCTTCCACACGCGCGACACCGCGCTTTACGTGCTCGTCGTACCAGGCCACCACTTCGGCCGTGGTCTGGGGCTTGTGCTCCGGTACGTCCATTTTGAAATTCAGGTCGGCAATGCCATCCAGAAACTGGATGTCAGTGTTGGCCAGATGCCACGCGAGTTCTTTCGCGGTGCGGGCCTTCGGATCGGGACGGTAGTCCGACTTCGCGTCGGGGATGGCAGCAATCACTTTCTTGGTGACTTCTGCTTCATTCTTGAAGCCGTCGAGCATGACCGCTCGCAGGCCGAGGACAAATTCAGGAGTTGGTTGCTGGGACATTGTGTTCTCCTTCGGTAAGGGTGTTATGTTTTTTCCGGGCTAGAACGGACCAAGAGGGGCGCATGCGCGCCCCTCTCATGATGCGAGTTTGCACTCGAACGAGCCTGAATTATACGCCGACCGGCTGCTTGCTGGCGACCGGAACCGGCGTGAGCCAGCCGTGCCGGTCGCTCTTCTCGCCGCGCACGATGGCGTAAAACTCTTTCTGCAGCGCCTTGGTGATGGGCCCAACCACGCCCTTACCCACTTTGATTTTGTCGACCGAGCGAATCGAGGTGACTTCCGCGGCCGTGCCGGTGAAGAAGGCCTCGTCGGCGATGTAGAGCATTTCGCGCGGGATCATCTGCTCGACGATGGGGATGCCCAGGTCGCGGGCAATCTGCAGCACCGAGTCACGGGTGATTCCGGGCAGCACCGAGTTGCCCAGCGGCGCGGTGATCAGCTTGTCGTGATGCACCAGGAACAGGTTCTCGCCCGAGCCTTCGCTGACGAAACCGCTGGCGTCAAGCGCAATGCCTTCCACGTAGCCGTTGACGATGGCTTCCATCTTGATGAGCTGCGAGTTCATGTAGTTGGCGCCGGCCTTGGCCATGGCGGGCAGGGTGTTGGGCGCCAAGCGCGTCCAGGAAGATACACACACGTCGCAGCCCTCGCTCTCGCCGCCGCTCAAATATTTTCCCCATGGATAGTTGATGATGTAGACCTCGGTCGGCGAGTTGAAGGGGTTCACGCCGGGCTCGCCGTATCCGCGCAGCACAATCGGGCGCACGTAGCAGGGCCACGCGCCGTTGTGGCCGACGGTGTCGAGCATGCCCTTGATCAGTTGCTCGCGGGTGAAGTCCACGTCGATGCGGTAGACCTTGGCGGAATCGAGCAGGCGCTGCATGTGCTCGACGGCCCGGAAGATGGCGGGGCCAGTGGGCAGGTCGTAGCAGCGGATGCCTTCGAAGACCGAAGAGCCGTAGTGGATGACGTGCGACATCACGTGGATGGTGGCGTCGTCCCAGTTAATGAGCTTGCCGTTGTGCCAGATCTTGTCGGTCTTTTGGATTGCCATGCGGACTCCTTGGAAGTGGCTGCGTTACTGAACAATTATATCCGAGGCGTGTATGGGGACGGCCTTGTGGAGGGCTTGTGTGGGGACGGGTCTCTGACCCGTCCGGGCGGCCCAGGGGTATCGGGCCGCGGAGGGGTCGCCGGGGCTAGGGAATGTTCCTGCAGGAACATAACTGCGATTTTGAAGAAATGTTCCTGCAGGAACATATTATGCACAATAATGTATGTACATATAATAATGTACATTGATAAATAGCGTGGATTGTTGGGGTTGCGGGCTGCCGAAATATCGGCAGTCTGCCGACAGGGCGACAGGAGGAGAAAAAGGGGCGTCCGAGGTGCATCGTTTTGAGACGAAAGGCGGAAGTCAGAATCCCCGGCTCATAAAGGTAGGCTGTGTTGAAAAGGCCGGTTGCCTGCGTGAGCGGGCCTCGCAGAAAGTGTGGAAAGGTGTTCGCAGAGCCGATCGACAATCAGCAGTTTGCGTTCCTCGGAGAGCGTCTGAATCGTGCTTGGGGTAACTTTCTCTCCTCCTACCCGTGAAACCAGCTTGGCGTTGAACGCTAGGGCCAAAGCGAGGCTGTCCTGCCCTTTTCTAGACTCAATAGCCTCGAGCTGGGCCGCCCGAAACTTCATGCGGTACCCTACTCTATGTCTGCTCGAGAAAAAAGGGTCATGGCTCCGCCGCGCCATGACCCCCTCATAGACGCGTCCTTTTTACATCTGTGGGGGAGGGGATGCCAAGGGGGTTTGTGGGGAGGGTTCTCGGGGGCTGAAGCCCGGTTCTGGTTGGGGGGCTTACGCGGCGCTGAAGCGCCGCTCTTCCACGGTTGCGCCGGCGCGATTTTTTGCTCGCGATGACAAATCAAAATCAAAACCTGCGGCCCGATACTTCCGGGCCGCCTGGACGGACGAATGCGTCCGTCCCTACACGATCTATCGATCTCCTACGCGAGCTTTGCTAGTTTCCTGGCGTCAGTGCGGCTTGCGTTGTCGCTACGGGGAGTTCGTCGCCGCGAAAGTATTTAGGATCTTTGGGGGCGTCTTTGGAATTCTGATCCTGCTTGAAATTCGCCGACTTCATTTCGGGCATGGCTGCGTAGGGCTTGGAGTAGTCGTTGGCGGCGTTCCAGAATAAGAATCCGATGCCGCCTTTGGCTTTGGCGGTTTCGACTTGAATTTTTATGTATTCGGGGGAATAGGTTTTCGTGCGCCAGTGGAAGGCTTGCAGCCAGGGGCGGATTACGACTCCGGAGCCTTTTGTGATTAATTCGAAGCGGTCCATGGACTCGCCGATGAAGTGGGCGGGCTCGTCGCCGGGGTGGGGGATGTTGTCCATGCCGAAGAAGTGACTGGGATAGATCATGGGGCTGAGCACGTCGCAGTAGTGGGCCATGCCGACGATGTCTTGTCCGGTGTGGGCGAGGTCGACCTGGCGCTGCCAGGCCATCACGCCGAAGACGTCGAGGCTTAGCAGGACGCCGGTGGGGTGGAGTTCGGCGTAGGCTTTTTTCAGGAAGGCGGAGATGACGTCGGTGCGCTGGGGGCCGCGGGGGGCGTGGCAGGCGGCTTTTCCGTCGTCCCTACGGGACTTGGTTCCGTTTTTGGCGGCTACCCGGCGCTGAAGCGCCGGGCTATTGTCGGGCGTCCCTACGGGACTTGTCGTGGCGGAGCCGGAGGTGGCTTCGGAGGCTGTGCCTGGGCCGCTCGGCTTCGCCGTGGCGGGACGGACGAATGCGTCCGTCGCCACATGAGCGGAGGCGGCGTCGGCGCATGGATCTGGCGCGGGTTCGGGTTGATCTTTCTGATAGACGAAGTGGGCGTCTTTTTGGTCGCCTTCGGCGGGGAATCTTACGTAGTCGAACTGGATTTCGTCTGCGCCGAGCTGGGCTACGTGTTTGGCCAGGGCGATGTTATAGTCCTGGACCTGGGGCTGGCTGGGATCGGTCCAGACCAGCTTGCCGTTTTCGCGCCACGCCGTTTTATTCTTTCTTGACTGGACGGCGAGTTCGGGATGGGCAACCACCAGGCGCTCGTCGCGGAAAATGGCGATTCTCGCGATGGCGTGCATGTTTTGCTGGTGCAGGAAGTGGACGAACTTGGGCACGTCGTGAATGTAAACTTTGTGGTCGCCGAGCAGCGGGTGCTCGAAGGGAATGTTGACGCTGCCGTCGGAGTCTTTAATGTCGAATACGACGGCGTTGCCGCCGACTTCACGCCAATGCTTGATGATGCGGATGCCGTGGTCGCTGGCGGCCATGAGGCCGGTCAGGTAGACGGCGCGGACTTCGAAGTCCTTGGGGACGGGGATGGTCTTCTCGGTGATGGGCGCAGCCAGGATGCCGGGGATGATAATTTGTTCGTTGGCTTTGAGAATGTTGGAGGGACCGGATTTATGATTGACGGCGCGGATGGCGTCGGCCAGTTCAGATGAGGTCAGATAAGAAGTCTTGCCCAGATAACGGTGGGCGATGGTGGGGATGGCTTCTCCTCTGTTAGCGGTGTAGAGTTCGGTGCCGGGGGCCGCGACCAGCTTGGGCTGGGGAAGGTCGGGCTTGGCTGTGGTGTCGCTGGTGCTGACGACCGGGGTGCTCACGGCGTGCAGTTGCGCTCCCGGGCTGGCCGGGGATGCGGACACGGGTTTCGCGGTCTGGGCTTCGGCGGTGAAGCTGGAGGAAGCGTTCGGCGCGATGCGCCATGCGGCAGCGGCGAAAAAGAGACAGGAAACTGCAGTGACGAGGCGAACTGACGTAAGGCGCAAATTTCCTCCGCGAAAACCTACCCGTTGCGATACTAGCCGGGCGCTGTTAGGTGTCGCTAGTTACGTGGGGAGTAACACGGTTGGTCGGGACGAGTTGCGAGTACCGAGTACCGAGTCGCGAGTGCCGAGCAGCTCCGGGCTTGGACTTTAGATGCTGCCGGAGCGGTGCCAGGTTCCGCTCGGCTTCGCCCCTTCGACAAGCTCAGGGCAGGCTTTCGCGGGACGGACGAATGCGTCCGTCGCCACACGAGCCTCTATCCGACGCGAGCTGGGATGGGTTGCTCGGAACTCGGGACTCGCTCGCTATTCGGGACTGGGGGGTTGGCGGTACAGGTTCCTTCCTTGATGGTGCAAAGTATTTCTCTTTGGGGTGGTGCGGTTTGAGGATGGGTCGGTGGGAATCGGGGTGGGTTGGCGGTAAACCTTGGCAGATGTGGGATTTGCAGCCGCTGAGGAGTATGCTGGCGGCGTGGCCAGCGGGTTGCTTATTCCCTTGGGAAGGTCGAACGAGAACGATCCTATGAGAACAAACCTGGCAACAGTGCTTGATCCGAACCGTCGCAGCAACGATGCTGGAGAGTTTGATGCGGCGCTGCGCCGCCGCATTGTGGGGCAGGACGCCGCTGTTGAAAAAGTAGTTGAAATCTATCAGATGTTTCTGGCGGGGCTGAATGCCCCGGGGCGTCCGGTGGGGAACCTGCTGTTTCTGGGGCCCACGGGATCGGGCAAGACGCGAGTTGTGGAGGCCATGGCCGAGGCTTTGTTTGGGGATGCGCGGGCCTGCATCAAGATTGATTGCGCGGAGTTCCAGCATTCGCACGAGATTGCCAAATTGATTGGTTCGCCTCCGGGATATCTGGGACATCGGGAGACGCATCCGCTGCTGACGCAGGAAGCGTTGAATCAGTGGTTTACGGAGAAGCTGAAGCTCTCGATCCTGCTGTTTGACGAGATCGAGAAGGCGTCGGACTCGCTGTGGCAGTTGCTGCTCGGGATTCTGGACAAGGCTACGCTGACCCTGGGCGACAACCGGCGGGTGGATTTGTCGCAGTGCATCATTATTCTGACCTCGAACCTGGGCGCGGGCGAGATGACGAACCTGGTGGATGGCGGGTTCGGCTTCGCGCCGAAGGCGGTCGAAGTGGATGAGGCGTTCGACGACAAGATTCAGCGCACGGCGGTCGAAGCGGCGCGGCGCAAGTTTACGCCGGAGTTCATGAACCGGATCGACAAATCGGTGGTGTTCAAGACGCTGCGCGACGAGCATCTGGCGCAGATTCTGGACATTGAACTGGGGATGGTGCAGCAGCGCGTGCTGATGGCCGCGGGCACGAACCAGTTCGTATTCAACTGCACGCCGGCGGTGAAACAGTATTTGCTGAAGGAAGGCACGGACCCGCGGTACGGGGCGCGGCATCTGAAGCGGGCGATTGAGCGCAATCTGGTTTTCCCGCTGGCCAATCTGGTGGCGACGGGACAGGTGAAGCTGGGAGATTTCGTGCGCGTCGACATGGCTTCGGAAAATCAGATGATCTTCGTCAAGGAAGCCGAGAATAGCCTGGCGCCCGTGTTGCTGGAACGGTACGGGGCGGCGGCCGCAAGCCAGCCTGTCGCGCGAGTGGCACGGACGGCGGTGAACAATCGCCGCGGCGGCGATTTCGGGGCCACACCGTCGCCGTCGGTGGCCGAGAGCAAGTAAGGTTTTAGTTGGGTTTTTCGATTTGTAGGTAGGTACCTCTCGCTTGACCGCATCTCGCGAGTTGGAATCACTGAATGGCGCCGGAAAATTCCCGGCGCCTTTTTTGTTGGGGCTCAGATGGGGTGGGTGCTATAACGATCGAGTTCGCCGCCATTAATTTTGTTTGATCTTATACGAATCGATCAGGTGCGATGAAGAAGATCGGGTTTGTCGCCGCAGTGATACTGTTCGCCTTAGTGATTTTGTCCACTCGCTACTACATGGTGGACTTGCCGGTCTATCACTTTTTTGGCGGCGGCGACGGGCCCGACCCTCCGGCCTTACACCTGCGCGGGGAATTCGTGGAAAGCAATCTGGGCGCGGCCGAGGGGCCTTCCGGATCGCTGACCGTGCGCATGATTGCACAGCAGTTTGTTTTCGTGCCGCAGTGCGTTGAAGTGCCCGCAGGGGTTCCCGTCACGTTCCGGATGACCAGTGCCGACGTAGTGCACATGCTGAGCTTCCTGGGCACGGACTACGGCCTGAAGGTTGTGCCTGGGGCAGTGACCGAAGCGACCTTTACTTTTGCCCAGCCGGGCACATTCAAGATTCCCTGCCACGAGTTCTGCGGTGCCGGCCATTATGCGATGAGAGGCCAGCTGAAAGTGGTCCCGCGCGAACAGTTTGCGTCGTTGCTTCCGGGCGAAAGGCGGACCTGTGAGCTGCGCTAGTGGGGTGCACGTGCGAATCGCGGCGTGGTTGGGAACGCTGGTGGTTTTGTGTGCGAGTACTCTGCTGTTGGCGGGAAGGGATTCCTCCGCACAGTCCTCTGCAAAACCAGCCTCTGCGAAACCAGTTTCGGCAGAACCAGTTTCCGCAAAACCGGCTTCCGCAACCCCGGCGAATTCCGGGCCTCCGGTTCGCATCCCTTCGAATGTGGCCTGGACCGAAGAGACTCTGAAGATTGTCTCCGATGGAGACGCCTTTCGCGGGCTACTGCTGGCGCGGCGCTGCAATCATTGTCATGGCGAAGAAGGATTCAGCCCGGTTGCCGCCTTCCCCAACCTGGCGGGCATGGACCGGTTGTCGTTCTGGAAACAGATGCAGGATTTTCAGTCCGGAAAGCGCGGTTCGCCGGTGATGGAGCCCATTGCCCAGGGACTTTCTGAGCGGGACTCGGCCGACTTGGCCGCTTATTTCGCGATGCTGCCGACTGCGAATGATGCGCAGGACAACCGGGCGTTTCCGCAGGCGATGCGTGATCCGGCCCGGACCTCGATGGCCATCCGCCTGATTGTTTTCGGAGATGGCGAGCGGGGCATTCCACCCTGCCAGTCGTGCCACGGTCCGGTGAGTTATGTGAAGGGAGCTCCGCCGCTCGCTACCCAGAATGGCGACTATCTGGAACAGCAACTCGAGTACTTCTCGAATGGCGTCCGGAGCAATGACATTAATGTGCGCATGCGCAGCATTGCCAGACAGCTTACTGCGGAGGAGAAGACGGCAGTCTCGGCATACTACGGCGCCGGACTGGGCCCGGGAGTCAACTAAAAGCTTCTCGCGATCGTTCCAGAGTTGGACTGCAATACGTATCCCTGCTCACAGACCTGCGCTGGTTGCTGTGTTACGGTTCGCGTTCACAGCTGGACAGGATCGGTGAGGAGGGAAGCCATGTTGAGTCTGCTTTTGGTCGTGTGTGTCATCCTGCAGTTTCATTATCATGATGCGATTCCGTGGTACATCTGGGTGGTGGCAGCGATCGCGCAGTGTGTTGCGTTTGGCGAACCTGCCATGAGAGCGGCTTCGAAAAAGAGCTAAGCGGGGAATAGAGGCTGGCGCGATTGTGCGCCCGGCTGCCTCGGAATTGGGATTCGATATACTCCACTCCAGCCGCATCGAGTTGCGGAGCGAGTGGGTTTTCATGAAGAAGAAATCTCAGCGGTGGTCGGACTTTCTGAGCACTGCCTATCCCACTGCGTCGAGTCCGTATTGGCGGACCCTGCCGCTTCGGCGCATGATCAGCCTTCTCGCTGGAGTTTTCTTCTCGGCGGGAGTCGTCGGTTTTGCTTTCGATCTGCTGCAACTTCCCTTGCCGCGTCTAGGTTGGGGTTTCTTCTGGCCTTTCATTTTGGGCACGGCGGCGGTGGGCGTGCTCGTCACGAAAATAAAGAGAGTTCCTTTTCTTTTGTTCGGTATCGTCGCGCTGATCTGGGTGGTCGGAGGGCTGTCGGGTTTTGGCTGGTACGGACTGGGCTGGTTGTTCTACCCGACCGCGATTGTTTGGGCGCCATCGCCGATCCCGCACGCAATGAGGATGCGAATCCTGTTTGACGCCATCGGCGTCTGGGTGGGGGTGACGTTGGGCTTTCGGCTGTTGCTATCCTTCGTCACGACCGAAGGTGTGGCTGCCACGCGGATGCAGACCGAACTGTCTCTTGCCCACGGCATTCAGGCCACCCTGGTGCCCACGCTTTCTTTCGAGACTGCGAGATTCGAAGTTTATGGCAAGTCCGTTCCGAGTACGGAAATGGGCGGCGATTTGATCGACGTCGTCGAGAGCGAGGGAAGTCTGCTGGCCTACGTTGCTGATATTTCCGGTCATGGTCTTCCCGCGGGTCAACTCATGGGGATGCTGAAGGCTGCGCTCCGGGTATCGCTCCAGTTCCATCAAGAACCTGTGGCCTTGCTCGAAAGCGCAGACCGCGTGCTGCCTTCGGTCAAGGAACCGGACATGTACGCTACCATCGCGCTGCTGTATTTCGACGGGTCGGCTGAAGCCGAGTATGCTCTGGCGGGGCATGTGCCCATCCTGCACTATCGCCATGGCAGCGGCGACACGGCCCGGCTCTCCATGGAGCAGTTTCCGCTGGGGCTGATTCCCGGAGGGCATTATGCGAGCCAGCGCGTCAGTTATGCGCCGCGTGACCTGTTTCTGCTGCTCACCGACGGCATCACGGAAGTCGTCAACGAGCGCGACGAAGAGTTTGGCCTGGACAGAGTGGAAGGGCTGCTGAGGCAAAACGCAGAACAACCTCTGCCGCAGATTTGGGAACTGGTCATGGGAGAGGTAAGGCAGTGCGGTGAACAACAAGATGACCAGAGTCTGTTGCTGTTCCGCGTCCGCTAGCACAGAAACTAGATCGCCGTCAGGCGTGTAACTGGCGACAACAAGCCTATTACGGGCAGCACGCCAGGCACCCAATCGGTAAGACCGGTGCTGGTTTTGCCCTGCACCCAGCAGACGGTGCGGCGACCGGACAGCCAGCTTAGTAATATTTGGGCCGGTTGGCCGACCCTGCGTTTCTTCCTCTTGAATGAGCCCCGGGGCGTGACCTTCGTAATCGTGAGTGGTCGTTACCGCATTGCTGCTGCCGGAGCGCGCTCCTAGAATCGGTGCAGGGTTTACTCCGCCTGATTCCGCATGCTTGAGATCACAAAACGACCGGACCGAGCCGAGATAGGGAAGCGCGTGGAGCGCGCGGAGAAGCTTTTGCAAAAAGGCAAGACAGCAGAGGCCCTCGAAGAATATCTCCTTGTATTGCGGGACGATGGGGACAACGATGTGGTCCGGCAGTTGGCGGCCGATCTGTGCCTGTCGCTGGGCCGCAACCCTGACGCGGTCCGGCTGCTGGGCGATCTGTTCGAGCGTCAGGTGAATGCCGGAGACGCGACGCGGGCCAGCCTGACTTACAAGAAGCTGGCGCGGCATGGAAGTCCGACGTGGCAGCAGAAATTCCGATTCGGCCAACTGCTGGAGGGCTCCAATAAGAAGCTGGCGGTCGGCACCTATGAAGCGGCGCTCTCGGATGTGGTAAAACTCGGCAAGAAGCAGGAAGCAGCTGAGATCCTGGACCGCATTGTCACGCTGGAGCCGAACCGGGCCAACTTGCAGCGTGTGGCCGAGCTGGCGTCAGAGCGGGGAGATCACACGGCGGCTGCGCTGGCGTTTCAGCAAGTGGCGCAGTTGGCCGCGGCCGAGGGCGGCGATGCGGCGCAGTGGTACGAGCGCGCTTACCAGGAGGATGCTTCCGATCAGGGCATTGCTCTGGCCTACGGCAAGACTTTGCTGGCGCAGGGACAGGCCGGCGCGGCCATCTTCGTTCTTGAATCGCAAATGAACTCCGGGCAGGTTACGGCGGGGTTGCGCGAAGCCTATGCCGATGCGCTGCTGGCGGCGGGCCGCAATGCCGAGGCCGAGCCGCTGGTGTGGCAACTGTTTGAACAGAATCCGGGGCGGGTGCAGCAGGTGATCTCGCTGATCGGGAGCCTGCTCGATAGCGAGCAGGATGAAGCCGCGGTGGCGCTGGCCCGCAAGCTGGAACAATTCCAGCGGCGGCGCGGGGAACGCCGGCAGTTCATCGCCATCATGGAAGACATCACGGCCGCGCGCCGCGCGTCGTCGCCGATGCTGGAGTTTCTCAGCGAACTCTATAACGCCTCCAATCGCGAAAACGACTACTGCCAGACGCTGCTGAAGTTGTTCGATCTGTATTGCAGTACGGGCGAATTTGCCAAGGCCGCCGAATGTCTGGATCGCGCCGCCGAAGTCGATCCTTATGAAGCCGGCCACCTGAAGCGGCTGGATATGCTGAAGGGGAAAGTGGAAGAGGCGCGCTTCAAGGCAATCTCCTCGCGATTTTCTCCGACCAAAAAGGTGATCGAAGAACCGGCGATTGAAGACAGCCGCACGCTGGGGGCGTCGACGCTGCAGGATCTGATGCTGCAGGCGGAAATCCTGGTGCAGTACGGGATGCGGAACAAGGCGGTCGAGCGGCTGCAGAGAATTCAGGAATTGTTTCCGCGCGAAGAAGAACAAAACGAAGATCTGCAGCGCTTGTATTTGTCGGCGGGCGTAACTCCGCGGTATGCGGGATCGGCGCCTTTGCCTCCGGTGGCTGCGGCGGCTCCTGCTCCCGCGGTGGCGCCAGCGCCCGATCAGGCCACGGATGTGCGGGCGTTTACCCGGGTGGCGGAGATTTCGCGCAAGTTGTATCACCAGGGCACAGCCCCGGCCGTGCTCAGCACTGCGGTGCGGGAGATTGGAACGCATTGGGAAGCGACGCGCTGCATTGCGGCGATGGGCAAGGCCGGCTCGTCTGCCACTGCGATGGAAGAGTTCTGCATCGAGGGCTACAAGAAGGCGAGTCATTCGGCGATTGCCGAACTGGTTGCGAGCCTGCAGAAAGCGGTCGACGGGCAAGAGCCGCTGGCCATTGAAGACGCGCCCAAGGCGGTGGCGTTGCAGGGCGCGCGCAAGGCGTTGACCGAGCTGGGCGCGGCGACATTGCTGGCCATTCCGCTTAGCGACGGCGAAGAGATTGTCGGTATGCTGGTGCTGGTGCACAGCCGGCCGCGGGCCTGGCAGCAGTCCGACATGGTGGTGCTGAAAACTCTGTCGGAGCAAATGGTAATTGCGCTGAATAACGCCGGGTTGCGCCGGCT
>Ga0074046_10001640_pt1 | contig 19974 bp, 19 predicted proteins | sample BogForMeECP23OM3_FD_94441 | JGI IMG/M metagenome (GOLD analysis project Ga0074046, IMG submission 94441) | Bog forest soil microbial communities from Calvert Island, British Columbia, Canada - Bog Forest MetaG ECP23OM3 | ecosystem: Environmental > Terrestrial > Soil > Wetlands ... | reverse complement strand
TCCTTCGATATTGCGCAGCACGTAACCATTCAGCTTGAACTCGCGACCGAAGGAGTTGAGTTCTGGAAACTGAGTGTGGCATGCGTTGCACGGGAGATGGGTCTGGCGAGCGAAGCTCGGGACCGCACGGCCGGGTCCGGCGTACAGCAACAAAACCGACGCGAGCAAGCCGGCGGCGAAGCAACCCCTGACGGTCACGAGTGTCCTCCTTCTCAACCTCGGCGGGTCGATGCACGCCGAGCAAGCCGCCCATCCCAGGGTCCACCGCAGGGGAGCTGCGTGACCCGATGACTCGATCGAGATGTCGTACCTCGATAGGTGTCTGTGGAATGTCAACTGGGCGACAGAGGAAACTCAAAAGACCAAGTAGATCAATCAGACTCTTGAGCCGAGCTCGCGATCGGGATGCAGTTTGTCGTGCGTCGAAAAGAAAGCGCAGATCCGTCGACGAAACCGCAACGGAATGGTGTCTTTCTGAGACACGGCAACCGGCCACGATCGGATCAACTGCGTTCCCAACGGCATCTCCAGGCCCTGCGCACCACCGCTACCTCGACTTTCATCATCGAGCCCGTTGCAAAAGGTCTTCAGCGCGGCGCATACTGGCGCTCCATGGCAGCTCGCTCTGAAGCAATCGCTGAGAGGGTAGGTCTGTGTTCAAGTCGAAGGCGTGTGTGTCGAGCAGCGCAGTTCTGCCGTCACGCCTACCGCTTCCGGGACGTAGTGAAAACCACAGCCCTCGGGCAGTCACTTTTGAGCCCACACCGCATACGAGCAAAGATTGTCGCCCGGCAGACATTTTCGAGACGCAGGTTCGCGATAGAGGATCCCTCATGCGCCTCTGTGTAGGTTTGGCCCTGCTCGTCAGCCTCGTTTTGTCGCTGCCCGCCAGCGCTGTGGACGAGGCGCGGGGCAAGCAGCTCTTTCTGGTCTGCTCTGCTTGCCATGGCCCCGATGGCGGTGGAAACCCCCAGATCCAGGCACCCTCGATCGCCGGCCTCGATGAGTGGTATATGGTGCGGCAGCTCAATACGTTCCGGGCCGGCAAGCGCGGGAATCACTTCGATGACCCGAGCGGAGCGCGGATGCGATCCATCGCGCAGACGATCAACGGCGAGGACAGCGTGAGAGAACTCGCCGCCTACATCGCATACCTGCCACCGGTGAAGCCCGCGCCTATGCTCACCGGCGGTGATCCCGAACGTGGCGCGAACCTGTTTGTGGCTTGCGTCGCGTGCCACGGCCTAAACGGGGACGGCAACCGGAACCTCGCGTTGCCGGCGATCAACCACCAGGCGGACTGGTACCTCCTCACGCAGCTCAAGCACTTCAAGGCTGGGATCCGCGGGGGAACGCCGGGGGACAATGCAGGTGCTTCGATGCGGGCCATGGCGGGGACTCTCGCAGACGAGCAGGCCATGCTCGACGTGGTCGCCTACATCACGACGCTCTCCCCGGGCGGAGGGATGTCGTCTGCGTATTAGCGAAGACGTATGCGTCTGCGGCGTCAGGCACCTTGGGCGAGGTACGAATTCGCAGCCTGGCGGGCTCCGTCAGCGAGAAAACACCGGGAGACCGCGCGCGAACGGTGCAGCGCCGTTCGGATCATAGCCCGAAGCAGGCGCCTTGATACGCCATAGCGGTTCCCAGCAATCGTGCTTCTCGAGCAGCTCCGTTGCGCTCGCACGCGCATCTCCGGGCAGCGCTTCAAAGTGTCCCCGCAGCTGCTCGAGACACCAGACCCGGTAGCGCGAAACCGGGAGTTCGCGATAACGGGTGCCCTGGATCGTGACGTCGAAGCGCCGCAGGCGCGCTTTCCATGCTTCGGCGTTCGCGCAGAGATAGGGCAGGTAGGCCTCGCCGACCTCGCGGAGGAGCGGGCTCCACGCCGCCGGGATTCCAATCGCCAGCGCCCCTTGCGTGCGCGAGCCACGCGCCTCCCACACGCGACCGAGCCACACAAAGACGTGCGGAGCGCGTTCGAGCATGATGGCGCCCGGCGTGGGGTCGAGGCCGAAGTGGCGGAACATCGACGCGAAGAAGCCAAAGTCAGCGAGCGTGGGCCGCTCGCCGAGCAGAAAAGGCCGACTTGCAAAGATCGCATCGAGCCCTTCAAGGCTACGCAGGTAGATGCTCTCAACGTGCGCCCGCGTATCCGGTCCGATGCCGTCGCCGCGCACGTAGCGTCGGAGCTGTCGCTGGCGGATGCCCCAGCGCTTGAGCCAGCCGGGCAAGGGGACCCGCGGCATCATCTCGTCGACGATACGGCGCGAGAGCAGCAGCGCGTCACTCCGATGACTCCAGCGGTAGTGGAGCGCCGGCCGCCAAAGCCACTCATCGGCGTAGTCCTCGAGCAGCCTACTCGTGAAGGCTTGCAGTGGATCGCCGGGGATCACGGGGGGCTCGGGATGCTGAGACTCGAGCCAAGCGATCATCGGCGTGGTGTCGGTCATCCAGCGGCCGTCGGGCAATCGGGCCGCGGGCATCTGGGTCGTGCCGGTAGAGCGGCCGACCTTCGCCCGCTCGAGCGGGGTCATCGGGATCCGCTGGTAGGCGATCTCCTTGTAGCGGAGGTACGCCTCGAACTTGCCCGTGAAGTAGGAGATCGCCGATCCATACACTTGAATCGGTCCTGCGGCCTCGCTCTTGCTCACCCTCAAGCTGCCCTCCCGCACGAGCCCGCGAGAAAAGGCCGCATACCGCCTGGCAGGACGGCCTCGAGCTGCGAGCGTGCTCGCCCGGGCAGGGGGTCCCACTCTTCGAGGAGATCGCGCCAGACCCGCACCTGGAACGTTTTGGCGACGCTGCGAAACGGCCGGCCGAGCAGTTCGCCCTCGTAGAGCGCCCGCCCGGCGTTGAAGGCCGCCTCGTTGAAGCGTGTCTCACCGCGAGCCCGGTGTCGCTCCCACGCCGCATGGTTCTGCCGCATCAGCGGGACGAAGGTCGCGGCGACCCACGCGAAGAGGGGTCCATGCGCCGCGTCGAGTGCGAGCTGGCCGTCAAGACGGCTTCCGGAGAGTTCGCCTCGTGCGATGCGCTCCACCCATCCATGCACCCCCGGCGCCAGGCGCTGTAGTCGCGCGTCGGCACTCGGATCCGTGCGGTTCATTCCGAGCTGACCATACACGCTCGCATCGGCGAGCGTGAAGCGTTCGCCGAACAAGAAAGGCTGTCTCCTCAGCAGTGGCTCAAGTGCGGCTACGAGGAGTGCGTATGCGTCGTCGAGCAGGGCGTGCGTCGGAGGGAAGCCCGTACGCTGGGGCGGTCGTAATTGTGCGGGGAGATCGAGCAGGTTGGCTTCGTCTGGCGCCACGCTGAAGAGATAGGGGAGGCGGCGGGTCTGGCGCGCGGGGAAGGCGCGGCCGAGCACGGACGCAAGGGGGCCGAGCAGCGGCCGCATCTCTCGCGCGAGCCGCGCGCCGGCGTCGTTGTCACGGGCGGCCACTACCCAACGATTGTGATGCGCGAGGTAGAGGCCAAACTCGTCGAGTGCTTCGTCGACAAGTCGCACGGCGAAGCGCAGCGCAGCGTCGTCGGAGGGCAACAAGGGGGACCTCTGCGTGTATCCCCGCGCATCCAGCCAGACGCCGATCGCGGAGGAGTCGTAGAGATTCTCCTCACCCGGCCCGAACAGGAACGGGACGAGTGGGAACTCGTCGAGCGCGTCCTTCGGCGGCCAAGTGAGGGGCAGCCGACCGCGGAGCAGCTGCGTCCGACGCCGTGCGAAGCGCAGCCCCTCGGCGAAGCGTCCCTCTGCCGGGAGCCAGCGGTACGGCAGCCCCGCGAAGCGGAGCATTGCCTCGACTTTCAATGCAAACGGGGAGAGCGTCGAGCCCCAGAGGATCCAAGGTGCCTCGATCCCCTCCGGCCCCATCCTCAGAGCGGGCCGGCCGTCGTGGCGACGAGCCACTGCCCTTCGAGTCCGGCCGCGCGGTGCGCGCCAATCTCGCGCACGCGCGGGTCGTTCACGATCTCGACGAAGACGCGGCGCGACGGGTACTCGACCAGCGCCACGGCGTCGAAGGGTGTATCGCTCGCGCCGATCACGAACGAGTCGACACGACCCATCCACAGGAAGCGGCCGCCGCGCTCTTCGACAATGCGGCGCATCGGTTCGCCGTAGCGACGGTATGCCTCCATGCCAGAGGCGCCTTCGTCCGGCGCGCCGGCGCGCTCCTTGAACCGAAGCAGGTTCACCATCACGACCGGCGTGTCGGAGGGTCCCCGGAGGAGCTCCCGGATCTGCTCAGGGGTCGGATACTGTGCGATTACCACGCGTTCCTCCTACTCGGCGGGCAGCTCTCGAGTGTTGGCGTCCGCGCGCGTGCCTCGCAGCGAGAAGCCGAGCGCAAGCGCAAGCACGGGCAGGGTTGCAAGCACGCCGTATTTTCCCGGCGCCGGCACCCCGAGCGGTTTATGGATCCAGAGGATCCAGGCCGCGAGCGCGTGCAGGGTGGTCTGGAGTAACAGCAGCAGCGGGACAAAGGCGCGGTAGCGCAGCGCGACGAGCAGGTCCAGCAGCCCCCAAACAATCTGGTTCGCGCCCATCACGGCGAAGAGCATCACGATCACGTCAGCGCCGCGCGTCAAGTCGATGCCGGCGATCCGTCCCGCACCTCCGTCGGGCGCAAAAAGGTGGATACTGCCGCGCACAAGGTCGAGCAGGCCAAGCCCCGCCAGAACGAGGCCTGCGAGCCGGGCGCTACGACCCTCCACGCGGGCCGGCGGGGGCAGGAGCCCGGTCCAGACCGCAATCGCACTCATGACGCGCCTCCTGTTGTAGCGGCACACACTATGCCAAAATAAAGCTCCTGGCAGCGCACGGGGAGGGATCAATGCGACGAGGGATCCTCTATGTGCTCGGAGCAGGGGTCGTGCTCGCGTTGGTGGCTGCGGTCGCGGTCCGGGTGCCCGCCGTGCAGGACCGGATCATTCGCGCCGCGATCGAACGCTTGGTCACCTCGCAACACGAGGAGCTCTTCCGCGACGATGCGCTGCGCGTGCTGCTCTGTGGCACCGCGTCGCCCATCCCCCATCCGTCTCGAGCCAAAGCATGCGTCGCGGTGTTTGCGGGCGGCCGCTTCTGGATCGTCGACACCGGACCCGGATCGTGGAACCGCATGGCGCTCCTGCGTATCGACGGCAGCCGCATCGGCGGTATCCTGCTTACTCACTTCCACTCCGATCACATCGGTGATCTCGGCGAGTTCAATCTGAATACGTGGGTGGCGGGCCGACCGGGTCCACTCCCCGTCTTTGGCCCTCCGGGTGTCGAACGCGTGGTCGCGGGCTTCGACGAGGCGTACGCGCTCGATACGCAGTACCGAATCACCCACCACGGCGCCGATTTTCTCCCCCCTGCCGCAGGACACCTGGAGGCGCATCCGGTCGCAGGTCCGGCCGACGGTGCCGGACCGCAAGTCGTTCTCGAGGAGAACGGACTCCGGATCACCGCTTTCGCCGTCCACCACGATCCAGTGAAACCTGCCTATGGCTACCGCTTCGACTATGGCGGCCGCTCGGTCGTGGTGAGCGGCGACACCACCAAGGATGAAGGGCTGATCCAGGCGGCTCGCGGCGCCGACGTGCTTGTGCACGAGGCGCAGGCCAATCATCTCGTCGCGATGATCGGTGAAGCCGCTGCGAACGCCGGCCGGCCGCGCCTCGCGAAGATCATGCACGACATCCCTTCGTACCACAGCTCGCCCGTGCAGGCGGCCGAGGTCGCCAACGAGGCAGGTGTGAAGCTCCTCGTGCTCTATCACCTGACGCCGCCGCCGACGCAGCGCATCGTGGAATGGGTCTTCACGCGCGGCGTCTCGCAGGTGCGTCCCACAGGCTGGCTGCTCGCCGACGACGGCCTGCTGGTCGAGCTGCCGCTCGATTCGCCCCGCGTCATCACGCGGCAGCTTGAATGATGCGAATCGAGTTCCGCGGGGAAGTACGCTTCCCAATGTGAGGCTGAGCCGCAGCGCCTAGCCCGCAGTGCAGCCAACACGAGAGGGAGATCAATGCGTTTACCGCTTAGAATCGGGACACTCCTTCTTGGGGTCTCCTTCGCATTCCTGGGACTCCTCTGGATTGCGGATCCAGCGCGCGCCGCGGCGGCTCTCGGCATGTCGCTCCTCGACGGTGTCGCGCGCAGCACCCAGATCGGTGACCTGAGCGCGCTCTTCCTCACGGCGGGCGCAACGATCCTTGTGGGTGCGCTACCCGGCCGCGCACGTCTGCTCTACGTACCGATGGGCCTGTTCGGCGTCGCAGCGCTCGCGCGAACGCTTGCGTGGGTCCTGCACGGAGCTGCCTTCGCCGCGGGATTCATCTCGCTCGAGCTCGCGCTGGCCGCACTCTTGCTTGTCGCCGCGCGCCAGCTTGGCGAGAGCCGCTAAAGCTGGAGACCGGCGCCCAGCGCAGCCGGGCGGTGGATGCCGTCGATCCCCAAGATGGATACCGTTCGGCCATCGCAGCTCCTCCTGCCCGCGGATGCACGACCGCCTGAAACTCGTGGCATGATAGGTGTCATAAATGCACCGGTTGAGGGGGAGATCGGCGACTGCGATTTCTTGGTGGGAGTTGCCGTCGTGCCAAAGTACGTTTCCAAGAAGCCGCTAGGTCCGATGCGTACGCAGAGAAGAGGAACCCAATGTCGAATGTCCACCGCATCTTCGGCGTCGAGATGTCTCCGTATTCGATCAAGGTGCGTTCCTACTTCCGCTACAAGGGCATCCCGCACCAATGGATCGTCCGGAGCACGGAAACGCAGGCCGAGTACCAAAAGTACGCGAAGCTCCCGATTGTCCCGCTGGTCGTGACGCCCGGCGGCGAAGGCATCCAGGACTCGACGCCGATGATCGAGCGATTCGAGGCCCTGCACCCCGAACCGTCCATCCATCCGTCCGATCCGGTGGCCGCCTTCATTTCCGCGCTGCTCGAGGAGTTCGGCGACGAGTGGGGCAACAAGTGGATGTTCCATTACCGCTGGGCACGCGAAGTGGATCAGCTCTCCTCGGCGGGGCGCATCGCACGCGCGATGATGCCGGGTGCGAGCGATGAACAGCACGCGGCGATGACTGCGCAAATCCGTGATCGCATGGTGAACCGCGTGTGGTTCGTGGGTTCGAGTGCAGAGACCGCACCGCAGATCGAGGAATCGTTTCGTGAGGCGATCGCGCTGCTCGAGGCGCATCTTGCAGCGCGCCCGTACCTTTTCGGGGGGCGCCCTGCCTTCGCTGACTTCGGTCTTTTCGCGCAACTCTACGAGGCGTGGACCGATCCGACGCCCGGCGCGTGGATCGAGGGGACCGCCCAGCGCGTCCTCGACTGGACGCACCGCATGCTGTGGCCGCGAGTGGAGGGCGACTTCGAACCGTGGCAGGGCCTCGAGCCGACGCTCCTCCCGTTCCTCAAACGCCAGGTCGGGGGGCTCTTCCTGCCGTGGACGGTGGCGAACGCCGCAGCGATCGCCGCTCACCAAGACGAGTTCCGGGTGGAGCTAGAGGGCAGAAAATGGGCGCAGAAGCCGCAGAAGTACCACGCCAAGTCGCTCGCGGCGTTGCGCGCCAAGTACACCGCGCTACGGGATCGCGCCGCCGTCGACGACGTGCTCGAGCGCACCGGCTGCCTGGGCGCGCTGCGCAGTGAGTCCTCAGCATCGGAGTCAAAATGATCGACCTCTACACCGCACCGACGCCGAACGGTTGGAAGGCTTCCGTCACGCTCGAGGAACTCGGCCTGCCGTACGAAACCCACGCCATGAATCTCGCGAAGAATGAGCAGAAGGAGCCGTGGTTTCTCGCGATCAACCCGAACGGGCGGATTCCGGCGATCATTGATCGCGACTGCGCGAATCTCGCCATCTTCGAGTCGGGTGCAATCATGATCCATCTCGCCGAGAAGGCCGGACGCCTTCTCCCGAAGGACCCGGCCGGGCGCGCGCGCGTGCTCTCGTGGCTGATGTTCCAGATGGGCGGGGTCGGCCCGATGATGGGTCAAGCGAACGTCTTTTTCCGCTACTTCCCGGAGAAGATTCAGCCCGCGATCGACCGCTACCAGAACGAGTCGAGGCGCCTCTTCGAGGTCCTCGACCGTCGTCTCGGCGAGAGCGAGTGGCTTGCCGACGACTTCTCGATTGCCGACATCGCAAATTGGTGCTGGGTGCGCACCTACAAGTGGTCTGGCGTCTCGATCGATGAGCTTGGCAGCCTGCGCCGCTGGCTCGATGCAATGAAGGAGCGACCCGCGTGCCGGCGCGGTGTCGAGGTTCCGTTCCGGGTCGAGAGCCTCGTGCGGGACGAGAAGGCGGCGGAAGAGTTCGCGGAGAAGGCGCGCGGCCAGCTGCAGCGCTGAAGGAGAACACCATGAAGCTCGGAATCGGCGCCGTCTCGTTCGGCCCGAAGGTGCGAATCGATCTCGACCTGATCCGGCGCGCAGAGGCACTGGGTTTCGATTCGGCGTGGACGGCGGAAGCCTACGGGAACGACGCGGTCACCACCGCGACCTGGGTGCTCGCGCATACGAGCCGCATCAAGGTGGGTACTGCCATCATGCAGATGCCGGCACGTACGCCGGCGATGGCAGCCATGACGGCGATGACGCTCGACCAGCTCTCAGGCGGGCGCTTCATCCTGGGCCTCGGCCCTTCGGGTCCGCAGGTGATCGAGGGCTGGCACGGGGTTCCCTACGGCAAGCCGCTGACGCGCACGCGCGAGTACATCGCGATCATCCGCAAGATCCTGGCACGCGAGGAACCGCTCGAATTCCACGGCTCGGAGTACGAGATCCCCGCACGCGGAGCGCACGTCACCGGGCTCGGGAAGCCCCTGAAGAGCATCTTGCACGGCAACCCGCGCATTCCGATCTATACGGCATCGATCAGCCCGGCGGGACTGCGCTGCGCCGCGGAGGTCGCTGACGGCGTCTTCCCGATGATGGTCGATCCCGAGAAGTTCGACGTCTCGTACCTGCCGTACCTGGAGCAGGGATTCGCAAAGGCTGGTCGCGGCAAGAGCCTCGCGGACTTTGCCGTGCTGCCGGGCGTGAGCGTGATCATAAGCGACGATCCTGAGAAGGCGCGCATGGCGGTGAAGGGCGGGATGGCGCTCTACATCGGCGGCATGGGCGCACGCGACAAGAACTTCTACAACGATCTTACCAAGCGGCTTGGCTACGAAGACGCTGCCGTTCACATCCAAGACCTCTTCCTGGCGGGCAGGAAGGCAGAAGCAGCGGCCGCGGTGCCCGACGCGCTGGTCGACGCGGTGCATCTTGTCGGGCCACGCGATCGCATCCGGGATCGGCTCAAGGCCTGGAAGGAGGCCGGGCTCAAGGGCTGGGTCCACACCATGAACGTGTCGACATCGCAGCCCGAGGCGCTGGAACTCCTCGCGGAGGAGCTGCTCTAGCTCGATGCCGCGAGCACAGACGATGCGGAGCGACGCGAAAGCCGCTCTCGCGATGGACGGCCGGCAGCGCCGCAGCGCGCGCAGCCGCGAGGGAATCGTGCAGGCGCTCTTCGAGCTGGTGGGGAGCGGCGTGCTCCGGCCGACCGCGCAGCAAGTCGCGGAGACCGCCGGAGTCGGCATCCGCAGCGTGTTCCGCCACTTCGCGGATATGGAGAGCCTCTTCGCCGAGATGCAGGCGCGGCTCGAGGCCGAGGCAGTCCCGATCCTCCGCGCCGCTGCCGTAGAAGGCCCGCTTGATCGGCGCGCGCGCGGCCTGGTGGATCGGCGCGTGGACTTCTTCGAGCGCATCGCGCCCTACAAGCGTTCGGGCAACGTACAGCGTTGGCGCTCAGAATTCCTGCGCGGGCAGCACAGCCTGCTGGTGCGCGCGCTTCGCACTGATCTGCTGCGCTGGCTGCCCGAGCTGCGCCGCGCGCCCGTCGATCTCGTCGAGGCGCTCGACCTGGCGCTCTCCTTCGAGGCATGGGACCGGCTGCGTACGGACCAGCGGCTGGGCCGCGATCGCGCGCGCGCCGTTCTGCGGCGCGCGGTGCTTGCCCTGGTGGCCGACCTCGTCCGCTAGGACGGCGATTCGAGAGTCGAAACGCAAGGGAAACGCCAACGCTGGACGATCCGTGGACTAGGGAGCCGAGGAGAACGTGGGGTAGTCTTCCCGTGGGATCCGGCTGGTCTCGGCAAAAGCTCTCCGCTCACGAACCTTCCACGCGTCGCCGCTACGGCTTCTTCGGCTCTACGATGTGGACGTCGTGCTGTGGGAACGGGATCTCAATGCCGGCAACTTCAAATGCCTCGGATAGGGAGACGGCAACCTCGCTCTTCACGGCCACCAAACGGTCGCTGTCGGCGACCCACGCGCGAAGCTCAAAGTTGAGCGCGCTGTCTCCGAAGCCAAGAAAGACCGCGCTCGGCTCCGGGTGTGCAAGAACTTCGGGATGCTGTTTCGCGACCTCCTTGAGCATCGTCAGCACTGTCCCCGGTTTCGTCCCATAGGCTACGCCAATCGGAAGCTCGAATCTGCGGGAGCGGTCCGAGAGCGTCCAGTTCGTGACGCTATCGGACACCAAGATCGAGTTGGGAACGATGACCTCGGCCCCCGAAGCCGTACGCACGGTGCTCGATCGAACACCGATGCGCTTCACCTCGCCGGTCACCTGGCCGACTTGCACGGTATCCCCGGTCTTGATCGGCCGCTCGAAGAGAAGGATCAAGCCTGACACAAAATTATTTACGATGGCTTGGAGACCAAAGCCAATTCCCACACCCAGAGCACCGATCATGACCGTGAGCCGACTCGCGTCAAATCCCAGGGTTGCCAGCGCGAGCAGAAGACCAATCGTGAGAATGGCGTACTGGATGAGGCTTGAAAGCGCGTAGGCAAGGCCACGCGCGAGTCGGAACCGCGGGAAGAGCTCCTCGTCCAGCACGAAGCGGGTGAGGCGTGAAAGCAGCACGCTGCCCGAGAGCGTGACTCCAAACAAGAAGAGGTCTCCCACGGAAATGCTTACGCTTCCGAAGCTTAGGCTGGCTGCGGCGACACGCTGAAGCGTGTCCATCTTTAGGCCCAATGTTGCGAGGTTCGTTCGGATCCTGAAGAGCCAGCCCGCCACCGCGAGCGCGGAGATGATACTCGCGCTCCGGCGCGAGATCAGAGGGCGATGGTTCTTCACCATGCGGAGGGCTGCGAGAAGTCCGATCCCAAGGGAGAGTTCCCACAGCCCGAGGACCACCCGTGCGGCCACGAAAAATCCCAGGAAGGCATTCACCAGCACAAGGGCAGTGCTTGAAGCGAATCGGGCCAGGGTCATGTAACCGACTGCCCCAGCGACGCATGCAATCCCAAAAACGAAGGCGAGGATCCGTCCGATCCAGGTCACCGCGGTAAGCGAGCGTTGCTCACGTTCTGTGAGCGGCACGCCGCGCGCGCGAGCAGGGCTCACGGACCAGAGCATGAAGATGAGGCCGCCTCCCATGGCGAGGCAGAGAAGGATCTGTTCGATGACCGGCGAGGGCCCTAAGAAGTCTTGGATCCGATCCACCACCTGGAGCGCGGCGACACCGTAGATCGGCCGCATGAGGGCGGGGTGGACGATCCGGTGTAAGACTCGCAAGACCGGCACCACGAGGATCGTCGCTGCCGAATCGAAGAGAAGCCGCGGGGCGTCGGGGTAAAAGGCGTAGAGAAAGAGCCCCGTGATCAGCAATGCCACCGAATAGGGGAGCTCGAGAACCGCGAGGTGCTCGCGAATCTCCTGATCCGAGTTCGCCCCGTGCTCCGCCGCACTGCGCGCGTGGCGCATGAGCAATAGGAGCGCCGGGAACAGGAGAAGCGGCAGGAGAAGAAAACCCTCATGCCTTCGAAGGAATCCAGCGGAGAGCCTGAGCTCGATGCGACTCTCCATCAGGATCGGGTGGAGAAGGCCGCCGTGACCAGCTGCAGGCACGGCCCGCCAAAGCGGCATGCCGGTTCGTGCGCCAATCTCCTCGGCTTCGTTGTGGCGGAACTGCTCGAGTCGCGCCAGCGCCTCGTCGCAGACTCCGAGCTGGCGAGTGGCTTCGTCTTGGAGTTCCAGGAGACGATCGCGCAGAGCCGTGATCCGGTCGTGTGTTCGCTGGAGGTTGTCAAGAACGGCGTCGACGCGCCGGCTCAGGTCTTCCGGAGCGTCTTGCGCGCGTGCCGATTCTTCTGTGCGTGTCCAAACGTCGCGCTGCCTCTGGATCTCCTCGAGCGCGGCGGAGCAGTCACTCGCATGGCCTGTCAATCTCCCGGTGAGGACTGAGAGCTGACGGCGCCCCTCGCTCCAACCGTGTGCCATATCGTCCAGCACTGAGAACCGCTGCTCGAGCTCGAGTGCGGCGTTGGTATCGGGGACAGCCGCCTGGAGGCGCCGGCCACTCTCGGCAAGGGCAGTCTCCACTTCGGCGACATTGGCCGATGACTCGAGGCGAGTCGCGGTGGCGCGAAGATGCTCCGCAGTTTCCACGGCCCGTGTCGAGATCTCCGCAAGGGGAATCGGGGTGGGCGCCGGCGGCTGCCCCGAAGCTGCGGAGGCTCCCGGCCCGCTTCCGGCTCCGGACGTCGTGGTCCCATTGGCAGTGGGAGGAGGTGTTGCAGCCGGGACCTGAGTCGACTGGGCGCGTGCCGCACCATTCGCCAGCGCAGCGATGAGCCCAGCGCACGCGAGCCAGCGAAGGAGAAGGGGCTTCATCCGTTTCACCTGTGGCTGGAGCGTTCGATACTCCGGTCGTGAGCCCCTCGCCGGCGCCGTGTGCGGACGGGCAAGCATACCGCGCGAGTGTCGGGCGGGACATTCGGGGGATTCGAACCCCGATTCCAAGGTCCGATGCCCTCCGAATAGCCATTATAGGCCCGTTCTTTGCGTTATCGCTTCAGCTTCAAACCCGGCGGCTCGGGTCGGCCGGGAGCGAGCGTCTGAGGCCGGTGCCAGAGCGAGCGACCCCCGCGTCATTCCTCCCAACGAAATCTGAGGCTGCTGGGGTCGCTGAGATATCCCCTCAAGAGCTTCGGGCGTAAGATTTGAACAGAGAGCTGGGCGTTCCAGACCTGGCCGAAGCTAGCAGGGTGGACAGGCATCCACTGTGCCCCGAGAGCGATTCTCATGGGGAGGGGGCCGAGGATCACCACCTTGGCGACCTGTAACCCGATGGGAACGGTGTACGCGTTCGTCGCGCTCACTTTCCAGTTCGCCAGAATGTTCCCGGAGTATCCGACACTCCAGCCATTGGGGAGAAAGTATGTGGCGATGGGTTGGAGGTTCATCGAGTTCACGGCGCGGGGCCCAGAACCTCCGAACGATGTCCAATTCTGGAACAAGACAGCGAGGATCCACTTGTCCGAGAGGTAACCAAAGACCGCAGCGGGACCGACTTGCCACTTGCCCGTTGTGGTCCATCTCGAAACGCCGGAAGGGAAAAGCCACGTGGGCCCGACACCGACCAGCCACTTGCCGGTCAGGTCGCGCCTCGGCGACAACAGCTGCAGGAGGACGATGTCCCCGAACGCCGTCGTACGGTCGATCTCGCTGGGATTTTCCGGCTGCGGATGCGGTTGGGAGGAAAACAACGAAATGGACGGCCGGGTGATGAGATCCCAATTCGGGGTGAGCGCAACCGGCAACGCACCCTGGAACATCAGGTTGGAATTCCATCGCTCGCCTTGGCCGATCCCAGGGCTAATCCTGAAATTGTTCTGCAGAAACGAGATGGACCACGCCTCGCTCACCGGGTCTGTGAGCGCCTTGTTGATCGCCGTGAGGGACTGCTTGCGTGCTTTGTCCGGAGACGGCTCTGTCGTGGCCGGCTGATCTGCGGCCCGCGCAGCTGCGGCAAAGAGGAGCACCAAGAGGAGTGCCATCGCCCACGCTTGCGTCTTTTTCTTGGGTGTTTTCTTCACGGCCTCGCAAACACATTATTGCACGTAGTAGACCAGGTCTCCCAACGACGCCTCTACCGCAAGGGAGATCAAGCCGAGCTCGCGCGCCGTGGAGAGCGGATGTCGCTCGCTGTCTGTGCCCACTCCTTCCCGAGCGGGGGTGGCGATGCAGCATTCGGAACGGCCGAAGGACGCCGGGCAGCAGAGCGTGCCGACGAGAACCCGAACCTTTCCCGCCTGCCTCATCTCGCGCGCCAAGCGGACGCGAAACTTGAGGTCCGCAGCGAGGCACTGGCCTCAAATCCTAGGGAATCCCGAGACCTTCAGGATGGATCTTCGGGCTAGAGTTCCGCCAAAGTCCCATCGTTGCAAGAGGAGCGCTCAAGACCGCACTCGGAGGCACCGATCCATCCCTTCGGCGCTCACGGGATGAGGTCTGCAGAATGGCGGTTCCCTCAGTCAAAGGGATCCAGCCAATCGTCGATGACCTCCGACGACTCCTCGAAACGGGCGAGCTCACGCGCGAGGAGCTCGAGGCCCGGCTCACTCCAAACATCGCAGCCAAGGCCGACGGCGAGGACTGAGCCCTCGACAGGAGCCCGCGCGATCGGGTCCATTTGCGAATGCCTATAGAAGGGCACATGATCGATCCCACAGTCGACGTATGCCGCTAAAGACTACCGGGCAGGGTGCTTCGCGACGGTGGATCAACCTCCGGACAGGGGTTCAGCTCCTCTTCATCGTGGGCGGGATCGTCGCGTGGTACTTGATCCGGTCGAACCCCTGCGGCTTACCGCTTCACTATGCCATCGGCGCGATCGATCCGCGTTTCGGCATCGACCGAACGGAGGCCATCGCGCGCGCCAGGGATGCCCAGGCCATGTGGGAGAAGCGCGTCGGCAAGAAACTCCTCGTCTATGACGAATCGTCGCATTTCAAGATCGACTTCATCTTCGACGAGCGACAACAGGTCACCCTCGACGAGCGCGCACTCGATCAGCGTCGGGCCAACGTAGAGGGAATCGACCAGCAGATGCAGGCTTCGGCGAACGATGTAACCACGAGGTATCAGACGCTCAAGTCGCAGTACGAATCCCTTCTCGCGAATTTCGAATCTAGGGACGCACAGCACACTGCAGCTGTCGAATATTGGAATCGGCGAGGAGGAGCGCCTCCCCGCGTTTTCGATGCGCTTGAGCAAGAAGCGGTCGATCTACGGCTGGAAAGCGACTACATGGAGTCGTTGCGGCAACAGGCCAACAACATGGCCGATCAGGTGAACGCCGTTCTAAGGACAGAAAAATCGGCGATCGATACCTACAACACCGCTGTTACCACATTCAACAAGCGGCATTACGATCACCCGGATGAGCAGGGCGTCTACATCATGGATGGCAACAAGCGTCCAGTCGCGATCCAGATCTATGAATTTCTGGACCCATCCGAACTTTCGAGGTCTCTGGCCCACGAGTTCGGCCATGCGCTGAGAGTTGAGCACGAGAACGACCCTACGTCGATCATGAAGGAGGTGTTTGAGAGCGATGACAGGGAACTCGGGATCACGGATGCATCGATCGCGACGCTCAAAGCCGCGTGCAATCCGTAAGACGGATCATGGTCCTTGAGGTTCGACACCGTGGCACGCGAGGGGCTTGATCGGAGGTCTGTGGGAGACGGCCGTCCGACTTGATTGCGGGTATAGGATCACACATCCCCCGCCTCCCCAGACACCCTCCCTGACTCCGAAGAAAGGAAAGGAGCGCATCCCAGTCTGTTCGTGGTAGAAGGGACCCAGAAGCGGTCGCCGGGTCTCCCTCTCAGGTGTATTTCGGTAGACTTTTTATGGAACTCCATCGCAGTGCGGATACTGGTTGTCGAAGACGAGAAAAAGGTCGCGAGCTTCCTTCGGCGCGGCCTTGAGGCCGAGCACTACGAAGTCGACGTCGTTCACGACGGCGACGCAGGCTTGGCTCGGGCACTCGCGACGGAGTACGACTTAGTCATCCTGGATGTGATGCTGCCTGGGCGTGACGGCCTCGACGTCGTCCGTGAACTCCGGAGACGGGCTTGTCGGATGCCGATCCTCGTGCTCACTGCGCGCGCGACCCTGCCGGACAAGGTGACGGGTCTCGATGTCGGGGCGGACGACTACCTAACCAAGCCGTTCGAGTTTGCTGAGTTCCTTGCCCGAGTGCGGGCGCTGCTGCGGCGCGGCGCGCCGGCGAGCCCGCCGACTCTTGTCGTTTCTGATCTGACGCTTGATCCCGCGACGCGGAACGTGCTTCGTGCGGGCCGACCGATCGAGCTTACGCCGCGGGAATATGCCCTTCTCGAATTCTTCATGCGCAACCGCGGGCGCGTCCTCTCCCGAGCGCTGATCGCAGAACACGTCTGGGGAGTCCACTTTGACAGCTTCACCAACGTGATCGATGTCTACGTGAACTACCTAAGGCGCAAAATCGACTCCGACGTGGAGCCGAAGCTGCTGCACACGGTCCGGGGCGTCGGCTACGTCCTAAAGGAACCCAACCCCTGAGGTGGCCCGCGCGTTTGCGAACCGTCCGAGCGCGCCTGACGCTCTGGTACACCGCAGTTTTCGGCGGGCTTCTGCTGCTTCTCGGGGGGACCGCATTCGTGCTCCTCGACCGAGGGTTGCGCACCAACCTGGACGACTCGCTGGCCTCGGTGGCGAGGGCCGTTGCGGCGTCAAGCCGCGAGGCAGGCGGACCGGATCTCGCGGATACCCTGGAGAGCATGCTGGGGCCAGCGGTCGCCGAGCGCTTCTTTCAGCTGCTGGATCCCTTCGGCCGTCCGGATCCTCGGCTCTCTCTGCGCGGCCGATGGACCTTTCCGCTCAGCAGCACCGCCCTGCGTAACGGCGAAGAGGGACGGGAAACCTTCGAATCGATCAGGATTCCAGGCCCGTCCGGTGGCGATGTGCGACTACTCACCCTCCCCGTCATCGAGGGTGGACGCTTGGTCCACTTCGTTCAGGTGGCGGGATCGCTCGACCGCGTCGACCAGGCCCGCTCGCGATTCCTCCTGGTGATGCTCTCCCTCGCCCCGCTCGCTCTCGCTGGAGCAGCTCTCGGGGGTTGGTTCCTGGCGGGCCGGGCGCTCTCTCCCGTTGATGCCATGGTGGCCGCGGCACGCCGCATCAGTGCGGAGGACCTGTCCTTGCGCATTGCGACTGAGGATCGGGATGATGAGCTCGCACGCCTTGCCGAGGTGCTGAATGACATGCTGGCCCGCCTCGAGCGCTCGTTCACGACGGCGCGCCAGTTCAGCGCCGACGCAGCACACGAACTGCGTACGCCGCTCACGATTCTGAAGGGCGAGCTCGAGGTGGCTCTGCACACCGCAGCGCTCGATGGCCAGGGCCGGGAAATGCTCGAAAGCTGCCTTGAGGAAGTGGACCGGCTGGCCGCCCTCGTCGAGGATTTGCTCTTCCTGGCACGTGCCGACGCCGACGTGGTGCCGTTCCAGAGAGAGCCGGTCGATCTTGCTGGACTTGCGCGGGAGGTGGAACCAGCGCTGCATGTCTTGGCCGAACGCGCAGGAGTTGACCTGTCAATTCACGCCGCGGGACCGATCGTGGTCAAGGGGAGTGAACCCCTGCTCTTGCGGGTCCTCTTCAATCTCGCCGAGAACGGCATCAAATACGCCGGAGGAGGTCAACAGGTCGAGATCGCGGTGCGGGGCGAGGGCGAAAGGGCGCTGCTCGAAGTCCGCGACAGTGGCCCGGGGATCCCTTCCGAGGAGCGGGAGCGGATCTTCGACCGCTTTTATCGCGCCGATCCTGCGCGCGAGCGGAGCGGTACCGGCATTGGGCTTCCGCTCGTGCGGTCGATCGTGCGCCTTCACGGAGGGGAGATCTGCGTCGCGAGCGAGCCGGGTCGGGGGTCGTGCTTTCAGGTACGGCTTCCTCTTGCGGATCGTCTCACATGAGAAAAGTCTAATCCGCATCTCATCGTTCTCTTATCCCCCGCCTGTAGCATGTCGGCGCATGCGGCGACGAGACGAGCCGCGAAGGAGAAAGAGGCGATGCAAGCAGGCACACGCAAGAAGGTATTCTTTGCCGGCATCACGGCGGCCGCCTTTGGCCTCGGTGCGGCCACGGGCACGCACGCTCATCCTGGGCTCCTGACCCGCCCGGTAGCGGCCGCGGTCGTGCCAGCAGCCAGTCCTGACAGCGCCGACCCGACGGGGACCCCGGGCGGGACCTTGCCCTCGTTCGTGTCATTGGTCGAGGCTGTGTCCCCTGCGGTCGTTCACGTGAAGGTGGTATCGATCGTGAAGACGAGCGGCCCCGAAGAGAGCTCCCCGTTTCCCTTCGGTGAGGACGGACCCTTTCCCAGCTTCCGACTCCCGCAGAGGCAGCAGCCGCCGAGTCGGCAGCTCGGGGCTGGCTCCGGGTTCATCATTCGCAAGGATGGAGTCGTTCTCACCAACAACCACGTCGTCGAACAGGCCAAGGAAATCACCGTCGCGCTGAGCGACAGCCGTGAGTTTCCGGCGAAAGTCCTCGGGCGCGATCCCAAGACCGACCTCGCCGTCCTCAAGATCGATGCCAAGATGGATCTTCCGGTGGCGCAGCTAGGTGATTCCGACGCCCTGAAGGTGGGTGAATGGGTCGTCGCCATCGGCAACCCCTTCGGCCTCGACAACACCGTGACCGCCGGCATCGTTAGCGCAAAGGGCCGCGCGATTGGCAACGGCCCTTACGACCAGTTCATCCAGACGGATGCCCCCATCAACCCGGGGAACTCCGGCGGCCCGCTCTTCAACCAGCGCGGTGAGGTGATCGGCATCAACACTGCGATCTTCAGTCAGAGCGGGGGAAACATCGGAATCGGATTCGCGATCCCCATCGACGTGGCCAAGCAGCTCGTTCCACAGCTCGAGACGGAAGGGCACGTAACGCGCGGGTGGCTCGGCGTCTCGATCCAGAAGCTCACGCCGGAGCTCGCTGACTCGCTCGGGATCAACGAGGCCCAGGGGGCCCTGGTCGCAGGGGTTACACCGGGAAGTCCGGCCGCGAAGGCGGGCGTCAAGACGGGCGACGTGATTACCACCTACGACGATAAGAAGGTGGGGGAGCATGGGTTGCCGAGCCTTGTCGCCGCGACGCCGGTGGGTGCGACCGTACCGCTCCAAGTCCTACGCGACGGAGGAGTGAAGACGCTTAGCGTGACGGTCGCAAAGCTCGCGGATGAGGAGGTCCGCGACGCAGAGGCTCCGGGCAAGGGCAAGTGGGGTCTCGCCCTCCGCGAACTTACGCCCGAGGAACGAGCCGAGCGCGGGCTCGAGGACGGACAGGGTGTGCTGGTCACTGCCATCGAGCCGGGTAGCCCGGCCGAGGAGGCTGGCCTTCACGCCGGCGACGTGGTGCTCCAAGCGAACCGCAAGCCCGTGGGATCGGTCGAGGCACTCCGCCAAGAGGTCGGCAAGGTGGAGGAGGGGAAGCACCTCCTCCTCCTGGTGCGACCCGCCGATGGCGGCGATCGCTTTGCCGCGCTCGCGGCGCACTGAATGCCTTAGCACTTCTGTGGAGATGGAGAGCGGGAGGGGCGGTCCGTCTGGACCGCCCCTTCTCATTGTCCGCGCGGCATCGGCGCTGACATGGAGGTGTGAGTCCTCCCGGGAGCTGGTCACAGCGACCGAAGGGAACCGCAGAGTGTCGACCCGTGTGGACGACGTGAAGGAAGGATCGTGTGTGCGAGGTGACCCGGCGGAACGCCGGGCGCAGCCTCGCGCAGGTTTGCGCGAAGCTCCGGCCGTACCTGACGGGCTGGAAGGCGTACTTCCGACTCGCCCAGACACCCCGGATCTTCGCAACCCTCGACGAGTGGATGCGCCAGCGTCTCCGGGCGCTGCAGCTCAAGCACTGGAAGCGCGGCCCGGTCATTTAGCGCGAGCTTCGCGCCGGCGGCATGACCGACCACCGGTCCAGGGAGGTCGCAGCCAACAGCCGGCGGTGGTGGCACAACTCGGCGAAGGCGATCCAATCGCGCTACCGAACGCCCTCTTCGACGAGCTGGGAGTAGCCTGGCTCGCCGCGTGACCTCAACTCGCTGAACCGCCCGGTGCGGACCCGCATGCCGAGTGGTGCGGCAGGGGACG
>Ga0074046_10001639_pt1 | contig 19977 bp, 22 predicted proteins | sample BogForMeECP23OM3_FD_94441 | JGI IMG/M metagenome (GOLD analysis project Ga0074046, IMG submission 94441) | Bog forest soil microbial communities from Calvert Island, British Columbia, Canada - Bog Forest MetaG ECP23OM3 | ecosystem: Environmental > Terrestrial > Soil > Wetlands ... | reverse complement strand
GCCACCTTTCAAAAACGCGGTTCGACCATCGTAGGCGACATCGATCCCAGGGCGTTCGAAATTGCCGGCGCTTACACGCCTGTGCCCGGCGGCGTGGGCTTGCTCACGATCGCCATGTTGATGTCCAACACCGTGCGCGCCGCCAAAATGCGGCGGGGGTTGTAGAAGCGGCTTAGTCAGTTTTGCCGGAGGATTTTTGAGAAACAGCGCAGCTATCTCAAAACGAGCAGGCTGCGCCGAGCGTCATTCTCAAAGTCGGCCAATCGGATGGCGACGTGTGCTGAATCCGGGAACAGATCGGCAAGGTCATGGACGAGCCGAGGCGGGAGGTTCTCGTCAACGAGAAGCTTCAAGAACCGCTATCCTTTCCGGAATGCTGGCGAAAAACTCGTATACCGCCTGAAAGTCTTCCTTTTCCAGGTAGGGGAACTCCTTCAGGATTTCGTCCTCGGTCATGCCGGAGGCCAAATACGATGCGAGATCGTAGACCGTGAAGCGCAGGCCGCGGATGCAGGGCTTGCCTCCCATCTTTCAAGCTTCGACAGTGATGCGTGGATTCAAGCCGGTCACAGGCCACCACCTTTGCACTCATTCTACGGCAGAAATGGATCAATAACCTATACTTGCATTCGATTGCGAAGCACACTCTTCGATGGAGCATTGCACGTAGCGAGGAGAGTTCACAATGCTGAGGGTTGGACTCACCGGCGGATTGGGCAGCGGCAAATCGACCGTGGCCGCGATGCTGCGCGAACTGGGCGCGCAGGTCGTCGAAGCCGATGCCCTGGGCCGCACGCTCATGGAGCCCGGCCAGCCGGTGTTTGCGGAGATTGTGCGCGCCTGCGGCCCTGACGTCGTCGGCCCCGACGGCCAGCTGAACCGCGAGCGCCTTGCCGATCTCGCCTTCCGCCACGGCCGCCTGCAGGAACTGAACGCCATTGTGCATCCGCCAGTGATCGAGGCCCAGGCGCGATGGATGAATGAGGTTTTTGTCCGCGATCCGTCAGCCGTTGCCGTCATCGAATCGGCACTCATTTTTGAAGTGGTGCGCGATGCCCAGGCTCGCGGCGAAAAGGATAGTGTTTTAGCCGACTGGCGAAAGCGCATTGATCGCATCATCGTCGTCACTGCGCCCGACGAGCTAAAAATCCGCCGTTACGCCGCGCGCATCAAAGCGTCAGGCAGCGGCAAAGGGGTGAGCCTTGAGGCTCTTGAGACCGATGCGCGTAACCGCCTGGCGCACCAGGTTCCGGACTCCGAAAAAGCCGCGCAGGCCGACTATGTGTTTGATAATTCTGGTGATGTTGAATCGTTGCACGCCCAGGTGGAGGCGATCTGGCCGCGCCTGCTTCAGGCGAGTATCGCCGAGAGCAACAAATCCGGCCAATAACTGTCACTACAATTGGAAGAGTGGAGGCCGGGGCTTGAATCCGACGGGCCCTGGTCCAAAGGGCTGCTCCATGCAATGGCACGGGGAACTTTGCCCGTCAGCCGCCGTAACTCTTTGTGGAATCTTTTCAAGGGAATTGAGCTATGAGATTGAGCCGAATTCTTCTTATTCTTGTGATTTTGCTGGGCGGATTCTGGTTGGTGACTACCTTTCTCCAGCCTACGCACTCCATGGGGCACATTTCGCTGCTCGGCGGCGGCGGCGGATCGAGCGCGCCGCTTGAGCTCACTGAGGCCCAGGCCGCGCCGAAGTACGACGCGGAAGAAGAAAACAATATCGCGGTCTATAAAAGAGTGCTGCCCTCGGTGGTCAACATCACCTCGACGGCGCTGGTCTTCGACTTCTTCTATGGAACGGTTCCGCAGCAGGGGCAGGGCTCGGGCTTCATTCTCGACAAGTCCGGTCACATTCTGACGAATTTTCACGTGGTGGCGGGCGCCGCCAACCATGGCATTGAAGTACAACTGAGCGACAAGCGCAAGTTTGCGGCGCACGTGGTCGGCAGCGACCGCACGCACGATCTGGCGCTTCTGCAGATGGATACGCCCAACAATCAGCCAGTGTCCAACCTGCAGCCGGTCACGCTGGCGGATTCGTCCGAGCTCAACGTGGGCCAGAAGGTTTACGCCATCGGCAATCCTTTCGGCCTGGCCGGCACCATGACGCGCGGCATCATCAGCGCCATCCGGCCCATCCGCAGCGCCGAGGGTGCGCCGATTGAAGACGCCATTCAGACCGATGCTGCCATCAATCCCGGCAACTCCGGCGGGCCGCTGCTGAATTCGAGCGGCGAGGTCATCGGCATCAACACCATGATTGCTTCGAACGGCGCCGACCAGAGCTCGGGCATCGGCTTCGCCATTCCCATCAACACCGCCAAGGCCGTGCTTGCCGACTTGCTGAAGTACGGACGTGTTAAGCGGCCTTCGCTGGGCATTGTCTCGTTTGCCATCGGTCCCGACCTGGCTTCGCAAATGGGTCTCGCGGCGGGTTCCGGTGTGCTTATCCAGCGTGTGCTTCCCGGCGGAGCTGCGGAGAGCGCCGGCTTGCGCGGCGGCAACGAGCAGGCGTACGTGGGCAACACGCCCATCATGCTGGGCGGCGACCTCATCATCGCCATCGATGGCCAGGAGGTCACCGAACCTCAAGACATCAACGCCATCATGGAAAAGCATCAGGCCGGCGACACAGTGAGCGTGACCATCGTGCGCGGCCAGCGCCGCATGACGATCAAGTTGATCCTGGGCGAAGCGAGGGACACGAATACCTAAACTGGAAGAACAACAAGTCGGTGACGGTTCGAGTGAGGCGCTTCGGAGCGGCGACAAATGCATGAGCCGATTAAAGAGCTGGTCTAACCGGAGCCCTATACCTTCAAGATTACTAGCTGGAAGTTATTCCCCGGACGGAAGGTCGATCGTTCCTTCTCCCACGTTCGCCGTCAGCATTTGACTTGCGAGGGATCTGCCGGGCCCTGGGGGAACCTGTTTCGGGGTACTGAAGTTGAATATGGAATCTGTAAAGACGAGCTGGCTAATTGGAATCATCTCTCCACCGGAGTAGGTGATTATGCCGTGCCTCATGGATATTCTGTTTCCATTTCCTGGCCGTCTCCTATTCGCCTCTGCAAAAAAGCTAGCTAGCGGGCTTTCTCCAAATTTTCCGTCATCGTCCAGATTGAGGACGCAGTCGTGCAATGTTGCCCAATAATGACCGCCGGAGCCCGTTGCAGTCTCCGGGGTATTTTCTATCTGATTGAGCGCCCCCGCATCAGTTGCGCAATTGGGCAGCGAGCTTGGAAAGGTGTTCTTTAGCACCTCAGATCGAAAACTCACCAGTTGAAAGGCAGCTTGCCAGACCTCGGGCACTTGAGGGTTGCGCGTGGCAGCGAATCGTATTGCGGGAGCGATCGAATCAAGCTTCTTCTGATCAGGGGCCCGACCCTCTGAACGCTGCACCCGGATTTCGGAGGACAGAAGAGATAAATTGGCTGCGAGCTGCTGGGGTGAGGATGGATTCTGGATTGCACTTACGATCGGTCCAATTCCTCCGTCGGCAAGCTTTTGCTTGATCGCCCTAACGTCGCTGGATACGCTTATCAGCGATAGGCTGGCCCACGCCAACCACGCCGCAACAGTCCCGAGAGCCGCCCAGTGCCAGATCCTATGGGTCTCAAGCGAGGCGATTCGTTCGGGTTGACTCGCCATGATTTCCTCGAATCGAAAAGTGTCCGAGCCTCCATTTTCTGCCACATAGGATGAAACGTCCAGCAAAAGATTCACTTGAGCGTCTGCCTTTCACCCGCCAGGATCGCTTGACGGATTCGCATATTCGATCCGCTGAAATACGCAGAACCGGCTATTTGGGAGCACGGGCCGCTTCTGCATCGAAGCGGCTCGATTGGTTTCATCAGCGCAGCAACGGCCACTGATCACTAAGTTTTCCGTGGAGGCTCGGTTGCATTAACCAGTCCCGTCAGTTCCTCATCAATCTTGCTCTCGGGAACGTACCACGGTTTGCGTGTATCGCCCACGGTCAGGGTTTGGCCGGAACGGTCGTAAACCCAGCCGATCGTGATCCCGTTCTTTGTGGCCGTTCCTTCATTGCCGCTGATGGAGATGCCAAGCTCCTGTTGCGCTCTGGCCTCAATGACCGCGAGCCGCTGCGGAGTGATGTTTTCGTAAATCACTGTACTGCCGCTCCGGCAAATCCTGTGGCTGCCGCTTCAGCATTCCAAGATGCCTTAAAGTCGCCCGCAGGGCCGCGGCCAAAACGGTGCCTGATGAGCCCGCGCCCGGTACGCGTATACCAGAGCAAATTGGCGTTGTTGCCTGTCGTTTCCGCTTTCACCGACGCCCTGTCGCTCGCCGTATTGGCGATGATCGCTTCCGCTGCCGCAACTGCAATGGCCAGGAGCGCCGCATAAGGAGCCGTAACAGGGATTGCCGAAAGCACCACTTCAGCCCCAGATGTGGCCGCATTAAGAGCCAGTTCCCAAGCCGGCCCTGTGGTGGGGCTCTGCGCCGCTGCCGCAAGCGCAGCAGCTGCTGTCCTGAGGTTGCTGGCAGCGGTTGCGTCGGAGGGCTGGATAACGACAGCCAGATTGTTCAATGCCGAGGCGAGCGCCGTTGCATCGGACTGTAATTCGCTGGCGCTTGCGGTGCATCCGGTGGCAGGCAGGGTTGCGCTGAGGATCAGCGCAATCAGCATCCATGCGCCGAGTTTTGCCGTGCTCCCTTGCTCCCCTGCTCCCTCGCTCCCCGCTTTGGGATCCTTTGCCAGCAATCCCAGCAGCGCCGTGGCCAGCGCGCTTGCCAACGTGACCACTGTTCCAGTTCCCGCTTTGCCAAGTGTCACGCCCTGCTGCGACAACACTCCGGCAATGCTCGCCACCGCAATCAGCAGTCCCGCCGCTGAGGTCTTCGGTTGATTCCAGATATTCGTCAAGACATTCATGGGTCATACTCCTTCGCGCCACGTCTCTTCGCAGCGAGCGTGTTTCATGGGTTAAGTACGATTGGGTCGAAAACTTCTCCTGCGCAGGCCGGCGCTACACATGCCGCCGGCGCTGCGCATGGTCAGGGGTGGCTCTCAAAACCCGGATGTTGCCGTGGTTCCGGTCAGGTCATCCGTTGGAGAGCCGCCCTCGCGAGACAACAGCGGTCCCGCGCCCGCGCGAAGCAGTTTTCGCTTCCCGCGCGAGCCTGCGCCGCGACGCCATCCATAGCTGCGGTTCGACTCTATCTCTGCCAATTCGCCTGCGTGCAGAGACAAAATGCAGGCGAATTCAGAAACCGCAGTGGGGGAGGGCTTCTCCATCGCCCGGCGCTTTGCTTCCGCTGTTTATCTGGTTGTTTATAAGGTTAGGCGCTTCGTGGGTAATTACCTGCAAAGTGGCGCAAAGCAGGAACTGCCCGCAAAATCATCGGCTTACGCAAGGCAGCTGAGCTTCGGGCGCTTGACAAGCAGTGAATGACTGGAGAAGTGAAGAGAGTGAAAGGAGTGAAGGGAGTGAAGAGGCGAGAAGAGTGAATTTGAGTGAAACGAACAACGGGCCTGCTCTCTGTTCCCTGTTCCCTAATCCCTGTTCCCTGCTTTTACGTAGCGCCGTCCGCGGACCTCGTACTCGCCGCTGACGACGCGGGCAATCGCCTCCGTGTAGGCGATGTGTTCTTCCGCGAGAATGCGCGCTGCCAGTGAGTGCGCGTCGTCGCTCTCGAGCACGGCAATGGAACGCTGCAGGATAATTGCGCCGTGGTCCAGCTCGTCGTCGACAAAATGCACGGTGCAACCCGTCACTCTCACGCCGTAAGCGAAGGCCTGCTGCTGCGCTTCAAGGCCGGGGAAGGCCGGCAGCAGAGAGGGATGGATGTTGAGGATGCGATGGGGAAACGCGGCCACGAACTCCGGCGAGAGTAGCCGCATGTAGCCGGCAAGACAGACCAGGTCCACGCCGTGCACCTCGAGCAATGCCGCGACGTCGGCGTCGTGCTCCGCGCGCTTGCGGCCCTTTGAGACCAGCACAGCGTGCGGCAGACCCAGTTGCGCCGCTGCGGCGATGCCCGGAGCATCGGCCACGTTGGAGATGACGATGGCGATCTCGACGCCGGGAAGCTTGCCGGTGCGGATGGACTCGGCGATGGCCAGGAAGTTGGAACCACGGCCGGAAAGCAGGATGCCGAGGCGCGTTGGCCGGGAAGATTGCAAGAACATCCCTCAGGGGCTAAAGCCCCATATTCTCCTGCATATATCGGCGCGACTAAAGTCGCGCCCTGATACAGAACATAAAGGAGGAGATTTGCGGCGGACGTCACTAGCGCCGCTAACCCCGCTAACGCCGCTGCCTACGTGTACTGCACCCGGCGCTCGCCCTTCACCACGCGGCCGACCACGTAAAACTTTTCCTCCGCCCGGTCCAGCAGGTTCTTGGCGCGCGTGAATTTCGCCGCGGGAATGACCGCAATGAGCCCGATGCCCATGTTGAAGGTGCGCATCATCTCTTCCTGCGGCACATTGCCCAACTCGCGGAGATGCTCGAAAATGGGCAGCACCGGCCATGAGCCGACTTCCACCTGCGCCGTCACGCCTTTGGGCAGAATGCGCGGCAGGTTCTCGGTAATGCCGCCGCCGGTGATGTGCGCCATGCCCGCAGTAAGCCCCGCCGTCACCAGCTTCTGGATCACATGCAGATAGCTGCGGTGCGTCTTCATCAGCGCCGCGCCGGCCTTCTCCTTGATCGCGGTTACGTATTGCGTGGCCTTGTAGCCGCCCACATCGAAGAGCAGCTTGCGCGCCAGCGAGTAGCCGTTGGTGTGCAGCCCGGTGGAAGGCAGCCCGATGAGCACGTCGCCCGGCTTGATGCCCGCGCCCGTAACCATCTTGTCGCGGTCCACGGCGCCCACAATGAACCCGGCAAGATCGTATTCGCCCTCGGAATAGAAGCCCGGCATCTGCGCGGTCTCGCCGCCAATCAGCACGCAGGCATTGGCCTTGCAGCCGTCGGCCAGTCCGCTCACCACGCTCTCAATCACGTCGGGGTCGAGCTTGCCTGTCGCCAGGTAATCGAGAAAGAAGAGGGGTATCGCCCCCTGCACGGCAATATCGTTCACGCAGTGGTTCACCAGGTCGACGCCTACCGTCTGGTGCAGTCCCAACTCGAAGGCCACCTTCAGTTTGGTGCCCACCCCATCGGCTGAGCTCACCAGGATGGGGTTCTTCCAGCGCTGCAGGTCCAGCCGGAAGAGCGCGCCGAAGCTGCCGATCCCGCTCAATACATTGCGGTTAAAGGTCTTCTGCGCCAGGTACTTGATGCGCTCTTTGGCTTGGCCGGCGCCGCGGATGTCGACGCCGGCATCGGCGTAAGTTACGGATTTACTTGAGGTTTCCTGAGGCACGGTCGAGGTCTTCTTTTCCTGGAAACTGCGCGGCGCGGATGAGCCGGAAAGAGGAATTCTAGCAGCATTCGCAGGGTCATTTCCCACAAAACGCACGGCTCCGCATCAACAGTAATGCCACGCTCCACTGGGTACTGATCCGTAGGAGGGCATCATCCGTCAAGATGCATGATTTTATGCTCGCTGACCGCGTTGCCGGGATGGACGCTCCGCGTGAACTCATAAGAAAAGTCAGCCCACCGCAAACAGGAATCCTCGATTCCGTGCAGTGCAAGAAACTTTGACGCTCTCACACCGGCCGAGGCTGCGGTTGCCGTAAGGATCGTGGAGGGAATAAGGGGCAGGGTCCGGGCGATGCCAGTGCAACTCTCCTTCTCGCCCAGTAAGCCAGAGAAATCGCGAAAATCCGACGCCCCTGCCCCAACCGTGGAGCGACGCCCTAGAATTTTTGGTCCCGGAGCACGCCCCCGGGCCACAACGCCAGACGTTCTTCACTGAACCTGCATGTCACTACAACCTAGTGAGGTGGAGCGGACGATTGAAGCGCCGGGGGTTGAGAAGCGGTCGTTGGCTGCACGCCCTGACTGGATCCGTTTCCAGTTCCTCGTGGTGTGTTCCCGGTCGCATTCCCGTTCTGCGATCCCCTATTTTGCGATTCCCCGGCGCGCGATCCATTGTTTTCCGGCGGATTGGTGCGCGCCTGGTTAGTCGACGATCCGCTGCTCTGGCCGGAATTTGGCTGCGTGGAATGATTCGGGCTCCGGCTGGCCTGCGATCGATCGTTCTTGCTGGCATTCGACTGCGCGTGGCTGTTTCGCGCATGACCGGCTGCCGGCTTGGCCCGGGATCGATTGAGGGCGGGACTGTTGTCCCGCGATCCATTGTTTTGGCCGGGGTTTGCCTGCGATGCGCCGTTGTGGCCATTGTTCTGGCCATTGCTGTTCTGGCCATTGCCCGCCTGCCCGGTGCTCGTCGAATTCGTGATGGGTTGCCGTCCCTGAGCCGCCCCGTTTCCAGATGTGTTCCCAGATACATTCCCATTTCCGTTCATCCCGGAACCGTTGTTGTTCTTCGATCTGTCTTGATTGCGTTGGCCTTGGTTTTGACCGTTTCGCCCTTGGTTTGATGAACCGATCTGGCCTGAGCCCGTTTGCGAACCACCGCCCGAGCCGCCTGAGCCGCCAGAGCCAGCCGACCCGCCGCCGGCCTGATTCCACGCCAAAGAGGGAGCGCAGAAAAGCGCTGCGCTCATAATTGCTGCAATCATCATCGGATTGTGAGGTCTCATCGTCATATGAGGAAAGATTCGGATTGCAAGCGTCGGGTTGGCTCGCCAGAGTGATGAAGAAATCGCTTCCAATATACTGAGAGCGTGACCCTCCCAGTACATACCCGTTCGCGCGCTCTGCAGCAGCGCGCCGAGCGCTACTTTCCCGGCGGCGTCAACTCGCCTGTTCGGGCCTTTCGCGCCGTGGGTGGGGCACCGCCCTTCATCGAGCGCGCCGAGGGCGCGTATCTCTTCGACGCCGACGGCAATCGTTACATCGACTACTTCGGCTCCTGGGGCCCGATGATTCTGGGTCACGCCTTTCCGCCCGTGGTGGAAGCGATCGAGCGCGCGGCGCGCAACTCGCCCAGCTTCGGCGCCTCCACGGCCACGGAGGCCGATCTAGCCGAACGCATCGTGGCCTGCTACCCCGCTATTGAAAAAATGCGCTTCGTCAGCTCCGGCACCGAGGCTACGATGTCGGCGATTCGCCTGGCCCGCGCTGCCACCAAGCGCAAAATCATCGTTAAATTCGAAGGCTGCTATCACGGCCACGCCGACGGTCTACTCGTCAAAGCCGGTTCCGGTGTGGCCACCTTCGGCATCCCCGGCTCGGCCGGTGTTCCCGAAGAGATCGCGCACCTGACGCTGGCACTGCCATACAACGATCTCACTTCTGTGGAAGCCGCGTTTGCCGCGCACCCAGATGCTATCGCCGCAATCATCGTAGAGCCCATCGTGGGCAACGCCGGCTGCATTCCGCCGGCCGACGGATATCTTGCCGGCCTGCGCAAGCTCACCGCGCATCACGGCACCCTGCTCATCGTCGATGAGGTGATGACCGGCTTCCGTGTTGCCCTCGGCGGTGCCTGCGAGCTTTATGCACTCGATCCTGACCTGATTACGTTGGGCAAAATCGTGGGCGGAGGACTGCCGGTCGGCGTATTCGGCGGCAAGCAACAGTTCATGGATCTTTTGGCGCCGCTGGGGCCCGTTTATCAGGCGGGAACGCTCAGCGGCAATCCACTGGCGATGGCTGCGGGCCTCGCGACCATCGGCTATCTGCAGGAACACGTCGCCGCAGTCTACGCTCGCCTTGAAGCGGCGTCACGCGCGGTCGCTGAGGGCGTCGCTCAGGAAGCCGCAAGGGCCCGGATTCCCCTCACCACCAATCGCGTCGGCGCCATGTGGACATGGTTCTTCACGGGCGGATCCGTCACGAACTACGAACAGGCCGCGAAATCCGATACGGCTGCGTTTGGCAGCTTCCATCGTGCGATGCTCGAGCAGGGAATCTGGCTGCCGCCCTCGCAATTTGAAGCGGCGTTCATTTCCACCGCACACACCAACGCCGACATCGAGGCGACCGTCGCCGCAACGAGCCAAGCTTTGACGTCTGAATTCGCCGGGTGAGCTCGCGTCGACGTCTGGATCCCTCTGGCCCAATCGTGGACTCAATGAATCGCCTCGCGTCTAAGGCGAAAGCGGGTGGACGAGTTGTATCACCTTATGACTTGAGTTGAAGCTCACGACCCAATACCCCGGAAAATAGGGAGCAAAAGGATCAGCGTAAATGAATTCCTCGACGCATCCCGGCGGGCTGCCTCCAAGGTACACACCGCAGTCTTCGTCCTTCCACGGAGCACCCATGCGTCTCAGCACGAGGTCTCTCGCATCATTCTCCTTGACCTTGCTGAAGGAATTCTCTAATTGGTGAACCCTCAGCGTTCGTAACAGAAACGGTGCAAATACTACGAGAACAATTCCGAGAATTATGAGCATCTGTTTCAGCTTCATCCAAATGCCTCCAAAGCCCTACCTCCACTCATCCAAGGTCACAAATCGGTGGCTCTTCGCGTAGCGCTCCAGCAGCAGCCCCGCGGCCGTCACGGTCGGCCCGCGGTTCGCGGCCGCATCCAGATGCCCGCCGTCGTGGAGCACAATGTTCGCCGCGCGCCCGCGCCGCTCAAGCCCGTCGATCTTCTTCATCAGCTGTTCCGCGATCCGATCTGCCGACGGTTCGCTCCAGTCGGAGGTCATCGCGTTCCACAGCACGGGCTGCAGGCCGAGTTCCCGTGCAATGCGGAACACCACTGGCCGCCGCGCTCCAAAGGGCGGCCGGAAAAACTTCACTGGCGTGCCGGTAATTTGCTGCAATGTTTCGCTGGTCTGCCTGAGCTCCTCGCGAACGCGGCCGGCGCTTGTTCGCGCGAGGTTGGGATGCGACCACGAGTGATTTCCAATGGTGTGTCCTGCTGTTGCGATGCGCCGCACCAGCTCCGGCTGTGCGGCTGCGCGGCTGCCCAGCAGAAAAAACGAGGCTCCCACTTCGTGCTGCGCAAGAATGTCGAGCAGCCGCGGCGTCCACTTGGCATTCGGTCCGTCGTCGAAGGTGAGCGCCAGTTCGCCCGGCCGCGCCGGCGCAGTGATCGCCGTGCCGAAGATGCGTGAACCCGGCCACAGCGAAGCATACGCGTACGCGCCCACCGCCAGACCCGCGCCTGCCGCAACGCCCAGGCTCTCGTATATTCCGGCCGCAAAAGGAGTGATCATTCTGTTTGTCAGTATGCTGCCGCGAAGCGGATACGGGCAAACTGCTCCACGACTCAGGCCGTCTTCACAGGCGTGCTTCCGCTGTCGCCCGGTCCCGCCTCTACCGCCGCCGCAATGCGCCGTCGCGCGCGTTGTTCGCTGGAGAGCCGCTCATGCCGCCACGTGGTCATCGAGGTCACGGCGAAGTTCCACACCGCCGAGAACAGCAACCCCGTGAGCGCCGCCAGCCACCACGGCACACCGCGATGAAACGCCTCATTGGCGATGGCGACGTTCGCCGCCACTCCCAGACCGCACGCCAGGCAGAAGCTGACGAGCCCCCTCCAGAACTTCCAGCCGCGCAAACGCCGGTCGCGATAAGTGACGGAGTTGTTCAATACGAAATTCAAAATCATCACGATGAATGTGGTGACCGTCTGGCCTTTGGCGAAGCTGATCCCGGCCACGTGCAAAAGAACTCTCAGAATCAGCAGATGCACGCCCACACCAAGGGCACCCACCATGGCGAAGAGCACAAAGCGCACATTCACCAAATTGCCCAGGTTTTTATCGACCAGCAGCTCGAAGTATTCGAGCCCCACCATCACATCGAGTTTGCTTTCGCCGTGCTCGCGCAAGCGAAAGCGATACGGCACCTCGCCGATGCGCAGGCCCGGCCCCGCCGAAAGCACGATGTCGAGCAGAATCTTGAAGCCGATGCCCGAAAGCCGGTGCGCGAACCGCTCAAATGTCGCCACGCGCACCATGAAGAAGCCGCTCATGGGGTCGCTGAGTTCGTGCTCCGCGCCCATCAGGCTCAACCGCTTGCCAAGCTGGCTCAGCTTCACCCGCCAGTTGGAGAATTCGCCCATGCTGCCGCCGGCAATGTTCCGCGAGCCCACTACCAGGTCTAGGTTTTCTTCGCGCATGCGCCGCAGCATCTCGGGCAGAATGCCCTCGTCGTGCTGCAGGTCTGCGTCCATCACGGCCACGAAGGGCGCCGACGCGGCCAGAATTCCCTCGATGCACGCGGAGGCCAGTCCACGCCGTCCGATGCGGTGCAGCACACGCAGATTGTCATGGTCGCGAGCCAGCCGCCGCACCACGTCCGCGGTGCCGTCGGGCGAATCGTCATCCACAAAGATCACTTCGTAGTGAATGCCCGCAAGCGCCGTCGCCAGGCGATCGACCATCGGTCCCACGTTACCGCTCTCATTAAATGTGGGCAGCACGATCGCCAGATCGTAGGCCATGCTTTCCTCCGCCGCGCTCAAGAAGTTGCCGGGGCTCCGGCCGGGCCACTGCGCCCGCCTGATTCCTCATTCCTTATAGCATTGTAGGAGTCCATATAGACCGCCGCGCAGCCGGCCCGCGAACCAACCCGGCCGGTCCCGCGCACATTTTTGACTCTCTTTCCACGGCCGGCGCGTCTTATACTTGTAGTGTTCGGGTCGCATCCTGAGTTTGCGGAGCGGCACTGGAGCCAAACATGAGTCTCACCGAGTTTTCCGGCGGCGCGCCTCTCGCGCCGCGCAGCCTTCCACTTCCCAAAGTCACCGTGCCCGCACTGGCCGAGATGAAGCGCCAGGGCAAGCCTATCTCCGCACTTACCGCCTACGACTACGTGACGGCGCGTCTCGTCGACGAGGCTGGCATCGACCTCATCCTTGTCGGGGACTCGCTCGCCATGGTGGTGCTCGGCCACGAAAACACGCTGGCCGTCACCGTGGACGAGATGCTCCACCACACGCGTGCCGTGCGCCGCGGCACGCGCCGCGCTCTGGTGGTGGCCGACATGCCTTTCGGCAGCTATCACGGTACGATCAGCGAGGGCGTCGCCAACGCTGTCCGTTTCCTGAAGGAGGCGGGCGCTGAAGCTGTCAAAATCGAAGGCCCACGCGTGGAGCTAGTGCGGGCACTTGTTGAAGCCGAGGTTCCGGTAGTCGGTCATCTCGGCCTTACGCCGCAAAGCGTGCATCGCATGGGCGGCTTTCGTGTGCAGGCCCGCAGTATCGACGCGGTCATGGAGCTCCAGGCCAATGCCCTCGCGCTCGCCACCGCCGGCGCCGGCGCGCTCGTTCTCGAAGGCATTCCCCGCGAAGCCGCAGCAGCCATTACCGCAGCTCTCCCCATTCCCACCATCGGCATTGGCGCCGGTCCCGACTGCGACGGTCAGATTCTCGTCTTTCACGATCTGGTGAATCTCACCTTTGCGCCGCCAGCCAAATTCGTTCGCCGCTACGGCGACGCTGCCGCGCTCTTCCGCTCCGCCGTCGAGCACTACCGCGAGGACGTGGAGCGTCACGCGTTCCCCTCGGACGCCGAAAGCTATCACCTGCCGGAATCCGCGCGGCGGCTGCTTGCGATCGATCCCGATGCTGCGGACGCGCGCGATAACCCCGACGCGGTAGTCAACGCCGATGCGCGCGAAGACATGAGCGAGGAAATAGAGCGGACCTGATGCAGATCCTGCGCACCGTTGCCGAATTGCGCTGCTGGTCTCGCATGCTACGCGCGGCCGGCGGCAACACCCTTGGCCTCGTGCCCACCATGGGCGCGTTGCACGCGGGCCACGCCTCGCTCCTCCGCGCTGCACGCGCTACGTGCACCCATGTCGCCGTCAGCCTCTTCGTCAACCCCACGCAGTTTGGTCCCAACGAGGACTACGCGCGCTATCCCCGCGCTTTTGAGGCCGACTGCGCGCTGGCTGCTGCGGAAGGCGCCGATGTTCTCTTCGCGCCGACGATCGAAGAGCTTTATCCCAACGGCCCCGATTCCACATTTGTCGAAGTCCCCGTATTGAGCGATCGTCTCGACGGCCAGTCCCGCCCCGGCCACTTTCGCGGCGTGGCCACGGTGGTCGCGAAACTCTTCATCGCCGCCGAGCCCGACCGTGCTTTCTTCGGACAGAAGGACGCAGCTCAAGTTGCCGTGCTGCGGCGCATGACTGTCGATCTGCTGCTCGCGACCGAAATCGTCGTCTGCCCCATTGTGCGCGAAGCCGACGGCCTTGCGCTCAGTTCGCGCAACGCTTACCTCACGCCGGTCGAGCGCAACCGGGCCCTCACATTCAGCCGGGCGGTTCGCCACGTGCAGTCGCTTGTCGCAGAGGGTGAGCGCCGCGCGCCCATGCTTCTCGCCTCCGCGCACGGCGTGTTTGCCACGGAGCCATCAGAGCCTGAATTCCGCATCGACTACATCGCCCTCGTCGACGCAGCCACGCTGGAGCCGGTCTCGACGGCCATTCCCGGCACACTCTTCGCCGTCGCGGCATGGGTTGGTGCTACGCGGCTCATCGATAATGCGATTCTGAGCTGAGCAACGAAAAAAACCGTTGCGTACCAGCGCCTTCCAGCCGCAATCTTGAAGCGGTGCCGGAATTGCCCGACATTACCGCATATCTGACCGCGCTTGAGCCGCGCATTCTCGGCCGTACGCTTGAGCGCGTGCGCCTGCACAGCGTTTTTGTGCTACGCACTGCGCACCCTCCCATCACTGCCGTCGAGGGCCGCACCGTTTGCGAGCTGCGTCGCATTGGCAAGCGCATCGCCATCGGCGTTGACGGCGGAGCCGGAGCTCCTTCTGACGTCGAAACCAGCGAAGGCCTCGGCGGCCGGCTCTGGCTTGTGATCCATCTCATGATTGCCGGCCGTCTGCATTGGCGGCCGCCCCAGGCCAAGCTCTCCAGCCGGCAGGCGCTCCTGGCGCTCGATTTTCCGAATGGTACCTTAGTCCTGACGGAGGCCGGCTCAAAGCGCCGCGCCTCGCTGCACATTCTGCGTGGCGAGCATGCGCTGCATGACATCGATCCCGGCGGCATCGAGGTCTTTTTCTCGGATTTGGAGAAGTTTCGTGAGGCGCTAACGGCGGAGAACCGCACCCTCAAGCGCGCCCTCACGGATCCGCGGCTCATCAGCGGCGTGGGCAACGCCTACTCCGACGAGATTCTCCACGCCGCCAAGCTCTCACCCATCGCACTCACGCACAAGCTCAAGCCGGAAGAGTGGGAGCGCCTTTTCACGGCCACACGCTTCACGCTGGATCTTTGGATCGCACGGCTTTCGTCCAAAGCCAAGGAAAGATTTCCCGAAGGCGTGACAGCATTCCGTCCGGAAATGGCAGTCCATGGCCGCTTCGGCCAAGCGTGCCCGCGTTGCGGCTCGCCCGTTCAACGTATTCGTTACGCTGACAACGAAACCAACTACTGCCCAGCCTGCCAGACCGGCGGAAAACTCCTCGCCGACCGCAGCCTCTCACGATTACTCGGGTCGGACTGGCCGCGAACCCTCGACGAACTCGAAACCCTCAAGCGCCGCTGATCGGCGCGATCATGTCAATGGATGGGGATTACCTGCGGGTAACACTTCCGCGTCACAACCCTTCACAACCATGTGTTGACGCGCTCCGGACCCGCACCATCGCACGCCTCGAAGTGATCAGAGCCGATTACCGATTACCATCGAGGTATCACCGGCTCAAATCTTCTTGACATGGTTTGCCTGCCACGTGCAGAGTGATCCAAACGATCCTTGTCGGCCTTGCCAGGGGTGATCCTAGTGCGTCTGCGTTCCGTGACAGAGCCGACACCGAACCTGTCCTGGAGGAGTCACAAATGCACGTAGCAAATCTTGTGGCGATGCTGTTCATGGCGCCAATCACCTTCCATCTCATCATGCTGGTTGTCATTTCGGCCGCCGCACAGTGCTTTCTTGGAGCTCTCTGGTATGGAGTGGTTTTCAAGAAATCCTGGAAGAAACTCATCGGGCTGGCCGAAGATCAAAAGCCGAAGAACCAACTCGCCGGAGTGGTGGCTTCCTTTATCGGCTGCTTCCTGCTCTCGTTCGTGCTGGCGCATATTTTGAGTTGGAAGATGTCGTTTACCGCCACGGACGGAGCCGCAATCGGCGTTATTTGCTGGTTTGGCTTTATGGCGCCACCGCTGTTTGTGCAGCACGTTTTCGAGAACCGGCCTGCCAACCTTTTCGCCATCAACGCCGGATATTGGCTTCTTGCCATGGGTCTGGGCGGCGCGATCCTCGCGGCATTCCACTAAATCGCTGCTTTCGTTGCGGGGTTCCTGCCCCGGCACGTTTCGGGGCAATTCTCCCCAGGGGGAATTGCTCCTTCACGCCCGGGCTGTTTCGAAAACCGTTCCCCTGAGAGAGAAAAGCAGGCCCTGAGCAGACAATACCCTCTCGGATGCAATCAGGGCATTGCAGCAAGTCTTTTCTATACCGGCCGGGCCAATTAAAAAAATACCTTCGGCTCTCCCCGTCTGCCGCCATAAAATCCTTTTATGGCACGATCAATCATCACAACGGATGGTGCGCCGGCCGCCATCGGCCCTTATGCGCAGGGTGTGCGTGTCGGCAACCTTATCTTCACCGCTGGCCAGGGCGGGCTCGATCCCATTTCGGGGCAAGTCGTTGCCGGCGGCGTCAAGGAACAGACCGAGCGAACCATCGCAAACCTCAAAGCCGTGCTCGAAGCTGGGGGCAGCAGCCTGGGCCAGGTCGTCAAAGCCACCGTCTTCTTGAAGGACATGAACGATTTCGCGGCCATGAATGCGGTGTACGCGTCGTTTTTTGCGGGTGACTCTGACACTCTGCCCGCGCGCACCACGGTTGAAGTAGCGCGGCTGCCTCGCAACCTGCTGGTCGAAATCGAAGTCGTTGCCGAGGTCTGACTCGTAGTTCGTGGACCGTGGACCGTGAACCGGGGCCGGGGGTCGAGCGGCGCACACGGATCACGAATCACGGTCCACGGTTCACGAGCTTTCAGGAGGTCTGTCTTGAGCGATTCTCAGGAAAAGGTTGTCCACAGCGACGCCGAGTGGCGCTCCATGCTCACCCACGAGCAGTACCACGTGCTACGCGAAAAGGGAACGGAGCGTCCCTTTACCGGCGCGCTCACGGAAAACCACGAGACCGGCAATTATCACTGCGCCGGATGCGGCACACTGCTCTTCTTGAGTGGCGCCAAGTTCGACTCCGGCTGCGGCTGGCCCAGCTTCATGATCCCAGCCGATTCAAAAGCCGTGGTGGAGCATGAGGACAAGAGCTTTGGCATGCGGCGCATCGAGGTCACATGCGCCCGTTGCGGCGGTCATCTCGGCCATGTCTTCCCCGACGGTCCGCGTCCCACCGGCCTGCGCTACTGCATCAACTCCGCGTCGTTGACATTTGCCAAAGCAGACAAGTGAAACCGACTTGATGCGCGATTCCTAAATGGATCCTGAGCGGCTGTACCCGTCGCCGCCGTGCCCCATTCTTTTCGCGCTCTTTGCGAAATGGGTGGGATAGCAAAGAGGCTGGCCACACCTATTCTGGACCTCACTTGAGGCACAACAAAACCCCGTCCATTTGGGACGGGGTTTTATACACTGCCGGACCAAGGGCTCAAAAGCGCGCTGCGCCTAAGCCTTGGCGACCTTTCCGCTCTTGATGCAGGTTGCGCACACACGCATCCGCTTGGGTGCGCCGTTGACCAGCGCTTTAACCGATTGCAGGTTGACATTCCAGCGCCGGCGCGTGACGTTGTGCGCGTGTGAGATGTTGTTGCCGAAGCGCGGACCCTTGCCGCAGATATCGCAAACTTGTGCCATGGTTGAACTCCAGATTTTTCAAGGACTTTCGGCGCCGCCCGAGCGGCTATGGCGCACACCCGGAAGCCCGCGTCCTCGCCTTGCCGAATCTTCAGTATACCAGCGCGCGGCGCGCTGGGCCACGCCTCACACATTGCTTTCGGGGCTGATGAGCGGGAACCGGCCGCGCACCTCGTACCGTGCCCTATCGACGCCCAAATGGCTCTCGTAGAGCAGAAACTCCCGCGCCGTGAAGCGCGTAAATCGGCATGCGCCGCCCTTAGCCGCCAGATCTCGCAGTTTGTGGGATTCGAATCGCGGATTCTTGCTCCCTTGCTCCTTCGCTCCCTTGTTCCCTTGGTCCCTTGGTCGCTTGTTCCCTGTCTCTCGCGCCAGCGTGATGTGTGGATGGAACGGCCGCGTCTCCAACGCGAATCCGCACCGGCTTGTTGCCGTTACCACGCTACGGCCAAGCGCAGCCAGCCCGGGCGTCGCCGAGACATCGGCAAAGAACACGCCCGCCCGCTCGAAGCAGCCCAGCAACCCAAGCTGCACTGGAACCGGCGCGGATCGTACCTTGCCTAACTGCTCCATCAGGCACGGGTACTGCTCGGGTGTTGTGTTTCCCAGGAATTGCAGGGTAATGTGCCAGGAATCCGGCTCGGTCCAGCGCAATCCGCTGCCACTCGACACGCAATTTGACCGCAGTCGCGAAACCACCGACTCGAGCTCACGCATCACCGGATCCGCCAGAGCGATCCCCACGAACAGCCGCATATCGAGTCAGTGTAATCCCGGTCGCAAGGGCTTTTGTAGCGCCGGTCTGGCGACCGGCGCTACTTCGAAAGCCATTGACGAACAGCACTAATTCGGTTGTGGTGTCGCGCCTGCTGGGGGCGGTGGCGTTCCCTCGCCTCCGTCCGGACCACCCCGGTGCTCCTCGCGCGGAATCACGAACTCCTCAGGCATCTCATGGCCGCGATGGCAGGTTCCGCAGGTCACAGGCGAGCCCATACCATCCTTGTCCAGATCCATCGCCTTGCTGATGTAGTCCTTGTTCATCTGCTGCGTCATGGTGTACATGATCCGCGCAATCTGCTTGTCCGGCTTCGAGTCGTCGGCACAGTTCAAGCGCGGACGCCCATTGGGGCCAACATTTTTGGGGTCGGCCGTGTGGCAGAATTCGCACTTAACGCCAAGCGAGCCCTGCCACTTCTCCATGATGTCGCGCACCTGACGGCCGGTCAGGTCCTTGGGCAACACCTGCAGGTTGGTTGGGGGCGGAAAGTTGCGCATCGGCCGCCCGCCGCCCTGGGACGGTGGACCCTGCGTAGCTCCCGAAGGGGGCTGGGACGAGCTTTGCGGCGGGGCTTGCGGCGACTGTCCGCCGGGGGTTGCGGCAAAAACCGCCGCAGCAAGCAATGCTACCGCGGCAGCAGGGAGAAGCAGGGAAGCGATTTTCACGTGCGGGGAATCCTTTCAGGGTTTTAAAGTCTTTTTACAAGATCAGGCTGGCAGCGACGACCTCGTGAGGGTGCAGTTAAGGAACCGCCTGAGATTGCGAAACAATGCATGGGAGGCCCATCGATTTCGGCCCGGAAACGCAGCCGTTTCCGGCAATCGCAAATCGCAGGGGCAGGTCCGCGGCGTGCCGAATGCCGATGCGAGCCGTCACCAGCACGCGCCCGGCACGCGTTCCGTCATCGCGCAGTTGCAGCGATGACTTGGGATCGAGCAAATCCAGCCCGTTGTCCGTGCTCCGCGTAATTCCCAGCGCCTGGCACAGCCGGCCGGGGCCGCTGGTTAACTCCCTCAGGTTGCCCCATCCTGCCTCCGTGCCCCATCCTTTTCGCGCTTTTTGCGAATAGGGTGGGAAATCCCTCAGGCCCCGGTTCCGCGCCATCTGCTCGAGCCCGGCCACCGGCTCCAGGGCTCGTATCAGCACGCCTCCGCCACGGCCTACGCGCTCGCAGGAAACATTCATGCAGGAGTACATCCCATAAATGAAATAAACATAAGCATGCCCCGCTGGTCCGAAGAGTACCTGATTTCTCGGCGTGGGTCCGCGATACGTGTGCGCCGCCGGGTCGGGCGGCTGCCGGTGCGGTCCAAGATAGGCCTCCACTTCGACGATGCGCCCGGCCAACCATCCGGCAGGACTCCGGCGCCCGAGCACTTTACCCAGCAGCCGCCGCGCCACGCGCTCTGGCGGCGCCTCAAAGAAGGCCCGCTTCAGCAGCTTGCCCGCTAG
>Ga0074046_10001637_pt1 | contig 19988 bp, 14 predicted proteins | sample BogForMeECP23OM3_FD_94441 | JGI IMG/M metagenome (GOLD analysis project Ga0074046, IMG submission 94441) | Bog forest soil microbial communities from Calvert Island, British Columbia, Canada - Bog Forest MetaG ECP23OM3 | ecosystem: Environmental > Terrestrial > Soil > Wetlands ... | reverse complement strand
TAACCAGCTACACCGCCGAGACCCGCCGCTGCGCCCAGGACCCCCGCCGCGCACTCCAGATTCTGGACCTCACAGCCCTCTCGCCTGGCTAAACACCGCCTACGACTTTGGCAAACCCCTGGGTCAACGATGGTGGTCAGCCCTCAAGGCCTGCTGGACGGCCGTCCTGTCCGGAAGGGTCTTTCGCAGTTGGCCATCTAAGCTGGCCAAACAGTCGGGTCAGGACCGGATCGGCCGCTGCTCGTAATGATCTGATGCGCATCTGGCGCAACGCCGGAAAGCTGCCGCTTCCTCGCTGAGTGCTGCATTCGCTGCGACCACCGATTCGCCCCTTCCTCCCCCTCTTCCCACTCCCACTCCTCTCAGTCCTCCCGCTATGCCCGCTCTGCCCGCCTCCATGGGAAGCCCTCGAAAATGGGGCCGCGCGTACGCTTTAGGCACATACCAAACGTAACCACAGTCATCGCAGGTTCTCTCATACTGCCACGTTCGCCATGGGATACGCACAGCTTGATCCTATGCTCGGCTCAGTCTGCGCTCGATGGCGCTGTGTCGGCGTCGCGGCGGGAGGTTCGCCGCGCGTATTTCAGGCCTGGCCTTCGGCCTGGCCCTCGCCGCGACGCCAAGGCCCGACGATGCCCGCACGGCCGAGACATCTCCTGCCCCACCCGCCATATCGAGGGTGACCCCCGGCTCGGCCAGCCCATGTGCGGCCGGCTCCCGGTCGAGCACGGCGGCCAGGTCCTGGCGCTCACCTTCGGCGCGCCGCAGGGCGCCGATGTCCGGCCCATCCGCGACGACGTGACCGGCACCGGCAAGCCGCTGAACCACCAGGCCGTCGCCAACTACATCGCCAAGTACGCCACCAAGACCCTCACCGCCCCCGGCCTGCCCTCCTGCCGGATCCGCACCGAAGCCGACCTCGGCCACCTGCGCTGCTCCGCGCATTACCGGCGGATGATCACCACCGCCTGGCAGCTCGGCGGCACCAGGGACACAGCCCGGTGCCGGGCCTGGGCGCACATGCTCGGCTACGGCGGCCACTTCCTGACCAAATCCCGCCGCTACTCCGCCACCTTCGGCCAGCTCCGTCAGGCCCGCACCGACCACCGCCGCGCCGCCCGGCCCCTCGGCGCAGACCGTGATGCCTGGGGCCGACCCCTCGATGAGACCGTCGTCTTGGTCCTGCCCACCATCTGGACCTACGCCGGAACCGGCCAACGTCAGGCAAGCTTCCCGAGCCGAGCCCCACCGATAGTCGGCACCTGCCGGTGCGCAACGTCATGCGCCGCGGGCCGTAGTCGCGAATCTGATTATCAGATAAAATGGCCTCATGAAGACCATGACCGCAACCGAGGCATCACGGCACTTCTCCGATCTGCTCGATGCCGTCGAACGCGGTGAGACGATCACCATCGTGCGCGGCAGCCATCCAGTCGCGGAGATCGGCCCCGCCCATCGCCGCACCGGCGCCGACCTGCGCGCGGCGCTGGCCGACGTGCCTCCGCCAGACGAGGAATTCGGCCGGGATATAGCAGAAGCCGTCGCCTTGGTTAACTCGGAGGTACGAGACCCGTGGGCCGACGCCTGATCCTCGATACCAACATCCTGATCGCCTACGAACGCGGAACCATGGACCGCTCGTCGCTGGACGATGACGAACTGGCCATCGCCTCGGTATCGGTCGCCGAGTACCGCGTGGGGATCGAACTGGCAGATACGGCCAGCCGGGCAGCCGAACGCGCCCGGGCGCTCGTTGCGATAATGTCCGCCGTCGATGTCCTTGACTACACGCAGGCGACAGCGGCTCACCATGGGCGCCTGCTTGCCCATGTCCGCCGGTCCGGCTCCCCGCGCGGCGCACACGACCTGATCATCGCCGCTCACGCGGCAGAGACTGGGCGGATGATCCTGAGCCGCGACGCCAAGGCGCGCTTCGGTGACCTTCCCTGGGTAAGCGCAATCGACGTATAACACCGGTAAACCAAAGTAGTCACGCATCTCCGCCGACGGCCATCCGGTCAGTTCGCGGGTCATCGGCAGCCGGGGGAGGGAGCGTACTTGCTGCGGAGATCAGCCGACATCGGATGCTGGGTACCCGGCGGGGATACGAGCAGCCAGGACCTTGAAGTACGGCTCGTTGCCCCAGGTGTCTCGGTTGCCGATGACATAGAGACGACGCTTGGCGCGGGTGACGGCCACGTTGAGCAGATTGGGCTCTCGGGTCGCGAACCTGCGCGCGCCGGGCCGGTCCGGATCGCCGCCGAGGACGAGGATGACGACATCGGCTTCCTTGCCCTGCATGGTGTGAACGGTGCCGACCCAATCCTTCCGATCCCGTCCGCTTACCTCGGGGAAGATGGACTCGTGCACCTTCATGGCGTGGCTGACGACCATGCGGAACGGGCTGATGACCCGGATCTGCGCGGCCGCTACCCCGGCCCCGTGCAGCTGGGAGAGGACTGAGCGCAGCTCGTCACCCTCGGCGGGAATCCAGTGCCCGTTCGAGGTCGCTGACCTGATGTCGCACCATACATCCCGGTCGCCGAACGCGGGCCGGTCCGGGGTGCCGAAGACCATCAGGCCGTCATAGGCGATCTGGTTGCTGATGTCGAACATGGGCCGGTCACATCGCCGGTGCACTCGCAGCGGCGTGCCGACCCACACCGGTTCGTCGCTAGCCGGGCCTGGTAGCGCCGTGCCGTGCTCGGCGAGCCGGTCGGCGACCTGCTGCACCGATGTGCGGCTCGGCGCCCACTGTTCACCGACCCCGAACTCGCGCAGCAGCGCCCGCTGGCCTCCCGACGGCAACGTCACCACGGGCTTGAGCTGGAGCGGGTCGCCGACGATCACGGCACGCCTGGCTCGCCACAGCGCGCCAACCGCGTATTGCGGCGGCGCCTGCCCGGCCTCGTCGACGAACAGCCAGCCCAGTGACTCACGGCCGAGGCCAGCGAACAGCTTATCGAGGGAGGCGAATGTGGTGGACACCACCGGAACCACGAGGAAGAAGGTCTGCCAGGCCGCCAGCGTCGCCGCGTTACTTGGGTGCCCCTTGCCGTCAAGGATGTCCATCAGGGCGAAGAGGTTCTGGCGGAATGTGTGCGCCTCGGCCAGGATCAGCGCCTTGTGCAAGGCGAGCGCCGCGAGGAACAGTTCGGTCCGCGCCGCGGTGAACTCCGCGTCTGCCCACGGTGCCGACTTTTCCCGGCGCTGGATCCGCTCTGGCTCAGCTACCTCCGCGTACTCGGGTCCGTCTGGCACATGGTCGCCCCAGCGCAGGCGGGCAGCATGGACCTGGCGCCTCAGTTCCTCGAGTTCGTGCGTCAGGCGATCGCGTGTGCCGCGAGCATTTCCCTCTTCGTGCCGGGCCGCGGCCAGGCGGCCTGCCACGTTCTGGGCGGTACGTGATGCGGCCTCTCGCTCGCTATCGACCGCCACGAATCTGCCGTTCAGCTCGGCGTTTTCTGCCTCCCAGGTCCGGCGTGCCTTACGTCCGTGCCCGGACAGCAGCGCGAACAGCCCCGGCCTGCCAGGCCGGTGCGCAGCAACGGCCGAGCTGGCCATCTGCCAGCGATCATCCGCCGCGCGCAGTCGGCGATCGGCGTCCTGCTGCTCGGCCTCGAGCTTGCGTCGAAGAGCTATCGCGGATTCGAGGCCGGTGTTCGCCAGCGCATGGTCCTGCGATGCGATCGGGAGCCGGGTGATGGAGTGTGAAACCACGGATCGTTCCGCAGAAAGGTCTCTCACCCGGGAAAGCGCGCGGCGAAAGCTCGTTACGGCGCCCTGCCAGTCCGGGCGGAGCGCGGCGGTCTGCCCCAGCATGTTCTGCATGCCTGAGTCGCGGTTCCACCAGAAGTCCTGCACGAAGGTAGCGCGGTTGGCCCGCTTGCCGAGCCGGGCGGCGATCATCGCCCAGGCGTCTTGGCCGGCGGTCTGACTGAAGTAGTCCACCGTGGCCGCGGCGTCGCGCCACTGGCCGCCGATGCCCTTCGGCCCGGGAATCTCGACGCTGACGTTGTCCACGGCGCCGTTGTTCGACGAGGCCACCACGATCTCAAAGCCGGTCAGCCTCGGATTGGGAGTGGTGATCGTACGCGGGTAGGCCGTCGGCTGCCACCGTTCGCGGGTGGTCGTAAATGCTTCGCTGGGGGAGGCGAGGCAGGCCAGTTCAATCGCGCGATTCACGACGATGGCGGCGATCACGTCGCGGAGCATGGTCGTCTTGCCGGTGCCGGGCGGCCCGTTGACGGCGAACACGCCACAAGTGTCGCTGAGCGTCCGCAGGATCTGGTTCACCGCGAACTGCTGGCTGAAGGCCAGCGGGCGATTGGTATCCGTGACCCACCGGCCCGAGGGAATACGATCCGGAGCGCAGCCCGCGCGGACGCACAGCGGTTCCTTCTGCAGATCGGTGCGGGTGGTGCCCGGGCTGGTGGCCAGGTACTGGCTGAGCGCGCTGCCGGCGTTTCCGCGGTCCAGCGCCGCGCTGATGAGCGCCAAGTCGTCAGCGACGTAGCTGTTGAGGAACGTCTGCTGCCCCGGCGGCTCGTCGGCGCGGGAGACGCTGATTTCGTAGCTGCTGACGCGGATGTTCTGGGGTTGCAGTTCATTCGTCACGCCGAGCCGCCCGGCGAGTTCGGCCTTGAAGCGATGAAGATCGGAACCGGTGAGCGGGGCCTGATCCAGGCGGGGTCGCGACTCTCCGTCGGTCTCCGTCTTCGTCTGCTCGTCGCCCTTCGCCCCGACAGCTGATTTCGCCAGCTTGCCGGCCACACTGCCTGCCATGGCGCCGCCGGCCGCGGCAAGCGGACCGCCGACCGCCCCGAGCGCCATGGTGACGGCGGCGGTCACCCCGCCCGACACCGCGTCGGGGACCGCGTTGCGGATGCTGTCGGCCAGGATTCTCGTGACGCCGGTGAGCTTTCTCAGGTCCTCGGCGTAGTTCAGGGCGTCTTCACGGAAGCCGGTCAAGATCGGCTTGCCCTGGATAATCTGGCCTATCGCCCACGCGCACGCGGACAGGACGGCCGACTCCTGGACGAAGTATCCGTCCGCGTCGATGGTACAGGCGAACAGGGCCGACTGGCCGCGCGTTGGCGCCTCTGGGTCATCCTGGCCGTACTTGTTCACGAGGACGTCGCGGATCTTGCTGAGATCGTAGACACCGCCGAACACCTCGTGGCGCCAGACCTTGCCGGACGTCGCCGGGGGGAGTTTCCCGTCAGGTTCCCACGGCATCGGATCCCCTGGACGGAAGTCAACGACATGCTTCTTGGCATCAACCTTGGGCAGCTGCTGGGGGCTGAACATCTCCACGGCGTGCCAGAAGCGTACGATCTGCGCTCGATCATCGGGCATTTCACCATCACCCCGGAGTCGATGTTATGCCTAACTCGCGTATCTCATCACGGTTGCTCCTGGCGCTGTTATTTTCGCTCATTCACATGAAAAGCAGCTGGTCATGGATTGAGCCTGCCGCGCTTATGGGAAAGTTCGGTACAGCCTTTGTGCTGGCTGAGCTGCTGGATCGCGCGAGTGTCCACCGGCTGGCCGCCAGCTTCGCGAGATCAGCCAAGCCGTCCCATGGGTCGGCCGCCATGCAGCCAGGCGGTCCTGAAGTTATCTGCTGCCCAAGCGCTATAGCTATCGCCGCGAAGAGGATTGAGCCAGCGTCTGTGCAGCTGGCACGCCCGATACCGGTCCTGATACGGTTGACGCCGACGACCGGCTGTCTGACCATAAGCCACCCATTCAAGTGGCGCTGCGTAGGTAAAACGGCAGGTCAGCCAGCCAGCCAGCCAGCGCGCCCGGCAGGATTCGAACCCGCGACCCGCTGCTTAGAAGGCAGCTGCTCTGTCCGGCTGAGCTACGGGCGCCCGAACGTAATTGTGCACGGCCGAGATCACGTGACGGCCACGCGAAGGTCCCAGTGTGTCGGCCTCTGGCGACGCAGATTCGCCCCCGCGTCCGCCAACAGCCCACCGTACCCGAACCCACCGTCAACGATGACAGCTCCGCCACGACCAACCCGCTGAACTGCGGATCCGTACCAATCCCGAACTGCCCCGGCGGCGCGATGCCGGCCGGCGGCAGCCCCAGGGCCGGCGGCAGCCCCAGGGCCGGCGGCAGCCCCAGGGCCGGCGGCAGCCCCAGGGCCGGCGGCAGCCCCAGCGCCCCGCGCTGTCAGCCCGCGCGGGCACACGGGCGCAGCGGCCCGGAAAGCCCCCAGCGGGAGAAAAACGCCCAGGAGGCCGCGGCGGCGCTGGGTCCCCGCGGGTCGGAGTATCGCGCCGAGGCAGGATCGGCCGAACCACCCGACCAGTAGTGCCCCATGCCATGGATGGTCCACAGCTGCGCGACCACGCAGCCCGAACCATCCGCGTACGACAGCACCGTGTACCCGTGCCCGCCCGGGACGACGGCGTACCCGCTCCCGGCCGGCGAGCCCGGCACCTCAGGGTGGCCTTCGCGCGCCAGGACCAGGTTGTCGACGCCAAGCCACTGCGCGATGGCCTGCTGTCCGCACCGGTAGGGAACCGCGGGGTCCGCGTCGCCGTGGATGACGATGACCGGCATCACCCGGGCCCGCGGGCCCATCGCGTCCAGCGCGTCGCCCGCCAGCGTGGCCGTATCGGCCGTGTTCGCGCCGGCCGGGAGGCACCCCGGCTCGGCTCCCATGTAGGGGGCGCCGGAGTGGATGCCGATCGCGGCGTACAGGTCCGGGTAGTAGGCGGCGAGGATCGCGGTCTCGAACCCGCCCGCAGAGATACCGATCGCGTAGACGCGACCGGGATCGGCGTGCCAGCGTCTGATGACGGCCCTGGTCATGTCGGCGATCGCGCCGGCGTCCCCGACGCCGCGGCCCTCGAGGTCCGGCGCCCAGATGCCCCTCCAGCAGCGCCCGTACGTATCCGCGTCGAGGGCGTCGACGTCCGGATACAGGACAATGAACCGGTCGCGCTCCGCGAGCGCGTCGTACTGGCTCGCCGCGGCCATCTGGTCCGCCGTCATGTCACACCCGTGCAGCACCACCACGAGCGGCGCAGCCGAATCAGCCCGCGGGCTCGACGGAACATACACCGCGTAGGGGTACACGTCGCTGTGCTCGCTCACGTGCCCGCGCTGGTAGCCAGGCGCGGGCACGGCCGGTGCGGGCACGGCCGGCGACGACCTGAGCGACGGCGACGGGGTGGGGGAGGGCGAGGGTACGGTCGCACCGATCACGGCGGCAATGCCGACCGCCGCCGCGCAGGCGGCGACCACGGTCAGCAGCGTCCTAGGCCGCATCGTCCCATGGTGTAACGACTCCAGGCCTGCACAGCTCCACGAACCCAGAGCCTAGGCCACGAGGGGCACAATAGCGTGGTGCCCAAACGCCGCCGCGCCCCTTCGGCGCGCTCACGCTGGCCCCTGGCCGCCGGGCTGGCGGTCGGCGTGGCGCTCGACGCGCTGCTCGGCGACCCGCGCCGCGGTCATCCGGTCGCCGCGTTCGGCCGCGCCGCCGGGGCGCTCGAGGCCCGCGACTACGCCGACAGCCGCCGCCGCGGCACGGCGCACGCGGCCGCGTGCGTGCTGGCCGTCGCCGCCCCCGCCGCGGTCCTGCACCGCCGTACCCGAGGCCGGCCGCCGTGGCAGGCGGCCGCGGCCGCGCTCGCGGTCTGGGCCGTCACCGGTGCCCGTTCCCTCCATCATGAGGCCGAACGGGCCCGGCTCTCGCTCCACCGCCACGACCTTGCCTCGGCCCGGGAGGTGCTGCCGAGCCTGTGCGGCCGCGATCCGGCACGTCTGGACGCCGCGGAGATCACCCGGGCGGTGATCGAGTCGGTCGCCGAGAACACCTCGGACGCCGTGGTGGCGCCGCTGCTGTGGGGCGCGGTCGCCGGGATCCCCGGGCTGGTCGCCTACCGCGCGGTCAATACGCTCGACGCGATGGTGGGCCACCGTTCGGCCCGGTACCTGCGGTTCGGCTGGGCCTCGGCCCGCCTGGACGACGTGGCCAACTGGATTCCGGCCCGCGTCACCGCCACGCTGACCGCGGCCTGCGCCCCGCTGGTGGCGAAAACTAACTTCGTGAAAGTCCTGCGTGTCGTGCACCGCGACGGCGGCCGCCATCCGAGCCCGAACGCGGGCCGGTGCGAGGCCGCGTTCGCGGCGGCGCTCGGTGTCCGCCTCGGCGGGACGAACGTCTACGGCGGCGTGGCCGAGGCGCGCCCGGAGCTTGGGGAGGGGGGGCACGCCCCGGAGTCGGAGGACATCCGCCGCGCAATCTTCCTGTCCCGGGCGGTGACCGTGTCCGCCACCGCCCTGGCCGTCCTGATAGCCGGGCTTACCGGCGCAGGAAGAAGCCGACGAGGAAGAGAACCAGCGCCGCGATGGCGACCCACCACAGCAGGTGGAGGGCGAATCCCGCGCCGAAGAGGGCGAGGATGACCAGTATGGCCAGGATGACGAGCAACATTTAGGGCCTCCTTCTTAAGCCTTAGCGCCTGTACCACTACCCTCAGGGATTTCGCCAAACATGACGTCCCCCGGCTGGCTAGCTCGCGAGTGGTAGTTGGCGCCCGGGCTGGCCCAGTAGCCTGCATCCGTGCGAGGGTCGCTGCTGGTCGCCGGGACGGGTTCGGACGCGGGCAAGAGCGTGCTGGTGGCCGGGTTGTGCCGGTGGCTGGCCCGGCAGGGCGTGAAGGTGGCGCCGTTCAAGGCGCAGAACATGTCGCTGAACTCCTTCGTGACGCTGGACGGCGCCGAGATCGGCCGCGCCCAGGCGATGCAGGCGGCCGCGGCGGGCATCGAGCCGGCCGCCGACATGAACCCGGTGCTGCTCAAACCGGGCAGCGACCGGCGCAGCCAGGTGGTCGTGCTCGGCCACCCCGAGGCCGAAGCCGACGCGGTGGGCTACCGGGCGCACGCGCCGCGCCTTAAGCAGGTCGCGCTGGACAGCCTGGCCCGGCTGCGGGACGCCTACGACGTGGTCATCTGCGAGGGCGCGGGCAGCCCGGCCGAGATCAACCTGCGCGACACCGACGTGGCCAACATGGGCCTGGCCCGCGCGGCCGGCCTGCCGGTCATCGTGGTCGGGGACATCGACCGCGGCGGGGTGTTCGCCGCCATGTACGGCACGCTGGCCCTGCTCTCGCCCGCCGACCAGGCCCTCATCGCCGGCTTTGTGATCAACAAGTTCCGGGGCGCCCCGGAACTGCTCGACAGCGGGCTGGCCATGCTGCGGCGCCGCACCGGCCGAACGGTCTACGGCGTCCTGCCCTGGCGCGACGGCCTCTGGCTGGACGTCGAAGACTCGCTGTCCCTGGCGACCCGCGAGCCGGACCGGGGCACGCCGCCCGGCTCGTTCGGCCCCAATGATTTTCTCCGGGTCGCGGTGGTCAGCCTGCCGCGGATCAGCAACTTCACCGACGTGGACGCGCTGTCGGCCGAGCCCGGCGTGCTGGTGCGGTTCGCGGTCAGGGCGGCCGACCTGGCCGACGCCGACCTGGTGGTGCTGCCCGGGTCGCGGGCCACCGTCGCCGACCTGGCCTGGCTGCGGGACCGCGGCCTGGCCGATGCGGTCATCGAGCGGGCGCGGGCCGGGCGGCCGGTGCTCGGCATCTGCGGCGGCTACCAGATGATGGCCCGCCAGATCGACGACCCGGTGGAATCGCGCCGCGGGCTGATCGACGGGCTCGGGCTGCTGCCGGTGCGCGTCCGGTTCGGCCGCCAGAAGATCCTCGGCCGTCCGCAGGGCCGCGCGCTGGGCGCGGCGGTGGCCGGGTACGAGATCCATCACGGCGTCGCCGAGGTCACCGATCCGGCGGGAAGCGGGACGGAGCCGTTCCTCGACGGCTGCCGCCGCGGCGCGGTGTGGGGCACCAGCTGGCACGGCGCGCTGGAGAACGACGAGTTCAGGCGCGCGTTCCTGGCCGAGGTGGCGGCGCTGGCCGGCCGGGATTTCACCCCCGCGCCCGGCACCGAATTCGCCTCCGTGCGGGAGGCGCGGCTGGACGCGCTCGGCGACCTGGTGGCCGGCCACCTCGACACCGCCGCGCTGAGCCGGCTGATCTCCGGCGGGCCGGTGCCCGGCCTGCCCGCGCTGGCCACCTCACTCGACCATGATCGATAGGCGTCAGGGTTTCCGGCCGCAACGCCGTCGACTACCTGGTGAACATCACCGCCAAGGGCCTGAGCTACGCTCAGGAAGACGTGTCCGGCATGCCCGCCGTGATCGAGTTCGATCCCGGATCTAAAGGGGGCGCTAGCAAATGGATCTCGCCGCTATCGAGTCAGAGCGGGCCCGGTTGCGCGCCGAGTACGTCAAGGCCGACCGGCCGCCGAGCAGCGCCCGGGGCATCCACCACACGGCGCTGCTTAGTTCGGACGTGGAGCAGACGATCCGCTTCTACCAGGGGGTCCTGGAGTTCCCGCTCACCGAGATCATCGAGAACCGGGACTACCCGGGGTCGAACCACTTCTTCTTCGACGTCGGTCACGGCAACCTGCTGGCCTTCTTCGACTTCCCCGGCCTCGAGCTCGGCCCGTACGCCGAAGTCCTCGGCGGCCTGCACCACCTCGCGATCTCGGTGACCCGGGAGAAGTGGACCGCGCTGCGCGCCAACCTCGACGCGGCCGGCGTCCCCTATCTCGAGGAGAGCGGCGCCTCGCTATATTTCCGCGACCCCGACGGCGCCCGCCTCGAACTCCTCGCCGACCCCCTAGGCGAGATGTACGGCCAGCAAGTCCTGTAGCTCTTCAGTGATCTGGCTCGACCAGTTCCTCAGGCCTCCGCCTTGATTTTGTACACCACCGTGACGGTGAGGTTGCCCGGTTCCACGGTGACGTGAGTGCTTAGCGCCGCGTTGCTGATCACGGTCACGGTCACCACCGCGTATCCGTTGGCCGGCAGCGACCCCTTCGACGGCGAGACCGTGACCTGGCCGGCCACGCCGGCCGGGACCTCGACGGTGTACTCGCTGACCGGGCCGCCCGTGGCGGTGGCCACGAAGAACCCGCTGGCGGCCTTCCCCTTAGCCGACGTGAGCATCAGTTTGTCCGGCGCAAGCAGCAGGTAGCCCTGAGCGGCCGAGGTGGATGACGACGGTGAAGGCGATGCGGACGGCGGCGTCTGCGACGGCGAAGCCGAAGGCTCCATCGGCACCGACAGAACCGGGCTGGGGGCCCTCGCGGGCATCGTCACCGGCGGCGACGGCGCGGCGGTCGAGGGCGTGGCCGTATGTGCCGGGGATGACGCCGCGCTGCCACTGCCCGGGGTGGCGCTGCCCGGGGTGGCGCTGCCCGGGGTGGCGCTGCCCGGGGTCGGGCTGGACGACACGCCGGGCCCGCCTCCGCCGAGCCCGAGAGCGGAGGCCTGGGGGCGCTGCGATTCGCCGGCCGTCATGAGCATGGTGATCCCGGCCGCCGCGGCCACCACCGCCAGCACGGCCACGACCGCCACCGGGCGAGGATGCCGCCGGACCCGCTGCCACCACCAGGGCCTGGCCGGACCGATGGCCCGGGGGAATCCCGACGGGCCGAACGCGCCCGCGCGATGCGTCACGCTAACCCGGTGTGCCCGCCCGGTCGGCGAGTTGTCGGCGCAGACCGTCAGCACCTGCCCGCGGAGTTCGGCCGGAAGCGCGACCGCCGGCAGCTCATCCGGATCCGCTGAGCCAGGCACCGGCGCGGCCGCCGTAGCGACCCCCGCGGGGTCTTCGGGTCCGAGGCGGCGCAGGCACTCGTTCCGCGCGACGGCGTGTAGCCAGGCCGCGAGCCGGTCAGGATCACCGAGCCCGTCCAGCCTGGAGACCGCGATGAGAAAGGTGTCCCGCACCGCCGCGGCGGCTTCGGGCCTCGTAAGCACCGAGTGGCACAAGGCGTACAGGGACGCGGCGTACCGGTCGTACGCCTCGGCGATGCCATCCGGGTCACCTGCGACGACGGCCGCGACCACGTCACGGTCCTGCATGCGGCTAACCGTAGTTGGGCCCGGCCTAGAGCTAAGCCAGAACGACATAACCAGATATCAGAACGAGATAACCGGTGAACGGGAAACGCGGCCAGCGCGTGGCTCGGGGCGAGGGCTACAACGGCAGCGGAGGCGTGGCGGTGGGCACAGGCGTGGGGGTGGCCGTCGACGTGGCCGTCGGCGTCGGCGTGGGCGTGGGTCGTCGCGGTGTCGGCGTCGGGGAGGGCGGCGCTGACGACGTGGCCGACGGCGACGGCTTCGCCTTGGTCGGCGAGGCCGAAGGCGGCGCCACCGGAGGCGGCGCGCTGGTGACGGCCGGGGCAGCGGTGGCCGGCGGCAGGCTCGGGGGGGTCGCGCCGGCCGATCCGGAGCTCGCGGTCACCGAGGCGGCGGCGGAACTCGGCGGGCCGTCCGACCGGGCGGCATCGGCCGGCCGCGGGGGGTGCGAGCCGAGCGCGAGCACCGTGATGATCCCGGTCGCCACGACCGCGATCAGGATGCCGACCGCCGCCGCGACTCCGGACAGCGCGAGCAACCGCCGCCTCGGCGGCCTGATCGGCTCCGGGAAGCCGTTGGGCCGGAAGGGGTCGGCTCGCTGCGTCACGTCCCGCCGGTACGACAGCGAGAGCGGCCGGTCGTCGGCGCATAGCCCCAGCACCTCCTCGCGCAGCTCGGGCGGGGGCAAGGCCAACGGGGGCATGCCGTACAGCGCCGCCGGCCCCAGCGCGCCGTGCTTGCGGTCGGTGCAGACGTCGCACTGGTCGATGTGGCGGCCGACTCGCTTGCGGGTCAGCGCGGTCAGCCGACCGTCCCAGTCGTCGAGCAGCATGTCGAGCTCGGGGCAGGCCTGGCGCCCGGTGCGCGCCACGAGCAGGGCGCCGAGCGCCTTCTCCAGCTGGCCGCGGGCGCGCGACGCCAGCGCCTGGGCCTGGTTCCGCGGCACGCCGAGCACGGCCGCGAGGTCGGCGCCCTGCAGGTCGTGCCGGAGGCCGAGCTCGACGACCTCGCGCTCACCCGGGTTCAGCCCGTCGAGGGCGGCCCGGACGAGCCTGCGAAGTTCGGCCTGTTCCGCGCGGTCGCCGACGTCGGCCGGCGGGTCAGCCAGGTCGGCTAGGTCGTCGGGCTCATCGAGGTCGACCTCGGGCGCGCGCGGCCGGCGGTGACACTCGTTGCGGGCTACCGCGTAGAGCCAGGGCCTCAGCTTGCGCGGGTCACGCAGGCCGCCGAGCCTGCCGGCGGCGATGACGAACGTATCCTGAACCGCGTCGGCCGCGTCTTCCGGCTCACTCAGCATCATGCGGCAGTAGCCGTACAGGGACTCCCCGTACTCGTCATATGCCTCGACCAGGCCACCCAGGTCGCCTGCCACGATGGCCGCGACCATCTCGCGGTCGTCCATCCACGAAACGGTAGTTGAATCGCCAGCTTATGGCCGGTATGTCGGCTAAATAGGCCGACGGCGGGGGCGACCCGGCCGAACCAGCGGCGACGCGGGGTCAGTTGTAGGTCGTGCCCTGGGCCTGCATCCGTTCAGAAACCTGGGCGGGCGGGTGGAACGGAATCCAGACTTGCACGCTGGTGCCGATCCTGGGCGCCGACTTGAGCATGGCGTGACCGCCGTGCGCGGCGGCGATCGCCTGCACGATGGACAGCCCGAGCCCGCTGCCGTGGGCGTCCTGGCCGTTGTGGCCGCCCCGGTAGAAACGGTCGAAGGCGCGGGCCGCCGCCTCGGCGTCCATGCCCTGGCCCGCGTCGGTCACCTCGAGCAGCGCGCCCTGGCCGGCCTGGGCGAGCCGGACCGCGACCGGCGTGTCCGGGGCGGTGTGCTCGCGGACGTTGCCGAGCAGGTTGGCGAGCACCTGCCTGATCCGCGGCTCGTCGGCCACCACCACCAGGCTGGGCGGCGTCCTGGCGGTGACCGGCCGGCCGGGCTCCACCGCCTGGGCGTCGGCGACCGCGTCCGCGACCAGCGCCGACAGGTCAGTTTCGGTCAGGTCGAGGGAGGAGTCGCGGTCCAGCCGGGCCAGCTCGAGCAGCTCGGCGACCAGGCTGGACATCCGGTCCGCCTCCTGCTCGATGCGCCGCATGGCGTTCGGGAGCCGGTCCGGGCCGAGCGCGCCCTGCCGGTACAGCTCGGCGTACCCGCGGATGGTGGTGAGCGGCGTGCGCAGCTCGTGCGAGGCGTCCGCGGCGAACTGCCGCACCTTCTGCTCGGACTGATAGCGGGCCCCGAACGCCTGCTGGATCCGGTCCAGCATGGTGTTGATCGCCCTGGCCAGCCGCCCTGCCTCGGCGTGATCGCCCGGGTCGGGCATCCGCGCGGTCAGGTCGCCCCGGCTGGTGATCATGTCGGCGGTGCTCGCCATCCGGTCCAGCGGCGCCAGGCCGCGGCTGATCAGCCAGCGGCCGCCCACTGCGAGCAGCGCGAGCAGGATCGCGCCGGTGATCAGCTCGGCGGCGACCAGCCTGCGGACCTCGCTGCCCACGGCGCTGAGCGGCCGGGCCACCACGATGGCGTTTCGGTCGGCGGGCAGCAGGCCGCCGGTCTCCGCGGATTGCACGGCGTCCAGGTCCACCACGCGCACGGTCGCGGCCACGGCCGATCCGCCGTCGGGTAGCGCGACGTCGAACACCTGCCCGTTGTTGGCCTTCAAGAAGGCGTATGCCCCTCCCTGCGCGACCAGGCCGGTGAGCCATTCCTGCAGATCGAGCGCGTTGCGGGATGGCTGGGTAAGAAGGGTCACCTGGCCGGTGCGAGCCGACACGTCCGCCGCGACGTATCCGTTGGCCGCATTCGCGATCTCTTTCGGCGTGCTTTTGGCGGTGAGCTGCAGATCAGTGTTGAACTGGTCCTGCTCGGTGTGACCGATCACCACCGCGGTGACTACGCCCATGACGATGAGGAACAGGGCGGTCACCGTGATGAGCCCGGCCAGCAACCGGGACCGCAGCGATAGCCTGCCACGGCCGGAACCCAAACGCCCGAACCGCCCCGTGAAGCTCATCGGCTCGCGCGTTCGGCTTCCGGTGGCGGGCGCAGGCTGTAGCCGACGCCGCGCTGGGTGTGGATCAGCGGCGGCCCGAGCGGGTCGAGCTTGCGGCGCAGGTAGCTGACGTAGGTCTCCACGACCTGGGACTGCCCGGCGAACTCCCAGCCCCATACGTTCTCCAGCAGCTGCTGCCTGGTGAGCATCCGCCCCTGGTTACGCATCAGGTACGCGAGCAGCCGGAACTCCGTCGGCGAGAGCTCCACCTGAGTCCCGCCGCGGCGCACCACCCAGTGCTCCTCGTCCAGCTCCAGGTCGCCGACCGTCAGCATGGCCGCATCCTCCGGCTGGCCGTCGCCGCCGGGCGTGCGGGTGGTGCGCCGCAGCACCGCCCGGACCCTGGCCACCAGCGCCTCGACCGAGAACGGCTTGGTCACGTAGTCGTCGCCGCCCAGCGTGAGCCCGCGGATGGTGTCCGAGGTGGTGTCCCGCGCGGTCAGGAAGATGACCGGGACGTCGTTGCCGTCGGACCGCAGCGTGCGGCAGACCTCGAAACCGTCCATGTCGGGCAGCATGACGTCGAGGATCATCAGGTCCGGCTCGTAGGTTTCCACCTGGTACAGCGCGTCCTTGCCGCTGGCGCTGACCGCGACCGCGCAGCCGTGGAACTTCAGCGCGACCTCGACGAGCTCACGGATATTCGGCTCGTCGTCGACGACGAGCACCTTGGGGATTCGGTCTCCGTCTGCCATGGCCTCTCACGTTTCATTGTGCCGCATTGTGCCGCATGCAAGTTCGCAGCATGCCGCGGCGCGCCCGGTCCCGGGCGCGCCGCGGCATGCGTATCTGGTTAGCTCAACGATGTCTGAGCCGATGTAGATCCAGTGGGACCCGAAGACCCAGCAGACGCTCGGATAACGATCAGCCGGGCGTCTTTGGCCCCGCTCACCACCGGGCCTCCGGCGAACACCGTCTCGCCTGCTGACAGCGCGCTCGTCGTGGTCTTGGCGCCGTTCTTCCTGACCACGGTGTCGCTCACGATCTGCCAGGTCCAGGTGGTGCCGTCCGCCGCCTTGATCACGACGTCGCTGCCGCTCACCGAACCGATAGTGCCCCGCTCGAACGCGAGCGTATGGAAACCGGTCTTGTTGTGGAAGGTGAATTGGCCGTCCACGCCGCCGAGACGGCGCAGCCGGCCCAGCGCCCACCGGACCCGGGCCGGGGGAGTAGATGAACTGCTGGCCGCGGCGCTGAGCGCGGAGTTCAGTTCGGCGGCCTGCGTGCCGCCGGAATTGGACAGGGCGCCGCCGGAATTGGACAGGGCCGAGCTGGCCGCCGCTGTGCCGCCCCCAGACACCGCCGCCAGGGCAATCCCGCCGCCTGCGAGGAAGCCGCCCAGGGTGACGCCAACACCCCAGCGGAACAACCGCTTCTTGCGGGCCGAAGATGGATGCTGCTTCGAAGAGGGACCGGCCGGAGGGCTGCCGTCGCCCCCGGCCGGCGTGTCATACATAGTGTTCATACCGGTAAGGGTGGGTCCGGCGCCTTGGACATCGCCACGCTCACCCTGTACGCCACCTGTGAGTGCTCCGCGAGTTCGCTGTCGCCCGGCATGGCAGTATCGGTGAGTGCTCACCATTGCCTTGGTTTCCACCGCCGACACCGAACTGCTGGCGGCCGCGGCCTCCGGCGCCGGCTACCTGACCGCCAACCCGGCCAGGATCACGCCGGACGACGTGACCGGGCTGGCGGCCCGCGCCGACCTCGTGGTGCTCAGGCTCCTAGGCGGCCGGAAGGCCTGGCCGGAAGGCGTGGCCGCGCTCACCGCCGCGCTGGCCGCCGCCGGCCGGCCGCTGGTTGCCCTGGGCGGTGAGGCCTCCCCGGACGCCGAGCTGATGGCGTTGTCCACGGTGCCTGCGGGCGTGGCCACCGAAACCCTCGGCTACCTGCGCGAAGGCGGCCCGGAGAACCTGCGTGAGCTGGCCCGCTTCCTGTCCGACACCGTCTTCCTCACCGGCGAGGGCTTCGACCCCCCGCGCCCGATGCCCGCCCACGGCACGCACTCCCTTCCCCCCACCATGATCATGGTCAGAAATGGGCGTTATTTGCCCCAAACGGGCCACGATCATGAAATGACCCCCGGGCCGGGAGGCCCCGTGGTGGCCGTCGTGTTCTACCGGGCGCATGAGCTGTCCGGGAACACTGCCTTTGTCGACACCCTCTGCGCCGCCCTGGCCGCCGCCGGGGCCACGCCGTTGCCCATCTTCTGCGCCTCGCTCCGGTCGGCTGACGCGGACCTGAGGGCCCTGCTCGAGCCGGCCGACGCGGTGATCACCACCGTGCTCGCGGCCGGCGGCTCGGCGGCCTCGGACGCGACCGGGGAGGGCGGCTGGGACGCAGGGCTCTTGGCCGCCCTGGACGTGCCGGTGCTGCAGGGCCTCTGCCTGACCAGCTCGCGCGCGCAGTGGGAGGCCTCCAACGCCGCCCTGGCCCCGATCGACGCCGCGATGCAGGTGGCGATCCCCGAGTTCGACGGCCGGCTGATCACCGTGCCGTTCTCGTTCAAGGAGGAAGGCCCGGACGGGATACCCCGCTACGCCGCCGACCCCGAGCGCGCCGCCCGGCTGGCCGGCATCGCCGTCCGGCACGCCCGCCTGGCCGCCACCCCGAACACCGCCAAGCGCGTCGCCATCATGCTCTCCTGCTATCCAACCAAGCATGCCCGGGTCGGCAACGCGGTCGGCCTGGACACCCCGGCGTCCGCCGTGGCGCTGCTGCGGGCCATGCGCGAGGCCGGCTACGACCTAGGCGACGGCTTTCCCGAAGACGGCGACACGCTGATCCACGCGCTGATCGCGGCCGGCGGCCACGACACCGAGTGGCTGACCGAAGACCAGCTCCGCGCCGCCCCGGCCCGGGTCCCGCTCGCCGCTTACCTCCGTTTCTTCGAGAATGTGCCGAACGAACTTGGCTCGTCCATCCGCGCACACTGGGGCGCACCGCCGGGCGGCCTGTACACCGACGAGGAATCCGGCGGCATCGTGCTGGCCAGCCTGCGGTTCGGGAACGTGGTGCTGATGATCCAGCCGCCGCGCGGCTTCGGCGAGAACCCGGTCGCGATCTACCACGATCCCGACCTGCCGCCGTCGCATCACTACCTGGCCGCGTACCGGTGGCTGGCCGAGGACTTCGGCGCCGACGCGATCGTCCACCTGGGCAAGCACGGGACGCTGGAGTGGCTGCCCGGTAAGGGGCTCGGCCTGTCCGCCGGGTGCGCGCCGGACGCGGTGCTCGGCGACCTGCCGCTGGTGTACCCGTTCATCGTCAACGACCCGGGGGAGGGGACCCAGGCCAAGCGGCGCGCGCACGCGGTGATCGTGGACCACCTGGTGCCGCCGATGGCGCGGGCCGACACCTACGGCGAGATGGCCAAGCTCGAGCAACTGCTCGACGAGTACGCCACGGTGGCCGCGCTCGACCCGGACAAGCTGCCCGCGCTCCGCGCGCAGATCTGGTCCCTGATCGAGGCCGCCCACCTGCACCACGACCTCGGTGTTGACGCCCAGCCCGGCTCGGCCGAATTCGACGAGTTCGTCCTGCACATCGACGGCTACCTGTGCGAGGTCAAGGACGCCGCGATCCGCGACGGCCTGCACATCCTCGGTGCCGCCCCGGCCGGCGAGGCCCTGGTTAACCTGGTCCTGGTCATCCTGCGCGCCCCCCAGCTCTGGAGCGCCCGCTGGGGCGCCCTCCCCGGCCTGCGCACCGCCCTAGGCCTCCCCGAAGGAGACAACGGCGCCCGTGCCCAAGCCGATCACCACGAACGCATCGCCCGCGCGCTAGTCGAAGCCCTCGCCGCCGTCCAGTGGGACGCCACCCATATCCCTCACCTGACCAAGGAGGAAGGCGTTGCCCGCGTCCTGGAGTTCGCCTGCGCCGAACTCGTGCCGCGACTGAACGCCACGCGCGGCGAGATCGCCGCGGTGCTGCACGCGCTGGACGGCGGCTACGTGCCCGCGGGCCCCTCCGGGTCGCCGACGAGGGGCCTGGTCAACGTGCTGCCGACCGGCCGCAACTTCTACTCGGTGGACCCGAAGGCCATCCCGTCGCGCACGTCCTTCCAGACCGGCCTGGCCCTGGCGGATTCGCTGCTGGCCCGGCATCTGGCGGACGAGGGGGAGTACCCGCGCTGCGTGGGCCTGACCGTGTGGGGCACCTCCGCCATGCGCACGCAGGGTGACGACATCGCCGAGGTGCTCGCGCTCATCGGCTGCCGCCCGCAGTGGGACGACGCGTCGCGCCGGGTCACCGGCTTCGAGATCGTCCCGCTGGCCGAACTCGGCCGCCCCAGGATCGACGTCACGCTGCGCATCTCCGGGTTCTTCCGGGACGCGTTCCCGCACGTGATCGCGCTGCTGGACGACGCTATAGGCGCAGTGGCAAACCTCGATGAGCCCCCTGAGTCCAACTACCTGCGCGCGCACGCCCTGGCCGACCAGGCCCGGCACGGTGACTGGCGCCGCGCGACCACCCGCATCTTCGGGTCCAGACCCGGCGCGTACGGCGCCGGCCTGCTCCCGCTGATCGACGCGCGGAACTGGCGGGACGACGCCGACCTGGCCGAGGTTTACGCGGTCTGGGGCGGCTACGCCTACGGCCGCGGGCTTGACGGCGTGAACGCCCGGCCGGACATGGAGGGCGCGTTCCGCCGGATCGCGGTGGCGGCGAAGAACATCGACACCCGCGAGCACGACATCGCCGACTCCGACGACTACTTCCAGTACCACGGCGGCATGGTCGCCATGGTCCGGTCCCTGACCGGCCGCAATCCCGCCGCCTACATCGGCGACTCGGCCGTCCCCGACGCGCCGAAGACGCGCACCCTGGCCGAGGAGACCCGGCGCGTGTTCCGGTCCCGGGTCGTGAACCCGCGGTGGATCGCGGCGATGCGCCGGCATGGCTACAAGGGCGCCTTCGAACTCGCCGCGACCGTGGACTACCTGTTCGGCTACGACGCCACCGCCGGCGTGGTCCCGGACTGGATG
>Ga0074046_10001636_pt1 | contig 19989 bp, 18 predicted proteins | sample BogForMeECP23OM3_FD_94441 | JGI IMG/M metagenome (GOLD analysis project Ga0074046, IMG submission 94441) | Bog forest soil microbial communities from Calvert Island, British Columbia, Canada - Bog Forest MetaG ECP23OM3 | ecosystem: Environmental > Terrestrial > Soil > Wetlands ... | reverse complement strand
TTATCAATCGCGGCGCGGTGCGCTACAGCTACACCTGGGGTATGGGAGGGATCACGTTTTACCTGTTCGTCATCCTCACCTACACCGGCGTGCTGCTGATGTTTTATTACCACCCCAGCAAGGTGCAGGCGTTTCGTGACGTGCTTTATCTGGAGCACGACGTCCCGTTCGGAAAGATTCTGCGCAACATGCACCGCTGGGCGGCGCACCTGATGGTAATCGCGGTGTGGCTGCACATGTTCCGCGTGTTTCTGACCGGCTCATACAAAAAACCGCGCGAATTCAACTGGAACATTGGGGTGCTGCTGCTGGTGTTCACTTTGCTGCTATCGTTCACTGGCTACTTGCTGCCCGACGATCAGCTTGGATTCTGGGCCGTAACGGTGGGCACGAACATGGCGCGCGCAACTCCGCTTCTGGGGCACGAAGGCCCGTTCGGTGCGCAGTTGGGAATGACTCCATATAACGACGTGCGCTTCGGATTACTGGGCGGTTCGATCGTGGATGCCAACGCGCTGCTGCGGTCCTATATCTGGCACTGCATCGGGATTCCGATTGTGGCGTCGGTGCTGATGATCGTGCATTTTTGGCGGGTGAGAAAAGATGGCGGGATTTCTGGACCCGCTCCCGTGATACTGGAGGCCGAGGCCGATAAGCCGCGGCGCGGGCCGAAGGCGGCGGGCGAATAGGAAGTCTTGTGTGGGGACAGCCGCCCTCGGATGTCCGGTCGAGCGAAGCTCGACGGTTTCTTTTGGGGCGTGCAACTTGCCGGGCTCTGCCCGGCCCGACAGCCGAGGGCGGCTGTCGCTACATGGTTGTTGGAGAATCTATGGATTGGCGACAACTTTGGGAAATTTGCTCGGCCCCGGACAACGTGCCCATCTTGGGCTTGATGCCGCTGCTTGCCTTCTACATTTATCTGGCGGTGAAGCAGGCGCGGGCCAACGACCGGTTGATCGAGCAGCTTGAGGCCGATCCGGAAATGGCCAAGACGCATCATCGCAAGACCTGGCCCTTCAAACCCGGCTGGCAGAAGGAAGTGCATGTCTGGCCGTTTCTGCTGCGCATTGAATTTCTTGGCGCGATCATCGTCACCATCATTCTGATGATCTGGTCGATCACGCTGAACGCACCGCTGGAAGAACCTGCGAATCCCAACCTGACGATGAATCCGGCGAAAGCGCCGTGGTACTTTCTCGGGCTGCAGGAAATGCTGGTTTATTTCGATCCCTGGATCGCCGGCGTAGTCATGCCGACCATGATCATCATCGGGCTGATGGTGATCCCCTACATTGATACCAATCCGCTGGGCGGCGGATATTACACGTGGAAACAGCGGCGCTTCTCGATTTCGACGTTTCTTTTTGGCTTCATCATTCTGTGGGTCTCAATGATCATGATTGGCACATTCATTCGCGGTCCGGGATGGCAGTGGTTCTGGCCCGGCCAGACCTGGGATCACAACCGCTTGATCTATGAGGTGAACCGCGACTTGCCGGACGAAGTTCCGCGCTGGCTGGGTGGCCCGATCACCTCCAATTGGGCAAAGGGAGTTTTCGGCGCGATCGTCGTGGGCGGGTACTACCTGCTGGGCGGCGGGATGGTGTACTCGCTGTTCCGGCGCCGCATGGCGAAGGATTTCCGGCGAATGAGCCTGCTGCAGTTTTCCATTATGCAGTTCTTTCTGCTGACCATGGTTGCCCTGCCGATCAAGATGGGCCTGCGCCTTTTGTGGCACATCAAGTACGTTTGGATTACGCCGTGGTTCAACGTGTGAGGGAATGCAGAAGTCAGATTTCAGATTGCAGATTTAGGCGAGCCCTGTGCTGGGATCAATCTGAAATCTGAAATCACAAATCTGAAATCGTTTTGTTAACCAACTAGAGGAAAAGATTCAGTGCCCGACAAACCTATGCCCGAGCAGGATCCGATCACCAGCAAGTCGTACGCCCCGCATTATGTAATCGCCACGGTGATACTGATCGCTACTCTGTTCTGGGCCTTGTGGGACGAAGCTTGGGGACAGCGGCCGTGGAAAGAGTTCCAGGACAAGTGGAAAGACCGCTACAGCGCGTTTCTGAACACGGCGCGGTCCAAATCAACAACATCGCAGAACGACGTAGAGAAAAACCTGGAATACGTTGCATTGATGCAGGCTTATGAGAAGGCCTATCAGGATACGAAGGCCCAGGCGGCAGATGTACGCGCCAAGCTCGATGACGCCAGCGCCCGGCTACTCGCGGTGCAGAGTGTGTTTACCGACCGCCGCGCCTACGTGAACGCCCTGACTTATGAATGGGAAACGACGAACAGCGCCTCGGGAAAGGCCAGCAAGCAGAAAGAGAACGACGATTACAAAGCAGAGCTTGCGACCGTCGAGTTCCCCGATGGCAGCAGAAAGAAGTTTAACTTCCAGCAATTGGAAGAAACCTACAACGAAATCCGCGACGAGAAAACCAAGTTGAGCCTGGAACTGGGCACGCTGCTGAAGCCGGCCACTGCTGCCCGAGCCAAGATGGATGAGTACGTGGCGGACCACATGGTCGACCTGACTCCGCAGCAAATTGACGGGTTGAAGAAGAAAGTTTCGGACTGGGATGCCCAGATCGTCCAAATCAACGTGGCCGAGGCCAATATTGTCGACCGCTGCGAATCATGCCACCTGAATGCGCGCGAACCGGCGAAGATCACCGAGGCTGCCATGACGCCCCGGGGCGAGAAGAAGCCCGACCAGTACGCGCAGGCGTTCGTGAGCCATCCTGAGCCGGAATTGCTCGGCATTCACGATCCTGAAAAGTTCGGCTGCTCGCCCTGCCACCAGGGCAATGGCCGCGCCACAACGAGCGTCGAGAAGGCGCATGGAAATTATGAGCACTGGCTGTGGCCGCTCTATCCGAAACAGAATGCTCAGGCCGGCTGCCAGACTTGCCATGCCGCGGACATGGTGCTGGTCAGCGGAGATGTGCAGTGGCAAACCATCAACGACGGCAAAGATCTGTTCCGCCAGAAGGGCTGCATGGGCTGCCATCGCTATGAAGGCTACGACAAGGAACCCGAACAGCTGAACGCGATCGGCCAGCAGATCAAGCAGATTGAATCTCAGAAAACTGACAACCTGAAGCAGACCGCCTACCTGATGAAGCAGGCCGACGCCGCCGAGACTAACGAAGAAGCCAATACGCTCAATGGCAAAGCCGTTGACTTGAAAGTCGCGAACAGCAAGCTGGACGGGCGTCTGCAGCAGCTCGATTTCGAGTCGCACAGCCTGATGCAAGATCAGAAGAAAGTTGGCCCGAATCTCAAAGACATACGGCTCAAGGTGAACAAGAACTGGATTCCGGTGTGGCTGAAGAAGCCGTCGGATTTCCGTCCGACGACGAAAATGCCGAACTTCCGCTTGACCGAGCATCAGATTCAGGCCATCTCGGCGTACATCTGGCAATCGGGACTCACCGATGCGCCGCCCAAGCACAAGCCGGGAAATGCCGCACACGGCAAGGAACTGTTTGAGACCCGCGGTTGTCTGGCCTGTCACTCCATTGGCGAGGGCGATCAGATGCAGGGCGGCACGTTCGCCGCCAATCTGACGCGCGAGGGCGAAAAGGCGAATTTCGACTACCTCGTCCGCTGGATCCACAATGCGCGCGAGCGCACGCGGCCCTATTGCCCGTACGAGAAGAAAGATATCGGCCCGGAGGATTACGCCAAGAAGGGACTTCCCTACCAGTTCGATCTCGAGCATAGCCGCTGCCCCAACGACGGCCACGAACTGCAAGTGCAGAACATGACGGTGATGCCCAGCCTGCGGCTGAGTCCGGAGGATGCCGAAGACATCGCCACGTATTTGATGACACAGAAGAAGCAGGAGCCTTCGTCGTATGCGAATGCAGCGTTCATGGATGATCCTGCGCTGAAGGAGGAAGGTAAGAAGTGGGTGCGGTTCTACGGCTGCGCCGGATGCCACGAGATTGCGGGCTTCGAGGACGAAGGCCGCATCGGCACGGAATTGACATTCGAAGGCAGCAAGCCGATCGAGCGTCTGGACTTTGCGCTGTTCACCGAAGCGGCCCAACGAGGCGGCAAGAATGCAGAGCCCATCAAAGACAAAGACGATCTGGCACGCCTGCCGGACGGTCCGGCTACCGAGCCCTGGTACGATCACAAGGAATTTTTCGAACACAAACTCGCCGAGCCGAATGTTTATGACCAGGGCATGGTGAAGAGCGAGACCGAGGTTCTGCGCATGCCGAACCTGCATTTGACGAAAGAGCAGGTGCTCGACCTCACGACATTCCTGATGGGCAGCCAGGAGACTTCCCTGCCCACCAGCTATCAATACAAGCCGGGCGATGCGCGGCACGACATTCAGGAAGGCTGGTGGATAGTCAGGAAGTACAACTGCATGGGATGCCACCAGTTCATCCCGGGCCAGCGAACCATTCTGATGGGGCTGAAGCAGTACCAGGACGTACAAGAGCAGTTGCCGCCCAAGCTGCTGACTGAGGGCGCACGGGTTGATCCCGAGTGGCTGCGGAAGTTTTTGTCCAATCCGGCGCTGAGCACCACCGACACAAACCGGAACGGTGTGCGGCCCTATTTGAAGGTTCGCATGCCAACGTTTTCGTTTTCCGACAACGAACTGCGCAAGCTGGTACGGTTCTTCCAGGCTTTGTCGCAGCAGCCGATACCCTATATTCCCGAGCAGGTGCCCGTGCTCACGGAGAAGGAAACGGACATGGCGCGGAGCCTGTTTTCGAGCACCGGAGCACCTTGTTTGAAGTGTCACGCGACGGGTGATCCAGCGCACGACAGGATTGCAACCGCGCCCAACTTCCTTTTGGCGAAAGAACGCCTGAAGCCGGATTGGGTAGAACGCTGGATTAGCGATCCGCAGGCGGTGAGCCCAGGTACCTCGATGCCTTCGGGATTGTTCAAGCAGGTTAACAATCAGTGGGTTTTTGCCGGGCCGACACCGCCGTCATTTAACGGATATCAAGGGGACCATCGCAAGCTGCTGGTGGATTATATCTTTCAGCTAACACCGGAAGAGCAGCGGCGGGTCGCTGCGGCCATGCCACGGGCGAGGGCGGCCGTCGCTCGTCCCGCTGCTCAACGGAAACAGGCGGCCGTGGATGAACATCGAGCATCCAGTGGAGGTTCGCGGTAGAATTCGCACGTCAGAAAAGCAGGTTCCTCGCGCTGGCCGTATCCTTCGCTCCGGCTCGCTCGGAATGACCAAACCAACAGTAGTGACAACGTACAGAAAGGGCGACACCATGAAGAGCAGAACAACTTGGGCAGGGATGATGATCAGCATGCTGGTCCTGTGCGGGTTAATCGTACTGGCGGCATGCAGCAAGAAAGAGGAATCGCCGGCTGCCGGTCCGACGGCCGAGCAACCAGCGGCTACCCCCATTGATCCCGCGACAGTGGCCACCATCAACGGCACCGTCAAGTTCGATGGCACGGCACCCAAAGCACAGAAGATTGACATGAGCCAGGATCCGGGTTGCAAGGGCATGAACGAGGCGGAGAACATCGCGGTCGCGGGCGGTGATCTGGCCAACGTTTTCGTTTACGTGAAGGACGGGCTGGGCAGCCGGACTTTCGATGTTCCCAAAGACCCAGTCGTGCTTGACCAGCAGGGCTGCCGTTATCATCCGCACGTTCTGGGAGTGATGGTGGGGCAGACCGTCCAGATCAAGAACGATGATCCGACCACGCACAACATCCATCCCCAGCCGAAGGACAACCGGGAGTGGAACGAGTCGCAGCCGCCCTCTTCCCCGGCGATTGAGAAAACCTTCGCCCGCGAAGAGGTCATGCTGCCGGTCAAGTGCAACCAGCATCCCTGGATGAAAATGTACGTCAACGTGGTCAAGAACCCGTTTTATGCGGTCACGGGCAAAGACGGAAAATACGAAATCAAGGGCTTGCCACCCGGCGATTACACCCTGGCCTTCGTGCATGAGAAACTGGGGGAGCAGGACCAGAAAATCACCGTCGCGGCAAAAGAAGCGAAGACGGTGGATCAGACTTTCAAACCGTCGGCCGACTAGCCGCTCTGGTTTGGCAAAATGACGGTTTGGTAGAATAGCGGGTGGGTCGGGCAGACGCTCCAGTGTGCGGTCTGCTCCGCTCTTTTGAATCGGCGGCGGTGCGGTCTCCGCCTTCCTGAGCCTTCCTTACCCGAGCACCATGACTCTCAAAGCCATCCAAACCCCGTACCATCGAGCTCATCATCTGTTCGCCATGTTTACGGCGTGCGCGACCCTGGTGGTCATCACCGCCGGAGCGCTCGTGACCAGCAATGACGCCGGGTTGTCCGTGCCCGACTGGCCCACTTCATTTGGTTATCTCGTCAAAGTGCCGTCTTTTGTCGGCGGGATTCGCTTCGAGTGGACTCATCGCATGCTGGCTGGTTCCCTGCTCACCCTCACGCTCGCGATCGCGGCTTGGACTCTGCTGATCGAGCGCCGGCGCTGGTTGCGCTGGCTGGCGATTGGCGCTTTCTGCACCGTCGTCGTGCAGGCGATCCTCGGCGGACTAACGGTTCTGCTCTTTCAGCCTCCTGCCGTTTCCACGGCGCACGCTGCCGTGGCGCAAACTTTCTTCTGCATCGCGGTTGCCATAGCGGTCTTTACCGGGCGTCGCTGGGTCGAGGAACAGCCGCGTGTGGAGTTCGATACGCGCCGCCCCAGCCTGTTCACCCTGACCTTGCTTTCTCTGTTTGTGCTGTATGTACAGCTGATTCTGGGCGGAATGTTCCGCCATCATGGCATGAGTTGGTGGCCGCACGTCCTGAATGCCATCGTTGTTTCGATCGTGCTGGTATGGACGGCAGTCCGCGCCCTCACCGTCTACGCCCATATCGAAGCCGTTCGCCGGCCCGCGATTCTCATGCTGGGGCTCGTCGTCACCCAGCTCTGCCTCGGCTTTGCCGCTTTCGTGACGCGCGTGGACTGGGGCCGCGATGCGGCCCAGCCTGAGTTTCCCATGGTCGTTTCCACCGTGGCCCACGTTGCCGTCGGCGCGATGTTGCTGGCGACCACGGTAATTCTGGCGATCCAGGTCTGGAGACACGTTCCGGTGGCATTTGAGGAAAGGCTGCCACAGGCGCAACGGGATGCGTCGGCCGCGTGAGTGGTGAGGCCCCAATTTACGCGGCACGGCTTATAGCCGGTGACCGTACTTTACAAGCCATCGCGTTGCCTTCCTCGGTTTCGCGCACAATGTCGTACACTGGATAGAGTTGCTGGGGAGTTCTTTTGGTCTCGAAAGCCGCCACGCTTGCTGATCCCGACCCGGAAGTGGGCCGCTCTTCCACCCCTGTTATTTCCGTCGAGAATCTCGTCCATCGTTACGAGAACCGGACGGCGTTGAACGGAGTGTCGTTTGAGGTCAGGCCGGCGGAACTGTTCGGCCTGCTCGGTCCGAACGGCAGCGGGAAGACCACTCTGTTCCGCATTCTCTCAACCCTGATGCTGCCAACGTCCGGCCGGGCTGTGATCCTTGGATACGACGCGGCTCAGGACGCAGCCGGCTTGCGACGCCAGATTGGCGTGGTGTTTCAGGCGCAGAGTGTCGATCCCAAGCTGACTGCCTATGAAAACCTGTGGCATCAGGGGCACTTGTACGGTCTTCACGGCGCGGCATTGAGAAAACGTATCGGCGAGATTCTGGCGCGGGTAGGCCTGGCCGACCGCGCCAAGGAGCGGGTTGAGACGTTCTCCGGTGGCATGCAGCGCCGCATTGAGCTCGCCAAAGGACTCTTGCACCACCCCGGCGTTCTGCTGCTGGATGAGCCGACGACCGGGCTTGATCCGGGAGCGCGCCGCGACCTGTGGCAATACTTGCAGATTCTGCGCGATGAGGAGCATGTCTCCGTGCTGGTTACGACGCACCTCATGGAAGAAGCCGAGCGCTGCGACCGATTGGCCATCCTGAACGAAGGAAACCTGGTGGCGCTGGGCACACCCGCAGAACTGAAGAGCGAGATCGGCGGCGACGTCGTTCTCCTGGATGCCGCGCAGGACGCGGCCTTGCTGGCCGAGCATATTCGAGCGCGCTTCCATGTGGAGACTGCCGTGCTCGGTCACCAAGTGCGCATCGAGCGCGAGAGCGGCCACCGGTTTGTCACCGACGTAGTCGAGGCGTTTCCGGGAGAGATTCAGGCGGTCTCGGTCAGCAAGCCTGCGCTGGAAGATGTCTTCATCCACCGCACGGGGCATAAATTCTGGAGTGAAGGCAGCGAAGAAGATTCTGAAGAGCCGATTCTGAAGAAAAAGAGGAGGTAGCTTGCGGGGTGGATGTCATCCTGAGCAGGCGCTTTCTGCGAAGCGAAGGATCTGGGCGAGCCTGGCTCGCTTCCTTTGCTAAAGTTCGTCATCACCTAACAAGGAGGTAGCTTGCGTTCGATGATCCTGGTACTTTCTCTCGTGCTTGGCCTGATGCCCTTGCTGGGCGTGGCTTGGATTTTCGTCAGCGGAATGATCACGCTGTGGCCGCCTTCGGCCACAGTGGACGGGCTCTTTATGACCCTCATTCTGCTGGCGTTGTCGGCCTGCTTTCTGCTGAACGCGTACTGGGAAATGCGCGATCGGGGAATGCTGAAATTTTTCTCCAAGAGGGAAGCGGCGCCGGCGAAAACTCCGGCGGCGAAAGCGAGCTAGGAATGGCCACTTCGGCAACCACTCTGGCGCGCACCATACGGCCTGCATCCGTGGGTGTGATGCTGCCTGCATTCACGCTCTGGTGGCGCGAGATCGTGCGTTTCTATAGGCAGCCGACTCGCGTCGTGGGGGTGCTCGCGTCGCCACTCGTGTTCTGGCTGGTTCTCGGCTCGGGATTCGGGAATTCCATTCGTTCCGGGGGCGGTGCAGGGCAGCAACACTATCTTGATTATTTCTACCCCGGCACACTGATCCTGATCGTGCTCTTCACCTCGATCTTCACCATGATGTCGGTGATCGAAGACCGTAAAGAAGGGTTCCTGCTCTCCGTGCTGGTTGCCCCCGTCCCGCGGACGGCGATTGTACTCGGCAAGGTGCTGGGTGGGACGACGCTCGCCGCCTTGCAGGGCATGGTTTTCCTGATCTTTGCTCCGTTCGCCGGCGTGCATTTGAATCCGGTGCAGGTGCTTCTGGTCGGGGTGGTGGTGTTCCTGGTATCGTTTGCCCTGACTGCTCTCGGCTTCGCCATCGCCTGGCCCATGGATTCATCACAGGCCTTCCACGGCATCGTCAACTTGTTTCTGATCCCGCTGTGGCTGGTATCTGGAGCACTGTTTCGCCTTTCAGGCGCTTCCAAATGGCTTCAAGTCATCATGATCGTGAATCCCCTGACATATGGCGTGGACGCGCTGCGCGGGTTGCTTTACCCCGGCGCGGAGACAAGCTTTCCGCTGTCGTCGGACATGCCGACGCTGCTTCTGTTTTCGCTGGTCATGTTCGGACTGGCGTTCCTGATGGTCAACCGCCGGACCACGAGGCCCGCCGCGTGATTCCCGAGCAATATGCCTTCTTCCCTGCCCTGAACGCGACCCTCAATGGAACCAGCGCTGTGCTCCTGCTAACGGGGCGCGCGCTGATCGCGCGCGGCCGGATCGCCGCGCACCGCGCCTGCATGATTGCCGCAGTGATCGCGTCGGCATTGTTTCTGGGATGCTACTTATTCTTCCATTTCAAGGTGGGGAATATTCTTTTTCTGGGCCAGGGATGGTCGCGGCCGGTTTATTTTACGATTCTGATTTCGCATGTGACCCTGGCCATTCTCGTTGTTCCGCTGGCCATCGTGACACTGCGCCGCGGATTGAAGGCGCGCTACGACAAGCATCGCGCCATCGCGCGCTGGACTTGGCCGCTGTGGATGTACGTTTCCGTGACCGGCGTGATCGTGTATTTCATGCTGTACCAGTGGTTTCCGCATAGCTGAGGCCCGCGATAGTCGAGACTCACCACGGAGGCACGGAGACACGGAGAAGAAAGAAATCAGGTGCTTGATCCGGGTGATTTTCCTATTTTCTTGGTTTTCTCTGTGCCTCCGTGTCTCCGTGGTGAGTGGTTCTTATGTCCGTCCTGAAACTCAAGATCGACGTCACCGGCACCGTCGGCGACGCCGCCTGGCGCGAGATTCGCCAGTTCGATCAGATTCAGAGCGCCGATTTCGGCTCGCAGTTTGGCAGCGGCGGACGCTGCCACCATCCGCCGGACGCGCCGCACGCCAAAGGCGAATGGGTCGGTGCCGAAATCCGGCTGCAGACGCCGCTCCTGGCGCAGTACGCCATGTCGCACTATCTGGAGCAGGAGCGCGTGCTCGACGCCGACATAGAGTAAGTCCGGACCGTTTCGAGGAACTTCACAATTCTTTTGTCCGTACTGTTAACCGAGCCGCGCTCTCAAACGTTATTCAGAATGAGTAGGGACATGTTCACGATTAATCGTCCCCTCAAGGAGCCTCTCGTGAACGAAGATATTATCATCGTCCCCTGTTTCCTTGCTTTTTTCGCATGGGTGGCGTGGCTGCTTTTCAGCACGATCCGCCGCTACAAGATTGCCAAGTTACAAGCGGAAGCGCAGCACCGGCTGCTTGAAAAAGTCAGCTCCGGTCAAGAGCTTTTGACCTATGCCCAAACTCCCGCAGGTAGGCAACTGATCGAGTCCCTGCGAGTGGAGACCACATCGCCGCACACGCGCATCATCGGAGCACTGCAGACTGCCATCGTCATGCTCTCGTTGGGTGTCGCCCTGTTGTTCCTCCACAACCGCGTCAGCGGCGCCGAGGAAGGCTTTCTGATTTTCGGCACAGTCATCACCGTGCTGGGCGTTGGCTTCGGAATTTCGTCAGCAGCCGCATACTATCTTTCGAAGTCGTTTGGGCTGCTCAACGGAAACGATGTGTGAGCCGTTAAAACCGCGATGCGGGATGAATCTCAGACTCGTATCATGAACCTGCTCGTCGTCGCGCCTGCATCGAGGACCGTGGCGGACGGCGGGACGCTCATGGACGAGTCTGCCTTTCATGCGTTTTATGAGCAGACGTCGAGGCCGTTGCTACGCTATTTGCTGGGCGTGACCTGCAGGCGGGATTTGGCGGAGGATCTGTTGCAGGAGTCATACTGCCGATTCCTGACTGCCAGCTTGCCCGAGATGGACCAGCGCCAGGCCTCGAGCTACTTGTTCCGCATCGCCACCAATCTGATGCGCGACCGATGGCGCCAGATGCGGGAAGACGCTCTGCCGGACAGCGCCGTTGAGGCCTCGTCTCCCACTCCGCCCCTGGAACGGAAACTAGGCGTGCGGCAGGCGTTCGGGCGGCTGAAGCCCCGCGAACGGCAGCTTCTGTGGCTGGCCTATGTGCAAGGGTGTAATCACGACGAGATCGCGCATTGCACCGGGCTGCGGGCGGGGAGCATCCGTCTGTTGCTGTTTCGGGCGCGGCACAGAATGGTGGATTTGATTGGCGGCTGGCATCGTGGCCGTCGGCAGGCAGAAAAAGAGGTGCGCGAATGAAGACCCAATCCTGCGAACAAGAGCATGCCGTGATTACCGCGTTGCACAGTGGATCGCTCCCCGACGAACTGCTGGCTCATGTTGGCGTTTGCCGGGTTTGCTCGGAGATCCTGCTGATCGGCGAATGTTTGCGCGAAGAAAGCATGCCTGCCAATAGTAATGATGAACTGTACTTGCCGGATGCGTCTGTGATCTGGCGGAAGGCGCAAGCCCGGGCGCGGGAGGAAGCTATAGCGAGGGCGACGTTGCCCATCCGGATTGTGCGCACCTGCGCCTATGCCCTCGCGATTCTGGCTTCGCCATGGCTGGCGTTTCAGCTCTCCCACGCGCCTTCCTGGATGGCCAACCTCGGGCTCAAGCATTTCCCGTGGCCGGAGATGGATGGCAAGTGGCTTGCCACCCTGACGGGGACGACCCTTCTCGGCATTGTCGCGACCGCCGTCTGCATGGGACTCAGTTCCTGGTACATGCTGCGCGAGAAATAGGCTTCCAAGAGCAGAGAGGTTTCGCCTGCCATCTGCTATAGTTTCTTGCCGGAACCATGCCCCTTCCTTCCGAGACTCCCACTCCCAATGGGCAAGCCGGGTCCGACGGCAGCGCCGTGCCGAGCAGCTCAAAGCACAGCATGTCGCGCACGCAGAAAATCCTCTTCTTCGCCACCGGCTGGCTGATCGTGCTCATGCCGTTTCTGTTCTGGTGGAACACCTGGTTCGGGCGGCCTCTTTCTGAGCAGCAATTGACGGCTTACCTTCACGATGACAAGAAGCCGCGGCACATTCAGCAGGCCTTGGTGCAGATAAGTGAGCGCATGGCGCGCGGAGACGCGGCTGTGAAGCAGTGGTATCCCGACCTGATGCGGCTCGCGACCTATCCGGTGGAGGAGGTGCGCAACACCGACGCCTGGGTCATGGGGCAAGACACTTCGGGAGTGGAATTCCACGAAAGCCTGCTGAAGATGCTCACCGACCCCTCACCCGTGGTACGCGGCAACGCGGCGCTCTCGCTGGTGCGCTTCGGCGACGCCACGGGGCGGCCGCAGATCGTCGCGCTGCTCGAACCGGCCCGGATCACAGCCCCGGAAACTGGCCGGATCGTCGATGCCGACCGTCCCGGAACAGCCATTCGTCAGGGAGGATTAATCGCCAAGCTGCAATATGACCATGAGCATATTGCCCAGATTCGTTCCCCAATCCCCGGGCGCATTCGCTCGGTGGCGCAGGCTGGAGCCAATGTTTCTGCCGGGGCGGAAATCGCAGTCGTTGAGCCGGCAAACGAACAGGTTTGGGAGGCCCTGCGCGCACTTTATGTAGTGGGGCAACTGGACGATCTCGCCGCCATTCGTCCCTATGAGCGCGATCTGCCGGATGTTTCCAATGACATGCGCCAGCAGGCGGTGGAGACGGAGAAGGCGATACGGGCGCGAGCAGGTGTGAACTGAAACGGCGCTGCTTACGGGATTGGGAAGGGCATGACTTCAGTCGTGCCGGATGGAGCGCCTCTTACCGATGGGCTTCAGCCGCTGAGGGTGTTGGGCTATTCCATGATACGCGAATGGAGACTCCCTGCCGTATCCGTGCAGCTGTCGAGGGGAAAGGGATCCTTCGACTGCGTTTGGAATTCGCTTTGCGAATTCCAACACTCCGCTCAGGATGACTGGCCCGTTAGGCTAGGAATAGCCACCAAGCGTTTGGCTCGCGGCTCGGGGCTGGCAGCTCGAGGCTAAATCGCCATTGCTCCGACTTCCTTCTCCACCTCGGCCGTGTCAATCATAACGATGGCGTCCCACGGGCAGCCGTCGAGGAAGCAGCCGTCGGGCCCTTTGCTGATGCACTTCTTGCAGCCGATGCAGAGAATCGGGTCCACCTGAATGCGGCCAAATGGCGGATTGTCCTCGTCGGGCACCCAGAACATGCAGTCTTCGACCGGACAGTACTCGACGCAGGCGGGCGAGCCGGCGCATCCGGTGCAGCACTCGGTGATGACGGCCAGTTCCTTGGGTTTCTTCTTGCGGGGCGTGGTGAGGCCCTTGGACTTCGGTTCAAACTTGAGTTCGTCGGGCACCATCCCCACGGCCCTGGTGGCTCCGGGTGCGGCAGGCATGGAGGGCATTATAGCGCAAAAAGTACCGCCAACTGCCTCTTAGGATAAGATAGCTCGTTCATACGTCGAGCCATGCCATTAAGGAGATTCCTGCCATGAGGATGATCGTGAATGCCATTATCACGAAGGGAAAACTTGGAGTCCTGGCTGTTGCGCTCCTGTTCGCTTTGCCTGGTAGCGGCCAGCAACTGACAAACGATAGGTTGTCGCTGACGGTGCAGGCACAGCAAGGGAACTACCATGTTGCCATGGCGAACGGACAAAGCATCTTTACGTCCCGCGTGGCGGCCGAGGTTGACAGCCATTGGCTGCGGTCAAACGATTATCCCCACTGCGACGCCTCTCCATCGCAATTCAGCGATGCCCTCGGAACAGGCCACCAAGTGATAGTCAGCTGTAGTGGCCTGGCAGGCCAGCCTGACCTCATCTACGTCCTGCAACTTTACGATCAAAATCCTTACGGAGCGCTCCAGGTGCGAGTGCACAACGCCACGGGAAAACAGATCACGGTGCAGGCGATTCGCAGCATCGAAGCCATCGGCCCCACTATCCTGAACATTGCCGGGCCCCCTGCGGCGGGCCGTGTCCTCTCTGACAGTTTCAGTGAGGACTGGCCGGAAATGAAGATCTATGACCTGGACAACGCTCCCGACGGTCTGCATCGAGGCTCCGGCAGCCAGATGATCTACAACCGGGAGAGCAAACAAAGCCTTTTCGTGGGCGCCCTCACTTCTGACCGTTTTCTCACGATCATGCACTTGCAAGTGGAAGGAACGGGCAGCAACGCGCGAGTCTCCTCCTACACCGCCGAGTCCACGGGCACGACTGAAATCCAGAAGCAATTCGAGTTGAAGAATGCGCCGCCCGATGACCAGGTGGAGTTGAGTCTTGCGGTTACCCCGGGAGAAGAGATCGCCTCCGAGCGCCTGATGATCGCCGCCGGCAGCGATTATCACGACCAACTTCTAGCCTACGGTGCTGCGATTAAACTGCTGCATCACGCGCGCATCCCTGCTGACGCTCCCATTGGTTGGTGGAGCTGGACGGCTTACTATGCGGCGATCAATGAAGTCGAAACCCTCGCCAACGCTGACTGGCAAGCCCAGCATCTGAAGCCGCTCGGCTATAAATTCCTGCAGGTCGATGAAGGCTATCAGTACGCCCGCGGCGAATACTCGACACCCAACGCCACTCAATTTCCTGATGGCATGCGCGCGCTGGGACATCACGTAACCGGTGACGGTTTGACGTTTGGGGTCTGGACGGGGCCGTTCGAAGTCACGAGCCGCGCATGGGTCTACGAGCATCACAAGGACTGGCTGGTGCACACCGCCAAGGGTGACCCAATCCCCAGCGGCAAGGTGTTCAATCAGGACACCGATGTGCTGTACACGCTGGATACCACGCATCCCGGCGCGCAGGAATACTTGCGGCAGACGTACAAAACACTGGTCCGCGAATGGGGTGTACGGTTCATCAAACTGGATTTTATGGACACCACCGCCATCGAAGGGTTTCATTACCGGCCCAACACCACAGCGCTGGAAGCCCAGCGGATCGGCCTTCAGATTATTCGCGACACGGTTGGCGACGAGGTAATCCTCGACAAGGACGGCAGTCCTATGCTCAACCCCGTGGGCATCGTCGACACCGGCCGCATTTCCCAAGACACAAGCCACAATTTTGAGCAAACGAAAGAGGCGGCGACCGGCATCGCCGCGCGCTTCTACATGCACCGCAATTTCTTCGTGGATGATCCTGATGCCTTCAACACCGCAAGCCAGTCGTTCGGCAACGCTTCCCACCCTCGGCCGCCACTCTCTCTCGCAGCAGCTGAAGCGTCGATCGCACTTTCTGCCGTTTGCGGAGGGATGTATGAAATCGGCGACGACATGCTGGCTTTGGGCGCGGAGAAGGATCGCCTGGCACTGGTCGAGAACCAGGATCTTCTGAACCTGCCCAAGCTCGGACGCGCCTCGACCCCGATCGACTTGCTGAGCTATGAACCCCAGGACGAACAGCCGAGTATCTTCTTTCTCCGCGAAAGCCCGCGGCAGGCGATCCTGACGGTCTTTAACTGGACGAAAGGACCACGTTCCCACGTTCTGGACTTGGCAGCACTCGGGCTCTCCGCAGGTCACACTTACTCCGCGAGAGATGTGCTCGAGAAGAACGCAACGGTCGACTTCCAAGGCGGATCCGTGCGCATCGCGAATCAGCCGCCGCAGTCTGTCAGGATGATCATGCTTACCGATACCAGTGTTCCGCCGAGCGCACCGGTGGTTCATCCACAGGTACCCGCCGAGGCCAAAGTGGGCGAGTCGTTCTCTCTTTCGGTACAAACCGACGCTAACAGTGTTGCGGCGGTGGGCTATCACTGGGATTTCGGCGACGGCACCTCGGCAGAAGGCCCAAAGGCAACGCACGTTTACACGCGGACCGCGGATTTTACAGTTCAACTTACCGTGGATGGGATAGAAGGCCTGCCGGCAAGGCAGAACTTCACCATCAAGGCTACGGGCTCTTTGCGTAGGCAACCTAATCTCAGGGACAATCGGCGTTTTGTTGAACCAACAGACCGCTGAGTGCGGCCCAAAATGATACTCCGCTCGCGAATTGTGGGTCGCTGCCGCTTATCCACCGGCCCGATTCTGCTATAGTGAACCGCAACGAAGGAGCACCCACATGGCTGGAAAAAGTCTCAACCGGGTTCAGCTGATCGGCAATCTGGGAAAGGATCCTGAAGTCAAATACACGCCGCAGGGTACTCCTGTGGCCAAGCTCACCATCGCTACCAATGAGCGCTTCAAGGACAAAGCGGGCGAATGGCAGGATCGCACCGAGTGGCACAACGTCGTGCTGTGGCAGCGCCTGGCTGAGATCGCGGGCGAATACTTGAAGAAGGGCGGCAAGGTCTACATTGAGGGACGCCTGCAGACCCGCTCCTGGGACGACAAACAAACCGGCCAGAAGAAATACATGACCGAGGTCGTGGCCAGCGACCTGATCCTGCTGGGCGGACGCGGCGAAGGCGCCGGAGGCGGGGATTCCACGGGAAGCTCACGCGCAGCATCGGCAGGCGGCAACAACTTCGACCAGCGCACGCCAGAACCCGAGCATGCGGCAGCGTCCGGGCCGATAACAGACGAAGATATTCCCTTCTAGGCGCAGGAATTCGAGTTCGTTGACCCTGGTCTACTCGACTGTGACCGACTTGGCCAGATTCCGCGGCTGGTCTACGTCACAGCCGCGCCGGACCGCGATGTGGTAGGCCAGCAACTGCAGCGGAACAATCTCCAGGATCGGCGACAGTTCTTCAGGCACGTGCGGAACATACAGAACGTGATCTGCCGCTTCCTCGATTTCTTCATCGCCTTCGGTGGCCAGCGCGATGACGACTCCGGACCGCGCCTTCACTTCCTTCAGGTTCGAAATCGTTTTCTCGTAGCGCACCAGGGACCCCGGATTGCTGCAATCCCTCGTCGCAATGACCACGACGGGCAGGTTCTCATCAATCAGCGCGTTCGGTCCGTGTTTCATCTCCCCCGCCGGATATCCTTCGGCGTGGATATAGGAAATCTCTTTGAGTTTGAGCGCGCCTTCGAGCGCGATGGGATAGTGAATGCCGCGACCCAGGAACAGGAAGTCATGCGCTTTCTGGTAGATCTTGGCTAGTTCATCGCAGGCTTGATCGTGCGCGAGAATCTGTTCGAGTTTCGCGGGGATCTGCATCAGTTCCTGCATCGCGGCGCGAGCCTGTTCCGGAGTCATCACGCCACGCACCTGCGCCAGATACATGGCGAGGATATAGAGCGCAGTGAGCTGTCCGGTAAAAGCCTTCGTCGAAGCTACGCCGATCTCCGGCCCGGCGTGAGTGTAAATCGTCCCGGCTGCCTCGCGCGTGATCATGGAACCCACGACGTTGCAGATGGCCAGCGTCTTCGAGCCCCGCGACTTGGCTTCGCGCTGAGCGGCAATCGTGTCGGCAGTTTCCCCTGACTGCGAGATCACCAACGTAATCGTATTCGGATCGACAATCGGATTGCGGTAACGCCATTCGCTGGCATAGTCCACTTCCGCAGGAATGCGCGCCAGGGCTTCAACCATGAACTTGCCAGCCAAGCCGGCATGCCAACTCGTCCCGCAAGCGATGATGTTGATCTTGGTGGCGGCGCGGAATTCCTGCTCACTAATGTCTATCTCATCGAGGAAGATGTGCCCCGTATCCTGCGAAACGCGGCCCAAAGTTGTGTCGCGTACGGTCGGCGGCTGATCGTAAATCTCTTTGAGCATGAAATGCTTGAAGCCGCCCTTTTCCGCCATGATGGGGTCCCAGGTCACATGCTGCACCTGGCGCTCGATGGGCCTGCCGTGAAAGTCAGAGAGTTGCACGCCGTCGGGAGTGACGACCGCAAGATCGCCATCCGCCAGGAAGAAAATCTCGCGCGTGTGATACAGGATTGCCGGGACGTCGGAGGCTACGAAGTACTCCCCGTCGCCCAAGCCGATGACCGCCGGCGGCCCGTTGCGTGCCGCGACAATCTTGTTGGGCTCTTCGCTCGAGATCACGGCCAGAGCAAAGACGCCCGTCAGTTCTTTCACCGTTTGCCGCACCGCGTCTTCCAGCGGCCGGCGCCCAACTCCTCCCCGGTCCACAGAATACTTCTCGACCAGGTGCGCGATGATCTCGGTGTCGGTCTCGGTGGTGAACTTGTGTCCCTCCGCCATCAGTTGCCTTTTCAGGATGAGATAGTTCTCGACAATTCCGTTGTGAACGACCACGATCTTGCCCGTGCAATCGCGATGCGGATGGGCATTTTCTTCGGTGGGACGGCCGTGTGTAGCCCAGCGCGTGTGACCAATCCCGTAAGTGCCGTCCAGCGGCTTTTTCTCAATCGCCTCTTCCAGATTGCGCAGCTTGCCCTCGGCCCGCCGCACCTGGAGCCCCTCGCCGTTGCCGGCCACAGCGATTCCTGCCGAATCGTAGCCGCGATATTCCAGCCGCCGCAGTCCCTCAATAATGATGGGAACGACACTTTTCTTACCGACATAGCCGACAATGCCACACATGGGAAACCCTCGGGGAATTCGCTGTCCAGGGGCAACTATTATACGTGACCGGATTCGCAATCTTTCAAGGCTAGGGCAAGCACGCCCAAGTCCGCTTTGGTTGAGACCCTTCGCGCTAGCCAGCGCTCGCCTTCATCACCTTATGGAATGCGGCCTGGAAGCGTTCCATCTCATCCTCCGTGCCGACGGTGATGCGGACGTACGTGGGCATCACCGGCCAGGTCCGCCCGATCAGAACATTTTCCTTGGCCATGGCGTCGCGCACATCTTTGCCTGGCCGCTTGGTCTGGAGCATGAAGCAGTTCGACTCGGAAGGAATGTAAGCGTAGCCGTTGCGGTCAAGCCAGTCGAAGGTCCGCTGGCGAACGCCGGCGTTGATGCGCCGCCGTTCCGGAACCAGTTGCGGGTCCTTCAGGCTGGCCGTGGCGGCCGCGACGGCGGTGATAGGCATGAAGTTCCATCCGCCGCGCGCCAAGACTTTGTCGGACAGGTCGGGCCGGGCAATCAGCAGTCCGCAGCGCAAACCGGCCATGCCGTACACCTTCGAGAAGGTGCGCAGCACGACCACATCCTTGCCCGCCTTCACCAGATCGAGTGTGGAGGGCGCGTCGCAAAGGTGGATGTAGGCTTCATCCACCAGAACGATCGAATCTTTCGGTTTGTTCGCGGCCAGATACTCGATGTCCTCATGCGGGGTCAGCGTGCCCGTGGGGTTATTCGGATTGCAGATGTAAAAGACGCCGCCGTCGGGAGCGGCGGCCAGCATGGCCTTGACGTCGTGCGCGTATGTCTTGGTAAGTGGGACGCCAACCACGCGCACTCCCACTTTCGAGGCTAGATTCCCGCCCAACTCAAATACGGGATCGGCGGCGACGTAGCTTCTCTGTGGCGAGGTAAAGGCCAAAACGGCAAGGGCCAGCGGAGGAGTCGAGCCGACGGTGACGCGAACATAGTCAGGATTGAGGCCTTCCATCTGAGCGAAAGTGCCGGCGAGATCATCGGTGAGATTGTCGGAGTAGCGGCCGCCCTGCGGGAGAATGGCCGCCATCGCCTCGCGCGCGGCCTGGCTGGGGCCAAGCGGATTCTCGTTGGAGTCAATCAGTACGGCATCGGCGGCATGCGGCTGGCGGCGAGCGGCCGCGGCCAGCATGGGCTCAGTCATGACGCGAAAGGCAGCGGCTGCAGACGCGGCCGCCGACAGATGCAGAAAAGAACGCCGAGAGAAGCTGGGCATGCGAACCTCCACAGGGAAAGGAGTGTAACAGAGATTGTTTCCTGAAGCATCGCGGGAAACGAACGAGGTAGTGTC
>Ga0074046_10001635_pt1 | contig 19995 bp, 23 predicted proteins | sample BogForMeECP23OM3_FD_94441 | JGI IMG/M metagenome (GOLD analysis project Ga0074046, IMG submission 94441) | Bog forest soil microbial communities from Calvert Island, British Columbia, Canada - Bog Forest MetaG ECP23OM3 | ecosystem: Environmental > Terrestrial > Soil > Wetlands ... | reverse complement strand
TTAGGGTGGGATTCCGCGTGAGGATTGGGATTTAGTCCTTTTCACCATCCAAGCCATGAGAGGGCCAGTTTGCAATTAGGAAGCGGTCGCTTGCTCAGCCAATTGGTCCTTAAGTAGTCCGGCAAGATAATCCGCCAGCACAGAAACATCAAAGTGGCCTTGATCCCAGGCCCTGTCGGCGGCTTGCAATGCGGCATAGTACGGCTTTCGATTTTCCCTGATCCGCTCAGGCACAATTTTCTTTCCCGGCAGCAGTCGTCCCTGCTTCAAGCAAATCAGGTAGTAGCAGGCGGCTCTTGCAGTTCTTCCATTGCCCTCGACAAATGGATGAATCCAATTAAGTCTCCAAAGCGCATATGCCGGAAGTACGGTTGGATGCTCCAGAATTGTCCAATTTTCGTGGACGACCGAAAAGAACCGATCCATCTGGTTAGGAACGTCCTGGAAGTGTGGAGGGAAGTGACTCCCGACATAGATCGGCTCCTCGCGGTAGCGGCCCCCAAACTGGGAAATATTCGAGACGGCCGCATAGTTCAGCGCTCACAGAGTGTATTTATCGAAAAATTCGATGCCCTTCTTTAAGCCAATTTCAATGCAGTTAGATAGCAAGTCGTATTGCCGCAAGAGATTTTGCTCTTGGATTTTTGCATAAAGCTCGGGATCGTCTTTTCCTCGAACGGACACAGAATGGAGGACCTAGGGCAACAGCCTGATGTTTTTCGAAGCAAGCCGCACACTATCCTTGGTGATAAGCTTCGAATCGGGAGCGTTGCCAAAAGCAAAACTGATCCTCTGCTCGCGCAATTCTTCCTCGGTCACGGGTTTATTGCGAGACGCCTCTAGTAGGCGCATCAATTCTGGGTCCGGTGCCGTGACATTCTGAAACTGCTTACGATCGGCCATAAACTTCCCTTCGACTAGTTTAGATGAGAGGGGCAATCATAGCGCTGCACATGCTTGCCTGGAACTGTGAATTTCCTGGCACGGTTTCCCTTTATGGCACTATATCCCTTAAGAAGGGCGGGGCCAATTTCTCGATCACAACCCCTCCGTGATCGAAATCATTGACTTAAGACCCGTCCCGCGCGACGATGGAGTCCGATTGGGGCAGTTCCGAGGGTTCTCGTCTCCGAAGACGCACCTCGAAGCTGCCCCAGATCCGTTTTCAAAGCGCTTTGATAGTGCAACTCATTGGTTCTTAAAGACTTTACCCGCAAGTCCTTTAAACTCAAAGATCTGGCGGGAGCCCCCTCCTAAGTCTTTGATTCCAAAAGACCGGGGGGAGGGGGGGGTACCGGTACTAACTAGTAAACTCCATCAACTGGTGAATAACACTAACTAAGAAAGCTGGGACAGTCGCAGAGAAACAAAGCCAGGAAGACCAGGTTAAATCGATTAACAGGCCGCAGATCGGCGAAGCCAATTGAAACCAATCGGAAAGAAAGGTTGCAAATCACTGACGATGGCAGTAATATGGCTTTGGATGCGGTTTTTCGCGTCCACCTTGTCCAACAAAAACCAATCTTCCAGGTAGAAAACGCAGCCCTAGGACTAAATCTAAAGGGGTGCTCATAGCCCCGGTGCAATTCGGAGAGAGTGCATGTCGTGGTACGCGTACTGCCTCACGGAACACCAGACCCTAGCCAACGGTGTTCGGTCCCGTCGTCCCTACGTTCTGGAAGGAATTCAAGGCGTCAATTCCGCTCCCGTGATGAGCTACCCCAGCGGAGAGTTCGCGGTGATTGTCAGCGAGTTCGACCGCGCGACCTCCAAACTCGACGAAAAGTCGGTTCTGGAGCATGCCCGCGTGGTCAGCCAGAGCTTCCGCACCGCTACCGTCCTGCCCTTCCGCTTCGGAACCATTTTCGACACCGAAGATGCCATCCGACAAGCCGTTCGAGCCAACCGCCGCACGTTCTGCGAGAGCGTGGCTCGGCTGCGCGGCAAGTCCGAAATGCGCATCAAGCTGGTGGTTCGCGACGGTTCTCTCCGCGGCAACATGGAAGATATCGTCCTGCCCGATACCGTAGGCCGCGAGTACCTCTCCAAGCTGCGCGAGAAGGCCTCCCGTGAGCGCGAGCGCCAAACCAAGGCCCGAGCCCTTTCCGTCCAGGTGCACAAGCTCTTCAACCCTCTCGAGGAAGAAGTCAGCTGCAAGAAGGTAGATGCCGACGGAATGTTGCTCGATATCGCTCACCTCATCGACACAAAGTCGATCGAGAAATATCAGAACCGTTACAGCACCGCCGCCAAGCAACTCAAGAATTGCGAACTGTTCGTGACCGGCCCCTGGCCGCCCTACCACTTCCTCCCCGGTAAGGTGCGCACCGTAGCCGGAGACAGCTAGGAACCTGTCCTGAAGTTCTGCCAAAGTGCAGCTTTCTGCAATTCGGCTGCGCATCATGCCAGATTGCGCGACCGGCTTGGCATCTGGAGAATTTTCCCTAAGTTATTGATTTGGAACAAGTTTCCAAAATGGAGCGTAGTTCCTGCCCCCCAGTCACGGCTTTGGTTCGGCAAATGCTCATTTATGTTGCAGTAAAGAGGTCGCGCCTGTTTGACAAACTTCACTCTCGATGTTCTCGACATCTCAATCTGTCCGTTCTACTCTCCGGAACGGCGTCACCAGCTTGTCCTCTGATTCCCGCCACTTAGCCTCTTTAAAAGGTTGGCCCCGAAAGGGGCCGCTTTTTTTGTCTGTCCCGCTCCTGTAAACTCGCAGTTTCCAATGAATTCCAAAAACGCCGTCTTCCTCCGCATTCTTCTTCCGCTACTTCTGATTGCCCTGCTTGGCCAGAAACCGCTGCTCGCCCAGAAGCCCGCAACCGACGATGTGCTCCTCGCCACCATGGAAAAGGAGTTGCATCGCGGCCAGGCCGAACTCGCCAAGCAGGATCCTGCTCCCTACTTTACGAGCTACAACGTGACCGATGGCGAAGCGTTAGTCATCCTCAGCGGCCAAGGTGGCGTGCTCACCTCATCTCACGTTCGCCACCGTTCTGCCGACGTCAGCATGCGCATCGGAGCCCCCGCTCTCGATAACACCCACGACCAGGAACGTTTCTCCGGCCTCACTTCCGAACAGCTTCCGCAGCGGGACGATCCCGATGCTATCGCGCGCGTCCTCTGGCGTTTGACCTACGAGCAATACCGCAAGGCGCGCCAAGCCTATACCAACGTTAAGACCAAGACCGCTGTCCGCGCCAAAGATGAGGACGACTCGCCCGACTTCTCCCAGGAGAAGCCCTCGACTTACATCGAGAAAGCTCCGTCGGTGGCGTTTCCCGAGCAGAAGGCCTGGGAGGAACTTGCCCGCCGTTATTCCGCTTTCTTCCGCCAGTATCCCCAGGTCGAAGAGTCCATGGTTATTCTTCAAGCCGAGAGGGACCACAGTTACCTGGTTTCAACCGAAGGCACGAAGATCGTCACCGCCGACGCCATCTTCCGCATCATGATCCAGGCCCAAACCCTCGCCGACGATGGCATGCAACTGATGCGCGTCGAGACCTTCCAGTCTTCCGACCCGGCGAAATTGCCCTCCGATGCGGAAATAGCTGCGAGCGTGCGGAAGATGGCCAGCGACTTGAGCGCATTGCGCGCGGCTCCGCTCGCCGAACCCTACAGTGGTCCGGCGTTGCTCTCCGGACGTGCAGCCGCCGTTTTCTTTCATGAAGTGCTCGGCCATCGCGTCGAAGGACAGCGCCAGCGCGGCCGCGACGAAGGCCAAACGTTCACCAAGAAGGTGAACGAAAAGATCCTGCCCGAGTTTCTCAGCGTCACCGACGATCCTACGCTGCGCGCACTCGACGGCACGGAACTGTCGGGCTTTTACCGATACGACGATGAAGGCATTCCTGCCGCGCGCGTCGAGGTGGTCAAGGACGGCATCTTGAAGAATTTCCTGATGGGACGATTGCCGGTGAAGAACTTCAGCAACTCGAACGGCCATGGCCGCGCCCAAGCCGGACTCATGCCCGTTGGCCGCCAGGGCAATCTCATCGTGACTTCGTCGAAAACGATTCCCGACGCTCAACTGCGCGCCCGGTTCGTCGAAGAGATCAAGAAACAAGGAAAGCCCTACGGCCTTTATTTCGAAGATATCCAGGGCGGATTCACGCTCACGACGCGCGATCTGCCACAAGCGTTCCAGGTGTTGCCTGTGATGGTGTGGCGCGTCTATGTGGATGGACGTCCCGATGAACTAGTTCGCGGCGTCGACATTGTGGGCACGCCTCTTACCGTGTTGACGCAGATCGCTGCCACCGGAAACACCACCAGCGTCTTCAATGGCATTTGTGGGGCCGAATCCGGGCGCGTTCCTGTATCCGCGGCCGCACCGGCCATGCTGTTTTCCGAGATGGAAGTTCAGAAAAGAAAGTACGGCGACACGCGTCCGCCCATTCTTCCGCCCCCACCTGGCGCAAATGACGAGAAGGGAGGCAGGCAATGATCCGACGCACGTTCCGATGCTCGACGACTGCCGCGTTGTTTCTAGCGATCTTTTGCGCGATTCTTGTCTGCGGCCTGTCAGCTTTCGCCCGCGCCGCTGATGCTGCTTCCGGCGATGTCGTGCTCCGCGCTCTTCGCGAAGAAATGGAGCGCTCCAAAGCCAAGCTGAAAATGGACAACGTGCCGGCGCCGTATTACATCGAATACCGCGTTACCGAGGTCGACCAGTTCGAAGCCAGCGCCATTTTCGGGGCGCTGCGCAACCAGGAGCGTAATCATGCCCGCTTGTTGCGCGTCGTGGTCCGCGTCGGCGATTACAAGCAAGACAGCTTCTACGGCAGCGGAGAAGGCACCATCGATCTGGTTCCATCCGATGACGACGTCTACGCCATCCGCCACCGCATCTGGCTCGCCACCGACCGCGCTTACAAAGCGGCCAGCGAAGCGCTCTCTGCCAAGCAAGCTGCCCTGAAGCAATTGAAAGTGGACGAGCCGGTTGACGATTTCGCCAAGGCCTCGCCGGTTGAGGCCGTCGAGCCTCTTGCCCGTTTTTCTTCAACCGACTTCACTCCATGGATTCATCTTCTCGAAGAATCTTCCGGCCAATATCGCACCGACAAAGAGCTGGAAAACTTCGACGCTTCGCTGCGTTTCACCGCCGAGAACCGTTACTTCCTGAACTCCGAGGGCACGGTTGCCCGCTCCGGCCACACGCGCTACATCGTCTCCATCGCGGGATCAACCCAGGCCTCCGACGGCATGTTGCTGCAACGGTCGCATGCCGACCAGGGAAACGACCTTAAGGAACTCCCCACCCGCGAAGCATTTCTCAAAACCACGGCCCGGATCCTCGAAACGCTGAAGCTGTTGCGTGACGCCCCGGTCGTGGATGAGGAATATCGCGGCCCAGTCTTGTTCTCGAACGATGCCGCCGCCGCCGTAGTCACCGAACTAGTGGAACCCAATGTTCTCGGCAGAAAGCCGCAGCTCGGCGAGAACGCCCGCACCACCGGGAAATGGTCCAGCAGCTACAAGTCGCGCGTGCTGCCCGATTTCATCAATGTGTTCGATGACCCGACGATTTCCACTCTTTCCGGTGAACCCCTATTCGGCAACTACACTCTTGATGACGAAGGAGTGAAGGCCAAGCGCGTCTCTCTTATCGAGAAGGGACAACTCGTCTCCTACCTCATTGGACGCCAACCGATTCGCGACTTCCCCTCTTCGAACGGTCACGGTCGCGCCGCTGCGCCTGTTGCGCCTGCGCCTTCCCCCGGCAATCTGGTTTTGCAATCGACCGATCCCCAACCTGACGCCGGTCTGAAGGCAAAGTTGATCGAACTTTGCAAGAATCGCGACTTGCCCTATGGACTCTACGTGGAAACCATGGGACCCCGGCTCGAGCCTCGGCTCCTCTATCGCATCTACACCAAAGACACTCATGAAGAACTGGTGCGCGGAGGCGTCTTTGGAGATCTCGACGTCCGCTCACTGCGCGGCGATCTCATCGCCGCCGGAACTGCGCCAGCTGTCGAGGACCGCTCTGAGCCCGTCTGGTTCAGCGTAGCCAGCCCCGCGCTTCTGTTCGATGAGCTCCAAGTCAAGCGAACGCAGGCCACCAAGCAGAAGCTTCCCGAGTACCCACCGCCCGCGCTTGGAGCGGCCGCGAATAAGCCGTGAGCGGCTTCGCCCTCCAGTTGACGCCAATCTCTCCGGCGCTTAGGATATTCGTTTGACTTCGCGCGGGAATGGGTCGAGTGTGGGCGGGACTTTCGGTTCAATGCGAGCAGCAATCATGGATAAGAAGAAACTAGAGACGTTCAGAAAAAGATTGGAAACCCGGCGCCAGGAATTGCGCCACATGGTTGTCCGCAACCAGCAGGATGGTCGTACCGCCGACGACGAAGCCACGCAGGACGTCGCCGACCGCGCCGCCAGTTCCTACAACAAGGAATTCCTCTTCAGCCAGAGCAACAACGACCGCCAGTTGCTCAACATGGTGGATGGCGCTCTGGCGCGCATCCGCGAAGGCAGCTTCGGAGACTGCGTTTCCTGCGGCAAGGAGATCAACGCCAAGCGCCTCGAAGCCGTTCCCTGGACTCGCCATTGCATCGCGTGCCAGGAAAAGGCAGAGAAGGGCCTGCTGGAAACCGCTCAGTAAAAGTATGACGCGGCTCTCCGCCTAAATCCTTGATTCCAATAGTTCAAGGAGAGTGGCAGACTCCTATTCGAGGTTCAACGAATGGCTCTTTCGGGCCATGCCATCCCCAACTTTGCCGCACCAATGCTGCGGCAGGGATGGTATGCTTCTCTATCTCCACCCACGCCGCGCTTGGGGGCTCGGCGAGGAAAAAATCTCTAACCTAAGGGTAAACGTTATGGCTTGGACCAGTCCGGTTTTCGAAGAAGTTATTCTGTGCTGCGAAATCAACTCCTACGTGAGTGCAAAACTCTAAACCTGCAAGATGCACATTCAGATCCTCGGTTCTGCGGCCGGGGGCAGGTTTCCGCAGTGGAATTGCGGCTGCGAAAATTGCGCTGCCGTACGCAAAGACGCCCGCACAAAGAAATTCTCCGGCAAGGCGCGCACGCAGGCTCAACTTGCATTGAGCGCGGACGGCCTCACGTGGTTTCTGGCCGGAGCCTCTCCCGACCTGGCCTCACAGATTGAAAGTTCCACGGCGCTGCATCCGCGGGCGCTGCGTGATTCCCCGATCTCCGGCATGATCCTCGCAAGTGCCGATCTCGACCATGTGGTGGGATTACTTCTGCTCCGCGAACTCCAGCCGCTGCGCGTCTATGCCGCCCCCTCGATCTTGCGGATTCTACGGGAAGAGAACAGCATGTTCGGCATGCTGAACCGAGTCGAGCCGCAGGTGGTTTGGACGCCAATGACGCCGGGCGCGCCGTTTCCCTTGTTGTCCGCCGATGGGAAAGATTCCGGATTACGGTGTGAGGCCCACTATCTTTCCGGACGCTATCCGAAATATGTTAAGAGCAAAGACCTCGCCCCTGATCACGCGACGGCCGCGTTATTCTTCGAGTCGGCTTCGGGAAAGCGCATTGCTTACGTTCCCGCCGTCGGCAGCCTCAGCGACGCGCTGCTCGAAAAGATCCGACACGCGGACGTGCTTCTGTTCGATGGCACTTTTTGGAGTGATGACGAATTGCAGCGCGTTCAGGGGAGCGGCGAGACCGCGCACCAGATGGGACACATTCCGGTGGAAGAAAGTCTGCACCTGCTGAAAAATAGTAAAGTTGAGCGCAAAATGTTTATTCACCTCAACAACACGAATCCGATCCTGAACGAGGCGAGTCCCGAACATCAGGCGGTGCGCCAAGCCGGCTGGGAAGTGGCGGAGGACAATTGGCGACTGGAACTCTAGCCCCAGGAAACACGTCAAACGCTGCCAAGCTGACGTTTGAGGAATTGCGCGCGGCGCTGCGCCAAGTGGGCGCGGAGCGCTATCACCACAAACATCCCTTCCACCTGCTCATGCACGACGGCAAGCTCACGCGCGGACAATTGCAGGCTTGGGCGCTGAACCGTTACTACTACCAGTCGATCATCCCGATCAAAGACGCGATCATCCTTTCGCGCTCGACCGCTCCGTCATTCCGCCGCGTCTGGCGCAAACGCATTGTGGATCACGACGGGGACGAAAAGCGCGATGGCGGAATCCTGCGCTGGATCAAGCTGGCGGAAGCGACCGGGCTCGATCGCGAGCGGGTGGTGCGTGCCGATGAAGTTCTCCCCGCCACGCGCTTTATTGGAAATGAATATCTCAACCTGGTGCGGACGCGGCCGTTTCTGGAATGCGTCGCATCGTCGCTCACCGAACTTTTTTCGCGCGACCTGATCGCGCTGCGCATGGAGAAAATGCGCCAGCACTATCCCTGGCTGGCTTCCGCGCTCGACTATTTCGAGGCGCGGCTGACGGAGGCTCCGGAAGACGCTGCCTTCGCCATCCAGTACGTATTCGACCACGCCGCTACACGCGCCGAGCAGGAGAGCGTCATCCAGGCATTGCGCGACAAGTGCGACATTCTTTGGGCGCAGCTTGACGCGCTCTATTTCGCTTATGTCGAGCCGGGCTGGCCGCCGCCGGGAGCTTTTCGAATTGAGGAGAAACGTGGCTGAGCTTAGCGATGCCAGCTTTCCGAAGTTTGCCGCGGGATGCCGCTGGGGTGGGACCGCCGAAGCTCCGGTCGTGCTTTTCCCGGAAGGCGCGATCCGGGTGGAAGGAACGGGCCGCATCATTCTGGAGCTTTGCGACGGGCATTTCTCGCTGGCGGAAATTGTCCAGAAGCTGGAAACACAGTTCATTTTGGCGCCGAAGGGCAAGATCCGCGCCGATGTCCTGACATTTCTGGAGCAACTGCACGCCAAGCGCATCATCGATTATTAGAACGCGAACAAGAAATAGAGTTGGATTGATTTCCAATGGCAAATCCGCTGGCCCTGATTGCCGAGATCACGCACCGCTGCCCGCTGCACTGCGTGTACTGCTCGAATCCGCTGGAGCTGACTTCGCGCCAGGAAGAGCTTGCGACCGCCGACTGGCTGCGCGTTTTCGGTGAAGCCTCCGCGCTCGGGGTTCTGCATCTTCACCTCACCGGAGGCGAGCCGCTGGCGCGCGCGGATCTGGCTGAGATGATCGCGGGGGCGCGGAAGTCGCGCCTGTACAGCAACCTGATCACCTCTGGAATCGGCCTTTCGCGCGAGCGTCTGGCCCAGCTTGTGGAAGCAGGGCTCGACCATATCCAAATCAGCTTTCAGGATTCGAGCGAAGGCCAGGCCAACTGGATTGCCGGCGCCCGCTCGCACGCGCACAAGCTCGAACTGGCCGGGTGGATACGCTCGCATCGCATCGCGTTCACGGTAAACCTGGTCGTTCACCGGCAGAACATCGAGCACCTTGAAGAAATGATTGCCGCGCTCGAAGGGCTCCATCCCGATCGCATGGAAATCGCGCATGCGCAGTACTACGGCTGGGCGCTCCAGAACCGGTCGGCATTGTTGCCCACGCGCGCGCAACTGGACCGCGCCGTGGCTGTGGTTGCAGCGGCCGAGGAGCGTCTGCGTGGCAAGGTTCGCATCGACTCCGTCATTCCTGACTACCACGCCCGCTATCCCAAAGCCTGTATGGGCGGCTGGGGACGCCAGTTGATGCTGATCGATCCCGCCGGCCGCGCGCTGCCGTGTCATGCGGCGGGCGTCATTCCGGGCCTGCACTTTGACAACGTGCGCGAGCACACGCTCGATTGGATTTGGCAGAACTCGGGAGCATTCCAGAAATTTCGCGGCGAAGACTGGATGCCCGAGCCCTGCCGCTCCTGCGACCGCCGCAAAGAAGACTTTGGCGGATGTCGTTGCCAGGCTTTTCTGCTGACGGGCGATGCCAGCGCGACCGATCCAGTGTGCGAGCTTGCGCCGTTGCACCACCTGATCGAAGATGCGGTGCGCGAAGATGCTGTTACGTCTTCGGCGCCTGAATTTCGCGAGGCTCCCTTCCACGTCCTGCAAGAGAAGATGGCTGGCTTCTGGAGTTACCGGACGGACCCGAAACGATGAGTGCTAATGTTTCTCCAACCGACAAGGAAATGGGCGGCCAGCGGATTGCATCTTAGCGCAATGACTTGGCTTCATTCCGCAGCAAGTCAGTTTGCCGAGGTATTGGTACTTGCCCCTCTTAAGGCAGCTTCACGTGCGAGCAGCAAGGCGCTCTCTAGGCACGGGTCGCGGGCCAGCCGCAAGTCTTCTTCTGTGGGCACGCACCTCACATCCGGGAGCACACCGCGATCTTCCAAAACCTCGCCATCTGGCATAACGAGCTTTGATGTAGTGATAGCAACCCCAAAGAAAATCATCGAAACAGCGCCACCGTGTCCGTAAAAAAAGTGGCCGCTATTCACCTTTCCAGCGGTCCCGTCCCCCACAATCGTCGCCCGCTTCTTCAATTGCAGGGCGCGCGCGAAAATCTCGGAGGCACTCGCCGAGTGGCTATCGACGAGAATGAAGAGGGGAGCGGTTAAATTAGGATTTTTTGGTTTGGCAATGATTTCTTCTTGCTTAGTTTGAGAAATCGCTACCGCTAATTGAGTCGGGTCGGACAGAAAATGACCCGCCATCTCTTTCATGGTGTCCTCTCGACCGCCGTGGTCGTCCCGTAGGTCAAGAATCAGGGAGCGCGCCTCCTTTGCCTTCTTCAGCAAGGAATCCTCCTTGCCCGGCGTCACCATGAAGCTAGGAAATCGGAGGTACGCAACTCCTCCACTTTCGAGCCGGACTGTGCCCTCCGTATTCTGCTGTTCTTGTTCCTTGTAGTATTCCCTACTTAGTTTCACGAAATCTTTGGAGGAGGTTGCCCGCTGCTTGCCATTGATGGTGACATCCCTCGGCGCTGCGCCGCCCCGGACAATCTTCAGCTTGAGTGTCAAACGGGGATTAGTCTCTTCGAAGTACCGTGCCTCGTCGTCAAAAACCTTGCGATTGGCTGCAAAATCTTCGACGGCGACAATCTTGTCACCCCGTTGGAGACCCGCTGCTTCCGCCGGACCGCCGCTCATGATCTCGTAAATGCGAACGTCATCTCCAAAGGCTTTCGCTGAAAAACCAAAAACTACCTGCGGCCCCGGTCGAAAGAAATAGGTGTGGGAGTCGTTAAGGCGCACGAGTAATCCCGAAATGGCTGCTGCCATTTCGCCTTCATGGTCCGCTCGCCGGATGCGCTCCCGTGCGACTTCAATGCCCGCATTCCAATCGATATTCTTCAACGTGGGATCGTAGTAGTTCTGCTTCACCAAATCCGATACCTCGTTGAGGATCTCCATCATCCGACTGCGCACACTGTCACCGTCGTTTCCTGCGTGAACCAAGGGCGCTAACAACGGAATCTGCGTCGTCATCGCGGCCATAAAGATGACGAGGATCGCAGTTCGGATACACCACCGCTCTCGGCGCGGGGTTGGCTCGGATGTCATGGTATCGAGAAGTATAGTCTCCCGAGATAGTTGATGTAATAAGCGCGATTTCGCTCATTGAGGGATTGCTGGGGAAGTCGCGATGTCCCAACATCCGAAGTGCCCGCTTTGACGCTCTGGAAATCGGCCTGTTAAACTGAACAATTGCCATCCTACCCATAGCGAAGAAGGAAGCCTGTGCGCGCAGAAACCCGGCATCAACTGAAACAAGACCGCTTCAGCAAGGTCACCATCGAGGCAGCGGAGAACGCCGCCCACTGGACCGAGGAGCACAAGACAAAACTCATCGTCATTGTGGTTGCAGTGGTCGTCATTGCCGCCATCGCGTTTGGCGGCTGGTACTACATCAACTCGCAGGACGAAAAAGCGAGCGGCGAGCTTTCGACGGCGGTCCGCACCCTTGAAACGCCGATCCGTCCGGCAGGCGTCCCAGCGCAACCGGGATTCGATAGCTTCGCGTCAATCCAGGAACGTGGCACCACGGCACGCAAACAATTCCAGGCCATCGCCGATAAGTATCCGCACACGCGCACGGCCGACATGGCGCGCTATTTTGTGGGCGTGGCCTCGTCGCAGCTTGGCGACAACGCGGCCGCGGAGCGCAGTTTGCAGGAGACGGCCGCCTCTTCAAATGCCGACCTGGCGGCACTCGGCAAGTTCGCGCTGGCTTCGGTTTATCGCGCGGAGAATAAGGACACGCAGGCGATCGATCTTTATAAGCAGTTGATCGACAAGCCCACGATCGCCGTGAGCAAGGCCACGGCGCAACTTGAACTCGCCGGATTCTACGAGGCACAGAAGAAGCCAGACGAAGCCAAGAGGATTTACGACCAGGTGGAGAAAGAAAATCCTGTCACCGAAGCGGCGTCGCTGGCGCAGCGCCGAGCAGCGGCCCTGAAATAGCGGCATTTCACCGTCCAATTCTCACTCTCGTGAGGCGACTGCCGCTATAGCCGTCTCGGCGTCGTTTTTGGCAGCTTCTCCGGCCACATCCATCACCAACTCGCGGCGTGGGCTCCCGTTGCCGTTGCGGGGCTCAAGTGCCTTTACGCGGCGCACTGCAATATTTACTGGATTGAGCTGAAGAAGCTGGCCGTCGCGAACCTGAACGTGAAAGCGGAACCAGTCGGTACGGTACATACGCCCGGCCGCATAAAAAGTCAGGGATACGGCGATCTGGCCTTCATAGTCGTCGCCGGTGCAGGCGAAAAAACGCTTTCCGAGATCCTCGCTCCAGGTGGTGCCGCCCACCAGCGGCTCGTTGAGGAAGTATCGCAATGACGGGACGGCCATCGACAGCTTGCGCAATTGCACCATCTGCATCAGGGCAGAGATTTTCGCGAGGTTGGTAGCATAGATTCTTGGTTCGCGGGCCGATAGCCGCGCCATTTTGATGTGCAGCTCCGGCGCCCATTCGCGCTCGAACTGTTCGCGAGCGAGCGCCAGGCTCCGGTCGCTGGCCTCCGAGTACCGCAAGGTGGCGCGCACCAGGATGAGGCTGACGACGGTGGTCACGATCGTCGCAATCAATGGAATGTAGGCCAGGATCAGGGTGAACGAGATGGCGTGCTGGCTGAACCATTGCATTAGGTTCATCGCAGGATGGTCCTCCTGTAACTAGTCGGACGGATGCACTACTCTAGCGAGGCTTGGCGGCGCCGGATAGCTGCCGAAAGTCTAGTTTCCGGGTTCTAGGCCTTTAGTCACTTGGCGAGCTGCGCGCCCGGTTTTCGGGCCGGCTTCACGGTCAGCGGGAGACGTCGGCTGTGTTCAGGCACGCGATCAACCGCTCGCAGTCGGCGGCTGAGTTATACACGTTGGGCGTCACACGGATGGAACTGCCGCGCACGCTGACGAAGACTTTTTCGCGCGCGAGCATTTCGGGGAGTTCTCGGGGGATGCCGGTTTTTCTTCGCAAGCAGAGGTAATGAGGGGCGCGCAGATCCTCCGGCGGAGATGAAAATCCGAGTTCCGCGGCAGCGGCTGCGATTTGGCGATTGAGCGCGCCCGCCGTCTCGGAGATCTGCGTGACATCCCACTCCAGCAACTGCTTCATGGCGCGCACCGCGGCCGGCAGCAACGCGAAGTTCGAGCGTTCGCCCATGTCGAAGCGCCGCGCGCCCGCGTCGTAGCTTTCCGTGTAGAGGATAAGGCTCGAGAAATCGCGAGCGTTCGAGCGCTGAATCCAATTTTCTTCCAGAGGTCTTCCCTCCTGCCATTTTGGCGCGACATAGAGAAGCCCGATGGAATAAGGCCCAAGCAGCCACTTGTAGGTGGCGGCGACGGCGAAATCGGGCTGCACTTCGCGCACACTGAAGGGCAGCGCGCCCAGCGACTGGGTAAGATCGAGAACGAGTGCGGCGCCGAGCTTGCGGCAAGCTGCGCCGATGCGGACGAGGTCGAGTCTTCCGCCGCTCGTCCAGTGCACGTGCGGGAGCGCGGCGATGGCCACATCGTCGGTCAGGGAATCAAGAACGGCCGCGGTCCAGTCATTATCCTTATCACTATCACTCGGCCAGGGGACGACTTTCAGCGCAGCACTGGTTTCTTCCGCGCGCCGCTGCCACGAAAAGTAGTTGGACGGGAACTGTTCCTCGAGCACAAGAATACTCTGGCCTTTCTTGACCGGCAGATTTCGCGCGGCGGTCGCGATCCCGTAGCTGGCCGAGGGAACGATGGCAATGGCGTCCGCCGAGCAATCAACGATCCGCGCGGCGGTGGCGCGGAATTCGTCTGAGCCGGTAAAGAATTTGTCGGGCGTGAGCTCCCATGGGTGCGCTTTGCGGGCAAGCCCAGCAGTTCCGGCCTCGAGCGCCGGCTTCATCAGCGGTGACATGTAGGCGCAGTTCAGGTAGGCGACGTCGTTGGGAATATCGAAGAGATGGCGCTGGCAGGGAATCATGGGCTAGTCGCTGGCATCCAGTTTAGCTGTAAATCGACCAATTTTAGTGTGACCATCCGCACTGACACTATGTCGAACTGACAACAAACTGACTTGTCGGGTTGCACTGTGATTCCAGCCGCGAAGCGGCGTGATTCATTAGGCAGTTGGCTCGTAGGATTCTGGCTCCAGCCGCGAAGCGGCGTGATTCCTTAGCCCAGCGCGTTAGCGCTGGGTGGACGTCAGTTACCGCCAATGAGTCCCGTAGGGACGGCACTCATGCCACATACGTACTCCACCAACCTTGTCCATTGCGTCTTTAGCACCAAGGGGCGCATCGATTCCATCCCAGGCGATATCCGGGAACGCCTTTACGCATACGTGTTTGGAATCGCGAAAAATCTCGGCATTGAAATCTTGGCGATGGGCGGCACGGCAAATCACATTCACATCCTGATGGCACTCCCGGCGAAATGCCCTCTTTCGTATGCGGTACGAGATCTAAAGGCGAATTCGTCGCGATGGATGAGCGAGAACGGTCCGCGTTTTTGTTGGCAGGAGGGATTCGGAGCGTTCAGCGTTAGCCCCTCACAGGCAGCAGTGGTCATAGAGTACATCCGGAACCAGGCCGAACACCACCGAAAGAGGAATTTCGAAGAGGAGTTCTTGTTGCTGTTGAAGAAATCGGGCATTGAGTACGACCCGAAGTATGTCTTCGGATAGCGCACCGGAGAGTGCCGCCCCTCCGGGGCTCGTCCGTTCGGCGGATTCCGTTCCCAGCGCTGACGCGCTGGGCTAACGAATGGCGCCGCTCCGCGGCTCAGATTAACTCTGGCCGGCCTTGGGTTCGAGGTCTTCACGAAGTTGTTGGCCCAGCGTCTTCGCCACCGAACTCAAGTCCCTGGCGAGTGCGAGCCGCCACTTTTCCGTGGATTGTTGTGCGAGTTCCTCGAATTGTTGCGCGATCGACTGCACCGCTTGCTCGCCTTGGGCTTTCAGAGAGCCAGAGAAGGAGGCTTCAATCCGATTCTGAATGGTTCTCAGGTGGCCGCATATCTCGTTCAGCCTGCTTTCGGCTTCATTCGAGGCCCGCGCTTGCAGGTCTTTGAGGACCCGAGCGACAGCGCTCTCGAGTTGAGCTTGCGCACCGGAGACGATTTCACCGGCGACGCGCTCCAGATGCGCGTCAAGATCCGACTCCAGACGACGCACGGACTCGTTCATCGCTGTAATTCTCCGACCGAGGTCCGTCACTTCCGACTGAAGGTGGGACGCTTTTGCTGCGGTGTCGGCCTGGATCTGCTCGATCTCCCGGCGATGAACAGCATGGGAATCCACGAGTTGTCCCTGCAAAGAAGACAAGAGCTTTTCGCCTTGTGCGCTGAGATGCGCTCCCGTCTCCAAAGCGTGCCGCTGCAGTTTTTCGATTCCGGTGCGGATATTCTGTTGCGTCGAACTGGTGAGTTCTTTTGCCAATATCTGCGCCCGTTGTTCGACGGCATGCAGTTCACCGGCTAGACGGTGACGAAACTCGGTCAGAGCTGCACTAAATTTTTGCTCGATGGCCGTTTTCGCCGATCCGAGCATCTCCGCGGACTGCTCCCGCGTCTGCTGCAGAACGCGTGTCCCCAGGTCTTGCCGCAGGCGTTCCCACAGCTTCTCCTCCAGTTCAGGCGGAATGTACCTAAGCGACACATCAAAACGGTTACGCCTGGCATTCCCGGCCAACTTCTCGCGGAGTTCGGTGACTTCCTCCTGCAAGGGCCGAACGAGTTTGGCAAGTATGCCGCGCAAACGGTCTTCCGAGAGTTGCTCCTCAATCTTGTCGAGAACGGCGCGCGAAGCCCGGGAAGGCGTTTGCGGTTTGTGCTGAACCGCGGGGCTGGCTAACAGTTTTTGAGGAGGTTGCTGAGCGGCGGGCGCGGGCATTTCCAGTACTCGCCAATCATCGGGGTAAGATTCCAGTCCCCAGAAGTTTTCCGGCCGGTCCAGCCGCGCACCCAGCCGGAAGCCTTGTCCGTCGGACCCCATCGGCTGGCAGAAAACGACGTGGGCCGTGGCCTGTCGGCCTCCCCGGCTATGCAGGCGCAGGACGCTTCCGGCGTCTAACTTCAGAGGGAAGCGGAGCGCGCAACCATGCGCACTGACCACCAGCGTCTCACAGATCTCGGAGAACTGGGCATTGGGCTCCATGCTGGTGACGCGGATAGGCACTTTGGCCGGTACCCTCGAACTGCGCCGTACTGTTTGAGCGTTGGTAGGGGGCATAGTGATCCTCTGCATTAAGGTACCGCGATGGGAAGGATGTGACTTCTCTCGGGAGTGTGCTTCCACGATGTTCCAGCGGGCACGCGGCAGACTGCCCGTTTTCCCGAATCGGGAATGTACTTCGGACTTTTCTCCGCTTTGCGCAACTGGATGGTGCGGTTGGACTTAGTCGAGGCTGCCCTGCTCGATCACCACATTCTCCCGCACGATGAGTCGGTGCGCGGCCATCTCTCGCAGCTTGGGCAGAACGCGGTTGACGTGCTCGTCGGTGTCAACGAACGAGATCACAACCGGCAACTCACCTCCAGCTTCGACCAAGTGCGCGGTGTGGACACGCCCGCGCCCGAGGAAGCCAGCTACGGCGTGGTAGGCTACGGCTCCGAAAGAATTTTCTTCGCGTAGATACTTCAGGATTTCCAGATGCAGCGGACGATGGTGCCAGGAATCGCCTTCGGTGAGATAGATGGTGACTTGCACGGCCATAACGCCTGCCATTCTACAACCCCCTCGCCAAGGCTGCGCCTGCCAAAACGGCGGCGAGGCAGAGCGCGTTGCTGGCCACAATATTGATGCCGGTCAGGAGCCATTGTCCCTGCTCCAGCAGCGCGAAACTTTCGAAGGCGTAGCTGGAGAAGGTGGTGTACGAGCCGCAGAAGCCGATGGCGACCAGCAGACGCCAGCGCGGATCGAGCAGCGCGCGTTCGGTCGAGAAGACGAGAAAGAATCCCAGAATGAGGCTGCCAGTGATATTGATGAGCAGCGTGCCGTAGGGGAAGGCAGATACGAAATCGCGGGCAATCAGAGTGCTGAGGAAGTAGCGGGCGCTGGCTCCGACAACGGCGCCCAGCGCAATCCATGTGTAGTTGGACAGATAGTTCACGACCGAGTCCTCCTGCAAAAGTTCTGTAGGAGTTATCAGCCGAACGGGCGGTTAACGGCGAACTCCATCGCCAGGGCATCAGTATAACGCAGAGGACTGGCCAAGACTGCGGAGCTTGGTTAGAACGCCCCCAGCCAGCGCACGGGGAAGCGACTTCCGAGGGCATTGACCAGGCGTTCGTCTGCGGTGATGAGGTATCTACCAGTAGCCGCGGCCATCGCAACGTAGGTGCTGTCGTAAATCGTTCGGTCGAAATCGCGGGCGATTTTGAACGCCTCCGGCAGAAAAACTCGGCTCGGTAGAGTGGGAAAATTGCGGTTGAGCATCGCTTCGAGAGCGCGCTGCGCCAACGCGGATGTAATGGCGCCACGTTTGGCGGCCTTCCAGAGGAAACTGCCGATCTCGAGCCAGAATAAATCCGGGACGACCACCTGGATCGCTCCATCCACGTAGGCGCGAAGAAAGCGGTGGGCTGAATTGGCGAGAGGCTCAACGATCTCGGGCGTTGCCCACTTCGCGCCCACACTCGCGTCCATCACGAACGTCTTCACCGCTCACGGTCCTCGCGGATCATCTCTTCTGTCGAAGGGAACGGCCCTTTGCCGGGAGGCTTGTGCGCTTGAATTGCCATCAATTCATCATAGAATTGACGGCGTCGTTTTAGTTCGGCTGCGGTGGGCACGGTGTCTTTCAGCATCTCGATAACCTCGGCGGCAATCGAACTGCGATTCTTGCGGGCGCGGGCGCGCAGCGCTTCGTAGAGGTCTTTGGGCACGTTTTCGACGTATAGGGTTGGCATAGGGATAGTCTAGCATATCCCTAGGTCGAGATTGCGGATCGCTTGCTTGACACCGCTATTTCAGCCCTTTATCCTTACGTATTGCTCCCTGAGAGACTTTCGTCTCTATGCGCACTTCCGCGGGCCTTTGCGGTAATTGGAGTGGGGGCGGCGGAGGTTCCAAATGCTCATCGAACTTGCGGATCTGAAAATTCACCCGGTCGATTTCCGGGAGGAGTTCAGTCCGGGTGTGATTGATCTGGGTGAAGAAGTGCGGCAGCGGTCGCCGCTGCGCACCCAGGGCCGGGCCGATCTGGTCGAAGAGCATCACGGCAAGCGCAAGGTAGTGCAGGACATCCGGGTGAAGGGCAAGCTGGAAACGAGCCTGGAAGTGGCTTGCGCGCGCTGCCTTGAGCCGGTCGTGCACCAGGTGCAGCGCAGTTTCGATCTTCTGTACCGGCCGCTCGGGACCGACGCCGGTCACGAAGAGCTTTCAGTCACCGACGCCGAGGCTGAAATCGGTTATTACCAGGGCGAAGGGTTGTTGCTGGAAGACGCGCTCCGTGAGCAGGTGCTGCTGGCGCTGCCGTTGAAAACAATTTGCCGCGAAGACTGCAAGGGTTTGTGTCCGCACTGCGGCAAGAATTTGAATGAAATTCAGTGCTCCTGCGTGGATGAGGTCGAGGACCCGCGGTGGTCGGCGCTGAAAGAGATACGAGATAAGCTGAATCAGTAAATCAGCTCTCGGCTCTCAGCTGTCAGCTCTCAGGGAAAGCGGTTTCCCCTGGAGCTTGGAGCTGAGAGCTGCGAGCTACATAAGGAACAACATGCCGAATCCGAAACGTAGACATTCCCAGAGGCGCACCGCCACCCGGCGGGCGCATGACTCGCTCTCGAAGCACTCGCTGTCGGAGTGTCCGAACTGCCATGAGCAGAAGATGCCACACCGGGCGTGCCCGAAGTGTGGAACCTACAAGGGCCGCGAAGTGGTAGAGGTCGCGGAGAAATCCTAGTTTCCTACTTCCGTCATCCTCCATGCCTAGCATAATCGCACTCGATGCGATGGGGTCCGACAAGGCGCCGAAGCCGGAGATTGAAGGCGCGTTGCAGGCGGCGCGCCATCACGGCGTGCGCGTGCTTCTGGTTGGCCCCGAACCGCAGTTGCGGGCCGAGTTGGCGCGCTATCCTGGCGCGCGGCGATTGCCGGTTGAAGTGGTTCACGCCAGCGAAGTCATCACCATGGACGACAAAGTGGAGGCGGTTCGCGCCAAGCGCGATTCGTCGATCCGCGTCGGACTGCGGCTGGTGCGCGAAGGACGCGCCGCGGGCTTTGTGACGGCGGGCAACACGGGCGCTGCCATGGCCACGGCGAAAGTGGTGCTGGGGGCGCTGCCCGACGTGGACCGTCCGGCGCTGGCGGCCGCGTTTCCCACGGTCGGGAACACGGCGGTGGTTCTGCTCGACGTCGGCGCGAATGTGGATTGCACGGCCAATAATCTGGAGCAGTTCGCGGTGATGGGGGATATTTATTGCCGCTCGATTTTCGGCGTGGAGCATCCGCGGGTTGGAGTGCTTTCGATCGGAGAAGAAGAAGGCAAAGGCAACGACCTGACGCGCGCGGCGTTTCAACTGCTCAAGCGGCTTCCCATCAATTTTATTGGCAATGTCGAAGGCCGCGATTTATACACCGGCCATGTGGACGTGATCGTGGCCGACGGATTTGTCGGCAATGTTGCTTTGAAGACTTCGGAGGGC
>Ga0074046_10001633_pt1 | contig 20001 bp, 20 predicted proteins | sample BogForMeECP23OM3_FD_94441 | JGI IMG/M metagenome (GOLD analysis project Ga0074046, IMG submission 94441) | Bog forest soil microbial communities from Calvert Island, British Columbia, Canada - Bog Forest MetaG ECP23OM3 | ecosystem: Environmental > Terrestrial > Soil > Wetlands ... | reverse complement strand
TTTCTCCTTAGCTCGGCGTCGGAGACTTTTGGCTGCCCCAGCTTCCGGATAATCTCGGACTGCCGGCTTTGGGGAACCGACCCGTAGCTCCTGAAGGTGGTCATCACCTGTTCATGGCCGAGGTTTTGGCTCCAGGCCCTGAACCCCTCTGGGGTTGAACAAAGCTGCTCGCCGAGTTGGACCAAGGTCGTCCGGATCGAATGCGGATTGTAATAGGGAAGACCCGCTCCCTCGAAGGACGCCTTGAATATTTTGCGGATGGGAGCGGCATCGCTCCCAAACTCCCGCGACAGGCCAGCAGCGTTCCTGACTACGTTGCTCATGGCGCCCCCTTTCGACACTTGCACCCGTGTGCGCAGGCGCCCGGTTTTGAACCCCACCAAGAAGGCGACGATTGCGATGAGAGCTGTGATCATGGCGCCACCACCGCGTTCGCCCGCTGATATTCGCGGACTTCGGCTTCATCCGGGTGGCGCAAACAAGAGATGGCGCCAAGGCAGCGGTCAAGCATTACCGGGCGCTCGCGGGTGCAGACGCAAAGAGCGATCTTATGCCGCAGCTTGGGATTGTGGAACGAAAGCTGTTCCGCTGACGTTCCGCACAGCCTTTTTGCGGAACTTTGGGAAATCCCTATTCGCGGAATTTCCCTTGATTTTGAGGGGGTTAAATGGTCGGAGCGGCGAGATTTGAACTCGCGACCCCCGGTCCCCCAGACCGGTGCGCTAACCGGGCTGCGCTACGCTCCGTGCCGGGCACTTTGGGGGCAATCGCAGCCCCCGTCAAGCACTGTCACTGACAGTACTCACATATTCGGTAACCACCCGCTCAGGAGGAAGCCGCGCGCTTTTTCGCGGGAGGCTTCGCTGCCGTCGCCTTCTTGGCGGCCGGAGCGCGCTTTGAAGTTGCAGGCGGAGGTGCGGGCTTTGAAAGCGCGGCGTTGATCCGATCTTTCATGATGTTGCTGGCTTTGAAGACGATAACGCGGCGTGGCGTGATGGGAACGATCTCACCGGTTTTCGGATTGCGCCCCACGCGCTCGGACTTCTGACGGAGCCCAAATGACCCGAATGAGGAAAGCTTTATCGGCTCTCCACGCTCCAGAGCGTACACGATCTGCTTTAGAACCAACTCAACAAGCTCAGCCGCCTCGTTGCGCGGTAATTTGACCTTCTCAAAGACCGCTTCAGCCAAGTCGGCCCGTGTCAACGTTTTTCCGTTTAGCGCCATAACGCGCTGTGTCCCTCCCCAAAGAACGAAGCGCGGACATTGTTATCGTCGCACATGCGATATAGCAAATACTAATCTTAGAAAAATCCCTTTGGAAACAACTTTTTTGGGTAAGAATGACGCAGCCTGCCCATCCGATTACTCAGTGTTGCGTATTTCTGCGGCCTACCACCGCAAGAGATTGGCACCCCAGGTAAAGCCGCCGCCCATCGCCTCCAAAAGGATGAGATCGCCCTTTTTGATCCTGCCGTCCCGCACCGCCGTCACAAGCGCGAGCGGAATCGAGGCTGCGGACGTGTTTCCGTGTCTATCCAGGGTCACGACCACTTTTTCCTGAGGGATCCCAACCTTTTTTGCCGTCCCGTCGAGGATTCGTTTATTCGCCTGGTGGGGAACGAACCAGTCAATGTCACTGGGCGTCAGATTATGAGCCTGCAGCGTTTGCTCCACGCTTCCAGCGATCGCATTCACGGCGAAGCGGAATACTTCCTTACCCTGCATCCGCAAATGGCCAACCGTTTGCGTCGAAGAAGGTCCGCCATCGACATAAAGTTTGTCCCGGTGGCGTCCATCAGAGAACAGTAGAGAACCGATGATGCAGCGTTCGCGCATCGGATCCTCGACCTTTTGTGCCTCGAGGACCACGGCGCCGGCCCCGTCGCCAAACAGAACGCAGGTGCCCCTGTCCTCCCAGTCCAGGATTCTCGAGAAAACCTCCGCCCCGATAACGAGAGCGCGCTTTCCCTGCCCCAGCCGCAAGAAATTATCGGCAACGTTCATCGCGTAGACGAACCCGGAGCAGACCGCCTGCACATCGAAGGCGAAGCCTCGCGTCATGCCAAGCTCTGCCTGGATGGTGGCAGCCGTCGCTGGGAAAGTGTTGTCGGGCGTAGAGGTTGCCAGAACGATGAAGTCGATACTCTCGGCATTGACATTTGCGTCCTTGAGAGCTGCGATTGCCGCGGCGATCCCAAGGTCGGATGTCTTCTCGCCCTCGGCTGCAATATGCCGGGTCTTGATCCCGGACCTCTCCGTGATCCACTCGTCGCTGGTATCGACCATGCGGGCGAGTTCATGGTTGGTGAGGACTCTGCTGGGCAGGTAGGCCCCGCAGCCAAGAACGACTGATCTGATTTCTGTCACTGCGCCGCTGCCTTTAGGGCTCTTGCCGGTTTCGTTTGCAGCGCGTCGTGGAAGCGTTCGACATCACGCCCAATGCTCTCGACGAGCCCGCTGGCCGCCATGTCGTAGCCCAGATCGATGGCGCTTGCAAAGCCCACCGCGTCTGCGCCCCCATGACTTTTTATAACAAGACCGTTCAGACCGAGAAACATTCCACCGTTCATTTTGCGTGTATCCATCTTGGCGCGGAGCGCCTGGAAGGCTCCTTGCGCCAAAACGGCTCCCATGCGGGCTAGCAGCGAGCGGTTCATCGCGGCTCTGAGATAGACGCCAATTTGTTTTGCGGTGCCTTCAGCCGTTTTCAGGGCGATGTTCCCGCTGAACCCTTCGGTCACAACCACATCGACGACGCCCTTTCCCAAATCGTCACCCTCGATAAAACCGCGGTAATCGATTGGCAGGCTGGGATTCTTAAGTGCAGCGGACGCTGTCTTGATCTCGTCGAGGCCCTTGACTTCCTCTGCGCCGATATTCAAAAGGCCTACGGTCGGTTTTTCTGCCGAAAACAGGGCGCGTGCGAGAGCGGCGCCCATTCCGGCGCAATCCACAAGCGCGCGCGCGTCCGCGCCGACATTCGCCCCAACATCAAGAACCACGCTCTCGCTCGTAAGCGTAGGCCATAGCGCAGCAATCGCCGGCCGGGCGATCCCCGGCAGTGTGCGCAGGCAAAATTTCGCCATCGCCATGAGCGCGCCCGTGTTGCCCGCCGAAATCGCGACTTGCGCCTCGCCCTTCTTTACCGCTTCAATAGCAAGCCACATGCTGCTTTTCCAGCGGCCATGCCGCAGAGCCTGGCTCGGCTTTTCGTCCATCGCGACGGCGACGTCGGTGTGAACGATCCTGCTGACCTTCGCGAGCGGAGAATCATCCGACATATGCGCGCTGATCTCGGATTCATTCCCGAAGATGATATAATGGGTTTCAGGGTGGCGGATAAGCGAAAGCGCCGCGGCCGGAATGACCACGGATGGGCCAAAATCTCCGCCCATCGCGTCTAGCGCAATTGTAACTGGCGACCCCATGCTTAAGAACCAGAAAGCCCGCAGGCGTTTAGGGCGCTTTGCTAAGGAGCAGCGCCGACTGAGCGGAGAACATACCGGATAAAGGTTTTGTGACAACGAAAAAGATTGCGGCCAATGCACCTGCGTCTTCTCATCCCCCATCCGGCTTTTTTTGCCGCAGCCTGGCCAGTTCCGCGAACGGAGTTACACGCGGCTCTTTTTCAGCCGGTTCCCATGAAAACGTGTCGTCCGCGTTTCGCGGATAGGGATCCAGCGAGACGGAGAAAAGCTCGCAAAGGAACTCGCCGATCGCTATCCGTCCTTCGACAACAGGCTCGGGGGGATCCGCCTCGATTGACACGGCCTCCTCGCTCCTGTCCTTGATAAGGTCCTGCGGCCAGAACTCGACACTGAATGTTTCATCGATCGAGGCTGGAACGGGGCTCAAGTCGACGACGCTTGCCTGCACGGCCTCGGCCTGCAGCCTCCCCGTCACCTTGAATTTTCCGGATGAGAGAGGCGAAACACTCACCTCCGACTTGAAGCTTGTGACGCGCTCAACCTCTGCATAGCGCTTGAGCGTCTCAAGTTCGTGCTCGTTGGCCTTATAAGATAAGCTCAATGGCGTGTGAACCGAATGCACATCGATAGGCCATTGAAGCGGGAGCGTGTTCATGAACGCCTTCCAGCTGCTGCCGTCACACGGCTTGTTTCAATCCATAGATTTCGGGAAAATTAAGATGCCCCTGAAGGAGAAGGTTTAAAGGCATCTCCCCAATGTTCTTGATGGCCTGGAAAATATAAGAGGCAAGTTCGTCAGCGGCCACATTCGCGTTTTCGTCTCCGGACTGAAAACTTTTCCAGATCGCTTCGGCCAGAGCAGCCCGGTTGTCATGTTCGACGGCGTTGGTGTAAACGACAAGCTGGCGGTAGAAGAGATCGGCGATCTTCCGGACTTCCTGTGCGACGTAAACATCGGAGATGCCGAGATCGCGTACCATGCTGTCCATCTCGCGCACGAACGCCTCGATTATTTCCTGGCCGAGAAGCTTTCCCTCGTTCGCCCCCAGTTTCAAATTCTGCATAACGATGAACATGTGGATGACGAGCATGTCAAAACGCCCCGATAACGTATCGGGCACACCGCACCGCACGTAAAAAACCGGATTGCGCGACTGCGCCACTATCGAATCGTATATTTTCTCAGCTGCCTCACGGCGAGCTGTCCGTTCTGCAAACCAGCGGAACATCGTGCAGCCTGAACTCCAGTTATGCGCTTGTAGGTGACTGTACCTTATTAAGCCTTAATCGCATCCGAAAACATTGCCATTGTGTTGCGGCAAAGTTAGGTCACGAACCGAAGCGCTGCAGCAAACAAAATTTGGGGGCCGAATGTCAAATCAATCCTCTAAGGGTTTGGGACTGAAGCGTTTGCAGGCGGGGCGCCGCCACGTTTCTACCGCCTTTGTCGCGGGCTGTCTCCTTCTGACCGCCTGCGGAGGCAATGTCATCCGGCAAGGTCATCAGTTTCAGGACGAGGATCTGAACCAGGTCCGGGAGGGCATGAGCAAGGAACAGGTTACGCTCGCGCTCGGCACGCCGGACACGCAATCCGCAGTAAGCGGGGGCGCTTATTACTACATCTCGACGACTGCTGTGCAGCCCATGGCGTTCATGACGCCGTCGGTGACCGACAGGCATGTTGTCGCGATCTACTTCAACAACAAGGACCGCGTCGAGAAGATCGCAAACTACGGCTTGAAAGACGGCGTCGTGGTCGACTTCGTGAGCCGCGAAACCCCCGCCTACACGCGCGACCAGGGTCTGTTGAAGGAGATCTTCCGCAACATTGGCGCCAGTCCCGCAATTCCAGGCATGAACAGGGGCGGCTAGCGCTCTCCGGCGGGGTCTTTTTTGGCGCCGGCGCTTAGCGGGTCCTGACAACCAGCCCCTCGGGGCCATTCTCAACGCTCAGGCCGTGCGCCCCAGCCATCTCCGCAAGACGTTCGGACCCTCCGGGAAAATCGAAGCCGATTTCGGCGCTGCGAGGGTTCACCGATCTCAGGTCCCAGTGCTGCACGCCTGGAACGCTTTGCAGGCGTGTGCGGATGGCCTGCCACTCCTTGAGGCCCGAGAACTCGGCGGTGACCTGAACCGACACGAGTTCTCCAGCGGGCGGCGCTTCGTCAGCATCCCGGCTTCTTGAGGCTGCGGTCACCACGGCCGAGGAGCCCCGCGTCAGCTTCCAGCGCTCCTGAACGGTCTCGAATGCGAGCCGTGCCGCAGATTGGAAGGCCGCTTCGTCAATACCGTCCCTCGGCTTTTCCTTGCGCTCCACTGAGAACAAGCCAACCGCGTCGCTTCCAACAAGTTTCAACGTCAGGCTGTCCCCGCTGCCATCCGACTCCGCCAGGGCGAGGAGGATTTGCGTGGTCTTGTATTGCGATTTCAGCGTTTCCACCCCGGACGCTGGATTGGCGAAGTAGGCTTTTGCAATCGCCGCGGACAGATCGCCACGGGTTGGCGCAAGCTTCGCCGGCACGGCCGCGTGCACAAGATCAAGACCTGCGAGTGCGCTTCGCCATGGGTTGCGGTCCGTGGTCTGCGCCGCACCATCCTCGACGAACACCGGCACAATGAGAATTTCGGGTCCGCGATCGACCATGGGAGTAGCCCCATGTTGGCGGAGAAGCCCCACGATCGCGCGCTCGGAAAAAGTGACGCCGAATGTCGCAACGTAAGACGTTCCTGAAACGCCCTCGCTACGCACGTCGATGTCGGACACAAGCCGCTCGACCTGCTCGGCTGGGAGCTCGGGAATGCGGGACTCGCCCTTGATGTCCGTCAGACGTGAAATGAGCAAACGAAAGGCGTGTGTTTCTGCGGATTGCGTCGCAAGCTTTTTGGCATCGACGGCGTTGGCGGCCTCTGCGGCGGCCTTCACATTCCCAACCGTGAACAGGCTCGGCAGCTTTTGCTGCGCGAAAGCGGGCGCCCACAGGAATAACATCGCCGCCAATGCGCCCGCAAAAGTCTTCGCTGCGTCCGTCGTCGCCATGGATTGAACTCCCCGCTCGTCAGGCCGGTGGCGCTTGCGTAGAATGCGCGCTAAGTGATAGCCCCTCTTTAAATCGTGTCCCGAGGCCCCGCAAGTCTTCGCCGGTCTCGTTGCAAGCGTTTCACGGCAGGTACCATGACAGCAGAATCAAATGGCTCCTACGTGGCGGCGGGCGTAGACATCGACGCGGGCGAGGCTTTGGTCGAGCGGATCAAGCCGTTCGCCAAGGCGACGGCTCGCCTGGGAGCCGCGGCCGCGCTTGGCGGGTTCGGCGGGCTCTTCGACCTGAAGGAGGCCGGTTTTCGCGATCCCATCCTCGTCGCATCGAACGACGGCGTCGGCACGAAGCTCAAGATCGCCATCGAGACGGGCCTCCACGACACGATCGGTATCGATCTTGTGGCGATGTGCGCGAACGACGTGGCAGTTCAGGGGGCTGAGCCTCTTTTCTTCCTCGACTATTTCGCCTGCGGGAAGCTCGATGTCGATGCCGCCTCGCGGGTCGTAAGTGGAATTGCGGAAGGCTGCCGCCAGGCGGGCGCCGCGCTGATCGGCGGCGAGACAGCCGAAATGCCTGGCATGTATGCTGAAGGCGACTACGATCTCGCGGGCTTTTGTGTCGGCGCCGCCGAGCGGGGCGCGCTTCTTCCCCGCGAAGACATTGCGGAAGGCGATGTCGTTCTCGGCGTGGCCTCCTCGGGCGTGCACTCCAACGGCTTTTCGCTCGTTCGCAAAGTCGTGCGCGACTGCGGGCTTTCCTGGAAGGATCCCGCGCCTTTTGAGCCGTCCCGGTCGCTTGGCGCGGCGCTTCTCGATCCGACGCGCATTTATGTAAAGGCCGCGCTCGCAGCCCATCGGAGCGGACGTGTGAAGGCGTTCGCCCATATTACCGGCGGCGGCTTGCCTGGAAACGTGCCACGCGTGCTGCCTCCCGACGCGCGAATCAACGTGGACCTGGGCGCCCTTCCCTGTCAGCCGGTCTTCCACTGGCTGGCTGAGGCTGGGAATGTGGACGAGGCCGAAATGCTGCGCACCTTCAATTGCGGTGTCGGCTTCGTCGCTGTCGTCGCTCCCCATGACCTGACAGCCGTCACTGCTTGCTTTCACGAGCATGGCGAGAAAGCTTTCCCAATCGGCATCGTCGAGCGGCGCGGAGATGGCACGCCTGCCGTCCGCTTCAGCGGCAAGCTCGGGGCTTCCGCATGACGATCCGCAAACGTGTCAGCGTGCTTATTTCCGGGCGCGGCAGCAATCTCGCTTCGCTGATCGAGGCTCAGCGCACGCCCGATTATCCCGCGGAGATCGTGCTTGCCCTGTCCAACAAGGCCGATGCCTTCGGGCTCGTCCGCGCTGAAAAAGCGGGCATCGCAACGCGCGTCATTAGCCACAAAGGGTTCCCAAGCCGGGAGGAATTCGACGCTGTCATCACCGGCGCACTGAAGGAAGCGCGCGTGGATTTTGTCTGCAATGCGGGCTTCATGCGGCTCCATTCGGCGGCGTTTGTCCGCGAGTGGTCCGGGCGGCAGCTCAACATTCACCCTTCCCTTTTACCTGCATTTCGCGGCCTTCGCCCACAGGCGCGCGCGTTGGAGGCAGGCGTGCGTGTGGCGGGAGCGACGGTTCATTTCGTGAGCGAAGAGATGGATGCGGGGCCGATCATCGCTCAAGGCGCAGTACCGGTTCTAGCTGGCGACACGGAGGAAGCCCTTTCGGAACGGATCCTTGCCATGGAGCACAGGCTTTACCCGCTGGCGCTGAAGCTAGTGGCGAGCGGCGCGGCATGGCTGGAAAATGGCCACGTAAAGTTCGCAAGCGCCGATCTCAGTCCGTCGCTTTGGCCTCAGGCGTAACCAACGTGCTTTCCTCCCCCTCATCCTGTCCTTCTCCCGCAAGGGGAGCAGGAACGCCGTGGCAACCGGCACCACTTACTCCCTCTCCCCCTGTCTCGTTGAGTTGCAAACTCGCCAAGGCGAGTTTGCCGGAGGAGGGCTGGGATGAAGGGGACCACAAATCCCGTTCCCAGAAGCGGTGGTGCCAGTCCAGCACCTTCGGATTCATGAGCCAGAACCAGAGCGGCGGCACCAGCGCAATCAGCAACATGGCCGGGTAGCCGAAGGGCAGTTGCGGAGCCTGCGCCTCATCATGGTGCCGCAGGGCCGGAAACCGTCGCATCGGGTTTTGGTGGTGATCCGCGTGCCGTTGCAGGTTGATGAGGAAGTAGTTCGTAAGGCGGTGCGAGGCGTTCCATGCATGGTGCGGCTGCACCGGCTCATATCGTCCGAGGCCGAGCGGACGCCGCATCAAGCCATAGTGCTCAACGTAATTGATATTTTCCACGAGGAGGACCGCAACGAACGCCTGCAAGATCAAAAGCTTGACGCCGAACCACCCCGCCAGCGCATAGGCAACGCCAAGGTAAACGGCGTATGCGAAAGCGTAGCGCCAGAAGGCGTTCGAGATGTTCCAAACCGAAAAGCCGCGCCGCTGGAGCCGCAACCGCTGAATGCGCCACGCGGAGAACAGGCTTCCGAAGACGGCGCGCGGGAAATAGCGGTAGAAGCTTTCGCCGAATCGCGCCGTCACGGGGTCTTTCGGTGTCGCCACGTTCACATGATGGCCAGCGATGTGCTCGATGCAGAAATGGCCGTAAAGCGTGGACGTCATCAGGATTTCCGCCAGCGCGCGCTCGAAGCGGTTCGTCTGATGCATCACTTCGTGGGCATAGGTGATGCCGATCCCGCCCGTCATGAGGCCGGTGCTGACGGCGGCCGCCAGAAGCTCGTTTTCACTCAAGCGGCCCGTGCCTGCCACCGTGATGAGGCTGAATATGATCGCGAGCTGGATCGGAACCCAGGCCCAGGTGATGGCGCGATACCAGAAAAAGCCGCCGCCGCTTTCCGCGTCGGCATTGCTGGTATTCAGGCCCACGAAATAGTCGGCTATCGGGATAAGCATCAGGCCGTAAATGGCGCCTGCCATTGTCCACACCCCGCCGAAGGTCAGCGCCATGACGGCGATCGGGACAAAGGTCAGCGACAGGGCAAAGGGCAGCGCTTGCATCATGGCCTCCCATAAGAAAACCACGGCAATGACAATACCGTGGTGAAAGGGGCAGGCGCATCTCAAAACTTTGATATGAGAGCAATTCCCCCGACCATGAGCGCGCCGCCTATGATGCGCCAAACGCTCGCCGTGTGCACCTGTGTGTTCAGAAGGCCGAAATGATCGATCGCAATCGAGGTGACGATATTCGCGGCGATGATGAGACCGTTCACGGTTCCTGCGCCGAGCTTATCGATCAGGGTCAGCCCGGCGAAGACCGCGACAGCGCCCGCGAGACCGCCGAGCGGCGCCCACCAGGGCATCGCACTCAGGCTCTGCCCCGTCGGAAGCGGACGAGGAAGGATCGCGAACATGCTGGCGAAGAAGAAAGCAATCAGAACAAAAGACACAAAGCTCGCCAGCCATGAGTTGAGTAAATAGTTTCTAAGCTGAGCATTCATGACGGCGCCAGCAGCCTGAAGAACACCAGCGATAATGATGAAAGGATAGAACCAGGTAGAACTCATGACGTTCTCAATCTCCCATGTGGTTTCTACGGCTATTGCGGCCGGTCTAAGTTTCAGAAACACAAAGGGAGCAAAACCGCGCCGCAGCTTTGTCATGACCCCGGCGGATTAAAAACACTCATCGACCGTTATCGAGAGGCGTGGGCGTTTCCGGCAAGGTTAAGCGCATCAGTCGCTGGCTCACGCAGAACAGACCCTGTGCATTCCATGGGAGCGCGGTCCGCACGGCTCGCCGCTACGAAGGGGAAGGGTGAAAGGAATGCATCAGGGCAAATCTGGCAATAGAGGGAATCTACCAATGAAAAAATGGCACGCTGGTCTTCTTGGCCTGACGTTGACAGGCGCTTTCGCGCTCTCCGCCAACGCGACCGATATATACCGTGGCGGCCTGAAAGACGGGCCACCGCCTCCGGTTTACGTAGCTGCGCCGATTTGGAGCGGCTTCTATATCGGCGTGAACGGGGGCTACGGTGAGACCGCGAATGACGGGCCTTTGTCTCCCGCCGGCGGGTTCGGCGGCGGCCAGATCGGTTATAACTGGCAGGGCCTGTTCGGTTACAGCCCTTGGGTGATCGGTATCGAAGCCGACTTCCAGGGCGCCGGTATCTCGGACAGCGTCGGTTTCGGGCCGGACTATCTCCAGAACAGCCTCAACTGGTTCGGCACCGTGCGCGGACGCGTCGGCTACGCTTTCGGTCCGGCCCTGCTCTATGCGACCGGCGGCTTTGCTTACGGAGAGGTTGAATCAAAAGGGTTTCTGTTTGACGTATCCGAAACGCAAACCGGCTACGTCGTTGGTGGCGGCCTTGAATACAAATTCAACCCGGCCTGGTCGGTCAAGGGCGAGTACCAGTTCATCAATCTTGATGCGAACAACTGGAACGGTGCAGGCCCTCTCAACGGATCTCTCTTCAGTGATCGGTCGGAGATCAACACCTTCCGCGTAGGCCTGAACTATGCCTTCGGCCATGGCTTGATCGGACCGTTGAATTAGCCAGCACCTCCGTTGGTTGTGAAGCGGCGCCCCCGCGCGCCGCTTTCCTTTTGGGGGAGCATTCCACGGCAGGCGAGGCCTTTTGGCGCGCCGGCATGAACCAGTTCGCCAGTTCAATGCCCCTTCGCGTCGATCGTAAAGTCGAAGGACTTCCCGCGAAACGGTTCATTGCCGAGTTCAAAGTGCCACCATTCCTTGTCATAAGGCTTGAACCCGCCGGCGATCATCGCTTTGCGCAAGCGCATCCGGTTCTCTTGCTCGTCTTTTGTCAGCTTGGTGTTGTCCATGCTTGCGCTTGAATCGAGACAGTCATAACCGGTCCCCATGTCGAGCGCCCCGTCTTGGAAACGCTCTTTTTTCGAAGCGGTGCAAGAGACGAGCGGAACAGCAGGATCGAACACGGCGGGCGAAGAGTCCTTCGGCGCCAAGCCCACGTCCACGGTGCTTCCCCGGGAATGGGCAGAACGCGCCGCGATATATCCCAGGGCGAAAAGAGAGCTTTTATCCGTGTTGGGAAAGAACTCGGCTTTCATACCGTTCTCGGGCGGATTTTTGCTCCAGCGCAGGAAATCGGCAACCGCCCTCGCAGGCCGATAACAATCCCAGACGATCAGGGACAAATTCTGTTCGCGCTGAGCCGTTTGAACCTTGGAAAGCGCGCGTGCTGCTTCTCTTGTGAGAACGCATTCCGGCGCGTTGTATCCATCGATCCGCCGTCCCACAAAATTATGGCTGCCGTAATATCGGATGTCCCGAATAATGCTGGGATCGACATCGGACAAGTAGACAAATCCGTCCGGCAGTTCTGCCTGCGCGACGGAAGAAAAGCCGAAGCATAAGAAGCCGGCGGCCACGATCAGCTGGATTGTATAAAGTTTGCTGGTCTTCGGCTGAACTTCAATGAACGCGTGAGAAGCCAGCCAGCCAGACAGACAGACGGATAGTTTCGTGAAACGAGGCACCAATCGCTCCGCTCGAAAGGTTTTTTTTGCATGATAATTCATCGAAAAAGTATTGAGTGCAGGCTGTCAAATCTTGTTCGCGAGAAACTCGGCTGCGGCTTCGGCGAGTCGAGGATCGAGGGGTTTCGGCGATAGGTCCACGCCTGCCCCCAGGCGGTCGATGAGGATATTGAACACCGCCAACCTGCTGTAATTCTTGTGGTTTGCCGGGATGAGATACCAGGGTGCGTCGCCGGTCGAGGTTTTCTCCATCATGTCCTCGATGGCCTCGGTGTACTCCTTCCAACTGTTGCGATTGCGAAAATCCTCATAGGAAAGTTTCCAGCGCTTCAGCGGATTTGTCAGGCGGTCCTTGAACCGCTTGGCCTGTTCGTCGGCTGTAATGTGCAGGAAGACCTTCGCGATGTGCGCACCATCGTCGAAGAGCATGCGCTCGAATTCGTTGATCTCACGGTAGGCGCGCTTCCATTCCGCCTTGGTGGCGAACCCTTCGACGCGTTCAACCAGCACGCGGCCATACCACGACCTGTCGAAAACAACGATCTGACCGTGATCTGGCAGCCTCTTCCAGAAGCGCTGGAGATACTGCTGCATCTTTTGATGAGGCGTAGGCGCGGCGATTGGATGCACCTTGAAGCTTCTCGGGTCGAGCGTCCAGCCGAGCCTGCGGACAATGCCCCCTTTCCCTGCCGTGTCCCGGCCCTCGAGAACGATAACCGCGTGCTCGCGGGTGCCGAGATAGGCTTGCTGGATCGATTGCAGCTCGGACTGCAACGGCTTCATTTTCTTCTCGTACACGTCCAAGTCCACTCGGGGAAAATCCGTGATGGAAGAGAGCGATGGGCGCTTCGAAACGAGATACTTCTCACCGTTCATGATTGCCGTCACCTCGCACGGTCTTGCCCCTCATGATGCTCGACCGGCTTGGATAAATCAAACGGTTCTCGGCGTTGATGACGATCGCCTTTTGACGGCAAATCCAACGCGAATGAGGAACAGGGCCGCAACAATCGCGGCGTAGATCACAGGCTCCGCAGGCTAGGATTTGACCGACATCAGGAAGTGAACAACGGCGGCGATGGCAGCCACGTAAACCCAGCGGTGCAGCCTTTGCCAGGAGGCCGCGCCCATCCTTTTGATCATCGCTGAGTTGGAAGTGATCGCGAGCGGCACCAGGATCGCAAACGCGAACCGCGAATTACCGGCTCGCTTTGATCTCGGCTGACAATAGCGCAATCGCCAGCCCGGGAAAGCCGGCCTTCAATCACAAGAGAGAGAGAGGGTTGCATTGCCCTCGGCGAAATGCGCGCGTCGTCGAAATTGTTCAGTCCGTCTCATTGTGCGCAGGCGATGACTACGCAGGGGAGTCTTTGACGCTTTTGTGCTTTGACAGACTCATTTGTGACAATCGTAATACACTTTTGTGACAACGATTCCATATTGAGGAACACATTCAATGAATAATCCAACAGCAGACCAAGGAACAAATTCGTACTCGATCACTGATGAGCATCGCCTCCTTGCGGAAAAAATCGATGCCGCTTCTCAGGAAATCGAAATATTCTTTGCAGCGTCGGCCAAACAAACACAGATCGACGTGAAACGGATTATCGCTTTTCTGGAAGAGCTGCGGGATATAGCCCAGACGCATTTCCAGCACGAAGAAGCGTTGATGATTAAAAACGATTTTCCCGGGGCGATTGTTCACAAGCGTGACCATGACTATCTGCTCAAGAGCCTGATCCATTTCACGTCATCGCTCAATCACGGGACTGTTCCGTTCTCACCCGATATGGGCGTGAACTTACGAAGCTGGCTCACCTATCACATCAAAAAATATGACGAGGCCTATGTCACCTTCATCGAAGGTGGCCATCTCAAGGCTCGCGATTGAGAATGGCCGGCCGGCTGCACTAGCACTTTAGAATCGATCAACTTTTCCGCCTTTAATCGATTCCGATTAAAGGCGGGTTGATTTAGACGCCGAAGGCAAGGCTTGCCGCAAATCGGGCCGCAACCACAAAGAGAAAGGTCATGAACACATATTCCAGAGTCCGGCGCGATAGCCGGTGTGCAACACTGACCCCGAGCGGCGCGGCCAGCACGCTGACAGGAGCAACGACGATGAGCCCGAGAAGGCTTACATAGCCTAGTGATAGCGGCGGCAGCAGCGGCGCGTCCCATCCCTCAACCATGAACCCTATCGCGGCCGGGATCGCAATGAGCGGCCCGAAGCCGGAGGCGGTTCCCACTGCCTTATGAATGGGCCACCCCAAAAACTTCATATAGGCGGTGATGTATGCGCCGCCGCCGATGCCGATCAGCGTCGAGATGAGGCCGATGCCCGCGCCCGCCAGGCCGTCCCAGGGCATGCCCGGCAGCTTCGCGCCGGCGCTCGCCGCGCCGTTTCCAATAGCGAGGCGTCCGGCGATGAAGAGCGTGGACGCCACGAAGACGCCCTTGAGAAAGCTGGCGGGTGCGTGCGAGGCAACGAAGACGCCCACGATGGCTCCCCCGACCACCCAGGGACCAAGGCTCTTGATAACGGCCACGTCGACCGCGCCGCGCTGCCAGTGAGAGCGGACGGAACGGATCGCAGTCGGAATGATGATGGCCAGAGAGGTCGCGACGCAGATCTTCATGCGGACGCTGTCGTCCACGCCTGTGATCCTGAATAGCTCATACAGGACGGGGACGATGATCGCTCCACCGCCTATGCCAAGCAGACCCGCGAAAAAGCCGGTGACAAGGCCGCCTGCCAGAAGCGCAAGAGAAAGCTCGGCGATTTCGCTCCAGGGCAGGCTTGAGATCATAAAGAATCGCCCGACGGGTTAGACACTGCAAGAGGTGAAAATTAGGAGGGCGTACCCCTGCCAGCAATCATGACCTTCGTCGCGGCCGAGGCGAAGTCCTCTCTAGATCAACCCGACCTTAATCGGGATCGATTGAATGCGGAAGTTGATCGATTCCCAAGTGTTAGGGAGCTTGTCCGCGTCCCAATCGACGCGGGCTGCTCTAAGCGGCAAGTTTCCCAATGGGCCTTTCTTCCACTCGGCGCGCCGCCTCAATGGCTGCCCTCAGCACATCAAGGCCAGCGCCCGCCTTCACGCTCTCCTCGGTGAGGAGCCGCCGGAACAGCCGGGCGCCTAGCCTTCCGTTCAAAAGGCCGGTCATGTGGCGTGTGATGGAGGAAAGGCGTGCCCCGCGCTCCAGTTCTCCTGCCACATAACCGAACATCCCTTCCAGGACCGCATACGGCAGAGGAGGAGGACAATCGTCTTCAAACAGGGTGCAGTCGACATCTCCAAGGATCGCGGGGGACTTGTAGGCTGCTCGTCCGAGCATGACGCCATCGACAGCATTGAGCTGCGCCGCAGCTTCGTGGAGTGTCGCGATGCCGCCATTGATGACGATTGTCAGCTCGGGAAATGCCGCCTTGAGGCGGTGGACGCGGTCGTAATCGAGCGGCGGAACCTCGCGGTTCTCCTTGGGGCTCAGCCCCTGAAGCCAGGCCTTGCGGGCATGGACGATGAAGGTGCTGCAGCCGCCAGCCGCGACGCGCTCGATGAACCTCACGAGATCGCCCTCGCTGTTCTGGTCGTCGATGCCGATCCTGCATTTCACGGTAACCGGCGCATCGCCGCCAACAGCGCAGCGCATGGCCGCAACGCAGGCCGCAACAAGCTCGGGTTCCGCCATGAGACAGGCGCCGAAGCGGCCCGACTGCACACGATCCGACGGACACCCGCAATTCAAATTAATCTCGTCGTACCCGAAGGACAGCCCGATTTCGGAGGCGCGCGCCAGTTCCTCCGGGTCCGACCCACCGAGTTGCAGCGCGATCGGATGCTCGATCGGGTGGATACCAAGGAGCCGCTGCCGGTCGCCATGCATGATCGCCGCCGAACTCACCATTTCCGTGTACAGCCGCGCGCGCCTCGTCAATTGCCGGTGAAAGAAACGGCAATGGCGGTCGGTCCAGTCCATCATCGGCGCCACGCAAAAACGCCAGGGGCTGGTCTCTCTCGTTTTTTGAATGCTTTCCGTATCCATCATCGCCGTGCGATTTTGCGCCCCTCTTTCGCGCTCTCTGGCCGTTCTCGACATGGTTTACACCAGAAATCCGGCAAGCGCACCGCTTGCTTCAAACTCAGGCTCGCGCTCGGGCGGTGACTTCTTCCTTACGCCTTTTTCGTTTGGTATTGCTTCTTGCTATATCTGTCTCGATATAATTCGGGCATGCAGCCAGAGTGCTGCCGGGAGGGGTAAGATGGCCGTAAAAAAGGCGGCGCGGATTCATGTGCGGCTCTCGCTTCCGAACGGCGGTAGCCTCGATGAAGCCGATATCGCGCTCATCGAAACCGTTCAAAAATGCCGTTCAATTCTCGGCGCGAGCAAGCTCATGGGCTTGTCCTATCGCAAAACATGGCTGATGTCGGACGCCTTGAACCGCACATTCGAGGCAAAGGTCATCGAGACCTTTCCTGGGAGGCGCGGCGGCGGCGCGGAGATCACCGCATTCGGCCAAAGGCTCGCCGCTCTCTTCCGTTCTGTTGAACGCCGGTCTTCGGCCGGTGCAGCTGCGGCCCTTGGCGAACTCACGGCCTCTCTCAGCTGGTCTTTCGAGACTGAAGAGGCGGGCGAGGTTCGGGAAGCGAACAGCCATTGATGCCCAGACTCGTCACCGCAATGGTTTGATTATCGCCGCCCTGCTTTGATCTCCCGGTCGCACTATCATAAATTGAGGTCACTATTCTGGTTGCGGCGTCGGCACTTTTCCCCTGTCTGCGGACAGGAACTTCCGATCATGTTTGCGGGGGTTGCCTCATAGGGCCAGTTTTCCCCACTAATAACAGCGTTCCCCGAGCCTCCTTCTGCGAGAAGGCCGAATCAGCCTACCCGTGGATGAGCTTGCAGCAGCAAGTTCATTCTGAGGGATGGCATGGCCCAGTTCTCCCGTTTGCAGGCGTTTGTATGTGTTGCATTCGTTTTCTTCACCGCTCCGGTATTCGCAGCCCAGGATGGCTGCTCCTCGCAGCTCTACCGGGGGACCGCTCCTGCCATCCAAACCGAAGCGCTGGCGGGACAGACCCATCCCATTTGTTTCTCGGAGATAGCAGTCCTGTATTCGGGCATTTCCCGCACGCCGCTCTGGTCAGCGGAGCACCTGACCCCGGCCAGGATCGAGCGCGCCCGCAGCCTTCCGAGGCTTCGCTCGAATGCCTTCCACGAAGAATCAAGAGTGCCCGGCGAGGAGCGTTCCGAACTTTCCGACTACCGGCGCAGCGGTTTCGATCGCGGCCACATGGCGCCGAATGGCGACATGTCCACCCCCGTTGCCCAGGAAGAGTCGTTCTCGCTCGCGAACATGATCCCGCAGGACCCGTGCAACAATGAAGTGCTGTGGGAGGGAATCGAGTCCGCCGTCAGGGATGTCGCGCTCTCGGGCGATGAGGTCTTTGTTGTCACCGGCCCTGCTTTTCTCGGCGCGGATTTGCAAAGCCTCAAGGGCCGCGTGCTTGTGCCGACCCATATCTACAAGGCAATCTATGTACCTTCGCGCAACGCCGCCGCCGCCTATTTCGCACCCAACGACGACAGCCAGAACTGGGAGACGCTCTCCATCGCGGACTTGGAGACGCGCGTCGGCATCGACGTGTTCCCGCAGCTTGACGGAAAGGTGCGGCGACATGCTATGATTTTGCCTGCGCCGACACCACATTTTGGATGCCGCCTCCAGACCTCGGAGGCTTCTCAGCAACGCTCCTCCCAGGGACGATAATGAATTTTGCACCCTTCAAGAACGAAAGCGACGCCGTCACCCTTGGCGATCTCAAGATCGAGAACCGCGAGGATCAAATCGCGATATATGGCAGGCTGACGCTGACGCGGGATCGCGCCGGGCTCGAAGCGGCCAAGGCGTTGAAGGAGCTGTTTGGGAAGATCGTGAACGAATTGGAGAACGGCCCCGATCTGCCGATCAAGGTTGCCGCGGCGGAGCCGCCCAAGAAAGTGAAGAACCCCTTCGGGCAAGCTTAGGTTATTCCTTCCCTCTCTTACAGAGTCACGCTTCGTAGCCGCAGCGAGTTGGCGATGACGCTTACTGAAGACAGAGACATCGCCGCTGCTGCGATGACGGGAGAGAGAAGGATTCCAAAGAAGGGGTAAAGAACTCCGGCGGCGACCGGAACGCCCGCTGCGTTGTAGACGAACGCGAAGAGCAGGTTCTGCCGGATGTTCCTGATCGTGGCCTCAGACAACCGCCGCGCGCGGACAATCCCCATCAAGTCGCCCTTGAGCAGCGTGACGCCCGCGCTTTCCATGGCGACGTCTGTACCTGTGCCCATGGCAATGCCGACATCGGCGGCCGCCAAGGCGGGTGCATCGTTGACGCCGTCTCCTGCCATGGCCACGACCCGGCCTTCCTTGCGCAGACGCTCAACCACCTCGCTCTTGTCCTCGGGTAGCACCTCGGCCTCAACCTCGGTTATTCCAAGCTTGCGAGCGACGGCATTGGCGGTCGCGGCATTATCCCCGGTCAGCATAACGACGCGAATGCCGTCAGCCTTGAGCGCGGCCAGCGTTTCGTGCGTGGTGGGCTTGATGGGATCTGCGATCCCGGCCACACCCGCTATGCGGCCGTCGATGGCGATGTATATCGCCGTTGCACCTTCGTCACGAAGCCGCTCCGCCTCTTCGGCCAGCGTGCCCGGGTCAACGCCGCCCTCCTGCATCATCCGAAGATTGCCGATCACGACTTTGCGCCCATCGACAGTGCTGCCAACCCCCTTCCCTGCCGGCGCCTCGAAATCCAAGGCATCCGCCAGCGCAAGCCCGCGCTCCTCCGCCGCTTTCACAATTGCCGCGCCAAGCGGATGCTGGCTGCCTCGCTCCACGCTCGCGGCCAGCCTGAGCACATCGGCCTCCGCAAATTCGGGCGCGGCGTAAAGCGCCACCACCTTGGGCTTGCCTTCCGTCAGCGTTCCCGTCTTGTCGACGACAATTGTATCGACGCGCTCCAACCGCTCCAGCGCCTCCGCATTCTTGATGAGCACTCCGGCCTGAGCCCCTCGTCCAACCCCAACCATGATCGCCATCGGCGTGGCCAGCCCCAGCGCGCAAGGGCAAGCGATGATGAGAACGGAGACGGCGGCAACCAGCCCGAAGGTGAAGCGCGGTTCAGGCCCCCAAATCGACCAGGCGGCAAAGGCCGCGACGGCGACCGCAATCACGAGCGGCACGAACCAGCCCGCAACGCGGTCTGCGAGCCGCTGGATCGGCGCGCGGCTTCTTTGCGCTTCGGCGACCATTTGCACGATTTTCGCGAGCATCGTCTCCCGGCCCACCTTCTCGGCTCGCATGACGAAGCTGCCGCTCTGGTTCATGGCGCCGCCGATAACCTTGGCGCCCGGAGCCTTGGCAACGGGCATCGACTCGCCCGTCACCATCGACTCGTCGACCGTGCTGCGGCCTTCCAGCACCTCGCCATCGACCGGCACGGATTCTCCAGGCCGCACGCGCAGGCGATCGCCAGCCACCACCGTTTCCGCCGGGATGTCCTGCTCGCTCCCGTTCGCCTCGACGCGGCGCGCCTGTTTTGGCGCTAGGTTCAACAGTGCGCGGATCGCGCCATTCGTCTGGGCGCGTGCGCGAAGCTCAAGCACCTGGCCGAGGAGAACAAGCACCGTGATGACGGCGGCGGCTTCGAAGTAAACCGGGACCGCCCCTTCGCTCGTTCGAAAGGCGGCTGGAAACGCACCCGGAAACAAAGTGGCGATCACGCTATAGACCCACGCCACGCCCGTTCCCATGGCGATGAGCGTGAACATGTTGAGATTGCGGGTCCGAAGCGACTGCAAGCCGCGCTCGAAGAAAGGCAAGCCGCACCATAGAACGACGGGCGTCGCGAGCGCCAATTGCACCCAGTTCAGAGTTTGCGGATCGATCCGGTGGCTCAGGCCGAAGACATGGCCGCCCATCTCGATGACGAAAACGGGAAGCGTCAGAA